>LKMJ01007762.1_pt1 | contig 10100 bp, 4 predicted proteins | sample 643391 | NCBI WGS metagenome assembly LKMJ01 (sample SAMN04112250, study PRJNA286221) | soda lake metagenome | biome: soda lake; feature: Kulunda Steppe; material: water; isolation source: sample PL-Br10 brine of Picturesque Lake | place: Russia: Kulunda steppe | collected 2010-07
GGTTTATAAGTTTTCCAAGCCCAACCTCCAAGCGTTTGTTACCTTTCCGTCAAATACGTAAACCAGTTTATAAGTTTTAAGCCCAACCTCCAAGCGCTTGTTACCTTTCCGTCAAATACGTAAAACGAACAATAAGCTTAGTAACCCCAACCTTTAGGGCTTGTTGCCTTTTCGTCAAATACGTAAAACGAACTATAGTCCAAGCTCCCTCAACTTTCAAGCGCTTGTTGTGTTTCCGTCAAATACGTTAAACGAACAATAAGTTTATCTCTCATTCTCTAGGGCTTGTTACGTTTTCGTCAAATACGTAAAAGGGTTCATAAGCTTAGTAACCCCAAACTTTAGGGCTTGTCAAGCTTCCGTCAAATACGTAAAAAGGTTTTCGTATAAGACGTAAACAAAGAAAAAATGAAAACTATATAAGGAGAAGGTGCAAAATAACTATGACGCCCGTCGCTTTCACTTTGGGAAAAACCGATCTTAGCAAACCGATCGAAAATTTATTATTTTTACGTTATTTTTATCGCTCTGTCAGGACTTTTGGCGATTTTGATGGGGTTGAATGATGCACTGCATTTTTATGGTTTTCCAGGGATATATTATGCGCGGTTCTCGTACCAGTAGCCTTCATGCGAAATAAACGAAATCATCCCATTCGACCGTAATCTAAACGTTCGTTCGATATCTTCGAATTGTGGACCGTCTGGGTTATTTGGATCACTTAGCGTTTTATTCGTCACATGTAACAGCGCCACAAAAGGACTCGTGTTAATCACAAACTTCTGAAGACCGCTTGATGCCGCATCCCCACTCAGTAAAAAGTAAGGTGCATTTTGTAAAGCGTTAAACTTAACTATGAAACCCGTTTTACGTAAACTCGAAGGTAAGATGGATGCATTATCTGCTTGCACTGTAACTGCATCACCGTCGATGTTGTAAAAGTCTGGAGTCCCTAAGTTATAACGGCCTGTCAAAAACAAATTATCCGCTTTATCGAAAAACATTTGGTAACCCTCCACATCACCCTCTTCTGTCTCAATACGCGTCACCCAATGAATAATACCGTTTTCACGCATCTTAAGCACAAAAGAACCATGCGTCTCCAAAGCCGAATCATACGCCACCTTATGCGTGCTACTTTCTGTACCTCCGTTTAAATCACCATGAAAGAAACGAACGTCATTAGGCGCACGCCCTGTAATATAAATGTTATTCGCTTCGTCAAAAGCAGCGCTCGAAAAGAAACACGAATCATTCGTCCGCGTTCCCCATTGAACAACACCACTTGCATCATACTTGATTAAAAATGCGTTCGTTTTATTCCCCGGTGTTGGCGGTAATGCGAAAACACCCTCATTATTATCATTATTTTCACTAGTCCCTGGCGAATTTTTCGAACCATTGTAAATTTGGACGAAACTGCTTGAATCATGTTTTCCGCCCCAGTATATTGCATCTTTTTTGTCGATTTTAAGTAGTAATTCGTGAAATTCGTCCCGCGAACTGAAGAAGCGTGTTGCCCAAGCGTAAGTCCCGTCTGAATCGTATTTGATTAAATATAAAAACGTTGAAAAACTGCTTGCAGCTTCGTAAAAGCGCCCGGTGCTCTCACCGCCTTCCCGTGTCATATCCCGAATAGCCACTTGCTTATCCGCCGCATAACCACCCGACCAATAAATATCCCCGTTACTCGAAATAGCCACATTTTGCCGCACACGCGTAAAAGCACCATCCAAACGTGTCGCCTGATCCAATGAACCGTCTGACGTTCTTAAACGTACTAAAATATTAATACGCTTATTATCCAGATTAGTATTTTCATTAAGTGTCACTGTTTCTGACCAGCTTATTTGTCCGTTTTCTTCGTTTTTTTCTGAATAGTAAATGGTCATCGTATTACACATACCTGTTAAAAAGACAGACTCCTTATTGTTACCTTCACCCAAAGCTAAACCTCCAGGTATCACGATACCTCCGTTTTCTTCAGGGGTTAAACGCACAACCCAAACAATCTCGCCACCAGGTGTAAGCTTAACCACAAACGCCCCCGCTTGTTGCAGCGAATAATTCGAATCCTCACCACCACTTGTATTTGCATTCTGTAATACCACGAGTCCAGCATTCTGTCCCGTCCAAAAAATGAACCCATCATCTGCCACAACCACGCTTACGCCCTTATCGTTTTCGTCACTATTAAGCTTTAAACACCAAAGCGCATTTCCAAAAGAAGAATACTTAATTAAGAAACCCGCTTCGCCACGCGTCACAGGTAATGTGCATGTGGATGTACCGTCCATATTTTTGATTTTGACGTTTTGGAAAGACGAATACGTACCGCTTAAATAAATGTTTTCGTCTTTATCGATAAATGAGCCCTCTATCACGAATTCGTCGGTCGGTCGAAATGCCACACCCTTTTCTGCCACGATCCCGTTTATTTCGGATGTTTTGTTTTGATTTTTAAGAATTGAAATAGATTCATCAGCATCAATAATCCCACTATCCGTATCATTCGTGCTAAAAATAGTGGACGTACGAAACACTTCGCCATTTTGAAAAATGGTCCCCGTTAAATTAATATCGCCCTTAATATCCACCTTGTAAGAAGGTGTTTGTTCGCCGATACCCATGTATTTTTGTTGTGTATCATAAAATAAGTCAGGCGTCTGAATAAGCGGCATAGTACCATTTCCCAAAATAAACTTATTGGGCACAAAACTATCTTTTCCAGTACCTCCTTTTTCTACAGTCACCGCTTTATTCGCTATTTTAGAGGTGGTGACTGCTTGGTCTTTGATAGTATGCTCTTCCACCGCTTCCAAATCTAGTTTTTCTGTTGTGATGGCTTTGTTTTTAATGTGTTTTGTCAGCACATTCGCCGGGGTGATTTTTGCGCTTGTCACAGATTCGGCGGCTAAACGCGAAGTAACCACCGCACCTTCTTTAATTTGCAGGGTTTGTACCGCATCTGGGCTAATATGCTCGTTTAGAATCGCATTATTCGTAAAATGCTCAGAAACCAAAGCACCATCCTCTATCCTATCTCCCGGGAGTGTTTTCGTTTTTATCTTTTGACCTTCCAAACTATCATCAAAAAAAGCGCTAGAAGGTATAGAATTGTCGGCATATTTCTTGGTTGTTATAGCACCATTCTTTATCTTTTCGCCCGTCACTGCTGATGAGGCTATTTTTTCTGTCACAACCGCTTCTAAACCTATGGCCGAGCTCCCCACACTTTCGGGGCCATAGTTGACCGCACGTAAACCGTATTTTTCGATTTTCGTTGAAGTAACAGATTCGTCTGATAGTTGTGCTGTACCTACCGTTTTATTTAATAGACGATCGCCTTGTAAACTTTCTTTAAGCACTTTGTTGTTTGTCACAGCATCATCTGCCAATTTAGACGTTTTAATAGCTTGATCCGCTATGCGGTCGGTAGTGATGTTCGCCTTTTTTATTTTGTCAGTAGTCACCGCTTCTTTAAAGATGTTATGTTCTTGCACAGAAGCGGTGGTCAGGTGCTTATTGAATACCGAATTCTTCGCCAAAACACGGTCATCCACCGCATCATCTTGTAGTTTGGCATTCAAAATAGCATTATTCTCTATTTTAGAAGCATTTATCGCTTCTTGTGCAATCTTACTACGTGTTACACTAGCCGAAGAAAGCGCAAGCGTAGTAACAGCATTTTCTGCTAACTTAGAAGCCACAATACTTCCGTCGCTTAAAGTGCGTGTAGTAATAGCTTCGTCCACAAGTTTTTGTCCTTTAATGGTTTTGTCGGCGATGTTTTCGTTAATAACCCCACCGAGGGCGATTTTTTCTGCTGTCACTGCCCTGTCAGACAAATTAAGAGTGGCTACGGCATTAGCAGAAAGCTTCGCTTGGGTCACATGCAAGTCGCGTAGTTTAGATGTGGTCACTGCATCGTCTTTGATTTTACTTTCGCTAATAACTTTGTTTTCCAAAAAATGAGGGCTGTTTATGAAACCCTCTGTAAGATGTCTCGATTTAATCGATTTATCCGCAATCTTTTCATCGCTAACGCTATCCTTCGCTAGTGCCGCCATAGTTACTGCATTGTTTCGAATTTGACGCACATCGATGGAATCATCGGCAAGCTTTTCTTCTGTCACTTCGCCATTCTTAATATGACGTTGTTCAATAGAAGCATTTGATATATTCCCGGATGTCACCAAATTACTCGTGAGATGACGTGTCACAATTGATGCATCATCCAACTTATTCTCGCGAATCGATTTATCCCCAAGTTTTTCGTTTGTTATGGATAAATCTTTGAATTTAATACTGCTAATTGTATCATTCGCAATGAAATCGTTCTCGATCGATCCTTGTGCGTATTTTTCGCGTGTGATTGCACCGTCTTCTATATGCTTACTTTTAATGGCTTGAAGAGCGATATTTTCTGAACTTATACCTTGTGCTTTGATCAGACTACTATCGATTATACCGGGTTTTATTTTTGTTTTTGTGATACTCTCATCCATGATCACATTTGATGAAATACTTTTGTCTGCGTATTTTGCGGATGTTATGGCACCATCGCGAACATGAACGCTTAACACTGCGTCTTGTTTGAGCGTAGACGAACCTATGGCGCCGTTTTGAATATGTCTTGAAGCCACGCTATTGTCCGCAAGCGCATCATCATTTATAGCCCCTTTTTTCATTTTTTCCCCCGTTATACTATTATTTTTAATCTGTGCACCAGCAATTTGACCTAGTGCAATTTTGGCCTCCGTGACAGATCCGTCAGCTAATTTAGTTGTCGTTATAGCTCCAGTTGAAACATGTTCTGCTTTAATAATGGATTGTGCTAAAGACTTCGGGTCATTTATACCTCTTTCTTTTATTTTCGATGAATCAATCGAATTATTCGCAAGTTTATCACCTGAAATAATAGTGTCGCCCAAAATAGCACTCGTGACACTTCCAGGAGCCAGTAAAGCATTTGTAATTTGTTGCGGTTGGATATGCTGGGTTCGTATACTTTGATTGCTCAGATGAAAACCTGTAATAGCATTTTCACGAATTTTTGACGAGTTTACGCTTCCATTTGATAGTACACGTGCATCCACAGCGTTATCCATCATATTAGAAAGACCAACTGATTGGAGACCAAGATGATTATTTGAAATCGCGAAATTCGTAATGTTATTAAATTGGATAGCGTTATTAGCAATCACTTCGTTTGTTAATGAACGTCGTAAAATTTGATTAGCTGTGATTGAATTATCTGCTATTTTTGATGGAGTTATAGATTTATCGACAATATGACGTGTGTCCACAATATCATTTTGCAGTTTGTTTTGTGAAACAGAACTGTCTTTTAGATTTGAAACACCAACAGAATCGAAATCTAATTCACTATTTCCTACCGCTTTGCTCGCAATTTTTCCACGTGTGACAGCAGACGAATCGATTGAATTTTCTTTAACCACCCGTGTTCCAAAATGGCGAGCTTCCAAAGCACTGTCGCGAATTCTTCGGGCATCCACACTATTATCTGCTAATTTGAAAAAGTCCACACTGTTATTTTCTAACACTCGGTTGTCGACCGCCCCGGTCCCTAAATTAGAATTTGTGATCGAATTCTTTCCTAACTTTTCATTTGTTATTGCCTCATTTGCGATTTTTTGGGTTGTTATAGCATTGTCTTTAAGCTTTTCCGTTAAAATCGCGTCTTCTTGAATTTTAGATGCAGAAATACTTCCATCCTTAATAGCATTAACATTTATTGAAAGAGGAGCGATCTTTGACTCTGTTACCGCATTAGTTTCGATATGACGTGTTTGCACGCTTATATCCGCCAATTTACTTGATGTTATGACGCTATTGATTAAGTTTGTGGTTATAACGCTATCATCGTCTAACTTACCTTGTGGAATAGATTTGTCTTGCAGTTTTCCGGCGAGAGAAATATTGTCCTGAATTTTTTTTGCCGTGATGCACTTATCTTTTATTTGTGCTGTATTTACGGCTCCCTTTTTAATCTTTTGTTCAGTGACCGCTTGATCCATCAGATGACTTGTAATAATTTGTTGTGCTCCGATCGTATTCGATTTTATAGCTTGATCATCGATTTTTTCGGTAGAAATGATTTTATTTTCCAGTTTAGAGCGTGTCACAGATGCTTCTTTTATTTTGTCGGTTGTAACGTTTCCGTCTTTTAATTTTGAGGTCACGATTTCACCATCTTGGATTTTTTGACGATCGATGGCATCATTTGCGATTTTTTCGCGTGTGATAGCTTGTTCTGCCACAAGCAGCGTCACGATAGATTCGGGTTTTATCTTTTCTGTTACTACACTTTCATCTTTGAGTTTAGAGGTAGTTATGGCACTTGTCTCGATTTGTTCAGTATCCACAGCAGAGGGATTGATTTTTTCCCGCGTCACAACATGTAAAGCCAACTTAGAGGTCGTCACATTTTCATCTTTTATGTTTCGTGTTTCCACAGCATCATCATCGATTTTAACATTATTTATAAGCGCTTCTTTAAGATGGTGACGCTCTACAGCATTATTCGCAATGTGTCGAGTAAGAACATTATCGTCAGCTATTTTTGTAGAAATAACAGACTGAGGACCCAACTTAGACGAAATGATCGCTTCGTCTGCAATTTTCGCAGTAATAATATTCGCATCTGCGATTTTTTCGGTGATTATAGCATTATTTGATAAACTTCGCGTCGTAATCGCTTGATCTCTAAGAATGACATCGTCTATCGATTCTGGGTTTATAATTGGTTGATAGAATGAGCCGTCAGGATTAACAATATGACCATGTATTTCGAGGTTACTTTGCACGATAATATTGTGCTCGTTGATGTTCAAGTGAATATTGCCATTAACACCAAACAACAGACGCTTTGTGGGAAACAATCCAAAAAAAAGGAGATCATTTTTACGGCTTTGTTCGAACACTTGACCGTGTTCTTTTGCCAAACCTATAAAAACCGAATTTGACGTCATATTAATATTATAAATGAATTAGCACAAAAAATGATGCTTTCTTTAATGTAACCAAAGAAAAACGCCCAAAAAAAGGAATGACAAGAAAATTACCAGATAGCCACTTATTGTGCGATAGAGAAACGAATATGATCCGGACCGAATTCCAAATCTTTACCATCTGCGTCTTTAACGGGCATAGCTTCTGAACGGCTTTCTTCGAGAGCTTGTACGATACCCTTTGCCATGAAGACGACAGCGCTCCTTAAAGTGTTACGACGACCTTTATCATCTGTCAGTTTAAAAGTAATGTGAAGATCGAATGCATCGGGTCGGCGTTCCAAAACAGGATCACTTACCATCTGCCAAGACAAACTCTCCAATGTAGTATCTGGTATGGTATAAGGGTAACCAGCTGGAATTTGTGTTTCTCGGTTGAAGAGACGGTTCTTGACGTATGTCTTAAAGCGATCGGTTTTGACAAAATCCTTGAAATCCTTAATCATCTTATCTGTAATTTTCTCCACCTTCTTTTGATCTTTGTATAAGCATCCTGAAATAATCACGTTGACATTTTTATCTGTGGCGTTCTGTTGAATAGGTGAAGTAATTTCGAAACGAAGATCGATATTATTAACCTTGTGTGTAGAAGCGATAGAGTTTGTGCTAATAAACTGCCCCATTACGAATTTGATCTATGATTCTGCGTAAAAGTATGTAAAAGGGATGAAAGGGATTCTTATAACATTTATAAAGAAAAAAACTAAGGGTTTTTAGCATATTGTTTTTTATATTGAAAAATTAAATGATCGTGTTTTTAATTCGTCGTGATTTTCGATTGGACGATAACATATCCTTAATTGAAGCTGCAAAAGAATGCAAAAGGATAGATACCCCACTTCTGATGCTTTTTGTGTATAACAAGGACCAAATTTCCAAAAACCAGAATCCTTATTTTAGTGACAATGCGATGCAATTTCTTGTTGAAAGTTTGCACGATCTTCAAGACCAATTGAACGAAATCGATCGTAAAGCTCGTATTTGTCGTGTTTTGATAAAGACAACGGATGATGAACCCAAACTTATTAAAGAGTTGCATAAACAAAATCCAATAATCAGTTTATTTACCAATAAAGACTTGACGCCTTTTGCACGCCGACGCGAAGATAAACTACAAGACATGTGCCATAAGCTTAAAATTAACTTTTTCGCTTATGAAGACTATACGCTATTCCCTATGCACGAAAAACAGACCAAGACGAATAATGGTGACGCTTATAAAGTGTTTTCGTTTTTATATAAAAAGCGCAAGTCACTCCATAAACTGATTCCCGAAGTCCAATCTTTGAAACAACAAGCAACAAACCTTAAGTGGGTGGATGGCGAAAGCATTCGTGCGAATAGATCGGTCTTTGAAACGGTACGACAAAATGATGATGAGCGCTTTTACGAAAAAAACGAAGATATAGCCGTCCATGGAGGGCGCAAGAAAGCGCTTGACGTGTTGAACAAGCGAATAGGGCGGGGACATTTTACAGATTACGAAAAAACACGTGACGAGGTAGAAGACGAAGAAGGTACCACACGTTTGAGCGCTTACTTAAAGAATGGATGCATAAGCATTCGCGAATTTTACGAAGCAGTATACGAAAAATACGGTATAGACCATGCTTTAATACGTGAAATTTACTTTCGTGAGTTTTATTACGGCATCGCTTGGTTTTATCCTCGTGTACTTGAAGGTATGTTAAACCCAAAATCCAAAACGAATAAGGCATTTATAGATGACGCGAAAGTTAAATGGCGAAACGATAAAAAAGGATTTGAATTATGGAAGCAAGGCAAAACAGGTACGCCTTTTGTGGATGCTGGAATGCGTCAAATGAACAAAACAGGTTTTATGCACAATCGTTTACGGATGGTCGTATCCATGTTTCTGACAAAAGACCTTCTTATAGATTGGCGAGATGGAGAGAAATATTTCGCTACAAAACTTGTGGATTACCATCCCATACAAAATAACGCAGGATGGCAATGGTCCGCAAGTATTGGTACGGATGCTGCCCCTTATTTTCGCATTATGAATCCTTATACCCAAGGGACACGTTTCGACAAAGACGCAAACTATATTAAAAAATGGATTCCCGAATTAAAAGATGTAAAGGCCGCAGACATTCATAAATGGGAGGACAAAAAAATTAGAGAGAAATATAAAGATATAACCGATTACCCCGCACCCTATATTGAAGATCATACCGCCAAAGCCAAAGAAGTAGTCGCCCTTTTTAAGAAAGCGTTATAAATGCCACACAATGCCACACAATGCCACACAATGCCACACAAAGAGACTAAAGTCGCAGGGTTTTTTCGAGCCTTTCGGCTTCTTCGGTTATGTGAACAAACATATCGATGCGTCGGAGACAATGGTAAAGCTGATGATAACGCGAGATGTATTTTTCCACGACGTTAGATTTTTGTTTTTGAATATTTTCGTAAAGTTTAAACAGACAGACAAAGAGTGTTTGAATATCAGGATAAATGTAAGCTTGTGCATCTCCATAGAAGTAAGAAAGTGCGTGTTCGGGGCTATTTAACACGACAATGTCACTTTCATCGAACCATATGGTATCGAATTGAACGGACAACGGTGCTTCAGATTTTGTAGCATCAGACAATACCTTGTATTCTTCGCATATAACCAAATCGTCATGGTCATAATGCGAGCCTTTTTCAATAAAACCCCATAAAAAACGACTTATGTCACGTACTTCCATAATTGTGTTTATATTTTTGGTCATTTGGCGTGAATTGAAAGGACGAAGATAATAATCTTCCGCGTTTACAAGTTTTTCTTCTTCTGCGACCATTACTATTGCGCCACATTCCACAATTGTTATCTTGCTCATTTTTGTTTATATGTTTTCTCTTTTTTTTTATCAGTTTTTTCGATTATTTCGAAAAATATTGACAATAGTAACGATAATGAATTAATAAGTTTTAATCATAGATGAGTCATCATCCATAGAAGAGTCAACATCTATAGACGAGTCATCAGCCATAGACGAGTCATCAGCCATAGACGAGTCATCAGCCATAGACGAGTCATCAGCCATAGACGAGTCATCA
>LKMJ01007763.1_pt1 | contig 10098 bp, 7 predicted proteins | sample 643391 | NCBI WGS metagenome assembly LKMJ01 (sample SAMN04112250, study PRJNA286221) | soda lake metagenome | biome: soda lake; feature: Kulunda Steppe; material: water; isolation source: sample PL-Br10 brine of Picturesque Lake | place: Russia: Kulunda steppe | collected 2010-07
AAGTTGCCTGTCTGCCACATCACAACCGCGAGCGGGATAACCCCGCCCACAGACATTATTGCAAGGCCTGTCCAGATCGAAACGCCGGTACCCAGTCCGATTGCGACGAACGTCGGACTAATACCGTAAAACAGAGCGGCTAACAGAGGAATGCCGAGGTCGAACAGACTGCCACCGGCCTGGTCACCGTTGCGAAACTCTAGACTGATAAGTGAGATACCGAACACAATCGCAACCATTCCCGTAAGATGCCCAACTGTGACTATTTCACCCAGCACAACAACCGCAATGAGTGAGGCGTGCAACGGCTGTGAAGCCTTGATCGCGTCAGTTCGACTCGCACCAACACGCTGAATCCCTTTGAAATGGAAAGCCCGCCCCATCAGGAGACCAAAGAAGCTGACACCCAGAAACGCGCCGACAGTAGACGTATTCAGCGTCCGTACAGGATCCCCAAAGAGCAACGCGATCGGAACGAACACTACGCTATTCATCAACAGGACGAAAAAGAGGATGCTGAACGAACTGGCCTCTGTTGTCCCGTAGCGGACCGAAAGAGACTGCAATCCGAGAAAACACGCACCCAGTAGTGACACTGCGATGCCAACTGATGGGAGAGAACTGGTACCGATCATCGTAACCACTTGCACCATACACTGGTTGGTCGCTCATCTGTGGCTCCGATACGGCTCTGCAGTGGTTTCGTGCTACCCGCAACCGACTGGTCGTCTCTACATATCTGGTTTGTTTCTACAGGCATAAATACATACATCTGGTGAAGAGGCTCAATTTATACCAATAGTAGTAAACAATGCGTACAAATACATTACGATTGTCCGAACGCAAGCGGTGATAGTTATAGTTTCACGGGACAAATGTATCCCCCAACACAGTGTCACTGCCTCCAGTCCAGATAGTCGCTCGCCAACAGGCACCGATGTCGCCATCAGGGGCGTGAGCCTGCGTGTACTCGCGGTTTTTGTCTTCTATTGCTGTTTTGTTGCATCGTGTTCTCTCTGTCCAGAAGCTTGCGGTTTAATTTTGAAGAGTCCAAGTAAAATGGCTTATTTGTACTCATTTGCAGCATCAAATCTAAAATGTTAAGAGGATTGGGTATATTTGTGTGTTATGGCGATAGATTTACTCATCAGTGGTGGCACTGTTCTCCCGCTGGATGACAACGAGCTATCCGACGGAGCAGTTGTCGTTGATGACGGCCAGATCCAGGCTGTCGGACCAGCTGAGGAACTCGAAGCCGAATACAGTGCCGACGAGTATATCGATGCAACCGACCACGTCGTCCTGCCGGGTCTAATTACCACACACGTGCACGTGTCCGATATTCTGATGCGAGGGTTGGCCGACAATCGCTTCCTGTTCGACTGGCTGTTCAACTCCTTCTATCCGGGTCAGATGGCTATGGAGCCCGACGAACACGCGCTCGCGGCGGCACTGTACTGTCGAGAGGCAATCAGTGGTGGAGTCACTACGTTCGTCGAAAACGCGCTCGGTGATGCCATCGGCTACTCGGATGACGTTCCAACCGAAAAGCTAGATGTGTATGAACAAACTGGTATGCGCGCTATATACGGTCATGGCTTTCACGATGTCGAGCGCGACGACGCATCACGTGATTTCGTCGAGCAGTACACACTCGGTGATCCGGAGGTAGAGCATACGTCTCCGTTGGCTGTCACGACCGACGAGGCTCTCGACAACGTCGAATCACTTATCGAAACGCACCACGGCCGTGGCGACGGCCGGCTCTCGATCTGGCCCGCACCCATCAGTGTCCGCAACGTTACCCCAGAAGGGCTTCGGGGTGCCTACGCAGTTGCAAAGCAGTACGACGTTATGACCACCACCCATGCTGCGGAATATCGACCGGGGACTCAGGGTGACCTGACCAGCATCGAATATCTCGAAGACGTCGATTACCTTGGTCCACGGACCTTGCTTGGTCACTGTGTCCACATCACGGAGGCTGATATCCGCCGCCTCGCGGCCACAGATACCCGCGTTGCACACAACGTTGTCACAAATCTCAAACTCGCAACTGGCATCGCTCCGTTGCCGACGCTTCAGTCTGCTGGCGTTACTGTCGGCCTCGGAACAGACAACACGAGTGCAAATGATACAGTCGACCCGCTGTCGGATCTCCGGTTTGCGGCATTGCTTCACAGGGGGCATCGGGAGGATCCGACAGCCGTCACGGCAGGGCAGGCGCTGAAAATGGTAACTGTCGACGCCGCTCGGGCCATCGGTCGTCCGGAACTCGGTGTGCTTGCGCCCGATACTCCTGCGGATCTCATTCTCGTCGATGTCGACCAGCCCCACATGCAGCCCAGTCCGAATATCCCACGGACACTCGTCCACCGTGCCTCCCGGAGTGATGTCGTCACGACCATCTGTAACGGAGAGATTATTTACCAGGATAGCGAGGTGCCCGGTGTTGACGACGAGTATCCAGATCTCACAGATACCGTCTCCCAAACTGCCCGTTCGGTCCACGAACGCGCGGGATTGACGATGCTTGAGTAAGCTCTCGCGGAGTACTGTTGAGGACGCTTCATGGGGCGGGCGTTAGATTCCTGCCAGCGATCACCGAATACGACAAAAGCACAAGCGTTGGTGACGTTACCGTTACAACTACTGAGGTCCAATGACTCCTATGTCACAATCTATCCCAGTCACCGTGTTATCAGGAATACTCGGTGCAGGGAAGACGACACTGTTGAACCACGTTTTAACCGAAACGGAACATAGCAAAATCGCTGTCGTCGTCAACGATATGGGAGAGATAAACGTTGATGCCGAACAGGTCGAACGAAGTATCGAAGGAGTAGACGGCGAGGACATCGTTGAGTTGTCAAACGGCTGTATCTGTTGTAGCATACAGAGCGACCTTGCCGAGGGAGTCATCACCCTCGCCGAAACTGAACGATTCGATCATTTACTCGTTGAACCGTCTGGTATCAGCGATCCAAAACAACTGGTGCAACGGTTCCTGCAAGGACGTGTCGCCGAATACTATGATATAAACAGTGTTACAACTGTGGTAGATGCCCGGCGCTGTTACGATGCCCTCGAACCGACCCAGACCAATCGGCACGCCTGTCCTGAGCAGCCACTTTCGGAGCTGATGGTTGCGGGAGTGGAATTCTGTGACACCGTCGTTCTAAACAAAACGGACCTCGTAACCGACGAGGAACAAGCATCTCTTCGGGAACTCCTCTCGACACTGCAACCGGGCGCAGAGTATATTCCGACGACGTTTGCGACCGTTCCCCCCGCACAAATACTGAACAGTCCGTCTTTTGATCCCAACGCGGTCGACAACGCTGCCGCCTGGAAACAGGCGCTCACTGAGAGCGATACGAAACCGCATACCCATTCCGATCCACGGGAGGCGTATCGATCGTTGACCTACACTAGCCATCACCCCTTCCATCCCAACCGGCTCGTCGAGACATTCTCGACACTTCCCGAGAACGTGCTTCGAATAAAAGGGCGGATACACGTGGCTGGCCGTCCAGAAACTGCACTCGACGTGTCGTTGGCCGGTGAAGAACTGTATATCGAACCCGCCGGCCGGTGGATCGCGTCGCTGTCGACTGCTCGCCAACAGTCTTACCGCCAGTCGCGTGACCTCGATTGGGACGACAACTGGGGGGACCGCAAGACGGAACTGGTCGTGATCGGTCGGGATATCAGTCTCACCACACTCGAAGACGCGTTTGACCACAGCCTGTGTGATGACACTGAGCTGGAAACCGACCGGACCGAGAACCCGTTTCCCGATCACAACGGTGACCGACTCCGACTGTAACCTGCCAGAGACTGTGCGATGACAGGAACAGTCTGTCGCAATCGTGGCTATCCACGCAATCAGCTGGTCGTGGCTTTCGATATCGAGTTTTGGGTGTTTCCTTTCTTCGGGGAAAAAGTAATAAGCACCAGCTCCGAACCCGTAGATGAATGCATACTTTCGATTCAGAGCGGCTGATAGGAGAGAATCCGGCATTGTTAGTTATCGATCCACAGAATGACTTTCTCCATCCCGACGGCGATATCTTTTGTGGTGCCACATCTGCCGATTCGGAGTCCACGGAAGTCATTGATCGGATCAACCAACTGGTCAACACAGCGCGTGACAGCGACGTTCCGATAATCTGGTCAAAGGAACGCCACAGGCAAGACGGATCCGACAGGGGCAGTGAGTTGCTCCGTGAGGACCCAACACATACGACTTGTGGAACCTGGGGCGAGGAGTTTGTCGATGCGCTTGATGTGGACTCATCTCGTCTGAAGCCGGCAGAATACATCGTCGGAAAACGACGCTACAATCTGTTCCACGGTACCGATCTCGATCATCTCCTTCGAACCTTCGATGTCGATACCGTCATCCTGACCGGTGTGACGACGAGCGTCTGTGTTCACTACACTGCACATGGTGCGTTGGAGCGTGACTACATCTACCGGACCGTCGAAGAGTGTACCGCAGACAAAAACCGCGAGTACCACGAGGCCGGACTCCGCTGCCAGGACCAGATACAGGATGGCGGGATCCAGCCGTTCGAACTCATCCACGAACAGCTGTCGAGCTACGAAGGTAACCCTACAGTGCAACAGATAAAATCTGAGGGGTCGCTTGTCACGTCCAGTTCCGAGTGAGCGGGAGCCGTCGACAGAAACTGCTGTTACATGTGCTATAGCTGGGTAATATCTGTCTGAATTGAGTTTTGAGACGCTCCGGCTACAGAGAGGGCTGTGTGCTGTGTCGTTATCTGTCTTCAGTCAACTGCCCGTCACAGAAAACCGGCTGGGTCCACGCCACTGCGCCATCAGATCCTTCAACTCTTGCCCTGACGTACTGTTCGGTCCCCGTAAACGAATACGATGGCGTATAAGAATCGTCTTGTTTCAACACCGTTGCAGCTTGGGCCGGATCTTTATTTTGGTCTTTTCCATCGGCCTGTGTGCCAATGAACGTCGTCCGATACCGTGTCGGATTGTGTTGTTTGGAGGACCAGCCAATATCCTTGCTGTCCCGAGGTAACGTTAATCGAAACTCGCTTTCATCGACGTGTACGTCGGTGAACTCAATTGGGAGTGTCAGATCGTGTTTGACGGAATAAAAATCCCCCCGTCGAACCCCGTCCATAATCGCCTCGACGGAGAGTTCCGTAGCCCGGACATAGACCGATGTTCGGCCCGGCAGTGCTGGTGGATACGTGTGTATCTCTCCGTCGACGGGTCTCATCTCCGGTCCGATGCGGTCGATATGATGGGAGTCGTCGGCGGCAATCGCATAAAGGACTCGCCCATTTGACAGTACCTGATCCCACATCTCGGTTGTCGACGGACGCCCTCCACCCCCCGAGTCGTTCATCCCCGGCTCTGCCGTAATCATCTCGAAATGTCTGAGTGTCTCTGAGTCGACACCAAGCAACTCCTCGACACCAGCAGCCCACGTCAGATTGGGATGGGCAATTGCTGGAATCCCGCCGGCCTCGGCGATTCTGTTCGCTTGCAGCGAGTAGGTCTGTTCTGCGGGTTCAGACGGAACAGTAACAGCTCTCTCGTCGTTTAAATCGGTCGCTGCACTCGCTTCTAACTCGTTTCCGATCGGTGAAACGACTGTATCGAACTGGATCTGCTCTGGCTGCCCACCGTACCCCATCACGTCGAGTATCGTGTTGTTGTACCGGGTACTCGTCTCTATCCCGGGGATGATCAGAAAGCGGTCGGGTTCGTCGTAGACGGATTTCAGCCCTGCGACTGGTGTCGCATAATTAATATCGGTTACAGCGACGAAATCGTAGCCATGCTCTTTGTACCACTCGACCATTTCCGATTTATCGTGGACATTCGTGTGCAGATGGAGTTGGCCACGATACCAGTCTCGGTCACCGGCATCCGCTTCAGACGAAACAGAAAAAACACTCGGCAGTTCGGCACGTTCACTCATACGTATCGTAGAGTACTGGAACTGATTTCAATCTTTTCGTGTTGGCAGCAAAGGTTATATTAGTTATAACTGTCATGTACTACTATACATTAGAACACTTGTGGCAGTACTTGCTCGAACCAGTTTCTCTTTATATTAACAGGGATTGTATCTTCTTGATGATAACCACACGTATACCTGAAAAGAGAGGTGTCTCATTCGAAATTGAACAGGGAGAGCAGTTTGAGGTGACAGATCCGGAGGGAAAGCAGGTAGCGGATCTGGTGGCGTTCAGTCGGGACGATCATTTAGAGCGGTTTTCACCAAAGTACACCTACCGACGTGAGGGTACCCTGCGGCCGTCAACCGGTAACAAGTTGTATACGACAGAGGGTGAGCCAATCCTGCGGTTTCGTGAAGACGACTGTGGGATTCACGATTTGCTCTATGCTCCCTGCAACCACTGGGTTATCGGCGACTACTACGACCACTCGAACGAGTACAGCTGCCGACGGAATCTCACCGAGGTTCTTGAGGGAACTGGCATTACACAGCGAGATCTCCAGGAGACGCTAAATATATTCATGCGATCAGAGATAGAGGATAACGAGATCGAAATCGCCGAACCAACGTCGGAGCCAGGAGACACAGTCGTCTTCGAGGCTGAAAAAGACGCAATCGTTGCGGTGTCTGCGTGTTCAGGTGAATCGACAGTAAACGCTGGAGAAACGAACCCGATCGATCTGAAACTCCCAGAAGGAAGCATTATCAAGCGTAATTATTGATACTGCCGGCTGTATACCGAATTTCGCGACAGGAGTTCTAATCACTACAGCTTACCGCGCCGCCTCTATCCACGTCTGGTGGCGTATACGCCTGCCCACGATCACGTATCTGAGTGGTCGACACCAACAGTTTCGGGCAGGGAGAACAATCGCTTGCTACGATTCGTTTCCAGTCTGTCAACGCCGACCCGAGAGATGCGTTTTGCTCCAACGGACGAGTATTCCGTTCGGCCAGCGCTCGAAGCTGTTATGCGTCCGGCCAGCGCTCGATATAGATCGTTTTGTCCGTATAGAAGTGGATCATGTCCTCACCCTGTGCGTGGAGATCGCCGAAAAACGAGTCCTTTCGTCCGCCAAAGTGGAAAAACGCCATCGGTGCGGCTGTCCCAGCGTTGATACCGAGGTTACCGATATCCGTCTGGTGGCGGAATTTCCGTGCGTCGGCACCGCTTCCGGTGAACAGACTCGCTGCGTTCCCGAACTCGCTACGGTTGACCACGTCGATGGCCTCGTCAATATCGGAAGCCGGCATCAGTCCAAGCACTGGGCCGAACAGTTCCTCCTGGGCGAGTATCATCTCTGTCGTCACGTTTCCAAAAATCGTCGGTCCAAGAAAGTTCCCGTCGTCGTAGCCATCGACAGTGACGTCGCGCCCGTCAAGGAGTAATTCAGCACCCTCGTTGATCCCCGCTTCAATGTCGCTATTGACCTGCTGTTCGTGTTCGGGAGTGATGAGCGCGCCAATGTCCGTCTGTTCATCGAGACCATAGCCAACGACCTGGGACTCGGCTTCCGAGACAACCCTCTCGACGAACTCGTCGTAGACTGGTTCCTCGATGACGGCGATATCGTTTGCGAGACACCGCTCACCAGCACAGGCGAACGCCGACCCAACCGTTTTCTGTGCCGCGTAGTCCAGATCGGCCGTTTCCGTAACGATGATGTGGTTTTTCGCACCGCCCTGTGCTTGGACGCGCTTCCCATTCGCCGCCGCCGTCTCGTATATTTTCCGCGCGACTGGTGTACTGCCGACGAAGGAGATGCCTTCGATACCGTCGTGTTCAACCAGTGTATTGACTGTCTCCACCCCTCCGTTGACGAGTTGAATGACGCCGTCAGGGAATCCGGCTTCATCAACGAGTTCGAAGATTCGCTGAGCGACGAGTGGATCCTGCTCGCTCGGCTTCAGAATAACACTGTTGCCGGTCGCGACGGCGTACGGCAGAAACCACAGGGGAATCATTGCCGGGAAATTGAACGGTGTGACCACGGCGAAGACACCCAGTGGCTTGCGAACGGCGCTTTCATCTATTTCGGGTGCCGCATTGAGCAACGTCCCGCTTTGCATCATCGTCGGGATACCGCAGGCGACTTCGACGTTTTCGATACCTCTCCGTAGCTCACCCATCGCTTCCGCCCGCGTTTTCCCGTGTTCCTGGACGATGAGTTCGGCGAGTTCTTCCTGGTTTGCCTCCAGCAGCTGTTTCAGCTCGAAAAGCGGTTGAATCCGCTCTTCTACCGGCCGGGCTGACCACGTATCGAACCCCGTGGTCGCCGTGCGGACTGCCGCATCGATATCGTCAGCCGAACTGAACCCGACGTATGCGAGTTTCTCAGCAGTTGCAGGATTGATCACATCTTGGCCATCGACACCGTTGGGCGTCTGCCAGTCCCCACCGATGTAGTTTTGTACTATGCCGGTCTCCGAAAGAGTTTCTAGACGAACCATATAAGGTGTCAGTATCCACCGTATAAAGATTTAATTATTTTAGTATGAAACCATATAATACAACATTCATAAACGCATTCTCTACATAGTCAAAAAAACGGTCTTGGGGGAGAGACAGTGTATCCATTTCCCGCAACGCTGCTATACGGCCAACAACTACCGGAGCGGAACGCAGCGTACTGATACTGTCCCAGATACCGATCAGACAGAGCTTCTGATGGGGTGGAACAACCGTGAAACATTTCAGAATAACCAAAACCCCGCTGGCAGCGTCAGTCACCATCAGCGCCCCTTCCTTGCAGACTGTCAACCGGAGGGTTGGCTCGTCTGGCTACTTCGGGCGTGCCATCGTCCAACAATACGACAGTCGCGGTAAATGGGATACCGAAACAGCCACTGTATCGGTTCGTTTGATATATCGAAACAACCGAAATGATCAACTGAGGAAAATTCCTCGTGTGAGGGTCGTATCACGCCCCTCCAGATCTGGAACCGTTTTGACACCATGAGTTATATACACCCGAAGGCGCCTGATTAGTAGTATGGCTGACGACGAATCGGGACATCGGACGGTCAAAACCGCCGAAACAGTTGTTCGGATCCTTGACACAGTAAGCGAACTCGAACGAGCCTCGTTGACTAGACTGGCAGACGCTCTTGATATGCACCGGAGCACGCTCCATGCACATCTCTCGACGCTCGTCGAACAGGAGTATTTGGAAAAGAAGGAGGATCAGTACTCGCTGGGGTTACAGCTGTTTACTCATGGCTCCCAGGCCCGGCGGATGAACCCGATTTACGAGGGGTCGAAGCAGTTTCTTGAGCAGATAGCCCAACAGACAGATGAGATTGCATGGCTTGTCATCGAAGATCATGGACGTGGTGTCTGCCTGTGGAAAGTGAAGGGGGATCTGGCCGTCCAGCCGTACAAGCGCCTCGGCGCTCGGATCTCCCTCCACGACACCGCTGCCGGAAAGGCTATGCTCTCGCGGCTCCCTCGCGAACGGACGCAGGCTGTCATCGACCGGTACGGGTTGCCCGAACGGACCGAAAACACGATTACCAGTCCAGAAGAGCTCTTCCGGGATATCGAATCCGTCCGGACTGAAGGTGTCGCGTTCAACGACGAGGAATCGATTACTGGATTCCGGGCCGTTGCCAGTCCGGTCTCCTCACCGGACGGAGAAGTCGGTGCCCTCGTCGTCTCCGGACCAAAAAACCGTCTGTGTGGAGACCGGTTCACGGAAACAGTTCCCGAAACTGTCTCCGGCGCTGCAAACGCGCTCGAACTAGAACTGTTCGCGAAGCGATCGTGAGTCTTGTCGATTGCTGTCGCGTAATTTGTATGTGAATTGAAAAGTAGTCTCGGTTTCGCTCCCACCATCATGGAACGAGTCAGAACACCCTACGAGTGTTCGTCAAAACTCTGTAACTGCAGCCCAGCGACGACCGCGGAGATGCCACTCGCTGCGAGCAGTGCCAGACCCGGAAGGTAGGACCCAGTCAGGTCATGAAAGAGGCCGATAAGCACCGGCCCAAAAAACCCCCCAATTTCACCGACTGCAAAGACCAGTCCAACGGCTGTCCCGGTGAGTCGGGAGCCAATACCGTCTAAAGCGGGTGGAATCGCCCGG
>LKMJ01007764.1_pt1 | contig 10097 bp, 14 predicted proteins | sample 643391 | NCBI WGS metagenome assembly LKMJ01 (sample SAMN04112250, study PRJNA286221) | soda lake metagenome | biome: soda lake; feature: Kulunda Steppe; material: water; isolation source: sample PL-Br10 brine of Picturesque Lake | place: Russia: Kulunda steppe | collected 2010-07
CCTAAATTATTTTTTGGACTTGCAATTTTGCAAAGGGGCAGCATTCAGCCTGCCCCACCCATCTTCAAAATCTGGAGGTGAAATTCATTGCCCTTGGGGGTGCACTGAGATCTATAACAGATCTGTACAACCATTTATAACGTTATATTGGTATATAACGTGATATAACGTTATAGAACTTCTCATATAACGTTACACGCCGACCCCTAACCATATGCCCCCCCCCCCGAGTGCAAGAGGACACCCTCCTGGATGCTGCACAAACAGCCTAGTAGCACTCAGCCTCTCACAGCAGATTTGTCGCATAAACATCCCAGGGTGTCTCGCAATCACCCTGTGTGCCATATGCATTGGCCATGCGCATGCCCGGTTTGTATGTTTGTCTGCGCATGCATGTGTGTGTGTGTGTGTGTGGTTGTTTGTGCGCGTGCGCGTGTGCGTGTGTGTGTTGTGTGTGTGCGTGTGTGTGTCGTGTGTGCGTGTGTGTGTGTGTGCAAATGTGCGTGTGTGCGCATGCCCAGCTTGAGCTTTCCATACCCATAACCCCACCCACTTGTCACATCACAGAAACAGCAGTGCAGCAAGCAGACGCACAGGTGCCTCAGGATGTCACAAACTGATGCAGCACCCCTGCCAGTGCACCCAGCACATGTTCAGCTGCACTGCCCAACAAAAGTACCCCTGCCAAAGCACCCAGCACACAACTAGCTGCACCTCCCAACCGATGCGGCACCCACCGGCCACGCGCATGTCCAGCTTCACATCCCAGACAGCTCCCTCGCGGCCCATTAGCTGCACGCGGCCATCAGAGCGTCTCGTAAAGCTGCAAGCAAGCACGCACACGCATAGACACACACACGCACACACACGCACACGCCCATGGGCATCCTGGACAACTGCAGCACAAGCCCTTTGTCTGAATCTGAGCAAAATGGCCAGCCGCTCCCTGCCGCTGGCAGCTTTGTACCTGGTGGTTGCTGCAGTGCGCATGGGCACTTTTCACAGCACAAGCTCCTTCTGTGCTATGTATGCAAGGACGCGCGCGTGCCTCCCCCACACGCACATGCACAAATGCGAATGGCCACCTGCCACAGGCTCACTTGTGCTCACGGCGGAAGGCTTCTACCTCCTCCAAAGATGGCTCCTCGTTCACGGCCCGGCTTGCTTGCGCCCCAGGGCCAGTGCCTGCAGAGACACAGGCGCGACGAGCACGTGGGTGTGTGTGCAGGCGCGTGTCCTTGACGCGCAGCCTCAACATGGTGTGTAGGCAGTTGCATCTGCAATACGGTGTGATGTGCCCTCAGCAGGGAGCCTTGGCAGAGTGGGTCATGCAGGCCAACTACCCTAACACGGCAGTGGTCAACCGTGACATCGCGTGCGTATGTCCGCCATTGGCCGCAGTCCCGTTCAAGGACATGCTTGGAGCCGGAAGCCAGCATCGTGCATCGTCCCCTCGGCCAAAAAGCTTCAAGGCGCTTCTACTTTAGCCGAATCAAGCCTGCCGGGCCCAAGCCCTCCCAGTGAGGACAGTGTGCCACTTGAGTATTATGCAGCCTTTTTCCGCACTCTCGCGCATGAGGCGCTGAGGGCATGTGCTGCAATGCATGGAGCTCAATTCATTGCGAGCGCTGCAGTCCGCTGCAGGCGCTCCATGTGTGGAAGGCATGTATAGCACTGAGGACAAGAACACATGGGATTGCTTGTCCAAAGGTCTTGGGTCGCTAAGGAACAGCAGGCAGGGTTTGAAGGCTCGGGACCCGGCAGATCTCGGACGCTGTAGGCCGCTGTAAACTTGCTGCCCCTACTTACTCAGCCCTGCTCCCCTCTAACGAGCTTGCGCACAGCATCCTATGCCTGATCCCCAGACCCCTGATCAGCAGGTAGGCTCACAGTTGAGACCGCTGAGGTTAAAGACAGCGCCTTGCGTGCACATGGTGCCAACTCCTTACAATTATGCACATGAAGTGTGGGCAAAGGCGGATGGACCAAGCCCTCAAGGCACTTCGTTAGCCTGGCAACCAGTTTGTGTTGCCAGATTGTGGTGCCTGCACAGGCGTCACATGACCCAGAAGTTCACAGCGCCATATGCAGCAGTCCTTCCCATTTTTACCGGCTTCAGCACTGCGACAGCTGCTTGAGGCGATCCCTCGCACGGCCAAGCAGTGTCCCCAAGCTTGCTGCTGCTGCCTGGCCAGAGCTGCAGGGTTTCCTCGGGCTGCAATTTCTGCCATCAGCCAATGCTGGAGGGAGGACAAGGACCCTGGAACAGCACTCAAGGCCCGACCACTTCCTCCAGCAGATGCTGCATGAGCCGCGGCAGACAGCAGCTGCCTAGCAGCTCCAGGAAGCCCTGCGTATGCAACCATGATGGCACAGGGCAATGCAAGGTTGACAACAAACGTCGCCATCCAGCAACAAAATTCCCCAGCAAGCAAGTAAAGGCCAGCAAATTGCTCATTGCAGCTGATCTTGATGCTTGGATCTTGGCGTCAATGGTATCGAAAATCGCCTGGTAGCTCGATAGCGTGGCGCACCTCGCATTTTCTGGAATGCTTGTTCGCCAAAAGAGAAACCCTTATGTCTGATGTGGTTGGCTTTGTACGAAATTTGAATCCAGACCGTCAATCGCCGGGCTGTTGCTACTTCATTTATTAATTTGAGTGTTGAGTCCCATTCTACTTTTATCTTTTGCTCGTAACCGTGCAGTCCGTTTGCTGACAGCCAGCCCATTCCTCTGCACAGCCCTCCACGCGGGCACGATGCGCAGCGCTCAGTTCACCGCAGCGCTGCTGCTGTGCTGCTTGGTCTCGCACTGCTGTGCCCGCACTCCCGTCTCTAGGGACGAGCACCACCAAATCCTGTCCGCGGCCAGGCAGAGCCCTCGGGAGCACTTTGGCGCGTGGCTGGAGCGCCACGGCAAGGATTATAAGCACGATGCACTGGAGGTGGCCAAGCGCTTTGGCATTTGGCTCAAAAACCTCGAGTTCATCCTTGAGTACAACGCCAAGACCACCACGCACTGGCTGGGTCTGAACGCGCTGGCCGACCTCACCAAGGTAAGCAGTTATGCAGGGGATGGACATGAGCGGTGAAGGGCGCACACAGCGAGTGTATGTGTGGTGATCCGGCAATCGCTCGGGAGCTCGCCCTGGCCAGAGGGGAAACCCTTGTTATTACCTTGTCCGCCTTCGATGCATAGCAGTACCTGAGTGCCCTCTGAGGTGCAAACGTTACGCACAGGATTATTTCGCTGCGTGCAGGGCCGCTCGCCGAGCACAGCGGTCGCAAGGGCTTGCGTGGCAGCGAACTTGCATCGCTGCGTGCTCTCCGTTTAGGCGTCACAGAGGCCAGGCTGGGCATCCCTGGGCACGACTACTGCTGCATGGCCATGATTGCACTCAACAGAAAGATTATGGATGTCCAGTGGCTGTGCGTTTGCTTGCATGTGCTTGCAGCGCAAGCATGTTCAACAGGGCTGGGCATGCCCTGGGCTGCACTAAAAGTATACGGCAGCATTACGCTAATTGGGTCCCCACGTGAATCGTTGAACGTGCAGGAGGAGTTTGCCCAGCGCTACCTGGGCTACAATCATCCTGCAAAGAAGCAGCTTCTTGCTCAACGCCGCGCTTCCAATGCCCTGCCCAAGCCATTCCGCTACGCTGACATCCCAGAGTCCAGCCTGCCTGCATCTGTTGACTGGAGGGAGCGCAATGCTGTGACGGAGGTAGGTGCTGCTGCTGTGCACTGTCCAGCGAGCTGGCCGGTTAAAAGATCAGCGAAGCTCCATTTCATCTAGAGCTCTAACTGCTGGCTGCCTCAGTGCACTTGCCTGTGACAATGCTGATGCTGTAAGCTGGCGAGTGTGCTGGAGAAAAATACAAACAAGTGCATGTAAGACTTGTACTTAGTGCAAGCCTGCTGTCCTGAGACATGCCCGATTACCGTGGGGATGTGTGAACTGCTTGAGATGCGCATGGAGCGGTTTAGTGATGGCTTATGATACCATTTGGCTCCTTTGATCTTGTGACTCCTGAACCTTGTGAGGTCCACAAATATGTACGTTGATTTATTTGTGACTATACAAGCCCCCATGGCCGAAGCATTTGACTGCTTGCCAACTCAGTGTCATGTGGTTACCGTCTGAAGTGCAATAAATGCTCACTCAGACAGTGCTCTCATTCTTCCGCTTCCTCAAATTTCGCATTCCAGGGCTATTCCCCTAACTCCTCTGGGTTTGTACTGCTCCTCTGTACAGCACATGTGTACTCTTGCAAGCTCACATGCATATATCTCGGATGCCTGTACAGAAATGTGCACCCTCCCGTACACCTCCATGCATGTTCAGGTATGGGCACGCTCCTTTACACCTTCCCATGGAATGAAAATGATCCAGCCCCTTAAGCTTGTGACGGCCCATCTGTGAAGGTTAATTTCACTTAGGAATTAATATTTTTTGCAAGGTCCTAAGGAGCCAAACGGCACTTCACAGATAATTCACCATTTGAAGACATGCATCTGTGCCCATGCCTGCGTGTCCTTGCATGTCAACCAACCCCTTTCATATTATCCTTATACACAACGCACGCACGCACACACCCACACGGACATGTACTTTGCTTGACATGACCATGGTTGTGCACATGCGCTCGCTTGTGAGCATGCCCCTTGGCCATGGCCTATGTGCAGGTCAAGAACCAAGGCCAGTGCGGCTCCTGCTGGGCGTTTGCCACCACTGGAGCTGTGGAGGGCATCAGCGCCATTGTGACCAACAAGCTGCAATCTGCATCTGAGCAGGTGAGGCGCGGCATGTGAGCAGGTTAGGCATGGTGTCTTAGACACGGTGTCTAAGCAGGAGAGGCACGGTAAGGTGGAGCAGGGGAAACACAGACAGCAGCAAGGTAAGTTGCTCACACATGTTAGCTTGTGCTGCTAGGAGTGGGAGGACAGGGGGGGGGGGAGAGCGGCATGCTGAGGCACCAGGCAGGACAGGCACAAAGGTGCCATCGCTTGCCAGCAGCCCCAATTCTGCGGGCTATGCGGAAAAGAAGGTTGGGTTTCAAGGCAGGAGTTGAGTCCACTTGGCGCTGTGTAGGGTACTGAGAGCTGATAATTTGCCTTGTGCTGCAATGCAGGAGCTGGTGGACTGTGACACTGAGGAGGACAGGGGCTGCAATGGTGGCCTCATGGATTACGCATACCAATTCATCATTGACAATGGGGTGCGTGTGTGTTGATGCGTTAAGTCAGGCCTGGAAGGAGCTTGCAGCGCCAGTGGCAGCGTGTGCTCGACGTGGCCCAGGCCGGGCTTGACTCAATTTCTGAACTTGAGCCGAAACACATGGCACAGGTATGCAGAGTTCAGGCATTTGTGACCCTGCGCCTCCTAGCGCGTGGCGCGGGTGGGTTTCGCATGATAAGCTGTGCGCAAGGGGCGCCCTGCTGCAGATGTGCGTCATAGGCTGTTGCTCCAAAGCACTGGCCAAGGCCTCGTGGCCCTTGCCCAAGTGCCTCACATGCAAATGGTATCATGTCGAGCACGCCAGGAAGGGGGGGGGGAAGCTTGCAAGGTTTGTGCAAGTGCGTTGCTGTGAGAACAAGGTGACAGGCGGATGGGGTGAAAAGCCAGGCATGCACGACCATGTGCGCACCATGCAGGGCATCGACACAGAGGAGGACTATCCTTACACTGCTGAGGAGGGTATGTGCCAGAGAGACAGACTCAGGAGGCACGCGCTGAGCATCGACGGATTTGAGGATGTGCCCGAAAACAGTGAGGTGGGTGCGTGTGCATGTTGCGTGAACATGCGGCATTTCCTCTTGAAGGCTCCAGTCATAGTTTGCTGCTGCTTGGGAGTGGCTTGCTTTCGGGGGATGGTTGAGAAAGCCATGAGGCACAGGAGGCAAAGTGAATTTGACCGCTGCCATGCTGTAGGCTGCCTTGCAGGCTGCAGTCACGTTGGCACATGCTCACTTTGTGCTGCTCAAATGGGTGCACCCTCAAGACGCTGCTAGCACGCATATGCTTGCAGGCTGCCCTGAAGGCTGCAGTTGCGCACCAGCCTGTGGCCGTGGCCATCGAAGCCGACCAGCAGGCCTTCCAGGTGAGCTGGCCTTCGAACCTGTGTGATTGTGAAGTATGAGTAGGGGTCGGCGTTGGCCAATTCACTCTAAAGCTAAAGATGTTTTAGGATATAACATGCAAAAATGATGCCCTGATGATTATTTATTTATTTATTTATTTATTTATTTATTTATTTGTCTCGCATATTACTCACCTATGCTCCATTAGCATGCAACAATAAACGGATTGACACATGCAAGGTTTATAAAATAACCGTAAAGGTGAGTTACATGCGAGACAAATAGATAAATAAATAAATAAGGTCGCCTACCCTCGTTTCAGGCTAGCCTGGAGTGATGGGTTGGCCTGAATCAATACTATGAATCAGATTAAATTAACATAGTTGAATTACATGGTTAAATTAATGTCGTATGGGGAAGAAATCAGCGTTTGGCCAGGTTGCCCCAGACGGTTCTGATGTGTGCCAACTGAGTATTGTCTGCTGTGGTGAACAAGCTGGGCAAGCAGTGCACAAAGCCTTAACCAGATACAGTAGCTGGAGCTCAAGGCTTAGGAAGGGGTGCAAGCAGCAGCAGGAGCAGCAGAGTGCAGCTTGGGCATGGATGGCATCACGAGTGGCGCAACTTTGCTGGCGCAGCTCTCTTCTTCTCTCCCTCACTGGAACAGCCCTTACTTATCATCAATTCAGAATAGCAAGCACAACACACAAACTGCACTGGCATGCCTACACACAAGGACACATGCATGCACCCATAGTACTTTCGCATGCTTTCACGCACTGGTGTGGCTGTGCTATGGGCACAACACATCAGCAACTGCATGTAGCGCCTCAACACCGCCAAGGAGTGCTCTGCTGAGCAAGGCTGAGCAGGAACACGGGAAACGCCGGGGCGGGGCGCATTGGACGCGAGGGTTTTTCAATTTGAAAATTTTAGGCAATTTTATCAATGCGTATGCGATAAAATATGCATGATCCAACCCTGGTTAGAACAGAGCATAATAGGCGTGAATGGGAAGAGAGCTGAATGCTCAAGTCCAGATGAATTGCCTATCCATGGGTGGAAAACTGGGTACAACCAGCCCATGCTGAAACTGGCGACTGCTGCTGCCGCTGTTGACATGCTTGGCTGTCACGTAAGGAAGTGCGCCCCTGGACATAGACATTAAGCCCGTGTGCATGCGCGCATGCCTTGCTCACAGCTATACATGGGTGGCGTGTTCTCTGACAACACATGTGGCACCGAGCTAGATCATGGTGTGCTGGTTGTGGGATACGGCACCGACAGCCAGACCAACATGGGTTATTGGACGGTCAAGAACTCCTGGGGCCCAGGTGCGTGTGCATTGCGTGCATGCGTGTTATGTATGTATGCATTCGTGCATGCATGTATGTGTGCATTTACACATGTATGTACGCTGTCATTTGAAAGGGCGCTAAGAGCTTCACATGGATGTAAACGATTGGGCAATGTAGTTGGGCCCATTCAATGTCAATAAGTTGGATGGCCAGGGTCATCAGGAGGAGGATGCTTTGAGGGGTAGCTAGTCCCCCACCCCCCAGGCTGAGGCATGTGTGGCTCCTTGTGCGACCGCATGCACAAAATGCCGCTGCTGCTTTGTGCATGTTTGCTCGCCTGCCTCTGTGCTGGCCAAGATCCTTGCATGCTTCCTTGTACGGTTGGAATGGGCTCCTTCCATTCAAGGAAGCATGCAAGGCTCTTGGCCTGCACCGGGCCAGGCAAGCAAAGATGTACGTGAGCATCAGCCACATTTTTCTGCATTGGTTGAAGCCTCAGGGGCAGGCTGCACTCATGCCCGCCCCGGGGTTGAATGGATGTTCTGGCAGCCCAACAGCAGGGTGTATGATTCTGCACAAGCGCAGGGGTCTGTCAGTGCCTGCCTCCGTGTGTCCTCAATTCAGAGCCTCTGGGAGCTCTGCCTTGGGGCAGCTCAGGCAGCTCATGATGGAGTGATGAGCATGTTTTGAGGCTGAGGAACAGAGGGAACTGGGCTTGATGGTGACTTTTATTTGCCGCTGCCGCGCAGAGTGGGGTGAGCAGGGCTACATCCGCCTGCAGCAGGGCGTGACCGCGCAGGAGGGCCTGTGTGGCATCGCAATGGCCGCCAGCTATCCCACCAAGGAGGTACGTAACGTAGGCTCCCTGGCAGAAGTGTGCCCTTTTTTGTTAATTTTTGGGAAATCTCAGGAAAATTTTCATTGAATTGGAATCCATCGCCAAAAAAAGGGCAAGGGAACACCTGGCAGCCATCGCCCACCCCACAAAGTCTGCGCCTCAGCGCTTCTCCGTCCCTGGCCTGGTCACGCTGTCGTGCACATGCTTGCAATCCGCTGCCTGTGGTTGCATCCGCACACAAGCCAGCAAACTAGCCAGCGGACCATGTTTGACATGTCTTTTTGATGGCGCTTCAATGCACGTGCAGCGTGTGGGTGCCTCCTGGGGTGAGGGAGGTGGTGGGGCTGCTGCTGTGCTAGCAGTGAAGACTGTAGGTTAAATAGCTGTATCCGCCGAACGACTAGTAGTGCAGACTAGAGGAAATTGCACGCAAAGAGGATGTGCATCACTGGTCTCAAAAGGTGATGTGCAGCGTAGCGCCGCCTCTGCTCATGCTGTGACAAGCTCCTTCAAGTCTCACGCCTCACCTCGTGAAGTCCCCATTTACATAACCCAACCCCTGTGTGGGCCGCTGGTCCCCTTATAACCCCTCTCTCCCACCCTCCTGCATCCCTGCACCTGCGCAGCTTCTGTATGGCTCATACATACACTGCCTGAATAATGATAAAAAGCATCAGCCATGTGTGCACGCTTGCACTAACACCTACACGCTTGCGTGCATTCATGCGCTCACGCACGCACTTGCATACTCATCTACGCGTGCACCTGCACTCACACATGCACACACACACACACACAAACACACGCAAACACACACACACACGCATGTGCACGCATGAACATACATGTGCGCGCTCATGTGGCATGCACAGGGCGGCCCTGAGCCGGGCCCTGAGCCGGGCCCCAAGCCAGGCCCCTCCCCCAAGCCCCCACAGCCCCAGCCTGTGCAGTGCGACCCCACAAGCTCCTGCCCGCCGGACACCACCTGCTGCTGCGTCACTGACTTCCTGGGCATGTGCCTTGAGTGGGGGTGAGTGCAGGCATATGCGCGCCGCCTGCCATCGCCGCCGCTGGCGCCACCGCACCCCCTAGAAGGGCAGCGCTCATGATTGCGCTGCGCGCAGGGCAATTTCGCGAGTGCGGCAAGTGCTTTGGGCCCCAGCCCAGGCTATAGCCCATGCACTCTGTGCATCATCCAGTCAATCTCAAGAGTGCCTGGTCCCCGTGTCGTTTGGGTGTCTTGTCTTCCCTTGCATGCCCAAATTTGTGATGCGCATGCACTGCAAGGTGCCCCTGTGTTCTCCGGCTGGCGGGTAGCCATCGCTGGCGGGTCTGACACGCTTTGGGTCGTATGGTGCCTCTTGGTGCCTCCCTCTCTGGCCTGAGCCATCCATGCGATGATGAGGTAATGTGCTAGATGATCAGGTATTGTGCTAGATGATGAGGTAGGGCGTGTGTTGCCTGTGAGACAGGCACCCCTGTGGCTGCGGTGCAGACACTCCCCGCAAGAGGACCAACATTTGGTGGTGCTTAACAGCTCCGCTGGTCCAGTCTAGTGTACTGGAGGGTCTACTGGGTCTGGTGGACAGGTCTGGCAGCTATGACAGGCTGTCTGTGTTGTCACTCGGCTACATCACCATCGCATGCGCTCGCGCGTGCCTGCACAGGTGCTGCCCCATTGTGGACGCCGTGTGCTGCGACGACCACGAGCACTGCTGCCCCCCAGGTGCGTGGGGCGGACGTGGGGCTGCTGCTGCAAGGCGTGGGAATGGGCCTGGGTGGGGTGTGGCGTGGCGTGGTGTGGTGTGGGAGGGAGGGAGGGGCGCAGTGGAGTACCTCCAGCACTATGGCCTGCTGTTGTTGCAGTTGTTGGCGGCGGC
>LKMJ01007766.1_pt1 | contig 10096 bp, 9 predicted proteins | sample 643391 | NCBI WGS metagenome assembly LKMJ01 (sample SAMN04112250, study PRJNA286221) | soda lake metagenome | biome: soda lake; feature: Kulunda Steppe; material: water; isolation source: sample PL-Br10 brine of Picturesque Lake | place: Russia: Kulunda steppe | collected 2010-07
CAAACAGGAGTTACGCAAGATATGACCACTAACCATGTTCATGACCTGATCATCATCGGCAGCGGCCCCGGCGGGCTCACCGCCGGAATTTACGCCCAGCGGGCCGCCCTGGATACCGTGCTCATCGAAAAGGGCGTGCCCGGCGGCCAGATGAACAACACCGAGACCGTGGAGAACTGGCCGGGTACCGAGAACATCAGCGGTGCCGAACTGGCCGGGGCCATGGCCTCCCATGCCCGTGCTTACGGCCTGGAAATCCAGCAGCATGAGGTGCGCGACATCGAGCCCGGCCTTGATTATCATCTGGTACGGCTGGACGACGGCCGGGAGTTGCGGACCCTGGCCCTGATCATCGCCGCCGGCGGCAGCCCCCGCAAGCTGGAGATCCCCGGAGAGGCGGAAAACTACGGCAAGGGGGTTTCCTACTGCGCGGTCTGCGACGGCTTTTTCTTCCGCAACAAGACCGTGGTGGTGGTGGGCGGCGGCGACTCCGCCCTGGAGGAGTCGCTGTACCTGGCCAAGATCGCCAGCCAGGTACACCTGGTCCACCGGCGCGATGCCTTCCGGGGCGGGATGATCCTGCAGAAACGGGTACTGGCCGAAAAAAAGATCCAGGTGCACTGGAACACGGTGGTCACCGCCATTGAAAACGACGACCAGGGGGTTAACGGGGTGATCCTGGAAGACACCCATAGCGGCGAAAAAAGCCACCTGGCCGGCGACGGGGTGTTCATCTTTATCGGTTTTGTTCCGGACAACTCGCTGGTGCCCGCCGGCACCCGGATGAACGCCGACGGCTACGTCAGAACCGACGAAAAATGCGAAACCGGCACCTCCGGTATTTTCGTGGTGGGTGACCTGCGGGAAAAATACGTCAAACAGATCGTCACCGCCGCCGCCGACGGCTGTATCGCCGCCCAGGCCGCCGCCCGTTACGTGGAAAACCGCAAGAGCAGCGACAAATGAGCGTTGGCGACAACAACGGCCACCGGCAGGCGGGGCATGCCGCCGCCCAATCCGCCGACCTGCCCCGCTCCGACCCCAGCCGCCTGATCACCTCCCTGCGGGTGGAAGAATCCTGCCTGGACCTGCCCCTGACCCGGGAGATCATCCGGCGAGCCGGCGATCTGCCCCTGACCGTGGTACCCGACCGGGCCCAGCCGGAACCGGACCCGGCCCCCTATCCCCAGAGCCTGGCCCGGGGCAAGCGCCTGCTGCACCTGGGCCGCAACCGAGGGCGGTTCTTAAAGCCCTGCCCCGCCACCCGCAACTACCGCTGCTGCGACTACCAGGTGCTCAACATCGGGGCGGGTTGCCCCATGGACTGCGTGTACTGTATCCTCCAGGCCTACCTGAACAACCCCTGGCTCTCCTTTTACGTCAACCTCGACGACCTTTTCCGGGAGCTGGACCAGGCCTTGAGCGGCGGCGATTTCTGGCGCATCGGCACCGGCGAGTTCACCGACAGCATGGCCCTGGACCGGATCACCGGCCTGAGCGCCCGGCTCATCGAGTACATGGCCGACCAAAACAACGCCGTGCTGGAGCTGAAATCAAAAGCGGTGGTGCTGGACCACCTGCCGGGTCTTAACCATAACGGCCGGACCATCATAGCCTGGTCGCTGAACAGCACCGAGGTCATGGAACGGCTGGAGCTGCACACCGCCGATCTGGAAACCCGGCTGGCCGCCGCCGCCCATTGCGCCTCCTGGGGGTATCCCCTGGCCTTTCATTTCGACCCCATCATCTGCCATCCCGGCTGGGAAGAGGGTTATCTCGCCACCATCCGCCGCCTGTTCGCCGTGGTACCGGCCGGCAGTATCGCCTGGATCAGCCTGGGTGCCTTCCGCTTCCTGCCCGCCCTCAAAGGGGTGATCGACAGCCGTTTTCCCGGCACCGAGTTCATCCACGAAGAATTCGTGCCGGGGCTGGACCAGAAATTCCGTTATTTCCGCTCCCGGCGCACCCGCATGTACCAGATCCTGGTCGAGGAACTGGCCCGCAATGCCCACTCCGGCACCTGCATCTACCTGTGCATGGAAAACGACCCGGTCTGGCGCCAGGTGTTCGGCTACACCCCGGAGGAAAAAGGCGGCCTGCCCGCCATGCTCGACGCCGCCGCCCTGGCCGCGGGCAATAATTGATTGGAGTTGACATCATCGGCGGTACTTTCTAGAATGAGCCGACTTTTTTATCAGCCAGCCCAATTATCCCTTCAGCCACCAACGAGGTGTTGTCATGATCAACAAGGCCATTCTTATCGGAAATCTGGGAGCCGACCCAGAAGTACGCTACTCCCAGAGCGGCGACGCCGTCACCACCTTCCGGATCGCCACCACCGAGGTCTGGAGAAAACCCGACGGCAGCAAAGACGAAATGACCGAATGGCACCGGATCGTGACCTTCAAACGGCTGGCGGAGATCTGCGGGGAGTATCTGGCCAAGGGCTCCCGGATCTATATCGAAGGCCGGATCCAGACCCGCAAATGGCAGGATAAGGACGGCAACGACCGCTGGACCACCGAGATCGTCGCCCGCGAGATGAAGATGCTCTCCCCCCGGGGCACCGGAGGAGGTGGCGACAACCAGATGATGGACGAACCGCCGCCCCCCGAACCCTCCATGGGCGACGATGTTCCCTTTTAGGGCCGCCCGGCTGATCTTCCCGCTTCACCCTGACCGACAGCCAACCACAGCCCAGGGCAAGGAAACTGACGTGACCGCAAAAAACTTCGCCATCAAGAGTATGTTGCCCTCCGCGAGCCCGCTGGGTGTATTGACCGTCCTGACCCTTGCCGCCGTGCTGTTATGCCTGCCCTCCGGGGTGGCGGCCCACGATCATCACGGGCATGGCCACGGCGAGGAACACCATGACCATCATGATCATGGCCACGGCTCGGGCCCGGGGGCCCATGTGCATGGTCTGGCGGAATTGAACCTGATCCTGGAGGATTCACGGCTGATAATTGATATGCTCAGCCCGGCCATGAACAAGGTCGGTTTTGAACACCAGCCCCGCGACCGGAAGCAAAGGGAAAAAATTGACCAGGCCATCGAACTTCTCCGCGACGGTGAAAGCATGTTTTCTTTCCCTGTTGCTGCCCGGTGCCGGTTGATCAAGGCCGAGGCCGACGCGGATTTCGACCTTGAACCGCCACCCGAGCACCGGCATGAAAACCAGGACCAACATGGCAAGGCCAGCGGCCATGACCATGATCACGCTGATCATGCCGATTTTTCGGCCCTCTGGGAATTTCACTGTGAGCGGCCCGAACACTTGAGCCATATCGATTTCCTGCTGTTTCAGGACTTCCCCGCCACCCACCGTCTCCGGATCCAGGCCATTACCCCGGCGGGGCAGAAAGGGGCCGAACTGCGCCCCGCCGAGCCCCGTTTTGACCTGTAACACCGCACCTTGACCGCGATGTCCGCCACCGCACACAACAACCGGGTGATCGACTGCCGCCACCTGCGGTTTCGCTGGCGCCGCCGAGGGCCGCTGATCCTGGACCTGGAATCCCTGACCGTCGACCAAGGAGAGATGGTTTTCATCGCCGGCCCCAGCGGCAGCGGTAAAACCACTTTGCTCAACCTGCTCACGGGTGTCGGGGTCGCCGAAGAGGGCCGGGTGGCGGTTCTTGGCCAGGATCTGGCGGCCATGGGCGGCAGCCGGCGGGACCGTTTCCGGGCCGACCACATCGGCTATATCTTTCAGCTCTTCAACCTGCTGCCTTACCTTTCCCTGCTGGAAAACGTCCTGCTGCCCTGCCGTTTTTCCCGCCGCCGGCGACTCAAAGCCGCCGGCGGCCGGGCCAACGACCAACGGGCAACCGCCGCCGACACAAAGCCCGCCGGCGGCCAGCGGACCGCCCTGGCCGCCGAGGCGCGGCGGCTTTTGGCCCACCTGGACCTGGGCGATCCGTACCTGCTCAAACAACCGGTGGCGGAACTAAGCGTCGGCCAGCAGCAGCGAGTGGCGGCGGCCCGGGCCCTGATCGGCGGTCCCGAACTGGTGATCGCCGACGAACCCACTTCCTCGCTGGACATGGACCGACGGGAATCCTTCGTGCAACTGCTGTTTGCCGAATGCGCCCGCCAGGGGGCCACCCTGGTGATGGTCAGCCACGACCGCAGCCTGGAGCATCTTTTCGACCGCAGCATCCTGCTCGATCAAATCAACCGAGCCGCTTGCGCGCCGGCCGGGCCGGAGAGATAATGATGGCAACCCTGACCCTGGCCTGGAAGAGTCTGCTCAACCGCCGTTATACCGTAGGGCTAACCGTGCTGGCCATCGCCCTGGCGGTGGCCCTGCTGCTGGGGGTGGAACGCCTGCGTTACGAGGCCCACAGCGGATTCACCGCCACCATCAGCGATACCGACCTGGTGGTCGGAGCCCGGAGCAGCCCGGTGCAGCTTCTGCTCTACTCGGTCTTTCGCATGGGGGAAGCCACCAGCAATATCTCCTGGCGCAGTTATCGGCATATCGCCGATCATCCCCGGGTGAACTGGACCGTGCCCCTGTCCTTGGGGGATTCCCACCGAGGATATCCAGTGCTGGCTACCAACAGCGATTATTTCCAATATTACCGTTACGCCGACCAGCGTCCCCTGGAGTTAAAACAGGGAACACAATTTGAAGATGTCTTCGAGGCGGTGCTGGGCTACGAGGTGGCCCAAAAGCTTGGATACCAGCCAGGCGAGGAGATCGTCATCGCCCACGGCGCCGACGACGTGGCCTTTGTCCGCCACGACGACATGCCCTTCACCGTGGTGGGGATACTGGCCCCCACCCGCACGGCGGTGGACCGGACCATCCACATTCCCCTGGAGGGTTTCGAGGCCATCCACCTGGGCTGGGAGGCCGGAGTGCCACTGCCCGGCCGCCAGGTTTCGGCGGATGACGCCAGGGAAAGAGACCTGACCCCGAAAACCATCACCGCCTTTCTGGTGGGCCTGGATTCCCGGGCCGCCAGTTTCCAGCTCCAGCGTTACGTCAACAATTACCCCCGGGAGGCCCTGACCGCCATTCTGCCGGGGGTGGCCCTGCACCAGCTCTGGGATCTGCTGGGCACGGCGGAACAGGCCCTGCGGCTGATCTCCTGGTTCGTGGTGGGGGTGGGGCTGCTGGGCATGCTCAGCGCCCAGCTCAGCAACCTGGAGGCCAGGCGGCGGGAAATGGCGATCCTGCGGGCAGTGGGTGCCGGCCCCCGCTACATTCTGATGCTGATCTGCGGGGAGGCGCTGCTGCTGGCTCTGCTGGGGGCCGTGCTGGGCACCGTCCTGCTTTATGCCATGATCATTGGCGCGGGAGGATTGATCGAAGCCCGCTTCGGTCTTTTCATCGGTCTTGGCGGCCTGCGGCCCATGGAACTGGCCTATCTCGGCATTGTTCTGCTGGCCGGTCTGGTCAGCGGCCTGATTCCCGCCATCCGCGCTTATCGCCAGGCGGTGGTCAACGGTATTAGCATGCGTATGTAGTTGCAGGCCTGGTCAAAACACACTGGCCCGCCGTAATCGCCGGGGCCGCTACCCGGCAACGCCCGTTTGACTCGGCCTGCCGGTGCGGCTTGCGGTGTTGGGCAGACCCATCATAAACTTGAGATAAGCGATCACTAACAACTGGAGTAAACTTGAATGCGCTGGAGCTTTGCAGTTTTTTTCGGCCTGCTGCTGGTCACGGGCCTGGCGGCGCTGCTGTTTTACCCTTACGGGCAGAGCCGGCAGCCATCCCCCCCGGTAACCGACCAGGAAACCGACACCGCCCGGAACGTCTCGCCGCCGCATCAGTTTGTCTTAAAAAAGGATGAACCGGCGGCCGAGGAGCAGACCGGGACTGAACCAACGGGGGATGAAGATGACCTGCTGACCCTGGAGTGGGAAGATATGATTCCCCTGGACTGGGAGCCCGACCTTTATTTCGACGAATACGACATCGATCTTTTGGACGACGACGATGACCTGGCCATCGAGCTGATGGATAAACTGGAAGAAGTCTGGGCCGCCGCCCCGGTGGTGGAAGATCTGGACGGCCGGCGGGTCCGCCTGCCGGGCTTTGCCGTCCCGCTTGACGCAAAGCCCGGCACGGTGTCGGAGTTTCTGCTGGTACCCTATTTCGGGGCCTGTATCCATGTACCGCCGCCGCCGGCCAATCAGATCGTCTACATCAAGAGCCGGGAACCGGACATGATGTTCGAGCTGGAACTTTTTGACACCGTCTGGGTCAAAGGCACCATGCAGACCCAAAGCTTCACCGACGATGAACTGGGCAAGGCCGGTTATACCATCATTGCCGACGGCATCGAGCCCTACGAGGACGACTCGGTAATCAACCTGTAAACGTTCATCCGCACCGCATCTTCGGGCGATCAGCCAGGCTTGCGTACAGGGGGTACGCCGCGCCTGGCTAATCCCCCGAACCTGCGGCACGGCTGAACGTTTACGGCCCGTTAAATCTGCAGTTATTTGCCTTGATGAACTTACATCAACACTGGAATAATATGAGCCTCCATCCACGACATACCCCCTGCCTGGTCTACGCCAATGCCGCCGGAGAGATCAAGGATCTGCCCGATTTGCTGATGGCCGGCCGCAGCGGCCGTGACTTTTGGCGGCCGGAGCTGGATACCTTGATTCCCCTGCCGCCGGGCAGCGAACTTTTTGTCCTGCCCCAGCGTCGACCGGTGGGCTTCGATCCGGACAGCGGCGAGCCCCTGCTGGTCGATGAGGACCCCGAAGAGCCCGGGAAACCGGCTCAGGCGGTGGCCGCCTTCATCGCCCCGGCCCATACCGCCATCCTCGGCGCCGCCTTTCAGAAGGCGCAAGAGCCCGCCCCTACCCTGCCCCTGTTTGCCTATACCGCCGTGGGCTGGTACCGGGACCGCTTCTGGGTCTGCGCCATGCGCAGCGACCCCGACCCCCGCCAGGACTTCGAACGCTACCGGCCCGGCGCCGTGGAAAAGCGCACCAAACAACGGCTACGGCAAAAAGAGAACAACCGCCTGGTCCAGCACCTGGGCAAATGCTGTCTCACCTACGGCTGCCCGGCGGCGGTCAACTACTTTATGGACAGTTTCGAGGCCCCCCTGCCCACCTCCCCGAAATGCAACGCCCGTTGCCTGGGTTGCATCTCGCTGCAGTCATCCGGCTGCTGCCCCGCCACCCAGGATCGGATCAAGTTTGTTCCCACGCCGGAGGAAATTGCCGAAATCGCCGCCGAGCATCTGGAAAAAACCGGTCATGTGGTCAGCTTCGGCCAGGGCTGCGAAGGTGAGCCCCTGCTGGAGGCCGAAACCATCGCCGCCGCCATCAAACTGATCCGCCGCCGCACCGGGCGGGGCCGGATTAACTGCAACACCAACGCCGGCCGGACGACGGCCGTGGCGGGATTGAGCGACATCGGCCTGGACGCCATCCGGGTCAGCCTCAACAGCGCCCAGGACCATTATCACCACCGCTACTACCGGCCGGTGGATTTCGATCTGGACCGCGTCCGGGAGTCGATCAGGACCATGAAGGCGGCGGGCGGGTTCGTGTCGCTGAATTATTTTGTGTTGCCGGGATTCAGCGACGACCCGGCGGAATTTGCCGCCCTGCGCCGGCTGGTGGCCGACTGCAAGCCGGACTTCATCCAGCTGCGCAACCTCAACATGGATCCGGACTGGTACCTGGAAGAACTGGCCTTTGAGCCCACCGGCCCAGCCATGGGGATTACCGCCTGGCGGGCGGCCCTGGCCGAGGCCTTCCCCCGCCTGGGTTTCGGTTATTTCAACCCACCGCCAGAGGCCGGCAAGGAACACACCCCCCGCAAAACCACCCGGGACAGCAATAATTTGCCCTCGGGCAACGGCGACAATGGCGGGATGGGCCGGCCAAAGCGCGGATCGGGGGGCAATAAGAGCGGCGGTGGAGACCGGCAATGACCGACCTGCAACGGCAAAACGCCCGCCTGCTGCGCCTGGCGGCCCTGGCCTCGGTGAGCGTGGCCACCACCCTGATCGCCGTCAAGTTCGTGGCCTGGCACCTTACCGGCTCCACCAGTCTGCTGGCCTCGCTGGTGGACTCAATGATGGACCTGGCCGCCTCGGGGATCAACTTTATGGCCATCCGCTATTCCCTGAAGGGCGCCGACCACGAACACCGCTTCGGCCACGGCAAGGCCGAGTCCCTGGCGGGACTGGCCCAGGCCTCATTTATTGCCGGCAGCGCCGTTTTTCTGATGATTTACGCTGGCAATCGGCTGCTGGACCCGCGCCCCCTGGACAACATAGACTCCGGCCTGGCGGTAATGCTCTTCTCCCTGGTCCTGACCATCGGCCTGGTGACCTTTCAGCGCCATGTCATCAAACGCACCGGGTCGGTGGCCATCCGCGCCGATTCCCTGCACTATGTCACGGATATTCTGACTATTCTGGTAACCATCGCGGCGCTTTTCCTGGTCCGCCTGGGGCTGCTCTGGGCCGACCCCCTGCTGGCTTTGGTGATCGCCCTGTACATCCTCTACTCTGCCGCCATGATTATCCGGGAATCGCTCCGCCACTTGATGGACCAGGAACTCTCGCCCGAGATCAAGGAGCAGATTCGCAACATTGTCCTGTCCGACCGTCGGGTGCTGGGGATCCACGACCTGCGCACCCGCCAGTCCGGCCAGACCAAATTCATCCAGTTCCATCTCGATCTCAGCGATGATCTTTCCCTCAACGAAGCCCATGTCATCGTCCGGGAAGTGGCCGACAACCTGCGCCAGACTTTTCCCGGGGCCGATATCACCATCCATCAGGACCCCGCCAAAAGCCATTCCCCCTTGAACTGAACAGCCTCACCCATCGACCCCTCCCGTATCGGTACAACCACCTTGACTTCAGTTTGAATCCGGTGATATACCTTAAATTATGGGTATTACTGAATCACCATTCACCATTGCCACGACCCTCCAATTATCGAATTATCAATGAAAAAACAACAGCTTCTGACAAAAAATTAACCGCATGTTAACCACATCTTTACGTAAAACACGTTAAGATTCGCTCACAAAAGGAGTACCACACTACGGTTGTTTTTTAGAGAGAGGCTACGTCCAAGACCAAATCAAAACGTTATCCACACATGAGGAGGTGATGACGGAAAGAAGGCTGCGATTTGTTTTTTCAAGACGGATAATTCAGATTGAACGTTAGAGAAGGAGCAGGAGGAGAAAAATGATTAAAATGCACAAATCCCTGCTGGGAGCGATTGTAACCTTTGCCGTGGTTGGCGGGGTCAGTCTGCTGGGAGCCTCCAACGCCAAGGCAGCGCCGGAGTTTGAGCCGGTGGATATCGACACCTGTTACAACTGCCACGACACCACTGGCCCGGGCAGCGATATCAAGGCCTTTCACGTCCGCGGCAGCCACGCCGGCATCAACTGCGGCTACTGCCACACCGAAACCGATCCCCACGTAAGGAATTTCAACACCAAACCGGTAACTTCCGTGGACCAGCGCACCTGCGGCCAGTGCCACGCCGAGCAGTTCGACTCCATGCTGCAAACCAACTGGGATCGTCCGGCCAAAGAAGAAAAAGCCACCCCCACCGGCCGTAGCCCCCGCTATGATTCCCTGATGCAGCCCCACGGCTTCACCAAGGAGCATGCCGAACCCCGCAGCCACGTGTTCATGCTGATCGACCACCTGGTGGTTGACCGCGGATACGGCGGCCGGTTTCAGTTCAAGAGTTGGGAGCTGATCGGCGACGCCGAGGCCGCCCAGCGCGGGGCCTGGGAGGTCCTTTACGACAAGGAGCCCGAGACCAACGACCACAAGGCCTTCAAGGAGCAAACCGCCAACGCGGCCAACCCGGTCTGCATGTTCTGCAAATCCCAGGACAACATCCTCAGCTGGGCCTACATGGGCGATCCTCATCCCAAGGCCGAGTGGGACCGGACCTCTAACGTGGTTGATTTCGCCCGCAGCCTGAACCATGCCCTGAACTGTTTCACCTGCCATGATCCCCACTCCACCGAGCCGCGGATCACCCGTGATGCCCAGATTCAGGCTATTGTCGACCGCGACGAAGGCACCTATCCTTATGACGAGGCCAAAAGCGAGCGGATCACCGTGGA
>LKMJ01007767.1_pt1 | contig 10096 bp, 9 predicted proteins | sample 643391 | NCBI WGS metagenome assembly LKMJ01 (sample SAMN04112250, study PRJNA286221) | soda lake metagenome | biome: soda lake; feature: Kulunda Steppe; material: water; isolation source: sample PL-Br10 brine of Picturesque Lake | place: Russia: Kulunda steppe | collected 2010-07
GACTAGAGGCGTTGCTCCAGCTTCGGCTCGTGAAATACGCTGATCCATCTCACTACCAGCTATTCCTCGACGAATTGCTCCAGCGATCAACCAAAACAGCAATGAGCTGTGACCTCTCAACTGAGAGCACCAGAGGCAAACTCTAGAGGACTTTGCGACGCGACCAAAATATTTTTTATTAGCCACCATTTGACGGGAGTAAGTATGGACAGGCCAGAGGTCTCAGGAAACCTGTGTTTCTTTTGCAATCCCTCTACCGACAGAGAAGTACTGCTTGAAACACGCGACCTATACGTCATTCCTTCGTTAGGACATTTTGTCCCAGGGTACCTCCTCATCGTACTCAAAAACCATCGAGACTGCTTCGCCGATATCGTCAAGGAACGGCACATCAAGACAAAACAAACTGTCAGAAACGTTCTTGAGGAGGAATACGGAGCGTGTTGTTTCTTTGAGCATGGACGAATAGGATCGTGTTTCGAGAAGGGGACCCACAAAATCTGTTACCACGCACATCTTCACTGTCTACCAATCCAAGCAGATTTCACGGAGGCACTGGAAACAGATTACACTTACAAATCAATAAATGAATGGACCGATATTACCGATTACCGGAAAAAGCACCCCCACTACTTCTATACAGAGATGGACTCCGGGTCTGCGCAATACTTCATAGTAGACGACAACCCAGAGCGGCAGTACCTACGGAAACAAGCATGTAGGGCGGTTGGTGCCCCAGTGGAAGATGCAAATTGGAAACAGCGACCCTACCAAAACCAAATGAAAAAAACCACAGCACGTTTGCGGGGTGCGTTTTTGTGAGGGGCGCAGTCAAATATTTTCTTTCTGATAGCTTCCGTCGTACTGTGATTCGTGATTAGCTTCCGAGTATACAATCTGTGCGATACGAGCGTTGGTGGCAATCTCAATTTCCGTATTGACAGTAAGTAATCCCTCACCACGACCCTCATAGCCGGCATCCCACACGGCGGTATTAATCATACCCGAGTTTCGCATTAGTGAAGATCGGGGGTAAACGAAGCCGACGTGTCCGTCCGGAATCGAGATTATCTCTTGGTACTGTACAATATAAACGCCCGGTGAAAGCATGTATGAACCATCGGTGGGAGATATTTCTTCACGTTCAGCAATCCGCTTGGTATCTTTTCCTAAGTACCCTGATTCAATTTGTTTGTATATTTTTCCGACGGTAAGATCCACACCATTCGGTTGAACCTGAGTTTTGGTTAGGTCGGAGATATGCTCGGCAACGAATGAACCTGATCTGAACATGTAGTAAGCTGTCCGTCTTGGGGTATAATAACCTGTTCCTTTTTTCGGCCAGTCTGTAAACACATTTGGGTCTGGTTAACAACAAAGATACAAGGCATCCGGTTAGTATGCTGTTTAAACAATGCAACTGAAATATGAATACGAAGCTGAGTCCACGCTTAATGCCATTCAAAGATTAGTTGAACAGAACGTAGTGTCACCGAACAAAGCGGATTTGTTAGCTGATACGGAACAAGGATGGGGACAGTACCTCAGTCTGGGAAATGAGGAAAGCCACGTGGGCACCTACGGGACCACCGCAGGTATCCGCATACTATGTCTGGATCAACCGAAGCAACAATCTTCCCGGCAAATAATAGTTCGCAACAGTCTCAAATGGCTTGAACGTCAGTGGCGAGATCCAGAATCAAAGACTAATAACAGAAAAGACATTTCGAATGTCTATCGTGTCTGCTTCTTCGCTCGAATGTTGGGGAGTAGCAAAGATACTATCACCGAGATATATGATACCAATTTGATTAATGACGTAGGGAGTCACCTCTGGTCGCTCCGTGTCAATGATGGCTGGCCACAGTACAATTACAAAAATATGGATACAGATCGTAATGAACCAGACTTGTTGGCCACTGCGTTCGCGTTGTTTAGTCTTGCGAACTATGACAAGATCGCAACAAAAAACGAATACGCCGAAATCTTGTTAAAAAATGCGAAACGAGTTCTCAAGTCACAGAACAGCATTGGGAACAAGTTGCTATTGTTAGTATCTTCTATGACAATCCACGCTCTCACAGATCTATACGAAAAGGTCAGTCGAGAAAGAGATATCAGTGGGCGACCGAGTCAACAAACGAGGAAATCTACCAGATCCGAACGAACCCTACTGAACACTATCAAGTCACGAACAAAAGAGCTGGTCGGACTCATTCGCAAAAAGTTGCGCAAGAACCTAAATTCGAACTATTATAGAGACGAGTTTTACGTTCGATTGTACTCTCTACCACGTCCATCAATGAAATACACATACCTCCCTTTTCTAATCGGACCCATCGTGATGTTATCGTTGGTGTCTACGAAACGAATCAGTCGCTCGATCGTCAACGAGAATATCGACCTAATCGAAACAATGGTGGAGTACTATACAACGAGAACCGGAGACGGAGGACAATATATTTCGGATATCCGCGGGCCAGCATCAATCGGCGATCATCTATGGATTGCCGAATTCCTCCAAAAGTACACGGAGTTGTCAAATAAACGTCTGAATCGAGCGCGAAAAGAATGGGGCGTATTGAAATACTGGATGCGCCCAAACTACGGTATTACAGCTGTCCTCACCATTGCAGTAGGGACCCTATCTATACTTGCATTGATCTATCCAAATCGTGTATCATTGATCACTACACTCATCGGTGCGGTCGTCGGTGCACTCCTCACCGAAGTTGCCACAAGGGCAACAAGCCTCAACTGAAGATGGTCTTCAAATGTGCTATAGAACGATTACACACCGAAGAACAAAGGATGAGCATAGAAGTGGTATGGGTCATCAATCCAGAAAATAATCTGTCGCTAGAGTCGTGCTTCAATTTTACGAAAACAGAGACAATCACGCTGTTTGAGCACTTTTTTCGAACCCTTCAACGTGTTCGACGTGGTCGCCCCGGCTGAAGCGGGGCCAATACGAGACCGCAAACTACCAGAGCTGGTACGTGGTTTTCTAAATTACTACTACAGGGACATTTAGAGCATTCGTTCGGAGGAACGGGAGCTTCGTAATGCAGTTGTATGTCTTAGTTGCAGATTCAATAAACACCTTCGAGAGACGCGTCCGAACGGTTCCTTACTAATATTGAAGACGGCGTTCATGAGGTTTTCGACCACCTGATCAAGCAGACCACGGCGGGCAGGCTGCTCGACTGGCCTGTTGTATTGATTCCGCTGAAGTGACGACGATGCCCACCCATCAAGACTTGTCGAAATGTACGATCCGACTACTGAAAAGTACTACTACGGCTACAAATTCACACTCGTCTCGACCTGACAAAAGACCCCGATTGCGGTTGAATTCGCCGAGAGGAAACAAGCACCAGTGAGAGATGGCGATGCGCGCTGCGTATGACGCGTATCTCCGTCAAGAAACCAATCTGGATGGTTGGTGATAACGCCTACGACACGCTCGACTGGCACAAACAGCTGCTGGCCGCAAGGCCGTGCCAGTCGCTCCGCATACCACACGAAACACCGATGATCCGAAAGACTTTGAATACAAAGTCGAAGACTGCATCGAGAAACACAGTAAGGACGTGCAGCTGAAGCAATCGGCACTAGACGAAACGTACGACCGTCGGACGAGTGTTGAAGGAATCAAAGACGCTGTTAAGCCTATAGCCTCGGCGCGAGCGTGCTCCGAGGCCGTGTCCACGCACGAAAACAAGTGTTTCTTGCACTCTGTCTTTGCTCGTCGTTTCGATCACCAGCTACGAACATGCAGACATGCCAGGATACATGATAATCACGTTATATGAACGTTCCTCTCACACCCTCGGTCATCCATCGAAAGACCATGACCCGATCTCGCTTTTCAGCGGGATTTCCTCTTGCTCGGCAACCTCAAGCGCTCTCTCAATAGCTTCCTCACGCTTATACGGACCTTCGGCTTTTGCAACTTCATCGGGAAAGATTTCCCAAATAATGACATCGTGCGCATTATCGAGCCCATCGAACGGTGACTCTTCAGGAAGGAACGCCACCTCAACTGCGGGGCCACCATGCTCAACATTTGAATCGAACTCACTCCATGATGATTCACTGATTACGGCGACGACTTCTAAACGATTAAGAGGCATATTGTAACCTTGACTGACTCGTACTTATATTTCCCTGAATTTGGGTCATTCTGTCCACGCTGGTACCGCGTCTGCATTCGTCCGAGAGAGATACTGCTCAATGTATAATTCGAAGAGATCGAAGAAGGTGAGTTCCTTACCTTGAAATTGTTTGTATCCCCACTGTGGGAGTGGAACAGTTCCATCACCAGTATGATACAAGAGTTCTGAATCTTCGGTTACGTATCCAATCGGTGTGGCCGGACCCTCAATTTTAGGTTGGATCTGCTCCCATTTTTCTGGTTCAATCGTCACAATAGTTGCCCAATCACCTCCGAAAGTCCAGAACAGAGATGTGGGAGGAACATTAAGGCAATCTTGGGCAAACTGACGGACTGCAGGAAGTATAGGAAGCCAATCAGCATAAATCTCTAATCCAACTCCGCTGACCGAGGCAAGCGTCGGCAAATCTACCCCCGGTCCATCAGAGATGTCAATGCCACCGTTTCCAAGTCTATGATTGGTGAGTTTGGCCGACTGATTGATCGGGAGAGGAGGCTCACGGGCAAGTATACCAAGAAATTCGGTTCGGATGTCTTCAGACATATCAATACCTTGCTCAAATCCATAAGACGCAGCAGCGAAACCACCGACTTCACCGAGAAGGACGACGTAATCACCGGGAACTGCACCGCTTCTAAGGCGAATTTGATCGAGGTTTTTGGCCCCACCGATTGCCGTCGCACCCATCAGAAAATGTGATGTTGCTGTTCTAACTATACCAAAGTTATCCGTACCCGCACGTTTCATCTCTTGTCTGATTCCGTTCTTTACAGAATCAAGATCCGCAGGTGTAAAGTCTATACTCTCGTTCTTATTTTCCGGAATACCAACAAAATACTGAAGCCCGACTGGGATACCGCCTGTCGCTAAAATGTCGCTTATATTGCATTGTGAGGTGTATCTTCCAAGTTGTTCGTACCAGTTCGGAAGATAGTCCTTCCCAATAGGCGTTGAGTTGATACTATCCAAACTCGCCACCAAGTACTGATACGGGAAATTAACCTCAGCAACGTGATTACAGTTTGCGTTGATATCAGATGCTCCCCCATGCAAAATACAAACAGCTAATACTTCCTCCCTCCACTCATTAGTATCCCCACCTAACAGATAAACATCTGGAACAGCCTGGTGAAGTCCAGCAATCCTATTTTGTACCGAGGTATTTGGGCCCTCATCCATTCCAAAGAATGATAAAATACCAAGATGAGTCGATTCGTCAGGAAGGCGACTAACCTCCTCGGTGATGAACCGAGCCACAGCTTCCGGGGACGGTGATTCATTAAAAGTGATGACTGCCGAATGCATGAACAGCTTGTCGAAGTCGGCTACGTTAACGACACAGCAATCGTCTCCACCAATATCAACAACTGTCTGAGGAGCTCCTGGGAGTGAACCTCTTATTGTCTGGATAGCATCCAATTCATCCATATATTTTAACACAAGCTAATAGGTAAAGAGGTTATCCAAGGTCCGCTTGGTTGACGATGGTACTGAAAGAATGAAACGAAAACAACATCTACTCCGGAGAGTACTTGTATTGGAGTAGCCAGTGGTATTCGAACTCATGATATTGTATGTCAGATGCCTGGTGTGAGACCATCTCAACCAATTCTTCTTCTGAATAAAAATTCTTCAGCACGGTGTAATCAGTGTCACCAATATGTCGTTCCTGATATGTGTTACCCTGTTCGTCTTGAGAATCAACTGGATAGTCTGCTGTCTGGACATTATCGAATAGACACACTTGGGCGCTTGGGGATAGCAAACGATGGAATTCGTCAATAAAATTCCTACAACGGCTTACTGGTACATGTGACAGCCAATAACCAGCAAAGCCCCCGGAGAACCGACCGGAAGTTGCCCATGCTGTGTCGTAGGCATCTGCTTGCAAATATATAATGTTTGAAGCTGATGTTTTTTTGCTAGCACGAGAGAGCATTTCCCAAGAAATGTCGCTCGCTACCACATTAGTAGCTTTTTCAGCTATAAGTCTAGTCCAGTGGCCGGTCCCACATGCAACTTCTATAACAGATCTTGAGTCAAACATCGATCCTATTTGTTCACAAAGCAACACGTAATCCGCATCACAAACGAAGTCCTGATATATATTATCATACGACTTAGCATAGGTCGAATAATAATCGACGACATCGGAATCACTCATACTTGATTACCTCTGTCTTGACTTTAGAGTTTGGCGTAACATGTGTTTTAGGAGGTCATAAAAACATTGACAATGGGTCAGTTCAGTTCGAATCGGTCCGTGAAGAGCTCAAGATGCCACTCAGCGTTCATATCAATGTCATCAGTATCGTAGAATTGGTCGATGAAAAATATATGATCCATCCGATTCACACCTTCCATAGACTTGGGGAACATACCGATTAAGTCGGTTTCGCCACCTTGGGATTCTATTTTCTCGCCGAGCGAGGTAATAGTTCGGCCAGTGTAACACTTGTCTATGACAGCGACTGATTTATTGGCTATCGGCGTGTCAAATATCTTTACATCTTTTGTACCCACGGAACTTGCATGATGTTCCCACACTATAGCTTCTCGGTTGGGGTGAGTCTCTCTGAATCCTAAAAAATATTGAATCGCTGCCTTTGCAATGAACACGTACACATCATTATCAGGAACATCATCCCAGTATCCAGTCATTAATTGGTCGGGAATATCAGTATCACAAATTGTTTCATAAAATTCTGAAATTCGTCGATACTGACGCTGTGTCTGTGGAGCAGCATTAAGAACGGACCAGTTATTAATAGTAGATTCAAATTCAGTTGCAGTCGTGACTGAGGACACAGAGGTAGCGGTTTGATCTAAGTATTGTTCCCATAGCTGTGTCGCAATCCACTGAATTTGCTCGGAGCTACCAATAATCCGCTTTTCAGCTTCGACCGAATCACCAGCGGTTTCTACCGCCTGAACATCTTTGTCGGATTTCGAGAGTATATGGTTAATAAGAATATCAATGTCCGAACGATCAAGATACCGATAGTAAGAGAGCAATGCTCTCGGATTAGTTACATAGTTTTTCAGTGGGTTGCTCAGATCACACAGTGTCGTTTCGGGGGCTCTCAGCAAATATTTTGACTCACCTGGATGGACCCGCCACCCCCGTCGGTAGAGGTCTTCAATCTCGTTAGGATTCGTTGTGATCCTCACAACGTTTTCCTTATTATGGACTTTATTATTGCAGAGAATACCCCATTCAAGAGGTTTGATTGGTTCAAGTGAACCAAACGATTCACGATGGATTGCGTCAATATTCATCATTGGAGAGTATGCACCTCATTTGCAATGCTCGAACGAGAAGAGGTAGAGCAATAGATTGGAGAAAAATTATGTGAGTCATACACCTGATCGATTTTTTTAGCGGCCGACGCGACGGCAACAGCATCCGGTGGTGAACGAGAAGCCCATGCTGAGCCAGGACGTGGATAGAACACAGTATAGTCCGGAACAATACCCTCGGCGGCCAACTTGTGCGCCCCTGAGACGGTGTTTTCGACAGCCTCGGCTCCGAGAACAAGATTTGTTCGCACATTCCCTGGGCCGAATATATGTACGGCCTGTCGCAAAGCTTCACGGAGGTGTTCATATCCGTACCGTCGATCTTTTCCTGGGCAAACCTCCTCGAATCTGGATTGCGTGTACACTTCAAGATTGAATGCAACGCTTTTGATACCTAATTTGTGGGCTTTACGAAGATAATCAAAATCATCGGGAGGCATCATCGTGATGTAACTGTCAATGCAGTCACTGTATTTGAGGGGAATTCGCGAGAGGATATCAAGTGCTACCTCCCACTGTGAATCCTGATCCCAAAAGTTTCCAGTAAGGAACAAAAAATGAAAATGCGGTCCCAGTTTCTCAAAGTCAAGCGATTCTACCTCTGTTTCAATCTCGCTAATAACTGTCTCTCGATGTGCTCGCCACCACGACAGTGCTTGTCCGTCGAAATCCTCTTGTATTTCGGTAAGGTCTGGAAGGGAACTATTCTCTCGAGAATGAGATCCCCCCCAGCCACAAAATCGGCACCCACTACCGTCATTAAACTCTTCACACCCGACAAACGGGATGAGTGAAACACGATCCGACCCAGCTACTGAAAGGTACGTATAGTCCTGACTCGCAAACCGCCCATCGCTGATTCGTTGTAGATGATCTGGGACAAAAAACACAGCTATATCGATCTGTGAACCTTGTGATTCATCCTGAATCACCGGATCTCCGCTGTCGACTGTCAGCTTTAGAGGAGAATCATCACGGTAGTATACTTTGACGACTGACGAACCTGTCTCATCTTGTAACAAGAGTTCGTCGGGGATCAACGCGCGTCCTGAGGCACTTCTGGATATGAAGTGTCGATCTGACATCTTCTTCATAGATATTTTGTAATCACTAGGAAACACAGATGATGAGTTGCTTAATCGGGCTAAAGAATCGAATTTAATATCGATTCCTAAGACTAACATCCGGAGTTTAGTCTCTAGTCGTCGGGATTGATTTACGGGCGAGATTTCAATGCTCATCTGTTACAGCTATTATTATTTTATCAACCAGTGGTATATCAATGCATCCCTCATATGAGGTTACAAACAAGTGCCGATTAGGTGGCTATTTTTATCCAAGCCAAAATGAGTGATCAGCCTCAGGAGTGAACCCGACCAACCGACAAAAATTAAATAGCCTGTTGCACGACTTCAAGATTAACTCAGACCTATCGAATAGTGATCACTAGCGATAGAATTAGTCAGTTTTTCTAGATAAGAAGTCGGATCAATGGTATGTCCAACACCCGATCCGACATCAGCGAAAATACGGTTGAATCTCATAAGAGTACTGTTCGTGCGTTTCTCCAAACGCATGGTGAAGTCGCTTCGAAAGAGACACTCCGCGCTGGCACCGGGGTGCCAGCGTGGTATATTACTCAAATCTCCTCAACAGAGACCTTCTACACCTCGTTGAACCACAACGGTGAGTACATCGCCACCAAGCATATCGTCGGCCACCGCTCTACTCATGACGGCTTCTGGCGACCGGAGGTGGATGACGGCACTGCCGTCTTCCACCGGAAACGAACTACCAAAGCCACTCTCAAGCACCTCGCTTTTCGCCGTCCTTCTGGACTCACACCTGCTGAAGCACGTGATCTCCTCAACAGGCAGTGCTACCGTCCACTCCGAAAGCTAGCCGAAAATGACGAGATCCACGCGACTGACTGGAACAACACTACCGTCTACACCCACAGTTGGCCGTCCCGACGGGACGACCAACTGAGTCAGCGCCAAACCGATCAGCCAACCGACTTTGCACCTGATGACAACGATGCCGATGGCTATCTCTACCGTCACGAACTCATCGCCACGTTCCTTTCAGTTGCTGTTTCACAGGTTCAGTCTATCTCACCTGAACGGGCCGCTGCACTTGTTCTGCGGCAGTTCGAGGGCGACTCATTCGACGCCCTCGAACGTCGTCTCAGACGGAACCACTCCTTCCGCGAGGCACTGGATTACGTTGAGCCAGAGGATGTCCCCGACGGGACATCCCTCTGGCGTGCCTTTGACGAACTGTCTCCAAACGAGCTTCGTGACTGCCTTCAGTCGATGTGTAGTGAATTGCTGACCGATCACGAACATGCTGGTGAGTTCGTCGTGATCGATGGTACTCACATTGCTGCGTGGGCAAATACACGCGACGAGATTGAAAATGACGACGTAGAAGGTGCGAGCTGGGGGATGCACGAAGGAATGTTCTATGGCTACAAGGTCTACATCGTCGTGGATGTAGCGGCAGAGTTGCCGGTCGCCATCACGATGGAGACCGGCAGCACACAGGAGTGCAGCGGTTTTGAACCGCTCATTGATGAATTCGATGAACGCTACGATACCGATGAACTCCAAGCAGTC
>LKMJ01007768.1_pt1 | contig 10096 bp, 11 predicted proteins | sample 643391 | NCBI WGS metagenome assembly LKMJ01 (sample SAMN04112250, study PRJNA286221) | soda lake metagenome | biome: soda lake; feature: Kulunda Steppe; material: water; isolation source: sample PL-Br10 brine of Picturesque Lake | place: Russia: Kulunda steppe | collected 2010-07
AATAAGGCAGGGCAAAACGGGCTTCATGCGACGACACCTGTCAGAGGTGTCAGGGTGCATTTCTTGGAATAAGGCAGGGCAAAACGGGCTTCATGCGACGACACCTGTCAGAGGTGCCAGGGTGCATTTCTTGGAATAAGGCAGGGCAAAACGGGCTTCATGCGACGACACCTGTCAAATGTGTCAGGGTGCATGTGGCGCCCTTTGTAGGCGTAGCTACCTGATCCTCTTTCCTGTTCCTCACTCAAGTGGCGACCTGCGCAACGCTTTCCCTAGTTCAGGCTTCAGGCCTAAACCCTAAGATGGTTTAGGGTTCAGGCCCTAAGCCTGAATGATTTCAACAGAACTACCTTGTCAGCACTCACCAATCAGCCCTGCCAAGGTGTTGGTTGTCGTCTGTTGTCATCCTGGCCCGGTATTCCTCCAACCCCTGCTCCCAGGTGTTCCCCTTACAGGTCAGGGGTCAAGCCATAGCTGCGGCAACCTTCGTGAACTTCAGCAGCAACTTCTTGGTCAGGTGAGTGCAATCTAGGGTCCTCAGGACAAGCACAGGCAATAATACTCCTTGCTCTGGTGATGGTGCTGGAAGTCTATTAGGACAGCAACATGATTAGGAAAGAGGGCTCCACACCATATGATGCCCGTTGACCAGGAGTGTCACCACCACAAACCCAGACCTCTGTGCATGTAGTGGCTTCTGGAAAAGCATTAGACGCCACTCCATAACCCTGTCACTCTGTATCCCCCAATTGCTTCATTCTGCTACACTGATTGTTTGATAAGCTCAAAGGCTTGCCTTACTGGCCACCGCCTGACTGGCTGGCTTTGTTTGGGCATAAGTTGTGTAAGTAAGTTAGCAATACTTGTCTACGCATCGACCATTGCATTGGTCCACAAACACCATTCGTGGTGTACACTCCTGCTCGGTTGCTCAAGGCCTCATTAACCAGCTCTCTCTATGCAAAGCATGCTTATGTGTGGTTCTGTGATGCCTGCATGCACTGCAGTCTGGCCCTCCCTAGCCTGCAGCAAGGCCTTGGCCCAGCTGGCACGTACTACTTGTTTGGAGCGGTGAGTGATCTGGAAGCTGCCCCTCTGCCGATTGCTTGCTAATGGTGCTTGCCAGGCTTGGACTGACAGTGATGAATGTCATATTGAAAATCCAGTTTGCATGGACTGCAGCTATCAGAGTTGCAGCGTTGCAGAGTGCATGCAAGAGTAGTCCTGTCGAGTCAATTAGAACGAAGGCAAGGCTTGCTTACTTGATTTATATAACTTTGCTTGCAGGTTGGAGCTGTGGCAGTGGCCAGCATTGCTGCCACTGTGCCAGAGACAAAGGGAAAGACATTGGAAGAGATTGAGGCAATGTGGGGAAGTGGCAGATCTTAGACAGGAGCTTGGGGGGGCATGCCAAGGTCGGAGAAGCATTCTTCTTAAAGGCCTGCACATCAACTCACGTGCTAACTTGCATCCCTCTATGCCATCGTCCAATTCTAAAGTCATTGTTAGCTTGTGATAAAACTTGTGTCTTGTGTTGTTACTTAGTCCCTACTATGAAGTAGTATTGATAAACTTATCGATAAATCGGGACTGATGGCTGAAACGCTATTGAGCTATCGATCAGGCCTGTTTGTAACAAGGGGGTTCCACAAGGACTTTGTTAGTTACCCTTATGACCTTGTACACACAAATTTGCAGTGCACAAATCCCCCTAGACAATTGCCATGAAGATCATCCAGGCAAGGGTTACAAAGGTTACAAGAAAAGGGCTTCAGTCAAGAAGTGCGACTGCCAGCCTGCTCATTAATAAAACTATCAGTGCATGAAGGAAGAAGCAAAGCTCATTGTTTACCTGGCCCAAAAAAGCAGACACATAGTTGAAGCCTGCGGAAGGAAACAGGGACGCATAAGTCTTTCGGAGAGAGACCACATGTGGAATCCACATTGTGGATGGGTGCAGTGAATAAGGACGTGTTGCACATCTTGTCCATCGTTACAAATGATTCGTTAGCATTGTACAAGTCACAAGCAGGTGATTTTTTTTGTGTCCAGGTCACAGTTTCAATTCGTAGGGTGTGGGTATCCGCCCTTTTCTGGTGAAGGGGCTTTTCTTCCCAATTGGCCCAAAGAAAAGGGGCCCTTTTCCTTTATTGATGTGAGGAGCTTATTGCTGCTTGCACAGCTTTATTTCTTTTCTTCTTTCTTTCTTTCTTTCTTTGTGGGCACGAAATCTGCAGCATGCCAGGCTGCAAAAAACATCATGAGGAAGATCAATAAGCATGTATCTAGGAAGAGTGTATGGCGAATGTGTGACCAGGGCCCACTTGGTAGGAAGGGCGCACCATTGATGTTAAGTAGAGTGTTTGCTGTTGCGCTCTCGTGAATGCGTGTCAGAATAACTTGTTCTTGAAGGTGTCCATTAATCCAAGTGCCTCTCCCTCAGGTCCACAACAAAACGGCTAAGATCAATAGGATCACACTTCAGCAGCCATTCCTTGGACAGGTAGGATTGTGTGGGACTATTCATAGCAGACAGGATGTGGGATGACCGGCAATCATCACATCGTGAGCTCAGTTGCATGTCAGCCTGTAAGATTTTTTTTGCAGTGGAGCTTAAGCATTGTACAGCCGCACTGCCGCCCGGAACCAGTTGAACTTTACAGGCTCTAGACCACACTTGCGCATGATGCACCATGATGGGGTTGTGTCCTTGACCATTAGAATCATCTTGCGCACTGTCACCAGCCATTTTGAAAAGGATTGTCCATTTCTCTGCCCTGTCATAAGAATGGAGTGGCCCAAACCTGGCTTGCACACATACCAGCAGGAATTGTGTACATTGAAAGGAGCCACATGTACATGTGCAACCTGTATGTAATGTCATGTTTTTGTATGAACTGAGAGAAGTACCAGCTGTGAATGGACGTAGCGCTGCACCAGCTGCAGTATTCAAATTGGCATGTCTGTCACAAACCATGCCCAGATATTTTAAGGAGTCTGCTTTTAGGGAGCTGCGCGCCATCCAAGCAAGTTACTTGGTCACTCACTTGTCACTTAGACAGGTGTAATGAGAAAGAGAAACTTAAAATTTATGCTAAGCTGCGGGCTTAGTGCAGACGTAATATCCCAGGTGGTTGTCTCCGACAGCTCCATCACCGGGTCCCCATCCGCCCCAGGGGCACCTGCCCCACACTTTTCTTGAATTTTTTGTTACTTAATCTCAAAGCAAAATGCCTTGCGTGCACTGTGCGCTCACCCTCACGTTTTGCGATTACGCAACAAGTTTTGGCCTTACTGGCAAGGGAAATCCAAAATCGCACTTGAGACAAATTGATTAAGCTTTGGCATGTATCTCTGCAGTCCTTCCGCATGTGTCAATTAACATAGAGACGCACCCATTGACGCGCATACAGACGGGATAATTGTTCATGTTTAGGCTGCTTGAGTGAAAGCTAGATGTGAGCAAATGTCCTTAAAACCAAGAGCCAGTCGCTTCGAGACTTCGGAGCGAAGGAAACAGGGGATCATCCTAGTGGGATTATCTCAACGTGACTTTGTGTTGCCGCAACGTGTTCAGCAACGGAGCTTGCTCGGCACTGGGGCCTATGGAGTGGTCTATGAAGGGCAGCTTAATGTCGATGGACTCAACGAGAAGGTCATTGCTGAAGGGGTTCATGGCATTAATGCTCAGACTGGTAGTTGATAGGCTGTGGCATAGAAGACATGCGGGCAGAGGGGCAGAGGAGCACAGGGCATGAGGCTAGCATGGCTTGCACACTTCCATTTACTCTGCACATTTCCTCCTTTGCATTCCGTAGGTGGCACTTAAGATGCTTTCTCCTGCACTAGACAAGCAGGAGGAGGAGCAAGAGCAATTTATGCGCGAGATGGCAGACACTCTTGAAACTGCAAGGTGATTGCCTTATTTAGATTCCCAGTCAATAGCGTTCTCTTGAGCCTCCAAAAAGGCAATTCTTGTGCAAAAGAATTCCTATCTCTGCTGCGCCCTTGCCTGTGAAACCTGCTGATGCCACATGCTTGCATGCTTGTGATGCTCTGTATGGTTTTTAATTGGATGTGAAGACGCACAGTATGGTTTCAAATTGTGCAATCTGTCATGCTGTCAGGTGGTGCAAACGTGTTGTCCAGTGCCACGGATGGACCTTACTAGGAGAGAGTCAGTCACCGTGTCTTGTCATGAAGCGCTACCACACCACTCTCCTGGAGCTGATATTGTACAAAAGTCAAGGCCAAAGACGAGGTAAGCAGCACCGCAACGCAAGCGCATGCTTTGTTTGGTGCGTTGCGGAATGAGCGAGTGCGTGGACATTAATGTGCTCGCTTTGGTGCCTGAAAGCGCACATCATGTGAGTGCATGCACATGCTCATGCAGACTAATTATTCATAAAGAGAGAACGTACTCTGCAGTAGACAGACGACATAACTTACAAATTGTCTGCACCTCTCTGAGTTCAGAATTTTGAGCTGAACGTGCCAGGCACAACTGTACTTGGGAGTGCCTATCTGTTCAGGCTACAGCTATGTATTCAACAAAATTGCGCTAATTTAGCCCTTACTGGCTGCTGCTGCCACTGCTGCTCCTGCAGAACCTGACGACCCAAGGCATGGCCTATCGCTTGATCGCCTGCCCATCCTGATCGTCCTTCGCATTGCTAAAGACATTGCGCTGGGTTTGGAAGAGTTGCACAAGGGAGGTGAGTCTGGCCAAATCTTTGCCACTTCATTTTCAGGACCTTGTGCATATGTTCTGGGCCTTCCAAGCAATAAGGACATTCTTTCACAATCCCAGCAAGGCTTGATTTATTGGTCCTGTCGTCCCATATGGACTTGCAACATTATCTTGGGTACTTGATGACCTTTGTGATTCATAAAGGCCCAACAGGCGCCTCTCTTCTTTTGAAAGTACAACTTGTGTGATCCTCAAACAAGAAATGTCAGGCAATTCAACATGGCTGGGCTCAGACTTTGAATTGTAGCATTGAGGGGTATTTCTGCTGTGCATTGCCACTGCATTTGTCTGTTCAAAGCAGACGTTTGCATTGTAGCATTGATGACTTATTTTTGACCATGTAACCAAAAAGGATGCAGCACAATCTTACACTTTAGCAAGACAGGTTGAAATGCACCTGTCTTAATATCTAACATTTGGTAAAGAACTCGACAAGGCTTGGGGAGAATGCGATGACCCTATGGGCCATGTATGGGCATAGGCTAGGTGTGCCGCCCGTATTCTTGGTCTTTCTAGTGTGCATCTCATGACTATGACCTTACCGGTTGCAATGTCACCTTCAAGCACCACACGCGTACTCCATAATAGATAATGAATAAATGAATTGTTATTGATCCTGGATGCTGGCACCATGTTTGTTGAGACAGCTTGTTGCACATGGATGCAACCAGGCAACCTTTCTCATTTTTGTTTTCTGCTGAAAAGTTAAAATTCCTTGCGCTGCTTGCTTACAATCAATGCCCTCTACATGCAGCGCGTCCAAGTCTGCAAGCTTGTGCATATATAACCTGCAAAGAGGCATGCAGCACCTGGGAACCTCAGTGATATCTTGATCATCCACAGGAGTCTCCAATGAAGATCTCAAGCCTGCCAATGTTCTCTTGGATGAAGATTTGCATGCGGTAGGCAGATTGGGCTTCCGTTTATGCTTGGAAGGCACCGTCTGAGTCCACTTGTAGGCTCCTGCACCCTTAGCCATGCCTACCCTCTATCAAGCTTGTGCATGTGCTTCATTGTGCAATTACACCAAAGCACATTTTGTGCGAATGCTATTGTATGTATTTTGTGTGCAAAAGTGCTAAAGTGAGTGCTTTGTTGCCCATATATGACACATCCCGCACGTGCCTAGCGCAATAAAAAACATTGCAGTCTCATGACTTGTGTAGCCTTTGGTGCACCTCCAGGTTCTCTCTGACTTCGGAATGTCAAAGTTCTTTGGCAGACATCAAGCAAGTGCGCACTTCTCAACAAAGCACATCCGGGGCACAGATCCATTCCTGTGAGGAAGCCTTGATTTGGCCAGGTCATTTAGATGTTCAAACATGTCATTGTGTGAACAGGGCGTCCTCACCATTGGACCCCCCCTTGCCTAGGCAAATCACGGGCACTTGCATTTCCAGCCATTTTAAATGCCTCATTGCCTGCCCCAGCCGTGCATGACATTTTTATGTCACATGCAGCTGGTATGTGTGGAAAAGCGTGAGGTTGGGGCGCTATGTGCGGCATTGGCTCTCGCACTATTTTAGGAGGAAAAATGGCACTTGCCCAAGCATGCGCCATTCCCTCCAAAATCCTCAGCTAATGCTGCTTTTCATAGCAAATTAAATCCGGGAAGCCAGTATCCGTGGAGTGGGTCAATGAGGTGTGTTATATGGGTGACCCTGTTGCGATGAGGTGTTGGAGCTGACCAAGACTGAGTATATTGTTGGGTAAAGCATGCATCTAACAGAATAGCAATGAGGCAAATCGATGGTCTGAGCGTCAAACGGTTGCCAAAATGAGAACCCAACGCATCTTCTTTTGGAGCTCCCACAGGCCTAACTTGTTGAACCCAAACTCCATATGTTATGTGGGATAAATTGCAGTTGTCCTTGGTGTATCAATGTTTTAGTTTAGCAGAAGATAGTGTCTTCTTCAGACAGCTGGCGATTGGTATTTCTGCCTTTGCCGGTCACCCCCTGTTCCATTTTCTACAATTAAGCACCATGATATGCTTTAAAAATCAGCCATCATCTGGTGTGCTCAAATTCGCAAATTGCGCAGAGGCTTCATAGTTATGCTCAATTCCGCTTGGTGATCTTGCTAGGGGTGGGGGGGGCGTCCAGCATGTGTTGTGTGCATGCTAATACACGTACTTCCCCCCAGTTAGATGGTCATAAGAATGGACATTGCAAATTTACAACAAAGAGAGCAGTGAAACCTGGAGAAGTCAGCTTTATGATTGTTTTGAAGCGGGGAGGCCTGGGTGGGAGGCCTGGATGAGGGTTAATTTCATGCAAAACAAGGTAAAAGCACAGCAATTGCTCTACACAAACAGGAAAATGAGTTGGTATCGTGTTAAAGGGCGTTGGTGGAATGTGCCCTAAGTTAGCCTGAGAGGGTGATCTGAAAATACTCTCCCTAGCTCATCTGGGACTCATGGGCGGGCAGCTGAGTCCAGTATACCATTTAGTAGGAAACTTTATAGTCAATGCTAAGTTTTAGAGGCTGTTTGGTGGAGGTCCAGTCCTTGTACTTTGCTTGGGGCATGGTGCAAGCGGATACACATGGTTTTAATGAAGTGCGATCGGCAAGCGCCTGAGAGCTCTCCCTTGACGTTTCAGCCTTATTCTAAATGCTCCATGCGGCGTGCTGGATGTTTTCCTGGGAAATATGAGTCTGCGGTTGCTTCAACTAGCGTCAGCCACGTTCCACTCACCAGCTTCTTATCTCAGTGCGTAATTTGATTGAAAACGTTAATACACAGTAACACAATAAGCAATGTTTACAGAGCATGAAAGTGCCCAAATGGGGCTTGGAGCAAGTAGGTGGCTAGCACACTCGCTTACACTCCCATCCTCTTGTCAGTCCACAAGTCCCTGCCTGTCAGATACATCACGTGCGTATGCATGTATGCATGTGCCTGTGTGTGTTTGTCTGTGCCTTCAGGGAGTGTGTGTGTGTGTGTGTGTGTGTGTGTGTGTGTGCGCGCGCGCATGTGCGCGCGTGCATTTGCGGTTGCGTGTTTGTATGGGCTTGTGTGTGTGCACACGCATGTGCGTTTGTGTGTCTTTGATGCGCTTGTTTGTCTGTGTGCCTTTGGTGTGTGTGCGTGTATGTGTGTTTGTGTATTTGTCTGGTTCTTTGTTTTGAGTGTAAGTTTTAATGTGTTTCTGTGTGTGCGCATGGGCGTGTGTGTATGTTTGTGTTTTTGGTGTGTGTGTATGCGCGTGTGTGTGCATATACGTGAGCACATGTGTGTTTGTCTGGATCTTTGAGTTGAGTGTATGTGTCTGTGTGTGTGAAGCACATACACTAGGCTGTCATTCAATGATTGAAGATTTGAGATGTGTCTTTTTTGATAGTTTACTGTCCATAGCGCAGCGCCCACCAGTTGCTTTCACTGAGGAAGTCTGCGGTCACATGCGGATTTTTCATAACCCAGGCACATTTTTGTAATTGGGGCAAGATATTTTGGATTTGGCAACTCAGTCTGCTTTTTCCAATGCTTAGGTATGACAGAGAGAAGGCTGGTGTCTGCAGGTCATAGCGCATGGCATCTCTCTATCTTGAAAAAGCAATTAGCTATGGACATGGGCATGGGTAGTAGCAGTATACATGTGTACAATGGCAGCTGTGAGACACTGCATTTGTGCAGAAATGATTGACAAACAAAGGCACACAAATTTAAGCCTAGCCAGAGACACTGTGCATGACTTTCATGAAACAACTAACTAGGCATATAGATGGGAGTGGGTCTGCATGCAAAACTGCGCATATATGGGTGCGTGTATGTGTTGCTGTGTAGAGCAGACATGTTGCATCTTATACATGAGTGTCGGTGACTTATTGTTCAAGTGCATGCAAGCATACATGTTCACCTATCCCCTTCTAGCACACCCACCTCTAAGCCTAGAACCTAGCCCTATTTCCATTTGTTCACAGTAAAAATCCAATGGTAAAAATCATGGAAATTTGATGGAGAGAATGTGGGCATGAATGATGAAAACACCAGAGGACATGAGGCCAAGAAAGACAATATTTCTGTTAAAGGTTGCACGGGTACTTTCAAGACTTCAACTCAGCAAAAAATTATTTCGGAATCAAACACACGTGACTGCTGAAAATTTGGGACTTTGGATTCAAATTTCTTTTGGGAAATCGGCGAAAAATTTATCCGACTGCACTTTTTTTGGTACTTCAATGTCTTTTAACAAAAGAAGTCTTGCTCTGCTTCTTTACAATACATCTTTAAAATAAGGCGGAAAAATCCTCCTAATCTAAAATTCAATCCCTTATTTTTCATGCTAGGCATGATCCCCTTTTTAAGAGATTGGCATCATGCAAGAAACGGAACAACTTCTGCAACTTTTATGTTGTCCCTGTCAAGGAATAAATTAAAAAATTGTTTATGCTGGTGCAGGGCTCCAGAAAAGCTTGATACTGACAAGACCAAAATGAAGTACACCTTGAAAGCCGACATTTGGGCATTTGGTATCTTGCTGGGCCAGCTGTGCTCTGTGGACCCGTTCTATCCTTATGCGTGCGGCATGGTATGGCAAGACATCCGAGAACAGGTGTGCAAGCTTGAACATTGCCTTGAGGAAAGTACATTTGCTTCAAGAGTCCATTCTTCTTGGATGAGCATGTTCTTTGTGAGGAGTCCATACTCATCTTCGTTTGCATGGACGAGCATGGACCTCCCCGCACAAGTTACAAACATGGGATTGTGAACTGCAATTTTAGCATGGGCCTTGCTTATCCCAGTCAGTATATTTTTGGAATGATTTGCAGCTGATCGTTGAAAAGATGGCCCCTACAGCACCAAGCACTCCAGAGGCCCCCCCCCTTCAGCAGCTTATTCAACAGTGCCTCCAACTGGACCCTGGGCAGCGGCCCTCTGCCAGTGCCTTGGCTCAGGTACGGCATACTTTTCCTTCCTCTTTTGATAGATACTGCTAGAATGGTGATATTCTCCTTGCAAACACGTAATGTTTTTTCATTATATGGGTCAGAGGTATCCATTCAACTTAGAAAGTAAGCTACTATTTGGTATGAGCAAATTGCATAAATGAATAGACGCAGGCGCTTATCGTTGTAGCGTGCATCTTGACTTATCAAGCGGTGCAACTTAATCATTGTCAGAACACACGACATGTATACATTTGAAGTCTTTATTGATGCGTAATCTACTCCTCTGACTTTTGAAGCTTCAATTAATCTAGAAGTTTTTGATTCAAGGACGATCTTTTGTAAATCTTCTTGCTCCAGGTGTTGACTAAGCTTGAACAGAAGGCTTCTGAAGGGTTGCTAGATGCTGATAATTCAGTTTCGCTTCCTGCAGTGACCAGACTTGCTTCACCAGAT
>LKMJ01007769.1_pt1 | contig 10095 bp, 10 predicted proteins | sample 643391 | NCBI WGS metagenome assembly LKMJ01 (sample SAMN04112250, study PRJNA286221) | soda lake metagenome | biome: soda lake; feature: Kulunda Steppe; material: water; isolation source: sample PL-Br10 brine of Picturesque Lake | place: Russia: Kulunda steppe | collected 2010-07
CGTGTTCTGTATCGTAGCTCATCTTGTATAGAGTTACGAAACTAGAAACCATAAACGTTTGCCACAGATACAGGCCGCGGTAGTATTCACAACTTGGCACAACTGCGGAGGATAGTTTTGCTACGTACCTTAATTACACGCAACCGACACTCACGACGACCATTAAGTAGATATGCGAAAGTACCTTTTTCCGGCTCGGGTTTCCTCGGTCGCCGCGGGCGACCTGCGGGAACCACTCGCCGCAAAAATCTACGCTAAAAAGGCTGAACGTTCGGCTTTGCCTCGCGTTCAGTGAACCGCGCTCACGCTGTTCGCGCGGATGCTTATCACTCACTGCTTCCCCTGTATCGATCGGTGGTTCCAGTGAATTTGAGAGAAAGTCGTTTGTCGCTGTTGTTTGCCCCTACACTGACCAGGTAGCGACAGTCGAGGAGATACTCTGCTCGATGTACCGAACCCCAATTCTGACCGATCTAAATGGTCAAAATCTGCGCGGTTTTGGTGTAGCAACATATGGTTTATAGATCTAAGATTTGGCTCCCGTCTTGCGGTTTTCACTCGAAACGCGCTGTGGTCAGCCACTCGTGCTTAGAATAGTAAGACCGAGTGATTATTAGTAACCCGCCGCCGTCGGGTCAGCACGAATGGTGCAACTCGCTCAGCTCTCCGCTACTCCCAGGGATGACGACCTCGAAGCAGCGATTCAGGATCGACTGGCTGATCTTGAGTCGGGAAAGTACAAACGCAACAATGCACACGTGCTTCGGCTGTTCGCAGAGTGGTTACGACGAGAACAAGCCGTCGACACAGTCGAAGCAATCGACAGCCAGGACCTTCGTCAGTTCGCTCGGGCACTGCGAGAGTGCATGGACGACGATGAGTCGAACATCACCGCCAGCAGTACGGTGACACAGTACTACGATTACGTAGCTGCCTGGCTGGGATGGGCTGTTCGTGACCAGTATCTCGATCGCAATCCTGCCAGAACAGAAACAGCGACCGAACCATTGCCGGATGTCTCGAGCGAACCCGACCGACAGTTCTGGCGTGAGCGGGAACGGAATGCTATCTGTGCAACTACAGACAAACTTGTCGACGATGCGCTCGATGATGTGGATGAGCGTGCCCGTCTGCAGGCCTACCGTGACCGTGCACTCGTCTATCTACTGGCCTACAGCGGCTGTCGCGGTGCAGAGATTGCGAAAGTGAGTGAGGACGCGAAGCGGAATGGGCTGCGCTGGAGTGATCTGAATCTTGATGATGGGATTGTCTTCGTCTACGGAAAGAGCCGAGAGTGGGAAGAAGCACCCCTGTTCGAACCCGCAATCCAACCACTTCGGCGTTGGAGGCAACTGCTCGACCCCGTCAGTGACGACTGGCCAGTGCTCCCGACAATGCACCTCCCAACACTCTACGGTGAGTTGCCTGCCGATGTCGAGACGTCACCAGACACAGTGTGGACTGATCTTCAGACCCACGAGTCCTGTCCGCCGTCACTTGGAACTGATGGCGTCCGTCGGATTCTGAATCGGCTCTGTGCAGAGTCACAATACGAGTTCCCCACGCCACTCAAACCGCACGGCGCACGTCGTGGTCTCGGCGATACACTCTATCAGGAACAGGCCGAACTCGCTCAAGATGCCCTCAGGCACAAAAGCATCGAGACGACCCACGAATCCTACAGCGAGGAACGAACCCGGCGGGTGAAAGAGCGCGGTGACGCGCTATTCGATTAGTTAGCACACATAACTAACTTGTTTAGTCAAGTAATTCATCCGAGGCTCTTGCCTGTACTTCTACGGTTAAACAGCGACGCTATCTCCTTTGATGACCTACCAGTGGTATGAGGGGAGTTTCCTACAGAAGTCACACACCAAAACTTGAGATATGGCGGTTTCTTGCGCCCCTCAGAGACGCGTTCACGACGTGTCTCGATGGGCGCTCGTGGCCACGAGCAGCAAACACGTGCCACCTCATTGGAGATCTATCTTCGGCGCGACGACCTTGACATCAGAGATTTTTCTGCGACCGCCCGCCAAGCAACCCATATACACGGGCACCTATGGACTCCTGTGATTTACCGTCATCTGTCACTTTTCATCATTCATTGTGATTCGTTTTCTGGATTGCGGAGTATTTCTCAATCCACATCGTAAGACGATTACTCACTTATTTGATCATAAGTTGAAAGCTGGTTCATAGACTGTAGTTACTGCTTTGTTATTATATTATAATGTTTAATTTTCAGCTACTTAATATCCACTCGTCATACCGCCACTTATAATTTACATTGGCTGCGTCACACCAAAGTCAGGATATACATACCAGTCATTACCATCCTTTATAGCTGCCATCATTAAATCAGTATCTTCATTTTCAATTGAGATACGAACAAAACTAAACTCATCAGCTCTCAATTCATCTTGAGTTTGTCTCATTTCGTGATTTATTTCCGACACCCACTGATTGATTTCTTCCTCAGTCGCATGGCCATCGAAATAGTCAATCTCCCACTCGACATATTCTCTTGTCGACCCTTCAGTAACTTCATCAACCGCCCACTCCAAATCTTCGAAATCGCCTTCTTCATGAGGGTATGCCCGTGACTCTGGATGGAGAACGGCGTTTGCTGACTCAACATCTCTGTTTTCTGCCGCATCAAAATACTGCTCGGCTTCGTCTGCTGGACCAGATGACGACTCCGAACTACCGTCGGACCAAACATCACTCAGTTGACTACAACCTGCCAGAGCCACGACACTCGCTGTTCCGGTTGCACTTAATAAATAACGTCGCCGTACCATAATCAATAATAGAAATTGGCATTCTTAAAACCAAGTTGAACCGGAAGTACTTGCTGCGTAGCGCGCGATCAAACATCTCCTCGGACATGTGATTCGTTGTTTGAATCATGCTATAGTTCCGAAACTAGTGATGCCGTCTGCTTATCAATTGGATTTCTTAGAACGACTATTTAAATGAGAATAATAATCCAGCCACGCTGCCGAGCACTATCAAAACACTAGCAAGAAGTAATACGTCAAGTCCTGACCCACTTTCAAGTGCGGCAATGGGTATCTCTTGTCCATCCAGTTTCATGTGCCCAGTAGCGACACTCTCGTTCAGGGTGTCTCGGGTGACGAAGCCAAGGAATCCAAGCGCGAGTCCAGCAACACCAGTAGTGAGGGTTGAAAGTCGGCCCCAACCACCACCCCACGAAACAGCCGGGAATACCACGGTAACGAATACTCCGATCAGAATAACAGTTGACATTTCAGTAGCCATGCCATCCCAGCTGTGGATATCCTGGGTGGCGACAGCCCATGGCATAAATAATGACGCCCCTGCGAGTAACCCGCCCCCAACAGCTACAAATCGTGTATAATTTGTTTTTGAACTAGAACTTTCTTTCTCATTTATTTGTTTACCGTTGCCGTCTTTGACATCCTTCTCGGGATTCGGGGGTGAATTCGGACTTGGTCCTCCGTCCTGGGAGACATCACCGGCAATCGTGTCCGTCGGTTTGCTACGAGGTTCGGGGTCGGTATCCTCACCGGTAATCGGCATTGAAATCTCGTCAGCGTCTATGCGGAAATCGGTTTCGCTGCCTCCACTGACTGTCTCTGGGGACAAAAGATCGATGTCGTGTCGCTCTGTCGCCTCCCGGAGAGTGTCTGTAATCCCAGTATCCGTACTGAGCGTGAGGTTGTCTATGTCCTTCTGTTCGCCGGCCTTAAGCAAATATTTCAGATGTTCGGCAGTGACATTTGCCTCCGGATCGGTGACGACCATTGCCAGCATTTGTTGCGGCTGATCAGCATTTCTGACTCCCACAATGATCGTGACCCCATCCCGAAGCGACGTTGTCGAGATGTTCCAACCGTTTGAGCGGTAAAATACAGCGACTGATTCTGAATGGTCGTCGGGCGACACTTTAATTTTGAATTGTCTGAAATATACTTATATGTTACCCCGAAAAAAGTTATAACTGTGATTCTTCACTGCCAGACTCTGCCAAAATCACATTTCAAACCACGAAAACAGTGTCAGTACCTCACAAAGTTCGGTACTGATACCGCACCGCAACCGCAGCTGAACGCTGCTGGTGGTGTCTCTGAGAGTGAACAACTAACCGAGCAGACAACAACTGGCGGAATCGTTCCATGAAACGGCGTCCAAAGAGTGGTAGGCAGCTACTCGGAGTCGGACAGACAGCGAAAAACAGATTCTGGCAAACTCCACATGCTGCATATGTGCCCTGTATTCAGCAGCGTTGAACTCTTCTATCCAGTCGCTGTCACAAGCGACGTGTTGGATCTAGAGGATGGTCTCTGGATACTCACCGAGCGGGACTCATCAGAACATCTATTCGGTAGTAGTTTTAATGATGACAGTAGGAAGATGTATATTTCTGATGACTTACTGTGTTTGCATTCTGCGCGTGTCACTGAACACGACGAGACATATACGATTGAAATCCCTCGTAGAGAACTCCAAGAAGGAACTCTCCAGAGCGGCGAGACATATCGCATCGCGATGCTGTCGCAGTCTGGCGACGAGTCAGCTTCGACAGCTGAATCCCTGAGTAGAGGGTCAGATGAGACCACGTCGTCTTCCCAAAGCCGTGCTGATCGAACTGATCCGCCTGTGTCGGTAGGTGAGACACGGCAACTGAGGATAGAAAGTCTGGGTGATCAGGGTGATGGGATCGCAAAAATCGGCGGTGGCTACGTTGTGATCGTCCCCGATACCGGGGTTGGCGAACGAGTCACTGTGCGTTTTGAGCAGGTCAAAGCGACTGTCGCCTTTGCCGATGTCGTTGAGCGGCACGACAACCTCCAGCACGAGTTGTAGCACCTGTCCTCATGTTGCTGAAGACACTTGCTAGAGAGCGGCTCGATCATCTCGGGGAGAGTCGTCTTCAGCAGTCAAGTGAACTGGAATCGTCATCACGGAGGGCACGCGGCAAGCTCTGTCCATCGAGTGTCGGAAGACCGGAATCAAGCAGTGTTTCATGACGGTCAGCAACGTCAAGAATTCTGGTTTCCACCTGATTGGGTCCATCGTCACGGAGTCCGATCAGTGTGAACTGGATCCCATCATCTCCGGGTGCGCCGGCGATCCTGAGTTCCTGGATATGCTCGAATGTGACTGTTTCCCAGCCATCCGAGCGCAAGATCTCAAGTTGGATGGTGCGCACACGTATTCCTCTCGCCACAGTAGTGAATATCTTTGTGTCTTTCGGCGATTAAACTGATAGATAGCCCTCTGGTTTTGTCTTCGATTGTCACTCTGGAGGTCCGGTGATGCTCGTATACTGGCAGTCTTCTGGACACACCGGTCGAAGTCAGCCGTTCTTTCTGAACGATAGTCATCGATCTCGATTGCTTGGTGTATACGAACTGTCAGTCACATCTTCGATAGTGTCGAGAAACTGCTCGAAGAGATCAGTAGCTGTCTCTGCAGTTGTTTCAACGTTCGGTGGCGTCTCGGTCAGGAGCAACTTGACGTGGGCTGTGTTGGTTAGCGGTGCATCGGAACTTCTGAGATCAAGAATTGCCTCCCCAAAAATGACGTACATGCGCTGCTCGGTGACTTCCAGCGACTCACTGAACAGTTGATCCAGTTGGGCTGTGAAATCAACCGGCTTAAAAAAGGTGTACTCCTGAGGGTGCGTCCGGGTCGGTCACAGCGTGTCATAGGTGCCGCTGTCTGTTATAGTCCTCGGGTCTCGTTGGTAGGTTTGTGCAATGATACTGATTGTTGTGATGTTTTTCAGGCACACGTCAGCATACCATATTTTTGCCGTTTTACCCGTCATTCTGTCACAGGCCGGCGGTAAAGAGTTACACCAATCAGTAAAGTGTCCCCACCCAAGCCCACAGTTTGCTAGTTTCAAATTTCACTTTATCGACAGCATCTAGCACTTTGTCTATTTGAACTGGTTCTGCGACAGAGTTACTCTTCGCTCCTTGTTACTCCTACAATATTGTTGAATCCCCTGTATTGACAGAAATGACTGGATAAATGCACAAATTATATCGTTTGAATACCCTAAGTATTTATTAACTAAGCAAAAGACTTTACATAGAACAGAGTATATACGTAGATGCCAGCATTGGATACCAACCTGACTATGGCCTCTGACACAAAGTCTCGTTGTGGAATCCATGTAGCCACGACATATCTGGCTCAATCCCAGTGCTGGATATATCCCCCACCTTTTGTAAAAAGCAGTACTGAGTTGGTTAGTATGTATACTCCAGACACTTTTTACAAAGCCAGATAAAATCGCTGGCGAGTTAGTAAGCATATGAACGCTTGTTTGCACACGAATGCAGTGCCGTTGTTTCAGTAGATAGGTTTTTACTAAGCAACTGGCAAGTATCGAGTGTGGTTGAAGCACTGACTGACCCTGCTGGAATCGCTTACACGGCAGCCTTCTTTGGGAGCGGAATCATCTGTTTGCTTTTGATTCCACGGGCGAGGGCATTCGAAGATCCCGAGATACGGTCAGGATTAGTCTGGCTGTTGCTCACAACAGGAGCCTGGGGGCTCCTGAAAACCGCATTCCTTCTCGTTCCCCCTCCACTCCGTGAGCCGGCTTACACCCTTGGCCTTGTCGTTGGGTTTGCAACGGTCTGGATTTGGCTGTATTTTTGTTCTGCGTACACTGCACGGACGTTTCACCGGAGTCAGACACTCCGTCGTCTTAGCGTCGCTATCTTCCTGTTTGTGGCATCCGTAAAGGTCACCAATCCGATCCACGGACTGTATTTCACTGCTAGTGAAGCAACATCGCCGTTCGCACATCTCGCAATCGAACACGGTCTCGTACATTGGAGTGCAACGGGTCTGTCCTACGTGCTCGCAGCGGTGGGGCTGTTCATGATTTTCGAACTGTACGTGAATTCTGAGTATGATACGCGACCGCTCGCAATACTGGCGATTCTCCTTGGTATTCCTGTCGTCTTCGATCTTATTGCGATTTCAACACCGCTGTTTATCAACTTCATCTATGCACCGATCGGTGTCGCAATTTTCGCGGTTGGCGTACTGTCTGCGTTCCAGGAGCGACTGTTAGCGGTTAGTACTGCGTTGCCGGGCGGTGCTGCATCGGTCTATCTCGATGGTGATCGTCGGATTAGGGACACCTCCACTGCCGCTGTCGATCTCTTTCCGGCACTCGAAGGAGCAACTGGCGATCAGTTTGAGGAGGTCCTTCCAGAAGTTGGAGGGTTGGTTGATGACGAAAATATCATTCTTGAGCTGGGCGACAGAGACAACCAACAGTACTACTTCGTTGAAACGACTCCAGTTGGTCTGGCAGGATCCGGGGCACAGGTAGTGACGTTCACTGATGTAACGAGAGTTGAACGCAAGCGCCGGCAGTTGCGTCACCGAGAGCGCGAACTCAACGAACAGAATGAACTGTACCGAGCGATCCTGGCCGCAAGTTTTGCGTTCGTGTATCGGACTGATCTCGACGGAAATTTGACATTTGTTTCGGCGTCGGTTGAAGATTCACTGGGGTACACGCCGGAGGATCTCGTCGGTGAGCCGGTTTATGTCCTGGCCCCGACTGATGAGAGTGCTGAACAAGCACAAACGTATGCCGAGGATGTGCTCGCCGGCGAAGCACTTCAAATCCGGGACTTTTCACTCGAACACCGTGATGGGCGGCAGGTGTACGTTGACATACAGGTGGTCCCCATTTACGACCCGGATGTTTCAGAGGAGGAGCGGACCGTCGACGACATTGTTGGCCAACAAGGATTGGTTCGGGAGACAACCGAGCGACATCGACGCGAGGGTCTCATCAGTGTGATCAACCGTGTGCTGCGTCACAACGTCCGGAATAAACTTGCAGTCATCAATGGCTACGGCAGGATGCTGGCTGATGATCTTGACGGGCAAGCGGCTGCCAATGCGGATCAAATTGTTGATGCAGCTGATCAACTTCTCGATCTTACCGAATCAGCGCGAAAAATCGAACAAACCAAGAACAGACCGGCCGATCTAGAGACTCACGATGTTGTCCCGATACTCGAAGCAGCAATTTCGCGGGTCGAAACACAGTATCCAACAGCAGCCATTACGATTACTGCACCGGAATCGGCTATCGCACTGACGCTCCCGCGGATAGAAACGGCATTCTTCGAACTCCTTGAGAATGCCGCGAAACACAGCGGTGACGCCCCGTCTATTGCAGTTACCGTTGATATCGAGATGGAGCGGCTCTCGATCACGATAGCTGATGACGGTCCGGGTCTGCCAGAAAGTGAACGCGAAGTACTGGCAACTGGAGTCGAAGACCCACTCGTCCACGGAAGTGGACTCGGCCTCTGGCTCGCCTACTGGATTGTGACCACTCTTGACGGAGAAATTGAGGTCTTAGACACAGACCAGGGCACAACAACCAGACTCAATCTTCCGACATCGGATGAATGAGTAATTATAGATATTGTATATTGATCATCGAACAGATTCATACGTTACGCCGCCATTTTCCGGCACTGCGAGGAGAGTGTTGCGGGCGAGTGTCGCATTCGCTCGAATATGATGTTCTGGCACGAGTGGTAATGGAGCCGGACGATAGCCATCAGCTCGCATGGACGTAATCGTACTATATGTCCCGACGTCACCTTCTGTGTTGAGAACCTGAAACCGTCTGTCAGTGCGTTTGTAGCGGGTCGGAAACACCGCTGGATCGGGGCCAGGACAGATCAGTTCATCAGTCCCACTCAGAACTGCGACGAGTTCGTCACCGGCACTGAGACAAATGTTCGGATCGTCTGTCTGTTCGGCAGTGGACTCTTCTTGCCACTGCAAAAGCCCGGTTACATCGACACACGCAAATGTATCATCAGTCAGCCTGATGCGCTCCTCGATAGCATAGAACTGCCGCCGGCCGTCGTCAATGCCAGCGAGGGCGAACGGTGCAGAGAGGAGTTCCCGTACGTCTGCGCGGGTGTGTTTGTCTGTAACAATTAGCGGTAGCTGCCCCCGTCGTGCGGCGTTGTCGACCGCAGAGACGACCGATAGCGGTCGGCCATCCGTGAGTGAGATCACAGCAATCGGGGCCGCCTCGGTGGTAAGAGATGTTGGCGGGTCGTCGGCGACTGAGACCAACTGGTCCGTTTGTACCGTGCATCCGCGATTCCGTAAGTCACGCTCGACCATCGCAAGCCGCCGCGACATTGGCCGTGTCATTACTGTTGCATTGGTTCTTGGAAGAGTTAAGCAAGTGGTTGCACACCTTGATGGTGCCTGAAAGCGATGCCAGCTTAGTCACGATCGATTTTGCCGACAGTCCACTCGGCTTCAACGCAACGTGTGATTACATTGGGCTCACTGTTGGTCCGATCGACGGTTACCGGTCCGGATCCCAACTATTAAAACCGGTCATTGTCTGCTAAATCGGAGAGTCAACAGTCAGCGAACAACTGTGACTGTCGTCGGGGCACGCCGAACAACGTTCTCGGCGACATTGCCAAGTAAGACGCGGGAGACGCCTTTGCGTCCGTGACTGCCGATGATGATCTGCGTCACGTCGTTTTCTTCGGCGAATGAAACGATTTCTCGTGATGGCTTTCCCACGACAGTTTCAATCCGGAACTCAACGTTGCTTGTGTCTAGAAGCGTTTTGAGTTCGGCTGACAGCTCGTCGGGTTCCTGATCCTGAATCTCTTTGAGTTTCTCTTGAACGAGATCAATCCCTGCGTCAATCATTCCATCCGACACTTCGATGACGCGTAACAGAATGATTTCTTCGTCCTCCGCCGTTCTGACCGCGCGCTCGACCGCTTTCTGTGCAGGATGCGAACCGTCGTAGGGGACGAGAATTGCCATATGGCTATTTGATACTGAATGTATATCAAACTACAGTCGGTTTTCTTCCAGTATACCGTCAGGTTCGGTAACGGGATTTTGTCAAAAATACACCGTACAACACTCCAAGAAAGTATCGCTCATCCCGATAAGCCGTAACATCAATTTTCCTTACTCTCCAAGTGTCTTCCAAGATGGACGAGAAGTCTGCGCAAGTGTTCCTTCCACCACGTGAACGGTGCTTCGAACGTCTCCGTCTCGCCC
>LKMJ01007770.1_pt1 | contig 10095 bp, 9 predicted proteins | sample 643391 | NCBI WGS metagenome assembly LKMJ01 (sample SAMN04112250, study PRJNA286221) | soda lake metagenome | biome: soda lake; feature: Kulunda Steppe; material: water; isolation source: sample PL-Br10 brine of Picturesque Lake | place: Russia: Kulunda steppe | collected 2010-07
ATAGAAAAATAGTGTCCATGAAGCTCCGCCACGTGTTGCTGATGGCAGAGTCTGCGGGGCTGGTAGTCCGGGTTGATGCAGCTGCACCCCAGGGAGATCAGGGTGGGGAGGTAGCACTACCCCAGGTGGAGCAGGTGGGAAAAAGGAATATGCCAGGTCTGCAACATCACTGGGAGTGCCTCCTTGCCCCAAGCAGTCCATGAGCTCTTGCTTGAACTCGCCCTCAGGCAGTCTCTCGACCCATTCATGAGAAAATGGAGTAGGATTTGCTGCTGGTACTGGTGGTGCTGCTGCTGCTGGCGCTGCTGCTGCTGCTGAAGCTTGCCCCCTTGCGCCATTGAGGGGAGTCTTTGGCGTGCAAAGCACGCCAAACACCCAGAACCCATGCAACAAGCACACATAAGACCCAAGCATCAACTAAGAATACCCTCAGGAACCATGTAACCAACACCTCTCACTCACAGTAGCTCTCGAGGGGATTCATGGACTGCTCGGGCAGGGATGGAGCCCCCCTCCCCATCCCTCTTCCTCCCCCTCTCCCTCTGGCGTTCTTCATCGCTGTTGCTGGCTTGTGCACCCGGACGGGTATACCCGGGGGTACCCGTAACTGATAATTTAAAGATTAACGGCCCCCCCGGAACGCAGGGGCTGACGCCCCTGCGTTTTTACCGGGGGGCCCGGAGGTCCCCCAGCAAAATCTTAACGGTATTCCAGATGGGCTTTTTAAAGTTAACAGTTCCCGTCCGTTTTTACTTCCCTGACACACACACACACACACACACACACACACGCACGCAGCGCACACACACAGCACATGTAGCATAAAAACACAGCACACACACTAACACCTGCTCGCATGTGCAGATGCGCGCGCACACACTAGTGTATAAATGCACACTGTGCAACTGCTTGCAGAGGCTATGGAGCATCCTTACTTCGCCCCAGTGCGGCAGCTAGAACAGCAGCAGCAGCAGCAGCAGCAGCAACAAGCATCTAGCAGCCACGCATTGCATCAGCATGCCGCGCCATCGACAAGCTTCCTGGGCCAGCAGTTGCAAGATGGGGAGGACACCATCCTTCCTGATGCCTGCACCACTCATGCTCCCGTGACCATCCCAGCGCCTGTGGCCCAGTTGCATGCTCCCAAGGGACCCGCAGTGGCAGCTGTATCACCCCCATTGATAGGCCCTGGAGCAGTGGCACTGCCAGGGTAAGAGCTGCCTCAAGGATACCGCCAGGGACATGGGAAAAACCCTTTCCTTTGGGCAGGCACTTGCACTGGATATGCTTGCCCATGTATGCGCGCGCTTACCTAGGCTTCTATCTTGGTAGCCTGGCTTAGAAAAGAGGACCTCGGGGACATGTATGCTACACGTGCATAAGATTGCATAAAGTGGATCGCTAGTTTTTTTGCTAAGCCCACTAGCTAGGTCCTGGTTATCATAAAGTACATCATGTCTGTTCCTTGCTCAGTGGATATCGCGCTTGTTTTGCCCTGTCATGCACCAGCCATGGAGGTTTTGCACGAGCTTCCGCGCGACTTCTTTCAGTTGTCAGCTGAAGTTTGCTGCGTCTCGATTGCTACATTATCATGTGCTGTAGTGCTCCGCGGCAGAACAGCAGTATGCTCTGGAAGCATGCTGGCTGGTGTTAAAATTGCTTAAAGGGGGTAGGGCGGTTAAGCGCTCAAGTGGGGATTGTCAGGTGTCTGTAAGGCCCAGCACCCTGCATTTGTGTACAGTAGGTGATCAACCTTGATGGCAGCTGCCTGGCAGTACCTTGCATTGTTTTTGTTATTTTGGGGCCTGTAATGCTTGGCAGTATGTCATGGCTTTCTTGCGTTTGAACATTGCCTCTGTGATGACTTCTCACCTACTGTTCGTGCCTGGTGAGGCAGCCATCTTTCTCGCGAGTACTTCAATGCTTGCCCAGGTGCTAGAATTGCTTGAACATACCACACAGGCCAAAAATAATGTGCCCATAATTTATTGTGTCTTCCGGGGAATCCGTGTTTCTCTTTCTCCATCAAGTTATTGCTGCCCCCAATCTTATTTGCGCTCATGTTTCCTCACTGTTATGTAAATGCAAACAAATGGCCTGCTTGTTTACTAGTTTAGGGTTAACCATCAGCCTGGTCATTAGGCGAATTAGTTTGTGCCTGGTCATTGACAGCCTAATGGTAAGGTAAATCGTATCTGAAACAAAATGGCAGTGTGTTGTGCTTGTCACACTGAGAGACTGCTGTAACCTAATCAGACTCGTGACATAGCCACATGGTATTTGAGCAGAAAGGGTGTAGACTGGCTGCACTGCAGAGAGCAACAGTGTATACCAAGCAGACAAAAGGTAAGGTAAGGTTTCAAGGCTGTATCCGCCGAACGAAGGCAGCTTAGCCTCCAGTGAGGTACGAACCCCGAACCCACAGGTTGCGAGGGTGTATAATCGACTTTCCATCGCAGGTGCCCCGCCGCCTGCTCGACTATCCGGAGCTAGCTAAGCAGACAAAAGGTTGCCTGCAATGAGACTGCGCAGATTCCCTTAGAGATACCCTACCCTCAGAGGGTGATACTGATACCCTTGGAGGATTTCTCGAAAGAAAAGAACTTTGTAGGCAGTGAAGACACTCCAGAAACTAAAGGAAATGGTGGAAAGGGGCCTCCTAATGCTCAAGAAATTTACAAGAAAAGACCTTTTGTCAAGAAATGCGACTGCTAGCCTGCTAATAAGAAGCAATGAGTGCACAAAGGAGAGCAATATCGCTGATTGTTGTTCTGGCTCAGAAAAGGTAAGGTAAGGTTTTAAGGCTGTGCTGGCTCAGAAAAGCAGACGCGTTGTGGGAATTCTGTGGGAGAAACAAGAGACGCATACTACTTAGTAAGTCCTGCAGAGAAAGACCACATGCGGATGGGTGTGCTAGAAAAGGACATGCTGCTGATCTTGTATGTCATTAGCATTGCACAAGTCACAAGTAGGGAAGGTACTACCTTCCCAGTAGTACTGTGAGTCCACGTCACCGACCAGTGGCACTGTTCTAAATCATAGGGTGTGGGCACAAAGTCCAAAGCGTGCCACACTGCGGATAACATCATGAGGAAGGTCAAGAAACATGTATCTGGGAAGAATGTATGGCGAAAGTGTAACCAGGGCCCTCTTGGTAGGGAGGGCGCATCATTTATAAGTTGAGCGCTTGCTATTGCACTCTAGTGGATGCGTATCAGAATAAGGTGCCCAATATTCCATGTGCCTTTTCAAGGAGTCCTTGAGTTCCACAACAGAACGACCAAGATCAATGGGCTCATGCTTCAGCGGCCATTCTCTGAATACGTAGGGTTTTGTCAGAGGTGGTCATCTGAGCGAAAGTCCGGGCATGCTCCTTTTTTGATGTAAATTGTATTTTTATCATAGAACTAGGCTACTGGCGGAATTTGGGGTGAAATGGACGCCCCTTGTGGCCTGGGAGGGTGCTCAGCCTCTGTTTTTGGCCTATTTTGGCATAAACAGCCCACGTATGCCCTCATCGAGACCAAACCACACGTCTTTTTACCCCCAAAACACCATCAATATACTTCTTATATGTTGCTTATTGATATTGGATGTTGAAACTCAGGTTTGGAGGGGGTTGGATTTTGACCCAATTTGGCACCCCTTTTGCTGTCTAAGGGAAATGACCCAAAACGCACATCTCACCAACCACTGGGTCTTTTCACTCCAATTCTTTTGCAATAATGTTGTTTATTACAAGAGCACCAAAACACTAGAAATCATGTGATTTGCTGCAGTGGCTGATCTGGTGTGGACATCTGGCTGTGAAAAGTAGGGTTCACGCCGCGGCCCATTGCGCATGGGCCCCCAGACGGGCAGTTTTCAAGCTCCGGTGCCATGAAAAGCTTGCAACCAGGGCTACTATTCAACACTAAGCTTGAAAACATGGGCCCGTCTGGGGGCCCATGCCCTGGGAGCATGCCAAAACCATACCCATTTTGGGCCTCAGATAACCCCCTCTGGGGTTTTGTCAGGCCATTTATGGCAGACAGGATATGGGATCATCTCCAACAATTACCACACAGTGAGCTTAGTTGCGTGTCAGCTTGTAAACTTTTCTTGATGCTATTGCTTTGAGTCAAAGCATTGTGCAGCCGAACTGCCGCCCAGAACAAGTTGAACTGCAGAGGCTCTAGGCCAAACTCACGCATGACGCACCATGAAGGGCCCTGGGGTTGTGTCCCTGAAAGAAAAAGAAAAGAAAAACTACGCAGGCAGTGAAACCACTCCCTACATCAATTAAGGAAAAGGAGACACATTGGCCCGAAGAGCCGTGAGTCTCCTCCTCCAGGTTGTGTCCCTGACCAATGGTCAGTGACCATCATAATCCTCTTCAGCACTGACAATGTATGGGATTGTCCATTTCTTTTCCCTGTCGTAAAAAACGGGTGGCCCTCCAAATGCAAAAATGAAAAGCAACTTCCACTTTCCAGATTTGTTGAATCAAATAAATGGGCATGGCAAACACCATTGACAGAGCTGAATTGGCTGCCATCACAGACGCCATTCTACACGGCCAGTCACATGTTGCCACAGTTTGCCTCTCGTCTTTCCATCAAATCAGGAAGCACTTGCTGTACCCGAAGCTTCACCGACATCAACAGGTGATACCTTGGAGATGCTTTTACGAATTGTCCATTACTCACCAAACCCTGTGCAGCTTTGTGAGGTCGAATCCCATGTTTGTATTGCTGGTAATGAGTGCGCATATGCTGTGACTAAGTATCAAGCCACCCAAGTCGACGCAAATCTTGCAGACACAGGGATGCCATGCTCTGGCATTCACGGTAACCCTTTTCATGACGTAACCTGGCTTGCCTCTGAAAGGGATATTCCTATATATAGATATAGGTAGGTCCTATATATAGAAATTCTGAAAGGGATATTGATGGAACATCTTCAAGGCCTTCCACAGCTAAATGCCCCAAAGTTCATTTATTGTTATTTCGCAAACCTCTGTGATGCTCTATAGGCATACATGCACTCCAAACATAAACTTGGCCGCGCAAACCCTACAACCTGTTACTTCTCGTATCATCAATTTACTTCTCATAGCCCACAAAAACATCAGCAAATCTTTCTGGACAATCCTTCAAAATGAAGAAAAACAGTTTCCACTACCGTAGTGGTGACCATGCAGGCACCCTTTTCAATCAGAAGCATGCTGTTCTATTTAAGACCTCAACCAGTTGTCAATGCCCCCTCTGTCATCATTCAGACAATGCCCTTCGATTCTATAAGGTTGTCACCAGATTATCCCCGGAATGATTGCTGAACACCATCGCAAGGAGGTTTATCATGAAAGCTATAGGAGCAGGCTCCTTGGGGCAGTGTTTTGTCCAAATGGATATTGGCAGCACAGACCAGTTAGCCTAACAAAACCTACAAACCCCCGTAGGATCTATCAACAGAACCGTCCCAGAATGGCTCTTCCCTCGCCAGTTATTATCTAAGCAAAGAATTACTCCTAGCCGCCCAGATGCTATGCTAGTGACTGAATTGCCAACAAAAAAAGCAAAACAGTTACCAAATACCCACCCTAAAAATGCATTAAGAAGTAGGACAGGGTGCAGAGGGGATAGGGGGCTCTCAGCAACAGCACCAGCCAACCAGCCTTTGTCCAGAGTCCGGGATTCCAGTCAGCTCCCACCCAATCAGCAGCACATCCACCTTGTGGAGGTCAAGTACTGTGACGATAGCAGGCCCAGGAGCCAGCTCGAAGTCTCTCACCACCAGCATAGCGTGCTCCGTCAACACCTTCGCCGAGCTGCGGCCAACGCTACACTCCGTACTATCCTTCTAGGAGTGGGAGGCACCATCTACAGATTTTTTGGAGCCTCTAGAAAATCTTGGTCTAGATCCTCAGAAAGTCACCAAGCTTGCTGTGAAACTTCATGCTCATTCGGTTCAATATGCTTATATATAACGTATATACGTTCGTTATAACCAGATGTGCTCTTGAGAAATTTTTGCAACAAATCATTGTCATGACCAAGAGTGGGGAACTGCTACTCATCCCCCTGATCCCCACTGACCTCTTTTGTTTTCTTTGCTGGTGGCACCCAGGTGACTCCTTTTCCTCAATTGATATAGGGATTGTTTTGCTGTCTACACACGTTTTTCCTTTTTCTTTTCATGTTTAAAGCATTCCGTATTTTAAAGTGCGCGTCATAGTCATTCTGTGCGCTTAATGCATGGAGTAAGCATGCAAATAGAGGGCAGTCTTGAGACCCTCTGTTCGTCAAGGCCGAGCTGGGCCCGAACTTAAAGAGTCTTTAAGGCAATGCAAAGTGTTCGAGGTATAGATTGAACCTCCCACACCAAGAAGGATGGTGGAGGACAATTTAGCACCAACCCTAACAACAAATTCCTCTGCGCCTACCCCCACCTGTGTTGCACTTAAGAAAGTATATCCTCACCTAACCTTAGCTATGCCATCACCTCCTTTGGGATCAACAAAGAAATCTTGCTCCCTTGCCACACTTAGAATCTGCAAATAGTCGCTGTTAGGAATACTGTATTCCAAATACATCAGTAAGCTTGTGTCTGATCAATTATAATTCCACCTGGATCAGGGACTTGGCTCGTGACATCCCTAAAGCACACTGGAAACACAAAAACATGGAAAATGACCCAGTTCTCAATGCCTACCACCCAAAGACGAAACTGGCTTTAAGGAATTTGAAAAGCTTCCGTTTTACTGCAGAGACACACACATCCTCCCAAACTCGATCAAGAACCACTCTTCCCCACCCGACCTAGCCCATGCCTAGAAAGGTGTTCAACTGGAAGAAACAGCAGCTTTTGGATGCATCAAAGAAATCGAGTGACAGGGGCAGGAACATACCGCCATGCCACCTCTACCTGCAGCTTTGCTGATCTTATTGCAATGGCATCACAAAAAACATCGGAGAGCTGAAACTGCTGCCATCACAGCCGCCATCCAATACGGCGACCCATTATTACATGTGATAGTCTCTCCTCTTTCCAACAAATAAAGAAGCGCTTGCTCTACCCTGAACTTCACTGCCACCTCGTATAAGAGGATATTTTCTCGTACAAGAGGATATTTTTTGGGATATTTTGAAGATGCTCATACAAACTGTTCGCAACTCGCAAAGTCGAGTGAAGTGTTTGAGGATAAGTCTCGTGATGGCATCGCTGGTAATGAGGTTGTAGATGCCGTAGCTAGGTATCCAGCAACACAAGCTGATGCAAGCCATGCAGACACAGGGATGCTATGAGCTGGTGTTGGTGGTAGAAACATAACCTGGCTTGCCTCTGACATTGTTACCCCCCCAAACGCCTATCAAGGCCTCAAGGCCTACCTGCTCCAAAATTTAAACCCCTTTGAAATTTGAATGATGCTCTGAAGGCATGCATTCTTAACATAAGCTAGGGCATGCAAACTCTCAAACTGGTTATGTATCTTATTACCAAAGTTGACTCCCTCTGTCCACAAAAATAAGATCAATGCTTTCTGGACAATGTCTAATTTTTCTTTTAAGGTGAAATAATGTCTCCATCTACCGCACAGGTACCTGATTCAATCAGAAACATGCTGTACGTTTTTGGACCTCCACCAACCATGATTGCCCACTGTGCCATCAAACAGACAGTGCCCTACACATTTAATAAGGCTGTCTAAGCCAGACCATCTCCGGTATTCTTACTGAGCGCCACATTGTTGACTGTAAACTGATTATGAAAGCCATAAAATCAGGCTCCCTAGGGGGATGCTTTGTCCAAATGGATATGGCAGCAACAATCGCTTGGCACTACAAAGCTCACAGGTCCCTTTGCTTTCCTATAAAGCAGAAAATCACCGCTAGTCCTCCAGACGCTGTGCTTGGAAATGCTGGTTAAAAGATGAAACGTACCAAAAGCACACCTTAGGTATTCATGAAGAAGTAGGGCAGCGTGCAGAGGGGATGGGTGGGCTCTTGGCAACAGCACCAGCCTACCAGCCTAGGGCTCAAAACCTTAGTCAGCTAACACCCTATCAGCAGCATATTCACCTAGTGGAAGTCTAGGTTGTCTAGGGTCCAAAACTCTTGTCAGATAATACCCAATCAGCAGCACATCCACCTAGTGGAAGTGAAGCATTACGAAGGTACCAGGCCCAGGAGCCATGGCCAGCTCTAAGCCACCAAAAGGCAACACAGCGTGCTCTATCAGCACATTAAATGAGCCGCAGTTTCTGTCTGTCTCCAATTTAACTTCTTGGAGTGAGAGGCGCTATCTACAGCCCTTACACTTGGCAGCCACTCAAGTCAAGACTCCCGATCTTGATTCGCAGAAAGCTACCAAACTTACCATTCATGCTCATTTGGTACAGTATGCATGTGTTAGAACCGGACACGCTCCTGAGAAAGTTTATGTCACTGCTCATCTTCAAGGTCAGGAATAGGGCACTACTCATCACCTTCTTAGCCCCCATTGGCTTATTTTTCTGTTCCTCTTTTTTCGTTAATCATCTTTCTCTTCCTCTCTTCATGGCAGGTGGTGGTTTGCTCCAGAATTCCTCTGACTAGTACTGACTCAATTCTACCCTAAGCTGTAATTGAGCTCAATTAAAGCAACAGTTTGGATACGTGCCCTTGCTTCATGAGTCAAGGCTGGCATTTAGGAGGAGCATGAAACTGAAAATGATACACTGAAAGATGTTAACATCTGAACGTTCAGGATAAAGACTTGGGATGGGTAAGTAGGATTTGATCAAAATGCCAAAAAGGCCCTTTAGAGACTCAAATAGGCTCTAAAGAGGCACTAGAGAGCCTCAACGAGGGTCTGCCTAAACCTATTTACCCATCTCTAATAGACACCATGTCTATCTTGCAAGGCAGTGCCCAGAAGCACGCACTTCACGCTACAGATGTGAAGACCAGTCTGCTAAGTTAACTTAGCGCAACATAGTAGCAACACAGGATTTATGCGGATGCACAAGGTAGATTTTATCTGCTGATGTTAGTGCAGAAGGGTACACTCTTTCCTTTTCATGCAGACAGGCAGACCTTTTTTCTTTTTGTTCATCACACTTACTATTCAAAATTGAGGTCCATTACTTGAAAGTCACAAGTGAGGTTCGTCATTTCAAATGACTCATGAAAGTCACAATAGATGCCAACCACATGATTAGCTGTGTGTGTCAAGGAAAGGCCATTCACCAATGTTCATGCTTTTGAAGCTGTTATTTTGTTGCGTTCCTACCTCTTGGAAAGTACCTTGCCTCATATGTATCGATACCTGTCTAGATCAATTTCATGCCGCAGGACTAACAGGTTTCAGCCAAGCCGGGCCTGTTCGGCAGTTCAACTCACAATCAATCAAGCTATCTAACCCTTGCAAAGAGTGCATTCCCCTCGCACTTCGTATGAAAACCAGGCACTTCTCTGATTTAAGATTTCTTGTTATCCCACTGATTTCACGACGAGCATGACTTTTATGGCAAGCTGTGCACAACCAAGGGTCTATGCATGTGCATGCATGTGAGCGTGTGCGTACCTGCATGTGCATGTATGTACATACATGTGCATATATATGCATGTACGCGTGCATGCATGCATGCGTACATACGTGCGTGTGTGTATGTGTGTGTATGTGTGTGCGTGTGTGTGTGTGTGTGTGTGTGTGTGTGTGTGCGCATGTGTGTGTGTACTTTGTGTTTGGTTGTTTATGTCTGGCCGTGCGTATGTGTCTGTCTGGGAGTATGCATTTTCACAAGTGCAAGTAATTTTGACTATATATTTGCGTACAACACACAACAATGGGTGGTTAATTTAGCCCCCGTTCGCACGGGAGGGGTCCGGCTAATTAGAAAACTTTAAAAAACTTTAAAAGGAATCTAAAAAAGCAAAAACTTTTGGACACTCGTTCGCACGGAGGGCTTTTAAAAGCCCCCACAATGAAAGTGCAAGTGTTCGCACGGAGTGCACAGAACGCTTTCAAAAGATTGAATTAGGCAACACGGCAACCCAGGCCATGAACCCACATCCACTCCCGCTACCCTAACTGTTCCCCCGCGTCACACACAAACACACGCATACGCAAGTA
>LKMJ01007772.1_pt1 | contig 10094 bp, 8 predicted proteins | sample 643391 | NCBI WGS metagenome assembly LKMJ01 (sample SAMN04112250, study PRJNA286221) | soda lake metagenome | biome: soda lake; feature: Kulunda Steppe; material: water; isolation source: sample PL-Br10 brine of Picturesque Lake | place: Russia: Kulunda steppe | collected 2010-07
GAGGTGGCAATGATCCTGCAAAATCACTTTGACGATGAGGAATTAATTGCTGCCGGACTGCTGCATGACACCCTGGAGGATACCGGACTTATTGAAGAGGAGCTGAGGAAATTTTTTAATAACCGGATAGCCAGACTGGTACTGGGCGCTTCTGAAAGACTGGAAAACCGGGAGGAAACCCCCTGGCAGGAAAGAAAAAAGCATACCATTGAAAGTGTAATAGATGCTGCTCAGGATGTTAAATATCTGGTCTGTGCTGACAAGCTAGCCAATATGAGAAGCATGATAAGAGATAAGAAGCGCCTGGGGGATAAGCTCTGGGATAAATTTAATGCCGGATATGACTGCCAAAAATGGTATTACCGGAGCATGGCTGCCAGCCTGAAGGATTTAGAAGGTAAAAAAATCTATCAGAAATTCACAGAAGCGGTTAGTTATCTTTTTCAAGATAGATAGAAAGTCATACCAAGCACCGGTTTAGCCGGCTGAGAATAAAGAGATGGACTGTTGGTTGGTTGGTTGGTTGGTTGGTTGGTTGGTTGGTTGGTTGGTTGGTTGCTTTATAGTTTTATTTATAGATTGGTTTATTTGTTTATTGATCGATTGATTTATTTATTGGTTAGTTTGTTTTTTGCTTTTTTACTGTTGGGGTAATTTTTATGATTCATAGATTCATTGTTCGTTGATTTAGCTATCGAATATTGAATTGATTTAGCTGATATTTATGGAGTTGTTGATACAGTTGTTTTTTTGTCCGGCTCAGGGATAATCAGGCAATCTCGCCGGGCCTCCCGGTGATGAAGAAAACTACCGAAAATCCCAGAGCAAAGATCAACATTTCTGGCAGACCAGGATCAGCGGGCATTGACAGGGCTGCGGAAGCCAGGATCAAACCGCTGAGGAAGAACATCAGCCGACGCCGGTAGTTTTCGATGAACCAGTTGAGGAGCCAGGCGAAGATCAGAAGACCGCAGATGGAGCCAAGATTATAAATTAGCAGAGTCAGCAGCTGAAGACGAGCAATAGCCTGAATAAAAGCTGGATAAACACCGAGAATCACCAGCAGGCTACCGCCGCTGATTCCGGGTAAAAGCATGGTTATGCTGGCCAGAGCACTGGCCAGAAATATCCTTAAGAAGCCCGGTCCTCCGGCAATTACGGTAGATCCGGAACCCCCGGTAACTCTACGGCTGAGAAGCAGGGCCAGTAGAATTCCAGCGAGCAGCAGGAAGTAATTCAGGATTTCCCCTGTTCTTTCTGCTCTCTGCCGCTGAGCTGCTGCGTTGTTCCGGCTGCTTGGTCTTTCCCGGGCAGCTTCCTGCCTGGTTTTTCGGAGCGAAGCCAGTATCATCCCGGCAATTAGGGCCATCATTGCCGCAGGATAGAGTTCGAAAATCCGATCGATAAAAGCCGCTCCCAGCAGCACTCCCAGACCAACTCCCCCCAGGAGCGGAATAAGAAATCCGAGTTCAATACTTTTAATGGCTTTGATCAGGGGTTCATAAATATGCAAAATCAGGGCCACGGTCCCGCCGCTGATTCCCGGCAGTGTATTGGCAATTCCCAGGGGAAGTCCCCGGAGAAAAAGCCGGGATATTTTGCTGCTGTCGAGTGTTTTACCAGGGTCCTGTTCCATGAAGGCACCTCATTTTTCATTATTTTTCTGACTGGAAACTTAACTTTCTAACAAGTTTTTAATCCTCAAGCTTGGATTTATCAAATACCTCTTTCGGGACCTGATTAAAAAGGATGCTGACAGACTTCCGCTCATGGATTCGCCAGATAGTTTCCGCAAAGAGAGGAGCTACAGAAACCAGTTTAATTTTTTCAGTGTCTTTAACCGCATCATTGTCAACCGAATCCGTGCCTACAATTGTTTTAATAGGACTGTTCTCCAGCCTCTTCACCGCCCTCTCATTCATCAGCATATGCGATAAGCCGGCATAAATATCCCGGGCTCCTCTAGCCTTCAGCTCCCGGGCCAGATTGACCAGCGTTCCTCCCGAGATGCTGAAATCGTCAAAAATCAGAGCATTCTTCCCCCGGACCTCTCCTATAATCTCCATCATTTCGGCATCCTCATTGTGGTTTTTTCTTCTTTTATCCCCCAGGGCAACCGGGAGATCCAGATAAGAAGCGTATTTTCTGGCCTCTCTGGCAAAACCGGCATCCGGTGAAACCACCACTGTATCTGAGAGGTCAATCTTTTCCTGGAAATATTCACAGAGTATGGGCAGGGCATAGAGATGGTCGCTGGGTTTTTTGAAAAATCCCTGAATCTGGGGGCTGTGAAGATCCATGGTTACCACCCTGTCAACTCCAGCCAGTTCAATGCTTTCGGCACAGACCCGTCCCCTGATGGAAACTCTTGGCTCATCCTTTTTATCGCCCTGAGCATAGCTGAAATAGGGCATGACCAGGGTCACCGAATTGGCGCTGGCCCTTTTAAAAGCATCAATCCAGAAGAGGATTTCTGTGAACTCCCTGTTGGGATTGAGGGCAATGGACTGCACCAGAAACACATCCTTGTCCCGAACAGTTTCTTCAATTCTGACCAGCAAATTTCCCTCGGGAAAGGTGATTACGCTGGAAAGACCCGGTTCTACTTCCAGATAGTCGGAAATTCTTTGGGCAAATGTTTCTCCTGAACTGCCGGAAAAAATTTTAATTTCACATTCATCAGCCATTTGGCATTCTCCTTTGGGTTTATTTTGGGATAATATTATAAGAATATCTCTGCCAGGAGGAGCGGTTATGCTGCCTTCCGGGAATAAAAAATCTCAGGCTTGTAAGCGGTCCGATCTTTAGTTTATTATAACAAATATTTCGGCGGGACAAAACTTGACAAAAACGCCAAGAATAGATACAATAACTACAAACATTATGACTATTAAGAAATGAGGGGGTATTCTAAAAATGATTAGGAAAAGTTTAAGACTGGTTGTATTTGTCCTGGTTTTAGGCTTGATACTGTTGCCTGCTTCAGCCCTCGGTCATGGAGAGGCCCCGGATAGATTTTTTGCTCCAGAAACTCTGGCTGAATTTGATGGGGTAGAGGAAGCTGCCTATGTGGCTTACAGGGGTAGAATTTTTGATGTAAGTGATGCCTTCGAGGACGGGACCCATGCCGGCCATGAAGCTGGTCAGGATCTGACCGAGGAAGTTTATGAAGCCGGACACGGCCCTGATGTTTTAGAGGATAGAGAAGTCATTGGATATTATTTACAGTATGTGTTAACTAAAGAAGATCTGGCTGAATATGATGGCAGCGACAATCCTCCCTTTGTGGCTGTTGATAATATTATTTATGATGCCAGTGATGTTTTTGAGGAAGGAACCCATGCTGGCCATGAAGCCGGTCAGGACTTGAGTGAAGAATTCCACGGAAGACATGGAGAAGAAAATCTGGAAGCCATGCCGGTTGTGGGAGTTCTGGTTGCCTATGAACTGACAGAAGAAGAACTGGCCGAATACGATGGCCGGGAAGGCCGGAACGCCTTTGTGGCGGTAGATGGAATAATATATGATGTAACAGAAAGATTTGCAGATGGAACCCACGGCGGCCATGAAGCCGGTCAGGACTTGAGTGAAGTAATAGGAGCAGCAGGGCATTCGAGAACCGTGCTGTCTAATTATTATCCTGTGGTAGGTGTTCTGGTGGAGTGAAAGGGGAGCCGATTATTAAGAGGTCATAAATTCTAAGAGAGCTGCAATTAAGGGGGCAGTAAATAAGAGAGCAATAAATAATTTACCCTGATGGTCCCTTTGCTCTTTGAACTACAGCAAAACAAGAAAATTTAACAGTGAATTTTCGAAATAAACCCCATCATCCAGAAAATTATAAACAAAACATTAAATTTAATCGACAAATATTAAAGATAGGGAGTAAGGATTATAAAAGCCGCAGGCCGACAGGTGTTTCCGGGATTTCACCGGAAATACTGAGGACCTGCGGTTTTTAACGTTTTAAATTAAGTCAGGTAAATCCCCACGCTCCTTAGGGAGCAGAACAAGAAATGAAAATATTAAGGTGTATTTTAAAGGTAAATTCCACGTCCCTGTGAGGGCACAGCAATAGATAAAAAATAGATTAAATCAATCAGCAAATCAGAAAAATCCGGCCTTAAGCAAATATTTTTTCAGGTTATATCGCTATCTTTCCTGAAAAAATTCAATAATCTCCTGAAGATGTTCAGCCACCTTGACCTTGGGGAAAACCTTGATTATTTCTCCCTCTTCAATAATGAAGGTGCTTCTTTTAACAATGCCCACCATATTTAAAACATCAAATTTCCGGCACAGCTCTCCTTCAGTGTCAGCCAGCAGAGGATAATTTAGATCATATTTTTCTGCAAATTTTTTGTGGGATTTCAGACTGTCCTTGCTGACACCTGCTACCCGGGCTCCAAACCCTTCCAGGGTTTCGAGGTTGTCTCTAAAGGAGACAGCCTCACTGGTTCAGCCAGGGGTGTTGTCTTTAATATAGAAAAAGAGAATCAGAGTGTGATCAACAAAATCTTCCAGACTGTAGGTTTTACCATCCTGAGCAGGTAAAGAAAAATCCGGGGCCCTATCTCCAGCCTGCAGCATAATTATCAACTCCTTTTTCAGTTTATTAATTATAAATTGCAATCTGTATGCCTATAATTCCAGTTAAATTTATCAATTCCTGCAAGAACAGGGAACAATCATTTTCAGTTTCTGCCGGTGACCTGACTCAGACAGGATCAACCTGAACAGCCCCGGGGATTCAGGGTTTATTCAGAACGGTTGGCGGTAAACCAGCTTACAGCAAAATCAACCAGCTGCTGTTGGTGCATGAGCCGGGCTACAGCATGCCCAACCGGAGAAATATTGATATCGCAGGCTTTTTCAAAGGCGTGGCCGACTTCAGGAAAGTCTCCGGAATCAAGATTAATTTCCCGGTACTCAGCCCAGAGTCTCCGGCCCTTCTGCCAGACCGCCGAGCCATTCTTCTCTTCCCTGCGGGGATAGTCAGCCAGATACTCTGCCAGGTGAAGGGAGGTGTTTCGATCATGTCCCACCCCCAGCAGCAGAACCTGACCCTCCAGTTCGTAAATTGCCCCCAGAGGAGAATCTTCATTTAGAGAATAATCCAGCTGATGATCGGCGGTAATTTCAGCGGCCCGGGCACCCCGGGCGGCAAAGGACATACAGGGGTGGGCACTTCTTCTGACCCCGGGAAATTTTCTGAAGGCTTCGGGAATTACTCCCACTCCACTGACCGGGGTAATCTCCGGATTATAGACAGGCATCTCCTGCCTGATTGTTTCCCACCAGGATTCCGGCACCGGAGGATTGCTCCAGTCCGCTGGGTCGGAATTATACTCGCTGAAGGCCGGCATTACCAGCGTGCCTTCTTCGGTTATTACCTCCAACAACGCCTGAATAACGGCCACCGGCCCCCCGCAAACCCAGCCCAGGGAGCTGAGTGAGGAATGGACAAGCAAAGTGGTCCCGGCTTCTATTCCCAGCTGCCTGAAATCAGCAGCCAGGCCTGTCCGGGTCACGGGCCGGGAGCTGTTTTTTATCGCCTGTTCTTCGGTCATTATAGATGATACCTCCTGATTTTCTCATATCATTCCCAGCAGCAAAAGGTGCAGAGGGTAGAATAAATAAAAGAGATATTTTATCCCGAGACCCTGGCTGCCGTTATAATATTTGATGAAGATAAAGGACAGCAGGGCAAAGGGCTGGATGTAATAGTGAAGAGGGTTAAGGTCGCCGGGGAGCTGAATTAAGAGTCCACCCAGGAGATAAAAGGCTCCATAGAGACCAGCAAGATAGAGCAGCATTCTGTTAAACTCATCTCTGTAAAGGTGAACCAGGTATATCAGCAGCACACCAAACATGCCGTAATCAGTGGAGATTAATTCAGCAAATCCCGCCAGGATAATAACCGGGAGAAAGTCCTGGTAATGGTCAGCCAGGTAAATGGCCAGCAGACCGAGTGCCAGGGTAAAAAATATATTGAGACCGGAATCAAAGCCAAAGGCCAGCCAAAAAGGATACTGAGAGATAACAGAAAAAATAGATAATCTAAGAAGATAAATTTTGTAACTGGAGGTCTGGCGGTAGCCCTCGGTGATTAAAAAGGCAAAGAGGGGAAAAGCCAGGCGTCCGATAATACGATAACCCAGGATATCAGGGTAGATAACTGCCCCGACATGATCGACCAGCATAGTGGTCATGGCTATCAGTTTCAGCTGGAATGAAGTCATTTTATCTGCTCCGTTCATTCTGAAAGCCCATGATGAAAAAACTTCTCTGGCCCGGCAGGGTGGAAGTTTACTTAAAAAACTGTCAGCCCGGGAAAAATATCTTTTGCTCAACCTGCTAACATCATCCAGTATTTCTCGATCCTTTATCTGGCGATAAATCGCTGTCAGTCTGTCTTGAGATAAATTTCTGCTGGCAAGCAAATCCTTTAATTGACTGTCATTATCCTGATTTTCCAGGAGGCAGATTACGGGAAGAGAATATATTCCCTGTCTGATATCCTGGCCGACCGGTTTGCCCAGCTCTTTCTCCTGGCCAACAAAATCCAGCAGGTCGTCTTGAATCTGAAAAGCCATTCCCAGCTGAATTCTCAGCTGATATATAAGAAAAAGTTTCCTGCCCCTGATCCCGCTGGTGAAAGCACCCAGGTAAGTAGCTATTCCAAAAAGCAGAGCAGTTTTCCTTAAAGCAGAGCAGTTTTCCTTCTTATTTGCCACAGATAATCCCGGAAGGAAATTGAAAGATTATAGCGATTGCTGAACTCTAATAACACACCTTCTAGAAATTGGATTGCTTGAATCGAAACTACTAATTTATCAGGTTTAAACCTTGATATATGATTCCACTGTATATAAATCCAGTATATTGTTCTCTAGATTAAACTCACAAACATGGCTGCGATCCTGTTAAAATGTTTTTGTCAGAAAATTACTTTTCGCAGCGCAATCATATATTATGTTAAAATAGATTATATAAAGAGGAGAGATATTTTTCATAGAGTAAAATAGCCCAGCAGCCAGATCATGTTAAAAACCAGCATTAATACTGCTGTTTTTTCGTCCAGATATGCCAGCATCTCAGTCTGTTGATTGATGCCCCTCCTGGCCTGTCGGGCCAGCTTTATCGCCAGTGGAAGGGTAAGTAAAGTCAGCAGACCCAACAGGGAAATCCGGGAGTTTAGAAAATAATACAACATCACGAAATAGGGCAGCGCCAGCATCATCAGATAAACATAATAGCTTTTATTTAGTCCCAAAAACCCTACCAAAGTGATTATTTCCCGATCAGCCTCAATATCACGCATATCATTTGCCCAGAGGATAGCGCTGATCAGCAGAGCAGGCGGCAGAGATAGCCCCAGTCCAGCTGGATAAAGGGATCCGTTCAAACCATAAACAACTGCCTGGGGTATCAAGAGCCCCAGGGTAATGAAGTTGGCTGGAAGACCCAAGCCCCTGTACTTTAAATTCAGCGGTGGGGCGGTGTAAAAATATCCGATTGACATACCCAGGGCAGCAAAAATAATCACCCCCCCAATACCGGTCAGCAGGGCATAGCCAATAATTGCCAGAGCAGCTAAAAACATTAAAATACGAGCTATTTGCAGACTAAATTCCGGGTTAATTCTTTTTTCTACCAGAACCTTACTTGGTTTCTGCTGCTCCAGGGTGTCAATCTCGAATTTGACATCATAATACTCATTTACTATTGTTATGGAAACATGAATGAGAAGAATACCGGTCAGCAAATAGAGAAAGCGGGGCAGGGAAAAATCACCCTGATGGTAGGCAAACAGGCCTCCCAGTGCTGCCGGTAGAATAATACAGGGCCAGGAAAACAGGCGAAGCAGTTCAAGCCAGTCCCTTATATTACCTCTTTCAGACATTGCAGGCCCTCCACTTAAGTTTGATTTTGGGAGAATAATTTCTTAAAGCAGTGTTTATAACAGCATTATAGTGTAATTATTTGATCCGATAAACTTTACAGAGGTATCAAGATTGCAGGTTTATAATTAATGCCTGCCGGCTATCAACAGCGGTTGTTAATCAATTCAATTTAGGCTGGAATCGGGATTGAAATTAAGGTTTTTGAAAAATAGCAGACTGTCGAGCTCGATTTTTCCATCCAGCAGTGCGGTTTCGGAAAGTCCCGGTTTGAGAAATACCCTGATGCCAGATATATCTCTTTCTTCCATTCCCTCGACATTCTGATTTTCCAGATTTTTGATCAGCTTAACGGTAGGCGGGGTGCTGGCCTGAGAAGGTCCGGCGGTCCTGGCCAGACAGCAGGATCGCAGGGTGCCGGTGTAAATCATAATAGCTTCTCCCTGGGAATTTATATATTCCCTGGCTTCCTGGCTGATTCGCAGATTCATATTATCCCTCTTTCCGGGTGGGTATTTTTTTGTTATAGCTGATCTGCTTATGCTGGTGATCTTAAATTGGCTGGACCGGTGTTAGAAAATAAATTTAATCTGAATTGATGTTTATTTTGAAGTTTAAATCTGGTTAGGCCTGATGTTAAAATATGGTGCTTTTTGATGATAAATATTAATAAATCATGAATCTTAATTATATTACTGGTGGTTCAATACTATTATATACCCTTTGCTGAATGATGGTCAATAAAAGTTTATGGTGATTATTTTGGAATAGATTTTCAGGCTTTTTAAAATAGATTAGATTTGCCTCTCCTTCTTATTATAATAACAGATATAATACGGATATGAAATATAAAAGAAAAGCTGAATATTTCTCGGATTTTTGAGACTGTTTGTCCAGGCTGTTTTTTGTTTATTGTCGAAATTGCTGTTTTATACTGTTTTAACCCGGTACCACCAAAAACACTTACATCGGCAGCAGGTAGAGTATGATGGTGAAAAGAACCATGGTTAGCAGGGCGAAGGGGTAAACCGCGCCGTAGCCTGCAGCTGCGCTATCATCATCCAGAGCATCGATGGTGGCACCCAGGCCTGGAGTGGATGTCATGCCGCCGCAAATTCCTCCGCTTAAGAGCACCCAGTTGAGCTTAAAGATTTTTCTGCCGGCAAGATAGCCGACCAGAATCGAGATGAAGGCAACAACCACGCTGCTGACCGCCAGAATGGGGCCTCTTCCCAGAAGGGCGGTTCCTACATCGTGACCATAACGCAGACCGATGACTGCCAGGAAGAAAGCCAGAGAGAATTCGCGAATCATGCCCAGGACACGGCTGTGCATGCGGAAGGTCAGGGGCCCCAGCCGGCCGAGGCTCCCCAGCAGCAGGGAAACGATCAGGACCGAGCCGGTGGAACCCAGCCCGACATATCCCAGGGGGCCCAGATTTAACTGCACTGCTCCCAGGGTATAGCCCAGCAGAGCTACCAGGCCGAAGGCCATGATATCGAAGTTTACCGGGTCAATTTCTTTGCCATTGCCGTTGTTGCGGCGGGCCTCTTCCATCTCCTGATGGAAGGATTTTTTCTCACCCCGGACATCGATTTTAAATAGCACTGGCAGAAAGTTGACGGCCAGAATCACGGCCATCACACCGAAGGGATAAGCCACGGCATAACCCAGACCAACTCCTCCATCGCTGTAAGCAATATACTGCTGCTGCTGTTCCTGGCTTAAGCTTTCAGTTTCTTCCGGAGAAAGATCTTCGTTATTTATTTTAACCAGGATTTTCTCTCGTTCAGCCAGAGACAGAGCAGAGAAATTCTCCACCCGCCTTTCGGCATGATCGGTGGCGGCTTCAATAGCAGCACCCAGGCCGGGCGAGCTGGTCATGGCTCCAGTGTAGACGCCTCCCATTTCATAGCGATCGGCCTCAGCGATTACAAAGGTCATTCCGTAGGCCGTCAGCAGGCCGGTCAGAGTAATGATCAGACCCAGCAGGATAAATTTTGCACCGTATTTTTTTACCACAACCACTATATCTTCCGAGGCCAGCAGGCCGACAGCGGAAACAAAGAGAATCAGAAAGAGTGTGAAGAAACCCTGGGGGACTACCCTGTTGGCAAGCATCTCCTGAGCCTGCTGGTAGGCTAGATGACCTTCGGTCAGGCCGAGGGCATAATCATAAACAAAATAGCC
>LKMJ01007776.1_pt1 | contig 10091 bp, 10 predicted proteins | sample 643391 | NCBI WGS metagenome assembly LKMJ01 (sample SAMN04112250, study PRJNA286221) | soda lake metagenome | biome: soda lake; feature: Kulunda Steppe; material: water; isolation source: sample PL-Br10 brine of Picturesque Lake | place: Russia: Kulunda steppe | collected 2010-07
AACCCCGACGGGGTGTTCGTCGCGCTCGAGGACGGTTCCGCCGTCGGGTTCGTCGACGTTCGCTGGGGCGACGTCGAGACGAAGCCGTTCGTCGGCCCGGACGACGCCGAGTTGCGAGCGATCTACGTCGATCCGGACCACTGGGGCGCGGGCGTCGGCACGGCCCTGCTCGAGCGCGGACTCGAGGCGCTCCCCGCGGACGTTTCGACGATCCGACTCGAGATGCTCGCGGGCAACGAGGTCGGGAAGCGATTTTACGAGGCGCGGGGCTTCGAGCGGACCGGAACGAACGAGATCGAGTTCGGTGGCGAGGCCTACGAGACCGACGTGTTCACGAAGTGGCTGTCGGCTGCCGACCGACGAGAGTGGTGACGGATCGATCGATGTGACTCGGGATCGAACGGGGACGTGTTCACTCGCTTGCGCCTGCGCGCTTCGATCACTTCGGTCAGTTGAACAACTAGTCGTATATGCCGCTTCGTCCACCGACGGAAGCCGCCCTGAACGAACTCGCCGCCGATCTGTATCTGGACCTCACCGACGACGAACTCGAGGCGTTCACCGAGCTGGCCGAGGGGCGACTCGACGCCTACGAGACCGTGATGTCCTACGAGCTGGAGCCACGACTCGGCGGCACCGAACGCCGCGAGCGCAGTTCGGGGTACCGCCCCTCGAGCGACGAGGACCCGTACAACGCCTGGATGAGCCGGTGCTACGTCGGCGGCGACGAGGGCGACCTCGAGGGCTGGCAACTCGGGATCAAGGACAACGTCTGCGTCGCCGGCGTCGAGCTCACCTGCGGCTCGCAGGTCGTCGAGGGCTACGTTCCCAACCGCGATGCGACCGTCGTCACTCGCCTGCTCGAGGCCGGGGCGGATATCGTCGGGAAGACGAACATGGACGACATGGCGATGACCCGGACGGGCCACAGCGCGTTCGGGCCGATCCGCAACCCACACGACGAGGATCACCTCGCCGGCGGCTCGAGCGGTGGCAGCGCGGTCGCCGTCGTGACGGGCGAGGTCGACGCCGCGATCGGCTCCGACCAGGGCGGCAGCGTCCGGATCCCCGCGGCGCTCTGTGGCATCGTCGGCCACAAACCGACTTACGGGCTCGTCCCCTACACCGGCTGCATCGGGATCGAACACGCGATCGATCACCCGGGGCCGATGGGGCCCGACGTCGAGTCCGTCGCCCGTGTCCTCTCGGCGATCGCTGGCAGCAACGAACGCGACCTCCGGGCTCACGCCCCCGTCCCCGTCGAGCGCTACGAGGAGTCCCTCGACGGCGACGTCTCCTCGCTCTCGATCGGCGTCCTCGAGGAGGGATTCGACCGCCCCGGCAGCGACGACGCCGTCCTCGAGACAGTCCACGAGGCGATCGACACGCTCGACGACGCCGGCGCTTCGGTCGAGGAGACCCCCGTTCCGATGCACGCCGACGCGGACGCCATCCATTCGGTCTGTACCGCCGAAGGACTGTTGGACGCGATGCTCGGCGAGGGGCTTGGCCACGGCTGGAAAGCCTGGTATAACCGGTCGTGGATCGAGTCGTTCGGCAAGTTCCGACGGGCCCAGGCCGACGACTTCCCCGCGATGCTCAAACTCCTCTTGCTCATGGGGGCGTACACCAACCGCGAGTACCACTCGCGGTACTACGCCCAGGGGATGAACCTCGCCGTCGAACTCACCAGGCGGTACGACGAAGCCCTCGAGACCCACGACCTGCTCGCGATGCCGACGACGGTCGTGACGGCCCCCGAACGTCGTCCAGAGCGCGACCAGTTCGAGCGACTGCAGGCCGACGACGTCGTCGGCAACACGGCCCCGTTCAACCGCACCGGCCACCCTGCCGTGAGCGTCCCCGCTGGCGACGTGGACGGTCTGCCCGTCGGCCTCATGCTCGTCGGCTCCCGATTCGACGACGCGACCGTCCTGAACGCCGCACGCGCTCTCGAGGCCGACCGTGAGACCGTCCCGTGAGGTCCCGGTTCCGGAACCGGTCGCAAAAAAGACGTGACTGGCCGATAGCCTGTCATTTGTATGGGTAACAGCCGACGAACGGCTCGAGTGCGCGCGCTGGCGAACTGGGCGACCCCGTGGGGGTTTCCCGTTTGCTATCTGGGGTGGGCGTTCCTGTTCTGGCTCCCGCTCGTCGTCTCCGGCGAACCAGTCTGGTCGTTTCCGGCCGTCGTCTTCCTGATTGTCGGCGGAATGAGCCCCTTGCTCGCGGGACTGTCGCTGCTGTGGCTCACCCAGGGTGAGGCCGGCTACCGAGATCTGCGTCGTCGGCTGCTCGAGACCGGACGCATCGGCGTTCGGTGGGGGGTCGTACTCGTGGTGTTCTACCCCGCGTTCAATCTGACCGGGGCCGCTGTCGCGCTGGCGCTCGGCGTTTCGTCGTCGCCGCTCGAAGTCATCTCGCCACAGCGGTTGTTCGATCCTGCCGCGCTCGCCCTGTTAGTCCTGGTTGCAGTCGTCGTTCCGGTAATCGAGGAGATCGGCTTGCGTGGCTACTGGTTCGATCAATTGCAGGCGCGCTGGCGTGCGTTCACCTCGAGTCTCGTTCTCGGCGTCGTCTGGGCGGCCTGGCACGTGCCGCTGGTTTTCATGACCGGCTACTACGAGGGGACGACCTTCCAGCCGGAACTGTGGTGGTGGCTCCCCAGCATCGTGCTGACCGCGATCGTCGGGACCTGGCTCTACAACAACACGCACCGGAGCGTTCTCGCGCTGATCGCGTTTCACTTCGCCGGAAACCTCACCGGCGAGACGATGGGGTTCAGCGCCGAACTCTACCCGGCCGTCCACCTCGGGACGGCACTCGTCGCCGCGGCCGTCGTCGTGATCTGGAGTCCCGGATCGCTTCGTGGCTGGGACACGCCCCGACCAGTGGTCGACCACGCGCGCCCGACGCGTCGACGCTGATCTGCGCGGCTAACGGGTCGTAGTCTCGTCACGGAGACTGCTCGAGGGCGGCGATTACTCGTCCGTCCGGAACGTCCGGATCGTGTCCCGTTTTCCCTCCGTTGCGTCGACCTCGACGAAGCCCCGGGCGGTGAAAATCGCGTTCCAGTCGCGGTAGTAGAGCGGGAAATCGTCGTTGACGTAGTTCACGTCGCGGTCGGCCGACCCGGCGCGGTCGGCGTCGCCTTCGTTTTCGACCGTGACGAGGAGGTCGTCGGTAATCCGGGACAACTCCTCGAAGACCCACTCGGCGTCGGGATGGAGGTGCTGGAGCGTCTCTACGGAGTAGACCGCCCCGAACTGGTCCGCTTCGAAGTCGGTGACGACCTCTTCGATCGCGTCCAGGTAGAACTCTCCCTCGGCCGCGAGGTCAGGGTAGGTCTCTTCCATCACGTCGAAGGCGTCGGCGTTGACCTCGATGCCGGCCAGGTTCTCGAAGCCGTGTGCGGAGAGATGTGAGAGGTGTCGGCCAGAACTGCAGCCGAGTTCCAGAATGGGCACGCTCGGCTCGAGGAACCGCTCGAAGATACGCCGCAGGGCGTCGCTCGTGTCGTTCGGACCGTAGTAGGCGTAGTATTCGGGCGAGTACTCCCCCGACCGGGCTTCCCACTGCCGACGAACGTCGTTAGAATCCACGTGTATCAACGGCGGAGGAGACATAAAGGCTCGTTGGACGCCGCGTCGGACGATTCGGTGAGACACCTACGGCTCGAACTGCTGATCCCACAGAAGCTACGGCTCATTGCGACGGATCGGACAGAATTTCTTGGACAATCTCTTCAACAAGACGAATGTCTACCTAAAACAGCTGAAACGAGATGTTTGCACGTCGCTCGCCAGAATTCTCGGACGAATGCGGAACACTTATCCGGGTACTCCGAGTTTGTCTTGTTGTAATGGCAAACGGTAAGGTTGATTTCTTCAACGACACAGGCGGTTACGGTTTCATCGACACTGACGACTCCGACGACGACGTGTTTTTCCACATGGAAGACGTTGGCGGCGAGGATCTGACGGAAGGGACCGAGATCGAATTCGACATCGAACAGGCCCCCAAAGGCCCCCGCGCGACGAACGTCGTCCGCAACTAATCCACTTCCGTCGCCTCGCGGCGATGCGTGTGATTTTCTACACTTTCGTTCAACCAGTGACTGCCCCAGGTAGTCGCTGCCGAACGCGTTCTCGTCGATCGTTACTCCCCAGTATCGTCAGTCGCTACTCTCGGGCGCCGACAGGTCGATTTCCTCGAGCTGACAGTGTCGACTCCTCGAGAATCGTCTCAGTGTCGCCGGACGGAGTAGGGGCTCCAGTCGGAGCTCCTCGAGCGACGGCTGTCTAACTCTCGAGGCTGAGGCACCAGAACGAAAAGAGCCTAGGCCGGGATTTGAACCCGGGCTCTCGTCCTTACCAAGGACGCGCTTTACCGCTAAGCTACCCAGGCACGCAATTACTCGTTAACCGGAGTCGTCTTTATGGGTTTCGATTCGACCGAGGCGTGGGCCGGGTTGTCGGGGCGCAGTCCGGCGATCGATCAGTGGTCCGTCGCCGACGTCGCGCGATCGGTCGTGCCGTCCTCGAGCGCTCGCTCCGGCGAGAGTCGATCGAGGTCGGCGAGACAGTCCTCGGTCGGGGGGAACGTGACTCCGACGTCGCGAGCGAGGTCCTCGGCGAGTGCGAGCAGGCGCGGCGAGGGTGGTTCGCCGACGGTGGCGGCCCCGGTGAGGACGGCGAGTTCGAGGACGTCCCGCTCGAGGTTGGCGTCGAGTGCGGTGGGATCGATATCGTCGCGATCGTCGAGCGAGTCGGCGTCCCCGAGGAGATCGCTGCGTTTCGTCTGGTCGCGTCCGAACGCCTGGACCGTCCGGACGGCTTTATCGGCTGCGTCGGTCCGTGCGAGCAGGTAGAACCCGCGGGCGACGAGGATGTCGGCCGCCAGAATCTCGAGGTCGCCGTCGCCGTTCGCGCCGGCGGCGGTCCAGGGCTCCTCGTGGGCCAGCGTTCGCGTGAGTCGCAGCCCCTCGTAGATGAGCTGGACGCCCGCGGCGTGGGCGAGGAAGGTGTCGGTTTCGGGGGTGATCTCGTCGGTCGGCTCCTCGAGGGCGGCCCTCGCATCGCTGGCTGCCGTGGCAGCGCTTTCGAGCGTGAGCGCGCCGGGGACCATCGACGCCGTCTCGAGGATAGATTCGACGAGATCGTGCAACCGCGGTGGTTCGACGTCCGCGACGGCTTCGAACGCGGCACGCCGACAGTTGTCGGCCGTCTCCATTGAAAGGAGCTTACGACGGAGGAGGCAAAGGCCTTTGGAAACGCCCGATCGACTGGGGGCATGATCGACGTCACGATCGACGATGCGGGATCGATCAGGACCATCACACTCGATCGCCCCGCGGTGCGTAACGCCCTGACCGTCGACGGACTCGAGGACCTCGAGCGGGCGGTGGCCGACGCCGACGAACCAGTGGTCTACCTCACCGGACGCGGGCCGGCGTTCTGTGCAGGTGCCGACCTCGAGGCCGTGGGCGACCTCGATGGCGACCGCGAGCGGGCCGAGGCCTTCGCCCGGCTGGGCCAGCGGGTCGCACGGACGATCGAGGACTCGCCAGCAGTTGTCGTCGCCGGCATCGACGGCCCTGCCCGCGGCGGCGGTCTCGAGCTCGCGCTCGCCTGCGACGTCCGCGTCGGGACGCCGACCTCGTCGTACGGCGAACCAGGAGTTACGTTCGGCCTGTTCGGCGCCTGGGGCGGGACGATCCGACTGCCGCGCATCCTCGGGACGGGCGACGCCCTCGAGGTCACGCTCAGCGGCCGGACGGTCGACGCCGAGGAGGCGCTGCGGATGGGCCTGATCTCCCGGATCGAGGACGACCCCCGCGTCGTCGCCGAGTCGGTCGCGACCAACGCCCACGATGCGCTCGAGCTGGTCAAACGCCGCATTCGTGACGACGCCGAGCGCGCCACCCAGGAACGACGCGAGGCACGCGCCTTCGGCGAACTCGTCGAGGCACACGCCGACGATGTGAACGCGGCACTCGAGTAGGCGACGCTCCCCCATCTTTTAGGTCGGCTGGGTCCCATCGAGCGGTAATGGACCCATCGAGCGACGCCGAGTCGGAGTGGGACTCGAGGGCGTACGACGACGCCCACTCGTTCGTCTACGAGTACGGCGCGGATGTTCTCGACTTACTCGAGCCGACGGCCGACGACCGAATCCTGGATCTCGGCTGCGGGACTGGCCATCTGACGGCCGAGATCGCCGACACTGGCGCGTCGGTCGTCGGCCTCGACCGCTCTCCCGAGATGCTCGCGACGGCCGGCGATACCTATCCGGACTGCGAGTTCGTCCGCGCCGACGCTCGCGAGTTCGCGTTCGCCGAGCCGTTCGACGCCGTCTTCTCGAACGCCGCCTTACACTGGATCCGAGACCAGGACGCCGTCCTCGAGTCGGTTACCGATGCGCTCGCCCCCGGCGGCCGGTTCGTCGCCGAACTCGGCGGGACCGGAAACGTGGCGGCGATCGTCGGCGCCGTCGACGCCGAACTCGAGCGCCGGGGTTACACGGCCGAGAACCCGTGGTACTTCCCGTCCGTCGGCGAGTACACGGCTCGGCTCGAGGCTCACGACCTCGAGGTTCGGTACGCCCGGCTGTTCGATCGGCCGACCGAACTGGACGGGGGCGCCGACGGACTCGCCGCGTGGCTCGAGCTGTTCGGCGACGATCTCCTGGCGGCGGTCCCCGACGACGAGCGCGAGGCGGTCGTCGCGGGCGTCGAGGACGACCTGCGCGAGGAGCTGTTCGTGGACGGGACGTGGATCGCGGACTACAGGCGACTGCGAGTGGTCGCCGTTCGGCCCGACGGCGAGTAATACCCTCGCCATTTTATCATGTGTGCTAGCATAGCTCGAGCACCTTATTTCTTCAACCGTTCTGAACGATAGTGTATGTCGAATGCAACGTTTCTCTCCGGCGACCGCGTCGATCTCCGCCCGATCGAGGAGGACGACCTCGAGTATCTGCGAGACGTGATCAACGACCCGCGAATCTGGCGACCGATCGGCGGCTCGCGTCCGCTGAACGTAGCGCAGGAACAGGACTTCTTCGAGGACGTCGTCTGCAGTGACGACGACGATGTTCACCTACTCGTAGTCGCTGAGGGGATGCCGGTCGGCACAGTCGGGCTCAGCAGGGTCGACCTCGAGGCCGGTCGTGCCGAGGTCGGTTACTGGATCGACCCCGACTATCACGGGCAGGGGTACGGCACTGAGGCGACGGAACTGCTCGTCAGCTATGGCTTCGACCACCTCCGCCTCCACCGGATCGAAGCCCGCGTCTTCGAGTTTAACGACGCTTCACAGCGGCTACTCGAGTCCATCGACTTCACTCGCGAGGGCGTCCACCGGGACAGCGCGTTCATCGATGGCGAGTACCAGGATACCTTCTGGTACGGGCTGCTCGAGGACGAGTGGCGAGCGGACGGCGAGGAGGCAGACGAACGAACGGCGTAGGTCGGTATCAGTTCAGCGGCTCGGGTGCTGGCGGAACGTTGCGCTTGTGCTCGCTACGTTCGTACATCCCGCGAACCTTCTCGACGGCTTCCTCGGTAACGTCGAGCAGTCGGCAGGTCGCGTCGACCGACAGGGGCCCGTCGATGTGCGTCGCGAGGATCGCATCGAGCGTCTCGTAGTCGATTCCCAACTCGCCTTCGTCGGTCTGGTCGGCCCACAGCTCGGCGGTGGCGGGTTTCGAGACGAGGTCGTCAGGAACGCCGAGGTGACGTGCCAGCTGGCGGACCTGCACCTTGTAGAGGTTTCCGATCGGGTGACAGTCGACCGCGCCGTCGCCGTACTTCGTGAAGTAGCCGACAGCGGCCTCGCTGCGATTCCCCGTCCCCAGCACGAGCCGGTTTTCGTGGTTGGCGACGAGGTAGTTCATCACTGCACGCACGCGAGCACGGGCGTTCCCCACGGCCACGTGATCGCCCTCGGCTTCGGGGTAGGCCGCGAGCAACGCGTCGACGATCGGTTCGACCTCGATCACGTCGGAGGAAATCCCGAGGGATTCGGCGACCCGTTCGGCGTCGCTCATGTTGTCCTCGCTGCTGACCTCGGCTGGGAGGACGAGCCCGTGGACCTGGTCGACGCCGAGAGCGTCGACGGCGAGGTGTGCGGTCAGCGTGCTGTCGATCCCGCCGGAGAGGCCGAGTACGGCGCCGTCGGTTCCCGCGTCGTCGACCTGCTGGCGGATGAAGTGGGTGAGGTGGTCGCGTCGCTGCTCGAGTTCTGCCTCCGAGAATCGTGGATCGATCATTACGCAATCGTTCGGCCTCACTGTCCTAATAGGCTCCCCTAACGGGCAAAAACTGGACGAACGTTCGACGGGGTCGCCGCCTCGAGCGAACGCTACCTTGATTCAGCGAGAGAGTCCCGCCCTTCCCGTGAGGAACGAGTGTTCCGACACTTGCTGTCGAAACCGAGGACCGAACAGGGCGGGCGTGAATCGCCTCACTTTCACCCCGCTTTCCATGGTTTTATGAGTGCTTGGGTCGTTTCTGGAAGTAACAACTCGGGAAAAGTGGGTGTGGTTTGGCGTTCACCCGGTATCAAAAACGCGAGCCTGCCCGAGTCAGACTCGGACGCGAGTCCAAGTCAGGTGGATGGCACCGCCCGCACGGGCCAAGCAGATATCCAAGCACACCACTCCCGCACGGGACTGACGGCTTGCGTGCAAACCGGAGTACCTGAAAAGGGGAATCTTGCCTCCGGTGGGGTCGGACCGCCCGACCCCACGCGAGAGGAAACCTCGGCGTTTACGCCGAGGAGGATGTCATGTTGAAGTGCTGGCAGTGGCTAGGTCCCGAGTGAGCCGGTATCTCGCTGATCGATGCGAGGTCCGGACGAAGCCGTGTGCCGGTGGTGAGCGATTCCGAAGGAATCGCGATCCTCGGGGCACGAACGACCGGAGTAAACGAGCGCCGGTGGTGAGTAGTTCCGTCGGAACTACGAACGACGGCGCGAACGAACACCGTGAGTGAGCGCCGGTGGTCTAGTGGTAGGACATGAGCTTCCCAAGCTCATAGCCCGGGTTCAATTCCCGGTCGGCGCATTACTATTCTCCGCAGCGCCGGTGCTGAGCCGAGCGAAGCGAGGCGAAGGTCGATGAACGAGCGCAGCGAGTTCCATCGGAAGTCTGTGAGTCCCAACTGTGACACGAGGGAGTGCCCGACGGAAGACGTGCGCCCTCGAGCGGAGGGTGAGACAGTCGTCAGGTGATGGAACGTCGCCCGAACGCCCCGTTCGCGCGGCGAGGGACTACTCGTCGCTGCCGGTGACGACGTCGCCGACGTTCTCGACGAGGAGGTCGCGGCCACGACTCTCGCCGGGGAGGATGTCGCCGAGCGCCGCGCCGAAGGCGGCCGCCGTCCAGATGACCGTCACCCGGGCGAAGACCTCGAGCGTGCTCGCCGGGTCGCCCTCGGCGTGGCGGCCCCACAGGACCAGCAGGAACGCGGCCGTAAGAAGGGAGATGGTGAGTACGCCGACGAGCCGTCGCGGGACGAATCCGAACAGCGGCTTCGTGACGCGGACGTCACGGATGTCCGACCAGTAGAGGAGTCCCACCGTCAGCAGGACGACGAACGTCACGTTCGCGACGAGAAACACCGGGACTCCGGAGACGGTCGTCTCCAGGAACCACTCGGCGATCTCGAAGACGCCGTCCTCGACGAGCAGCGGAAGCGAGAGAATGATTCCGCCGACGAACGCCTCGGCGACGTCGCGGCTGGTGAACTTCTGGATACGGTCCTCGAGTGCCTCCGCGCCGGGGAGCCGGTGGGCGGCCTGTATCGTCCGCCGGACCTGCTTTCGCTCTTCGGGGTCGTCGACGGTCTCTTCGAGCTTCTCGAGTCGACCGAGCAGGTACTCGACGTCGGGCTGCTCCGGCGGGACGTACGCGTCCTCGCCGTCGTACTCGGCGTCTGCCATGGCGAATCCTGTTCCGACGGCGAAAAAAGTCATTCGTTGTGCTCACCAGCGACGTCGAATGGGATCGGCCAGTCGAGGGAGCCGGTCGGACCGGCGAGTGTGTGTCTACAGGTAGCCGAACAGCGTCCCGACCAGCACCAGCACCCA
>LKMJ01007777.1_pt1 | contig 10091 bp, 7 predicted proteins | sample 643391 | NCBI WGS metagenome assembly LKMJ01 (sample SAMN04112250, study PRJNA286221) | soda lake metagenome | biome: soda lake; feature: Kulunda Steppe; material: water; isolation source: sample PL-Br10 brine of Picturesque Lake | place: Russia: Kulunda steppe | collected 2010-07
CCGAAGGCGACGTTTCTGGGTGGCTGCCAGACGCGAACCCCCGGCTCACCTGTGGTGGCGGTCTGCTCGACGACCCGCTGGGTTGTCTTTCGGTCCGCAGCGAGAGTCGGTTCGCGGCCACGAAGGACGTACATACGTTACTCCTGTTCCAGAAGTGGAGCAAGAAGAGGTTCCCAGTCCTCGTGTTCGAACTGTACTTCGATGGTGCCGTCGATGCGTTTGAGATAGGTGTTGAGAACGCCCTCCTCTCTTGCGTTCTGAAGCAGTGCCTGTCCACGAGCCATATCGTATCGACCAGCGACCAGAAGTGAACGCTCGTTCGTCGAGTCGATGAATTCGGTAATCAGATACATGAACCGCTGGATGTCGCGGCCGTAGACGAGATACTCTGTGAACGCCTCCTCGTCGTAGAATCCAACCACGTCGTCAGCGTGGTTATCAGGGATGATGTGTTGGATACCGAAGCGATCGTGGTCGCGCATATCTCTCGTTATCACGTCTGTGTGTGCCCCGACAACTGTAAGCACATCCCATCCCTCCTCGCGCCGTCCCTCGGCGAGGGTATCCATCTCATCAAGGACGCGAGACCAGGTCTCCATGTGGACACCTGTGGGGTCTTTCAGCCGCTCGACCTGTGGGTCTGGCGGCTCGAGCTTCCCTCCGTCTTGTGTCTCCTGCTCGTCGGACATATGCCTAAATCGTGTACGAACGCGGATAACTCTTTTCGAGTCTACTGGTGAGTGACGGTGTGAGTCTATTCGATTCCAAAGACGACCTCCATCGCAAACGAAAGTGCCAGTACGAGTACGCTCGACAGGAAGAGTTTCCCATCCACAGTCAGACGGATGTCTGGCGGCGGTGACTGAACGAACCGGTTCGGGGGAACCAGCTGGACGAACTTCTGAAACCGGGTCACGTCCTGTTGTGCACGGATGGATTGTTGCGGTCCGGAGCGGTTTCGCCTGTCGTTCGTGAGTCTGCTTCTGAGTGAGTGCGACTGTGCCACCGAGTCACCCGGTTCGGCCCCATCAGTCTGCTGTACTGTAGTGGCGGCCGCCTGTTGAGTCTGTGACTGGCGCTGCCTGCCGGTTGCGACCCACAGCTTCGCCGTTGCGTACGCCATCATCAGCCAGCCAAAAATAAACAGTAGATACTTACTGCGAACGAAGCCCCCGCCTGTGGTTATCGCGAGTGTAAGCGAGAAGACTGTCGTTACGAGCAACACGACTACCGCATAGGTCAACGCGTCGACCCAGACACGAACGAGGGTCCGAAGACGAGTGTTTGTCAGTGGAGTTGATGTCATTGTTCACCGGTGCATCGTTCTCGGCAGTTCGTGGCTCTCCTTCGAGAGGTGCCTGCTCTGGATTCTTGCTCCAGAGGTATCACGGCCGCAATCAGTCCGTTTCGCTGTCGGGTGGGCGGTATCCACAGCGGGCACCACGATAGTCCTGGTCAGTTGGTTCCATGACGAGTATCAATGACTGTTTCGGGTTCTTCGTACTCGGAGTCGTGTCTGTGACAGTAACTCTGGCGACCGGTGTTGCTGACTGTGTAGAACTCCGGTTTGAACTGTGGGTCGTCCCGTCCCTCGGTACGACCTTCACAGATGCTTCCGAACTCATCGTTGAACATGTCGAGCGCCTGCCGTTCGTCGTGAGCGTTCATCTGCGTTTTGATATCCTCCAGAATCGCGGCCACGCGTTCGGGTACATCGAGTTCTCCAAACAGTTCTTCGTAGGTTCCCTCGATCGTACCGAACCTGGTTTCTTTTCCGAGTCGTTCCCGAATCCGTTCACGTATCGAGCGGTTCGCCCGGTTGCGCTCTCGAAGCACTTCTCGCAGTGTGAGCAGTGCTACCCAGAGGTCGTTACCGAGTTCGTCGTATTCAGGTGGCCGGATGCGAACCGGACAGCGCGTGCTGAACGGACATCCATCTGGTGGATATCGTGGGTTTGGTGGTGTGCCATACAGCGTAATGCGCTCGTCACCACTTCGAGGGTCTGGCTCCGGAATTGCGGATAACAGCGCATGTGTATACGGGTTCGCGGGATTCGTGAACAACTCCTCTGTCCGACCTATCTCCATTATATGTCCGAGGTACATCACCGCCACCCGGTCACAGATGTGGCGAACGACAGAAAGGTCGTGCGTAATGAAGAGATACGTCAGCCCGAACTCATCCTGTAAGTCCTCGAGAAGGTTGATGATCTCTGCCTGAACAGAGACGTCGAGTGCGCTCGTCGGCTCGTCGAGAACGATGAAATCCGGTTCGAGCGCGAGCGTCCGAGCGATGCCGATGCGCTGACGTTGACCACCAGAGAACTGGTGTGGGTACCGGTAGTAGTGCTCCGGTCGGAGACCAACCGTCTCGAGCAGGTTTCGAACGCGCTGTCGTCGCTGGTCCGGTGTCTGCCAGTCGTGGACGTCGAGCGGTTCACGGATGATTTCACCGATGGTCATCCTGTCGTTGAGACTCGACTGTGGGTCCTGGAACACCATCTGTGCGTTCCGTCGCCATTCGTGGAGGTCGTCACCACGAATTGCGGTTACGTCGGTTCCATCGAAGTAGATATCGCCTGCCGTAGCTGACTCCAGTTGCAGGAGTGTTCGTCCGAGCGTCGTCTTTCCACATCCCGACTCACCGACGAGGCCGAGCGTCTCACCGCGATGGATGTCAAAGCTGACACCGTCGACGGCTCTGACTGGTGTGCCACCGAACAGACCCGTCCCCTCGTAGTACGTTCTGAGTTCTCTCACCTCGACCAGTACATCCTGCTCTCGTTGTTCCGGTGTCGTCTCGGACTGTGTTGCGTTCTGACTCATCTCGTGTCACCTCCGGAATCGTCCCTTCGCTCGCGATGATAGTCTACTCGCTGTTCCTCCGTGCGGTCTTCCGGATAGAGGAGACAGGCAGCGGTGTGGTCCGCTTCCTCATCATCGACCGGAACGTGGGCCGGGTGTACGACTTCACACGCCTCGAAGGATTCGGGACACCGCGGTACGAACCGACAGTACGTGGCCGGTTCGTTCGGCGTCGGAACGTTCCCCTCGATGGTCCGGAGCCGTTCTCCCTCCTGTGCACCGGGAATCGCTTTGAGAAGACCCCGTGTGTAGGGATGTTTCGGATTCTCGAACAGCGAATATACATCCGCCGTCTCGACGATTTCGCCCGCATACATCACGTTTACAGTATCTGAAACATCAGCGATGACGCCCATATCGTGGGTGATGAACATGATTCCGATATCCTGTTCGGCCTGTATCTCGGCCAGCAGGTCCAGAATCTGTGCCTGAATCGTTACATCGAGTGCAGTCGTTGGCTCGTCACAGATGAGTACCTCGGGTTCACAGGCGAGTGCCATCGCGATAACCGCACGCTGTCGCATCCCACCTGAGAACTGGTGTGGATACTCCTCGATGCGCCGTCGTGCATCGGGTATGCCGACTGCTTCGAGCAACTCTGCGGCCTCCTGTGTCGCCTCCTTTCCGCTGAGGCCCTGGTGGAGACGGATTGCTTCTTTGAGCTGGTTTCCAACGGTGAACACCGGATTGAGACTGGTCAGCGGGTCCTGAAACACCATCGCGATACGGCCACCACGCATCAGACGTTGTGGCTCACCAGAGAGCCGGGTGAGTTCGACGAACCCGTCACTGATGTCGTCTGGAACGTCCGCGTCACCGCCGGTAACGAAGATACAGTCCTGCTCGTCGGTGATTCCCAGTTCGTCCCCGTATCCTGCAGCGAGGATATCCGCCAGTGTCACCTCCGACGGACTGTCGCGCCCGAACGTCGACGGCCCCACAGAGAGATTATCGTCGGTGAGTAACTCGGCAGGGTCGTACTCCGCTTGCAGTGCGGGAAGGTCGACGACACGGCTGCTGAACTGTCGTGCGTACGCTCTGACGGTATCCAGTTCGTGGAACCGGATGCTGCTTCCCTGTAAGACGCGCCCAGGTGACTCGACGAGCCCCATCAACGACCGGGCTGTGACGCTTTTCCCGGAGCCACTCTCACCCACGATACCGACCGTCTCCCCTCGGTTGATCTCGAAAGAGACACCGTCGACGGCTCGAATCGTCTCTTTGTCGGTGAAAAACGCCGTCTGCAAGTTTCGTACCTCGAGAATACGCCGGTCGTCCTGTGGCGTCTTCGAAGCGACCGATTCCATCGACATCATCCACCACCCCCAGATGCAGCAGCACCACCCTCGACGTCCGATTCGGGGTCGATTGCGTCCCGGATACCGTCACCAAGAGCGTTGAACCCGAGAACGACGAGCGTTATCATCAGCCCCGAGATAGTAGCAACGTGGAACGATGCGGTCGCAACATAGGGCTGTCCCTCGTCGATGAGACGCCCCCACTCGGGCGTCGGTGGACTGATTCCCAGCCCGAGGAACGTCAGCGCTGCCGTGGCGATGATGACACCACCGATGAGCAACGACGCGTAAATCAGAATGTAACCCAGAATGTACGGAGCCATGTGTTTTTGCATCGTCACCAGCGGTCGCTGACCATAGCTCCGGGCCGCATCAACCCACTCCTCCTCTGCGACCTGTAACGACGGCCCACGCAGGGCTCGCCACATCCCCGGCCAGTACGCGAAGGCGAAGATTAACGCCAGCAAGATACCACCATCGAGTGGCTCTGCGAGGAAGTGGTTGGCATCCCGAAACAGGACGACAATCATCATCACGAGGAGCAAGACAGGTATCGCGATTATCGTATCACTTGTCAGAACGACGAGGATGTCGACGAGTCCCTTGTAGTATGCAGTGATCAACGAGAGCAACACGGCAACGAATGCGGACAGGCCAATCGCGGTCATCCCGATAACCAGCGACGTCTGGGCACCGTAGGCCAGGTGTGTCAACATATCCTGTCCCCGCGGCGTCGTCCCGAGCGGTGCCCAGCGGTCAAATTCGTCGTAGCTGAGTGGAGCCACGTTCGTCTCACTCCCGTCCGAACGGGACGCGATGTTGGCCTGTCCCTGTGAGACTGTTTCGAGTTCACCGTCGTCAGTGAGATATTCGAACTGGTGGTCGCTGCTGTATGGTTCGAGGACGTTGTGCTCCAGTGGAACCGGTGCAAGAGACGATGCAAACGCCGCAAGGACGACGAACCCGAAGACGACGAACAGACCGAACAGGCCCCACTTGTGATTTCGAAAGCGGTTGATGGTGTCGTCGGTTGGCGTCCAGTCCGCCCGGCGGTAGTGGCGTCGGAAGATAGTGTACCCCTTCCACGCCCAGAAGAGACAGACGAACGCGTATATCCAGACGAGAACGAACCGGATCGCCCACGCCCACGCTGGCGAGAGACCGAGGAACGTCCCCTCCCAGCCACCGTCCGGAGACCTGTGACCCATGTTCGAGATTGTCTCTCTGCCCGTCAGTGTCGGAACGTTCGTCACCGAGTCGAGAACTGACGCCGTGAACGCAATCTCGTTATGGACGAGGGCACCGAGCGGAGTGAACGCGAACAGGCCGGCGACGACCGCAAGCACACCGGTCAGGATGAGCCTGTCGAGAACGATTCGACGTGTTCTGGCGAGGTTCAGGCCGAGCGTTCGAGATATCTCGACCGGAAGCACGAACACGTGGATGGCGATTGCGATGCCGAACAACAGCAACAGCGCGACCGCATCGGCTGCGAGCGCGCCTGCAAACGTTCCCAGCGTCTCTGCAACGTTATCACCAATCCAGCCGGGGAGTGAAGCCACACCAGCGAGGCCGAACGCGACTGCCGACATGAGTTCGAGGAAGCCGCCTACCCAGCGGCCGAACTCGAGTGCAAGCAGTACGAACGCACCACTCAACCAGTACAGTGCTGGCCGTGGGTTATCCGTAACCCGAACCCAGAGCGGTCGCTTATCATCCCGTACAGTGCCAGCCGTCTCCATAAGTTCAGTCTCAGTGCTCATCGTTCGTATCCCACCCGTGGATCGATTATGGTGTACAGAAGGTCCTGCAGAATGTTTATACCGATTATTATCAGGGTGAACATGAACAGCAGTGACCCCGCAAGCGGAACGTCACCGCTCGTAATGGCGAGGAAGAAGATCCGGCCGAGACCGTTGATATTGAAGATCACCTCGATGATGACCGAGCCGCCAATGAGGATGAACGCCTCGTTCGAGATAACTGGAACGAGCGGTATCAGCGCATTTCTGAAGATATGCTTCCAGACGATGACACGACTCTTTAGCCCCTTGGCTTTGGCAGTCACCACGTAGTTCGAGTTGACGTTCTCGAGGATAGCAGTCCGGCCCAGTCGGATTTCGGACCCCATTGACGCCGAGCCAAGGACGAGTGCAGGTGGTAAAATCCGCTTGATATCACGGCCAAGGTCTCCGAGGTCGATACCTGTCGGAACCGGTACCGGGCCGACGCTCGTCGTCGAGACGAAATCGAGGTTCGGTGTCCCCGTGATACTGTTAATCTCTGGACCGAAAGTATACCAGTCGAACGGAATCACACCGCCGCCATCGAGCGAGCGAAGCAGTGCAAGAACCATCACAGCGAGCCAGAAGTTCGGCATTCCCAGCCAGAGGATTCCGCCTGCAGATGCGAGGTAATCACCCGGTGTGTTCGAGTTGAGACCGGCATAAAATCCGAGCGGAATACCGATAAATAACGGTAGCAGTATTGCCCAGAAGCCGAGCCAGAGCGTCGGTGGAGCCGACGAGGCGATAACATCACGGACGTGTCTATCGCCCTGTACCACCCAGGACTGGCCATCGAACAGGAGCATGTCCTGAGCAAACTGGAGATACTGCTGCCATAACGGTTCGTTGAGACCCAGTCGCTCGCGCATGCGCAATGCTTCAGCCCCCGTTGCTTCCGGACCGAGACGCGCTGCAACCGGGTCAAGCGGCCCCATCCGAAGCAAAATAAACATGAACGTAAGCACGAGGAAGATGACCGGAATCGATAACAGAACTCGCTTGATAAAATAAGTCCAGCGACTCATACGCTATCACGTGCTCCGAGTCGGTGTTCCTTCGAGCGACAGACCATGAGTTTAGTTGTCAGTTACGGCTTGTGCATAATTTGTTTTCGGATTGTACTCGAGCCAGATAGCGAGTGACACACGCACAACCGGATAGTGAGTGGCACACACTCACTCCGTTGACGAATCCGCGCGAGCGCCCCCATGTCGACTGTGAGAGAGCAAACCGGAGTGAGAGGTTTCCCCGCCGTGAGCGCTATCAGTCGGCGTACTCGTCCAGCTCAACGTGCCAGTCGAGGTAGTATCCCGTGGCCTCGGTTGGGATAAGGTCGGTGTTGGTGTTCTTTGGCTCGAATCCAAAGTGACCGTAGGCGACATCGCCCCAGCTCCAGATCCATCCAAGTGAGTACATCTCGAGGTCACCGTCCTCACCACGGGCGATGAGTGTTCCGAACTCAGCCTCGTCGATATCGAACTCGACACCGGTGCCGGCGAGCTTGTCACGCGTCAGTTCTGCAGCCTCCTGGAAGGCGATATCGTCGTAGGTGGTGAGAGTGAGGTCGAACGGATCATCCGGTGTGTATCCTCCCTCCTCAAGAACCTGCTGTGCGGATTCGAGGTCGGTCTCGTTCGGTGAGTACGGCCACTCCTCGAGATACTCCTCGTAACCGTCTGCACCTGTTGGCCAGATGCCCGGCGGCGTGAAGCTGAATGCTGGGGCACCACGTCCAAGGAATATCTCGTTGACGAGTTCGTCGTGGTCCGTGGCGTACGCCACTGCCTGACGTATCTCACGGGGCACGTGCCGGGCATTGAACCCGAAGTAGAAGGTGCTGATTTCCGCGTTGGAGACGTAGTTCACAACCTCGTCGTTAGGGATCGGACCGTACGTCCCGATATCCCGGCCGAGGTCGTCTGTCTCTTCGATATCGACCAGGTTCGCGTCGTAGTATGCATCTGGCACAGCGATGATGTCTGCGTTCTGTTCCTCCGCACCGTAGGTCCAGATTGCCTCGTCGTCCTCGACTATCTCCCAGTGAATCGCATCGAGTTCGGGACCACTGCCCCAGTAGTTGTCGGCGGCAGTAACCTGTACTTCCTCACCGATCTCGAAGAAGTCGAACTCGAACGGCCCGGTTCCGTTCGCCATCTCCGTCCGGAACTCGTCGTGTTCGATATCCCCGTCGTATCCCTCGATATCACCGACGATACCCTCCGGAACGACTGCGAATCCGCCGTAGGAAATGATGTCGAGTGCACCCGGATTGGGGTTCTGGAGCGTCATCTCGAGAGTGTGGTCGTCGACTGCTTCGAGTGCCAGCGAGTCGGGAACGGCGCCCATCGGACCGGTACCCTCGTCCTCATCGGCCTCGTGCTCGAGACCGAGGAATCCACCAGTTCCAAGGATGAAGTTTGCGCGCTCACTGCTCGGTGATTCCGCGAGACGTCGCCACGAATAGATGACGTCATCCGCCGTCATCTCGGTTCCGTCGTGGAACTCGACACCCTCACGGAGGGTGAACGTCCACGTGACATCGTCGTCAGCAAGCTCGAACTCCTCGATGAGGTGGTTCTCGAGTTCGGCAACACCGCTCGGATACTGCGTCAACGTCTCGTACATCTGCTGGATGACCACTGCTGATGCAGTATCGGTCGACATGATGGGGTCGAGCTCGTCGAACGTACTGTTTATCATGTTCAGCGTGTCGTCATCCTCCACCGTCGTCTCGTTGTGTATCTGGTGGTGACCACCGAACGAGCCCGTCGGTTCCACGTCGACCCAGTCGAACCAGAACCGCTCGTTGAGGTTGTGGAAAAGCGGCAACAGGATCATATCGTCCCGGATAGCCTCCTCTATCTCGACGTAGGCCTCGTTTCGGACATCCTCTGCTTCCGGCTCCGGGTTAGCTTCGACGGTCTCCCACGCAGCCTGTGCTCTGTCTGCATTGGTGAGTTGCTCCGGCTCTCCCTCGTCATCGTCGCCATCGTCATCGTCGCCAGGGTCGACTGTGTCATCGTCGCCATCGTCATCGTCGCCAGGGTCGACTGCGTCATCGTCGTCACCGGGGTCGACTTCGTCATCGCCGTCCCCGAAGAGGGCCGAACAACCAGCGAGACCAACACTTGCACTGCCACCCAGTGCCGCGAGAAGTCTCCGTCTTTTTGTACTGTCCACAGTGTCCTGTTTGGCGGAGTCGGACATATCAATATATATAACACAACCTTTCGGTAAAAGCTTATCGACATCGTACAACACATTACTGTTATGTATACATATTGCCGTAGAATATTACAGAACGGAACAATACCTCGTTACACAGAATCGAGGAGAAAGCCCACGACTTTAGTCGTGGGATGAATCCGACGACACACTACACGAACCACGAGCGATAGCAGACCCGAGTCTCCAACGCTAATCCATATATTTACAAACCAACATTTCGTAGAATGTGGTGATGAAGCGAGCCAACCAGTTCGATGTTCGCCCTCGCTCTGTGAAAGAGCGCGAGGTGTTCAAACGCTGGTTGGACGCTTCTGCGAGTCTCTGGAACGAGACAAACTACGCTCGCCGCCAAGCCTTCCTCTCCGACGAAAGCGTCTGGGATGCCGACACCGGCAAACTCGAAGGTAAGTACAAGGGCGTCCTCAGCAGTTCGGTCGCCCAGCAAATCATCCGCAAGAACTCGGAAGCATGGCGGTCGTTCTTCGACCTCAACGAGAAGTACCACGCCCGAAAACTCGATGACAAACCGTCGCCACCGGGGTACTGGGGTAACGAAGAAGACGGTCGCGTTCTCCGAACCTACGTCCGTAACGACCAGTACACCATCGAATACGGGAAGCGTTCTCGCCTCGAAGTCCCGATTGGTTCCGAACTCAAAGACGAAATTGGGTTGAATCGGAACCAACGCTTGCGTGTTGAACTTGCGGGTGACCCGAAGTGGAGCGGCGAGCAGAACCGGCTTGAGATTGTGTACGACGAAACCGCCAATGCGTTCAGGGCTTATCAATCAGTCACCATTGCTGATTCTCGACTGGATTCACCACTGGCTTCTCACGAAGCCGCCCTCGACGTTGGCGCAAACAAACTCGTCGCCTGCACAGTCTCGACCGGCCAGCAACTCCTGTACGAAGGC
>LKMJ01007778.1_pt1 | contig 10088 bp, 14 predicted proteins | sample 643391 | NCBI WGS metagenome assembly LKMJ01 (sample SAMN04112250, study PRJNA286221) | soda lake metagenome | biome: soda lake; feature: Kulunda Steppe; material: water; isolation source: sample PL-Br10 brine of Picturesque Lake | place: Russia: Kulunda steppe | collected 2010-07
CTGCCCCGAGGCACCGCCGACCGAACCGTCGAGGCCGAGCCACAGCGTACCACGAACACCGTGCTTCGAAGGCTTTATCCGCAGACTCGTCTTCAACTCACGTACTATGAGTGACAAGCCCGCCTCCATGTACCGGGACATCGACAAGCCCGCGTACACTCGCCGGGAGTACATCACGGGCATTCCGGGGTCGAAAGTCGCCCAGTACAAGATGGGCAACTTCGACACCGAGCCCGAAGACTACGAAGTGCAGATCAGCCTGCTGGTCGACGAGGCCGTCCAGATCCGTCACGGCTCGCTGGAAGCCGCGCGGCTGTCCGCCAACCGCCGACTCCTCAAACAGCTCGGCGAGAACGGCGATTACAAGATGATCCTCCGGAAGTTCCCACACCAGGTCATCCGCGAGAACAAACAGGCGACCGGCGCGGGAGCCGACCGTGTTTCCGACGGGATGCGCCAGTCGTTCGGCAAGATCGTCGGCACCGCCGCTCGCATCCCGGCGAACGACCGCCTGTTCACCGTCTGGTGTCACCCCGAGGACGCCGAGGTCGCAAAAGACTCGCTCCGCCGTGCGTACAACAAGATCTCCCCGCCGTGCACCATCAAAGTCGAGCGCGGCGAGGAACTGCTGATCGCATAAGCGGGCGTTCACCGACTCGTTTTTTCCGCCAGTATCGAGCACTCATCTCGCCGGTATCGAGCGCGCTGGAGTCAGCGGTCACCGAGGTATATAAACGGACGGCAGTCGCACGTGGCGTATGAAGCTCGCCGAATCGACGTGGACGGACGTTCGCGACGCCGACACCGACCTCGCGGTGGTGCCGGTCGGCAGCACCGAACAGCACGGCCCCCACGCGCCGCTCGGCGTCGATTCGCTGACCGCGGAAGCGGTCGCCGAAGCCGGTGTCGAGCGGTACGAAAGCGCGTTCGGAGCCGAGGTCTGTGTCGGGCCGACGATTCCGGTCGGTGTCGCCGAAGAACACCGCGCCTTCGACGGGACGTTATGGGTGTCGCCGGAGACGTTCAGAGCGTACGTCTCCGAGACCATAACGAGCCTCGCCTTCCACGGCTTCGAGCGGGTCGTCGTCGTCAACGGTCACGGCGGTAACGTCGACGCCCTCCGCGAGCTGTGCGCGACGGTGAGCCGAGGGGGCGACGCCTACGCGATACCGTTCACCTGGTTCGACGCGATAGCGACCAACGACATCGGCATGACGATGGGACACGGCGGGGCGATGGAGACTGCGTTCGTCCAGCATCTTCGGCCCGAACTGATTCGCGAAGAGCGCATCGAAGAGGCGGCAGCCGGTGCTGCCGACGGCTGGGGCGAGTGGGTCAGTGGGGCGAACCTCGCGTACGATTCGGACGAGTTCACCGACAGCGGCGTCGTCGGCGACCCCCGAGACGGCGACGCTGCGCTCGGCGAGGAGCTCTTGGAACGATCCGCGGACGCGCTCTGTACGCTCCTCGACGCGGTGGCGAGTCGAACGCTCGATCTCGATTAACTGTCGTCTTCGTCCTCATCCGCCGCCGTGTGCGCGTCTTCGAGCGCCCCGCGAAGCTGCGGTATCGAGCTCGCAAGCTCGCTTACGCCCTCGTGGGCGTCCGTTACCGATTCCATCAGGGCTTCGACCTCGGCGATGTCGGCTTCGAGGTCGTCGGCGTCGTCGAACGCGTCCGCGCGCTGGCCCATCGTGAACCACTTTTTCGCGTCGCGAAGGTGCTCGATGGCGTCGCCGGTGTCGAGTGCACCTTTCAGCGCGTTGAGCACGCCGAGGGTGTTGTCGGCGTCGACGTCCCAGATGGCGTCGGGTTCGGGGAGGGCGGCTTTCGCCTCCGCAAGGCTCGCTTCGACGTCTTCGCGCATCTCGTTTGCCGCCTCGCCGAACAGGTCGTCGTCTTCGAATGTCGCCTGACTCATACCCGACGTTCGGCGGGCTATCGGTTAAAAACACGCCGCAAAGCGAAAGTGAAACGCCGGAGACGCTGTGGGCGTCCGACTCACTCCTCGCTCGGGTCCGTATCCGCGTCGGTAAGGTCGTCAACGCCACCGCGGATCTCGCGACGACGCTCCGGGATGTAGTCGAGCGTCTCCTCGACGTCGCCCAGAACGAACAACGGGTAGTACCGAAGATACGCTTCGACCGGAACGAGCGCGACAGCGTACGCGACGAGCACCACCAGCAGGGCACCGATGCCGAGCGTGGCGAGGCCGAGTTGGCCGGCGAGTCCGAGCCCGGCGAGCCCACCGCCGGCGACGAGTACGGCGACGGCGGCGCCGCCGAAAAGCGCCGCGAGGCCGAACACGACGACACCGACGGCGAGCATGACGAGGAGACCACCGGCGATGACGAGAATGGCCGAAGCCACGGCGTACACGGCGAACTCCTTCCACTCGCGGCGGAGTACGGGGAGCAGTCGCCGCCACCCTGAGAGGACGCCACGGTCTTCGGTGAGCATCGTCGGAACGACGAACGCGGTGGTGAACGCCCCGACGAGTTGGATCGGGATGCCGATGACGAGTAAGAGCGGGGCGGCCGCCCCGAGCGCGAACAACAGCGCGAAAAGCGGGGCGTCGAGCCCGCCGGCGCGCTGGACGGCAGCGATGAGAATCGCGCCACTGGCGGCGAACGACACGACCGCGAGCACGAGCCGAAACCCGAACAGGCCGAGCCCCTTTCGCCAGTGTGCGGAGACGTCTCGACGAACGGCGACCTCGCCGGTGCGAAGCGTCTCGAAGAACGCGAACTCGAACAGCGCACCGAGGAGGGTAAACAGCAGCCACAATCCGACGAGGATACCGGCGACCGTGAGGAGGAGTGGGGTGTACTCGGTGAGTTCGGCGACCGGAAGCGTCCCGTCTCCGAACGCAGCCCCATCACCGGTTCCCGTTCCGGTTCCGGAACCGCCGAAATTGAGCGAGATGGCGACGCCCGTCGTACCGAGGAACGGAGCGATTGCAGCGAGAATCAGCCATTCACGGACGCGACCGGGGAGGACGTCCCGGGTCGCGTCCAGCGAGTCATCGAGCGAATCGAGCGCGTGGAGGGACACACCCCGCACTGCTCGGTCGAGGTATATAAACGACCGGGCTACCGAACCCCGTTGCGGACAGCGGCCGATTTCACCTCACCGCTCGGTGATGCTGTCGATTCGCATCCGCGGGTAGTCGCCGTCCATCGCCATCGACGTGACGACCTCGTACTCCCCGTACCGAACCACGATTTCGACCTCCATGAACCGCCCCGTCAGCTCGGCGTAGTCGGCGGACTGCTCGGCCAGTTCGGCCGCGAGCACGTCATCGAGAACGTCGACGCTGACGTCGTAACAGTGCGGCTGGTTCTCGATCGCCTCGACCATCGCGCGTTCGAGGCTCGCGGCGCTGTCGGGGGAGACGGGCGTGCCCGCGAACTGGTGATACAGCGTGCCGAACTTGATCCCGGCTTCGAAACACGCCTCGTGCGCGTCGGTCGGCTCCATACCGGCGTTCGGGGGGCCACCGAAAAGACGCTTGGCATCCGTGTCAGCTGCCCGCGACTGAAGTCGTGGGCATCCGCCTCGTGACTGTGTGACGACGTGACGCGGAATTCCTTTATTACAGAAACCCCTCGACCCGGTATGGACTACGAATCGAGTCTCGACCGCGCGATGGACGCGGTTCCGGACATCAAAGGCGACAGCGAGCGCCTGCGGGTACCCGACCCCACCGCCCAGCCCGACGGCGCGTTCACGCGCTTTAACAACCTCGCCGACGTCGCCGACGCGCTCGCCCGTGACACCGACCACCTCCACCGGTTCGTCCAGCGTTCGCTGGCGACGAGCGGCAAACTCGAAGCGGGCGTCGGCCGCTACAACGGCAGTTTCACCGAGCGAGACTTCCAGGGAGCCGTCGACGACTACACAGACGAGTACGTCCGCTGCTCGGAGTGTGGCCTCCCCGACACCCGCCTCGTCCAGGAGAACCGCACGATGATGCTGCGGTGTGACGCCTGCGGTGCGTTCCGCCCCGTCAAAAAGCGCCGCCGCTCGTCGAGCCAACAACAGCAACAGGACGCCGTCCAGACCGGCAAGACGTACACCGTCGAAATCACCGACACCGGCCGCAAAGGCGACGGCGTCGCCCACCGCGGCGACTACACCATCTTCGTCCCCGGCGCGTCGAAAGGCGACGTCGTCGAAATCTATATCGAGAACACGAGCGGCAACCTCGCGTTCGCCCGCGTGAACTGACCGGCCCTTATTTAGCGATTTTCGACGGCGTCCGTCGACGCCGCCGCCAGCGATGCAGTCCCCAGCCGACGGCTCCGGCGACCAGCCCGACGGCGGCCGTCGCCACGAGCGTGCCGACCGGCCCCACCGCGATGAAGTCCGGCACCCGCCGCCAGGCGCTCGCGTCGAGGTCGGCGACGAGCCGAAGCGTCGTCACCACGATCAGCACGGTCGGGACGACGTACTTGACGAGCGGGCGGACGACCGAATCGCCGAGCTGGGCCCGAAGCGTCGCGTCGTCTTGATACCACGCGAAAACACCGATGATAGCGATCGCACCCACCGGAAGTGCGAGCGTGCCGACGGTCGAGTCGAGCACGTCGAGGAACGGCTCGCCGAAGACGGAGAGTTCGACTGCACTGTAGCTCAGCGCCGACGGAAGGCCGGCCAGGAGAATGACGGCAGTCGCGGCGACGCTCACTTTCCGTCGCGACCAACCGGTCGCCCGCATCGTGCCCGCGACGCCGACTTCGAGCATCGACACCGAAGGGGCGATCGCCGCGAAGAACAACAGCCCGAAAAACAACACCGCCACGACGGTTCCGAACGCCATCGCGTCGAACGCCGCCGGCAGCGTCGCGAACGCGAGCTCCGTCCCGGCGGTCGGCTCGACGCCGAACGAGAAGACGATGCCGAAGATGACGACGCCCGCCAGCATCGCCACCGACAGGTCGGCCAGCGCGATGGTGAGCGCCGACTTCGGTACGTTCGTCTCGTCGCTCAGATAGCTCCCGTAGGTGAGCATCACGCCCATACCGACCGAAAACGAAAAGAACACCTGCCCGAAGGCGGCGCTCCACAGCAGCGGCTCGCCCAGCACCGTCGGATCCGGCGTGAGGAAAAACCGCAGCCCGTCGACGAATCCCGGTAGCGTGGCGACGTAGGCCGCCAGCCCGATGAGGATGACGAACGCGCCGGGGATCAACACCTTCGACATCCGCTCGATCCCCCGCTGGACGCCCAACGAGACGATCGCACCGACGACGAGCGTCGAGACGACGAAGAACGCGATCGGCTGGTACGTGCCGGTGAACGCGGCGAACGACGTCCCCGACCCCGTCACCGAGAACACGAGAAACGCGAGCACCCACCCGGTGATAACGAGGTAGTAACTCAGTACGGCGAGGACGGAGCCGCCGATGAGCCAGCCGACGAGTTCGAACCTCGGGCGAACCTCGCGACAGGCCGTCACGACGTCGGCTTTCAGCGACCGGCCGACCGAGAGTTCGAGGATCATGAGCGGGACGGCGAAGGCGAACGCGGCGATGAGATACGGAACGAGATACGCGCCGCCGCCGTTCTGCCCGACGACGGCCGGAAACCGCCAGATGTTCCCGAGACCGACCGCGGCCCCGACGGCCGCGAACACGAACCCGATTCGGGACGACCACTGCTCCATGACTCGACCGTCACGTCTCCGGCGTCACTTATAGGGGTTGTGACGGCGCTCCGGGTTCGAAACTCGTCGACGTGTGCGTCGTCGGACGCCAGCGCCGTGTGTCCGTCCTCGAGGGGCAAGGCAAGAACGACGTCGACCTTACTCGTCGGCGAGTGCGTCGTAGACGTCGCGGTGTCGGTCGCGATGGCGACGGGCCGCGCGCCTGACGATCTCCGCGCGGATATTCTGCATAACCGCATCGAGCAGGGTCTGTGGCGCCTCTGGCTCGTCGGTCGGCATACGTCGACGTTGGGGAAGCGACTGAATAATATCGTCGACTTCCGGGTACCAGCGGTCGGCCATCGCGTTACTGATACATGTCGACCCGGATATTTGAAGTTTCCATCGGGACGAGGACGTCAGGATGCACGCTCCGGTGTTGCTTTCCGATTCGTGTATCCGTTGAGAAACAATCATGCCGACGGTTCGGCGACCCCGGCGTCGTCGCTTCGGGTTCGAAACTCGTCGATGTGTGCGTAGTAGTACGCCAGTGCCGTGTGTACGTCCTCGAGCGTCAACGCAGGATACAGCTCGACGATCTCGTCCGGCGAATAGCCGCTGTGCTCGTAGGCACTCGCGACGTTCCAGACACGGATGCCCGTCCCCTCGATGGTCGGGGCTCCGTCGGGGTGTCCTGGTCGCGGACGATCTCGGTCGTACACGGCGGTTGGACGGCTTACTGTTCGAATAGTGGATCCTGGTGAACCATACCTCGCTTGGTTCGGCACGGACGCCCGCCGCTTCCTCGGCGAAACCCTTTACTGTACACTAAGTGTACTCCATTTGTATGGCAAACACCGGCGTCGACACCGAAAAAATCAATCTCAGGGTGAACAGCGACCTGCTGGCGGCGGTCGACGAGACCTGGCGTGAGCGAGGATACAACAGCCGCTCGGAATTCATCCGGCAAGCGCTTCGGGACGCCGTCCACGAGCCCAACCTGTCGGAAGCGGCCCTCCAGCGGCTACTCGTGAGCGCCCAGCAGGCACGTCAGGGGGAGTTTGTCGACCGTGACGAGATCCGCGAGGAGTTCCTTGATGGGTGAGGAGTGGAATTATCGCTTCACCAAACAGGCCCGCGAAGACTTGCGGATGCTGGACGAAGAGACGGCGACGCGAATCGTCGAAAAACTCGAAGACGTGATTACCTCGGAATTTCGCAAACCTCCGGACTGGTTGGAGCCGCTTTCCGACCTCAAGTATCAGAAACTCCGCGTCGGTAAGTATCGTGCGCTCATCGTCGTCATCCGCGATGACAACGTACTCGAGGTACATCAGGTCGGACACCGACGGAACGTCTACGACCGGCTGTAGTCGCGGGGGTCAGCGTCAGAAACGGGAACCGGATTCGTTTTTTCGTAAGAGATCGACGATGTCCGAACGGTCTTTTGAAAGCGAAATGAGATGACCGGCGAGTGGTATAAGAACCTGCTTCGGTGGGTCTTCGATTCCCTGGGTCGCTTCTATCATCTTTCGGGTAATCGACACACGGGCGTAGTAGTCGGTGACAGCACTCACCTCAGACTTCGAGAGCAGCGAGACATCCGCGACGTTAGTGTCGTAGGCGTGAGTCACGAACGGGTCAGTACTGGGGCGAATGTAGTCCCCTCCTTTCGGGTCGTGCTTTTCGTCGATATGCGCTGCCAACCCGTCGATTCGATCGGCGGTCGCCTCCAGTTCGACAATGAGTGCCTTCCGAACACGTTCGCGTTTCTTGTGTCGCTGATACCAGTACAGACCGAACGAACCGCCGAATCCCGCAACGACTGTCGCAGCGATCGTCGCAGACATTCAATCCCCTACCGCCGCCTCGACGATTTCGATCTCACTCCGACCTTTTTCTGCGTCGGGTGCGCTTCGCGCACCCCTCCTTGAAAAATCTCGACCAAAAAGGCGCTCACTCGGGTCTTCGACCCTCGTTCACGTGAACCGCGCGCCAAAGGCGCGCGGATCCTACTCCCCCACCGCCTCCTCCACGATCTCAATCTCCTCGTCAGTCAACCCGTACAACTCATAAACGATTTCGTCGATCAGCCGGTCGGTCTTCTCGATCTTCGCCTCCAACTCTTCGGCGCGTGCCTTCGTCTCGATATAATTCGCCAGCCCGTCGGCCACGTCGTCGACGGCCGGCAGCGTGAGTTTCCGCAACCGGTCGACGAGCGAGTTCGTCTTCGTCGCCGTCTCCCGGAAGTCCGCGAAGCCGCCGGCCTCCGAAACCGCGTAAGGGACGAAGTGCTTATAAAATACGTTCGAGTACCTGCTCAAGCTGTTCGTCAACTTCGGAGGCTTGTAAAATCCGAATCGTCTCCTGTTCGTCAAGCGGTGTCGTCTCCTGTCCCTCAAGATCTTGAATGACCAACAGTCCGTTCCACCCGTCGCCGAAAAACGACTCATCACTGTAATCGCCGAATACGAACGAGCCGTCTTGGCGGAGGAACGCGAGATACTCCAGCGTCTCTTTTATTCCCGATCGGATGGTGTCGACGTTGGTCGAGTTCTTCACCTCGGTGACCAAATACTGCCGCTGTTCATCTTTCCGGATTTCGAGGACGATAACGTCGGGACGGCCTGTATGATTGTTGAACTCCCGATCGAAGTACGTCTCCGCCACTCGCCTCGCCTCCTCTTGAACGTACTCGGTTCGACTGAGGTCGTCGTCGGATTTCTCTTCGGGCACTGAGCGGAACGAGAGACCCCGATCCGATGCAGATGTGTCGTGATAAACAACGATTTCGGTGTTTCCAGTAATTCGAGCAACTTCCTGTCGATTCGAACTGATTGTCTGTATCTTGAACCGACCGTCGACTAGATTCTCGATGGTCCGAATGTATCTAAACAGGACGAACAGTTCGAGGAGCCGAGCCTCGTCGTCAGGGGTTATCGCCGTCTGTTCAATCAAGTTCCGAACGGCATCGGGCTCCAGCGCGTGAACGTCGCGGTGGGCTCGAACCAACCGTGCAGCTCGACGATACAGCTCCTGTCTCGACGATTCGGCGGTCGTCACCATCCGTTCGGTTGGCTCATACTGTGAGGGTTCCCGTATTCGACGAATGTGGACGTTTCTCTCGAATATCTGTTGAAACTCGTCAATCAGTTCCCGATGTTCACCCCATGACTCCGTGACCCACGGGTAATCCCGTCCGAGATACGTCTCTGCTCTGTCAAGCGTGTCGTGAATGATTGCCAGAAGATGCTTCAACACGAGATTTTCATCCGTATCGTACTGCTCGGTTCGGGTGTCACAGACGAACAGTGAGCGGTCACCGGGGCTCTCTGTTTGTCGTCGCTGAAACGTCCGTTGCCAGTTAACCCGGCCGCGAACAGCCCCTCTGGAAGATCGTGTTCGGGTGTGAGTGCTCGTTTCCAGTTGACGAAGGCGCTGGGGCAGCACGCGGACGAACTCGATAACGTCATCTCGGAGAATGAAGTGCAAATCGACGAGCAATCTAAAATCATCAAACCGTTCGTCAAGGCCGTCGGGTTTGAGGCCGTTGGCGACGGCTCGGTCGGAAACCCGACCAGTCATCACGTACGCGAGAATATCTTCAGTGAGTCCGTCGAGCAGCGCTTGTTTATCCATCCAAGGTCACGTTGAGTATCTCCTCGGCGGAGCCAATCAGTTCTCGACGGTCGATTCCATCGACCTCATTCGCGATACTACTGACAACACTATCGCGGTTCGGTAGCCCTTCCAATTGTGGGAGAACGTAGCTGATGACCGCCTGTGCAATCCTGTTTTCGAGCGGTCGTCCATTCCGGTGTTGAACCATTCCGAGCATATCTTTGACGACAGCTGGCCCGATTACGCGCCCGGCTTCGTTGGTCGTCCGCCAAACGGAACCGACAGCCTCCAGTTCGTCCGCCGTTGGCGTGATATCTTCCCACCTGTCAACGTACCGTTGGAGGGCGTCATTGATTTCGTGGGACGGTGGAACACCGATTCGAATGAAGGTGAACCGCCTCATAAACGCGTAGCTCATTTCATAGAGGGAAGTCTTGTCGTAGCTGTTCATCGTCGCGAACACGCGCCATGAGTCCGGGACGATGTACTGATGCTCGGCGATCGGTTTCGACCAGTCGACCTCGTCACTCGGGAGGATTTCGACCTCGGTGCCGTCCTGCTCGAACGGGAGCTGAACACGCTGTCCGGAGAGCACCGTGAACAGTTGGCCGAACGCTTTGTCGATGTCTGCACGATTTATTTCATCGATTATCAGCAACTCGTTCCGCGCGTGATTGCCGTTCAGTAGGCGTTTGAGTACCTGACCGGGCGTAAACTGCAGCGATCCGGCTGACTCCGCCCGTGGCATATATCCGCCCACCGTATCGAACGTCGACCAATCTGCTGTCGCCGTTGTAAGTTGATAACCGGTGTACTGTTC
>LKMJ01007779.1_pt1 | contig 10087 bp, 9 predicted proteins | sample 643391 | NCBI WGS metagenome assembly LKMJ01 (sample SAMN04112250, study PRJNA286221) | soda lake metagenome | biome: soda lake; feature: Kulunda Steppe; material: water; isolation source: sample PL-Br10 brine of Picturesque Lake | place: Russia: Kulunda steppe | collected 2010-07
GACAGCGACAGTGTACACCAAGCAGACAACAGGTTGCCCGCGATGAGACTGAGGAGCCTCTGATACCCTTATCCTTCTCTACACGTTCTCTCTCTCGCCTCTGCTTGCAATAGGCAAAGTCAGCGCTGCATGCAGCTGCTGTCGGTTGCACTCACACTGGACGGAGGACTGGACTGGACTGGACTGGGCGCTGCCACGCCTGTTACCCCCCAAGGGCTAGAGGGGTCTACTCCCTGGCGCACATGTTACAAGGTCGCTAGGAGCAAACAAGGTATTACTGCGAGTTCGTCTTTGACGTGCTCAAATACAGCCATAGCTGAACAGAGCAAGGGATCAAATACTCCTCCAACTAACTCAACCAACCTCCGGCTCACAATGCAGCATAAATCTGGCACTGCATAAATCTGGCGTGACACCCATATCTGACTTGCATACATGCTTGCTGGAAGTGCATAACCTTTAGCCAACCAAAGCATGCTGTGTGGTCTATCTGTTAAGCGGTGCTCTGATGCAAACTGCCTGATTCTACGTGGAATTAAAATGATACAGAGAAGACTGCATGATTCTTCGTGGAATTAAAACGATACAGAGAAGATTAGAATGGCCCCTGCTCAAGGATGAGACCACACACAAACACACACACACCAAACGCACACACACCAAACGCGCACACACACACACACCAAATACACACACTTGACTGAATCAACTCCTCGACTTGATGCAGCACAACCTGACACTGCATGAGCAACAAAGCAGTGACTTGATTACATATGGCAGCTTTTGCAGCTCATTGCGATCCAGAATGTTAATCTTTCTTGGATTCTGCTGCCATCTCCGCTCTGCAGCGAATCCTGCCTCTAAGAGCAATTCAAAAGGATAAGATTGCAAAATTACAAGTAAGGATTAATTACCAGCCTGGCCGTTAGGCTGACTAGTTTGTGGCTGGTCTTTGCCAGCCAATAAGTGATCCATAGCCTATGGATTGCTAGGTGACTGGGACGAAATAGCAAAGTTTGTGCTGCAGAGAGAGGTAATTAAAGACAGTCTGACTAGATTAGGTCACATAGTTGTATCCGCCAAACGTGGGCAGCTTAGCTGATAAGATCAGGTTACGAGTTAGGGTTAACCGTCAGCCTGGTAGTTAGGCTGATCGATTAGTTGCTGGTCCGACCAAAGAGTCTTTGCCAACCAAAAAATAATCCAAACATATCTGAGATGAAATGGCAGAGTTTATTGTGCCGCTGACTCAGCTCGGAGAAAAAAAATCAAAGACAGTCTGACTAGGCAAGGCGTGCAAACTGTAAGTGGCCTCCACAGAAAAGGACTGCTAGAAAGGGAAGAAAAGAAACGAATTTACTTCTGAGAGAGCACAAACAAGTCTTGACATTGAAAAAGATCGTGCACCTCATTTTGCACAGCAGCACAAGACACTCGTCGCAGTCTCCATTTTCAGCTTGCAAGATGAAGGGCTCCACTGCGAGAGTATGTGCATGCAAACAGAACCTGCTCACATTCCTCATAACATGCTTAGGGAGGTCAAGGTGCGAATAGCGACGCGGCATCAGGGGGGCAACTACATTCTACACACAAGTGCGTGGTCAGATTAGATTAGGTTACAAAGCTGTTTTTGTCGAACAAGTGCAGCTTAGCTGAAACCTGAAGGGCCTGACAAGCTGACGAGGCAAGGCATGCAAAATATGAGTGACCATCAACGAAAAGGACTGGCAAAAGGGGGAAAAAAGGAACGACTATTTTTCTTTCTGAGTAAGCATGAGACTTGACGGTGAAGACGAACATGCGCCTCATTTTGCAGAGCAGCACAAGAGTACCAATCACAATCTCCACTTCCACTGCGCCAATGGGAAGATAATTCAGTAAGAGGGTATGCACGCAGATGGAGATTGCTCACAATTCTCATAACACATAGAAGCATTTTAAAATTTTCAGTGGAATAACCCTCTTCACCTCTACTCCTACTACAGGTCAGGCGTCTTTTGGTGGCTAGCTTTTAGAAGTTTGCGGAACTTAGCTTTGAATGACGAGGTGGAGTGCACATGTCCTGATCTCGGCCCCTGCTGGGGGTTTCGAGGCTCACTTGGTACCCCTGTTGCTTTAGTCTTTTCTTTTTTACTTCTATATCCTTACTTAGGGCGTGAAATGACAGTGATGCACAGCCTACGTGCAGTGAATTCCAACAACAGAGAATCAGACACCAAAGGATACGCTTTATGTGTAGACAGATTTCTTGGCTTGCTGTGCATAAAATCTGCGAGCACCACCTTCCTTATTTAGCTCAGCTTCCACTACCGAGGCTTTTGCACCTTTTTTCAGCGCGTTGTTTTGCGGCCTGATGGGCTTCAGCTAAGCTGCCCTCATCCAGCAGGTACAGGCTTGTATGGGCTATTCTATATGCTATGTTGCTGTCCTGATGGACTCTTCTGTGCTTGCTCTTCTTCATAAGAAATGGATTTGGCCTTTCCCGTGGCTGGACAAGGGCACCTCTTTGTTTCTCCACATAGCAAACCTGGTGATGGTCTGAGATGACAAAACCCCGTCACATTTTTCTATCGACATGCGCACCACCCTCAGCCATACTCTGGTCAAATAAACCAAATCACACTGTTGGGATTCACATGGGCCCATGGCTCTGCATCACAGCCAATTACCACGCAATGGTAGCCACACTCGCGCGCAACCACACAGCAAGTGATTGCCCTTAGAATAGAGTTGGGCCTTGTGGCTCATCTAGGAGAATGATAGTGACACCATTCTGAAGGGGGGTGAGCACAAGCACTGGGCGCACATTAGAGCCCATATAGAGCATGCAGACTCACAGTGCACTGGCCATCAACCGTGTGAACAAAGACGGAATGTAATAGCTGATTGCTAGTGAAGGATGGCTGCCTGCCCATCAGGGCTATCTGAGGGCACCACACGTGAAGCGCACATGGTCATGTGCATATTGCACTGTGCTAAAAAGGCATGACTTTTAATCATACGCGCAGAGGCAGGCAGGCAACTACAGTTGATGAGCTGCTGCAACACCACTGGGCAAAGCTTAGCAACCCACATGCAGAGGAGATCATGGACCTGTACAGGTAGTACATACATGACCCCTGCAACTGTGACATGCACAACTGGCCTCGCCCCAACAGTGAGGCAGCTCCCATCCCCAACCATGTGAACAGGGACTGCTGTGCTCAACATGGGCGCCTGAAGTTCCCACCTTCTGATGAGTACACGGTTGCACTGGAGGAGGAAGAAGCACAGCGCCTGAAGCAGCGACAAGCCAAGCAGGAGCACCAGGCTGGGGAGCAGCAGCGCAAAAGAGCTCATTGCGCTCCACCACCGCCGCCGCCACCACGCACTACCCCAACTCAGCGTGGTGGGCAGGCAGCAGGACCAGCCCCGTGCACACAGCGGCCAAGGCAAAGCGACCCTGCCTTTATGCTACTGCCACGCCGCATGCCTAGCTGAGCACACAGGCAAGCCACCTGAGGCAGCAGCACCGCCACTTTGCACCAACCCATTGTGGGGGCATGGTCCCAGTGTGGCAGGCCTACCACATGTGGCGCAGGCGTGGGCCTGGTGGCACGAGATGGCAGCAGCTCTCGACCGGAAGCGCTTGCCTATGAAGAGGGATGCCGGGCAGCAGCTGGCCCTTTTCAAGTCAATCACCACACGTGTGTGCTGAGGAGATATGACCATGATCATGGTCTGGTGGGCATAAGGAGAGCACGTGGCCTGTCCATCAAATGGTGTCCTCGGCGCAATTTGCTGAATTCTGTGACATCTAGCCATGATTAGCCCAAGCATACGTACAGCAGATTTGAGCAGGAGCACAAAACAATACCTTCCCGGTGGGGCCCACAAAAGTGGACAGGAGCCTTTGCAGTTTTATTGTTTCCGCGCTGCTGCCGATTGTATTCCTTCTTGTAGACGGACATCAGCCTGAAAGTAGCTACACATGTAGAGAAGAACTCTTAGTGCATCTCTTTAGGGCATCGTTTGAATAGGAGCAATCATTTGCTTGCGGGAGACAGCACTTGAGAAAACGGCAAGGAGATCCACGACCCATAATATTGTGGATTAAGCTAATATGTGTTTTAGACTCTTAGTCACTTTGGTAAGAGAGCGTGATTTATGTTTGATGCTGTATGATGAATCATTGATGATCAAGGACACTTTCATCATAAGTTGTGACAGGTGGACCTTTGGATCACCATTACATTGCCAGACAAAGGAGCTTATGTCCATATTAAAGGAGTCCTTCCCTACTTAGCGCTCACATGTAGCACAAAGCACAATGCAAGGACCATGGCTTGCATAACACACTCCCTGGTGTAAGGAATCTTGGTGCTATCTCAAATGGCACCTTAATGGAGCATATAGAGCACATTGACATTGTCCTTAGGTAAAGAGCTGCCAAGCTGTGGTGGCATTTATGTTGAGGCATGTAAGTAGGGTTGCTGGAAACTTAAAAAGAAAATTTTTATGACTTATACCTTATGTACCCCGTATATACCCCGTACACCGCAGAAACTGTATACACAAAAAATCCCCCCCAATCGGATCCCCTGGGGGGTCATTGCGTAGCTCTCGAAGAGCAGGGAGTGCACAACAAATTATTTTTCCCAGTAAAAGGGTCGTGTCAAAGTTTGAAAAGAGCCAAGTGCAGCAACAACTAATGGTTGCATACCTGAAAGTGCTGAGCAGCCCTGTGCAAACAGTTGTTATTAGGTCAAAGTTCCATTCTACTCCCCACACATCACTGACATCCTCTCTTTCTCAACCATTCGCCTCTTGCTTGTCCTCAATCACTATGTCTGCAAGAGACAGAGCAGCCTCCTCATCTGCCCCTGTAACCCCGCTGTTGCTATTGCTGTGGATATAAGACAGCTTCTTGACCCACTCCAAGGCCAAACAATTTCTTGGTCTTACTGGAAATAATACCGCCAGGAGCGACCTTTTGCCAAAGAGTGACCTTCTGCACTCATAAGAGCAGCTGGTGACATGGGCGCTGCTGAAGTACACAGTGCATGGTGGATGGGGAGAGAGTCTTCAGTCCATATTCATTTCAATTCACATGCTTAAGAAATCTCTCAGCTTCCTGGAGTGGAGTTTGCCTTCCTCATGCACGCTGTGGGCTGTCCTTCTTCTAGTCATCTTTGTTACTTGCATCTGTATGACTTCAAACGTCAAAGTAGTTTGTGTTTCTTCGGTACACACCAGGGAGGTTGTTTCTCTAAACGGACCAAGGTGGTCCGGATGCCCGTCTGGGAGAGGCGGAGGTTGGTCCGGACTTGCCAGATAACTGCTAATAAGGGGCCCTCCTCCTGATACTCTGAACAGTGACACAAAATCATAATCCAAGTTTGTGGTCTGCTGAATCTCTGACGGGCTCTGGGAAACAGCACCTATAAATGTACAGGCTTGCTATAGCAAGTGTCATTTGACAAGCGCAAGTGTCATTTGACAAACGCAAGTGTCATTTGACGAACGTTCTTGAGAGATCCAAGAGCGTTCTTGGCACCTGAGGAGTAAACCAGTTTACGTGAGTGCTAAACAGTTCCATAGCCGCACCATTGCCTAGGAGATGTGAACAGACAAAAAAGCCGTCTTTGATATACAGCCTACTAACCCTGTACTTGACTTTCAACCAATTGGGAAATGCGAAGTAACCACGTGGGCACCCAATGATTGGAAGACAGTCTACCATTTAGTGTGCATGCTGTGAGATCTGCTCTCCCTTCTTTGGCCAGCGGAGAGCTAAGCCCTCACCACAGCGCTGCAGGGGCACAACTCCAGCACTCAGATACCAACATAAGAGCTACCAGCATATGATGCGTCCACAACCACAAAGCCAGAGGGGGTTATCTAACCTAAAGTCCGGGCATGATCCTTTTGATGCAAACAGTAAAAATATCATATGACTAGGCTTCTGCTAAAATTTGAGGTAAAAAAGACGACCCTTGTGGCCTTGGTGGGTGCTGAGCCTCTGTTTTTGGCCTTTAGGTAGCGCACGTGCGCCACGAACTTATCAGAGCTCTTTTTACCCCCAGGAACCCACCAGTGTACTTCTATCATGTTGCTCATTGACATTGGATGGCCTATAGCCTATATATAATGTAGGCATCGATTCATCAACAACATATAAATCTAATTCATCTTTGTAAAAGTCGAGTTCCTGTCAGGCTGACAAGGCAACTGGATAATGTTCGCTGCAAGAATTCCCACTTGAAAATGGATGATATCCCACATAAATACTTAAGTCCATAATTTAATTTTACCATATTTTCCCTTTTAAACATGCATTTCCTCTCCTTCTCACCGGGTGTGGACTTGAGGGAGATCCTAGGTAAAGAGGCTTTCCACGCGGTGGAAATAGAAGACATAAATGCACTCATGGTAAGGCTGGGCACTCAGATTGCACTTAGGGCTGCCTAATCAGATCCTGCCAGTGTGTTCATTGTCCAGTATTCATTCTGATACCAGCATTAAAAGAGACAGGGTTAGCCTCTGGATTGCGTTTGTGACTGCACTAAGCTTCGGGTGCACTGATTAGAAGTACGGTATCTTAATCATGTTGGCAGGAGTGCTGCAACTTTGCCTCCCAGGAGGCCTCAGGCGGACGCGGAGCTTGCGCTGATGCTTTGTCGTGGCGGAACAATGAGGGCATAACACCATTGATAACAGCAACGCGTAAAGGGAATTCTGCTCTCGTGCAGCTGGTGAGAGTTGCTTTTTTGGTTGTTTCATGTTATCAACACTACTGCTGACTATTTTGAGGCCTATGGACAGTCATTTGATACCCTCAAAGGCCTTGCTGTTGAGAAACAGCGACAGGATCATTGCTTTCTAGCTTCAAAGTCTGAGTAGAGCCTAACCTGGCCGGTGGTAAGGCATACAGTAAGTTAATTTCATTGATTAAACATAGTCCCAAAATGCCAAACTTGTGGCCTTGCGGGCGAATATGTCTCTTGATCGTGAGACAAGGCTCAGCAGCGTGTTCTCACAAGTAAAGAAGAAGGTCCTTGTTTCATGTATGCTTGTCAGCAATGGCAATGCTGGCATCACTCTGGTTGTGCGCAGCTGCTTGAGCATGGAGTGGATGTCAACTACAACAACAATCACAATGTGTTCTCTGCTTGGGCTACAACTGTGGATGAGCCCTACAACAACAATCACCATGTGGCCCCTGCTCGGACAACGGAAATGTTTTCTTTTTCTCCCAAGAACTGTGGAACAGCTCTGCATGAAGCCGCCAAAAGAGGCAACCACAGCATTGCTTATATGCTGCTGCGGCACGGAGCTAAACCTTGGGCAGCCAACAGGTGAACCAAGCGTGAAAAGGGTAATTTTTTTGTTACTGGGTAAGCCTCATGTTGATTGTACAGGAACTGGTCGAATAACCTGTTCGCCTGACCGAATCAGCTGTTCTCCTCTGTTCTGTTCTCTTCTCTGATCTCCTGATTTTTGCTTTGGCCTTTATGCATGAACAGAGCCGGCAGCACCCCATTTGATTTTGCCCTGAGCTTGGGCTCCTCAAAAATGGTTGAGCTTTTAAAGCAATTCGCCCTTCATTGTGCCACAGTAAAAGTTAAGGTACGACAGATCCCAAAGCCAAAGCCATCAAATCCAAACGCCTGAACTGTTCCACTCCTTTAGGACGCGCAGTACTGTTTGAACTGCCATTTTCCCAGGTTGAAGCCGTGCACATGCGGTCCTAGTGTCTTGGTACAATTTGTTGCGTGTTCTTCAATCGCAAGATGGTCTGTCTCTTGCTCTTGCAAACGATACAAAATACCTTTCTTAATGAGTGGATGATCACTTTTATACTCAATTGCAGTGCAATGGATTCATGGGATCCATTTACAAAGTCTGCACTTGCGTAGTAACTCCTTGCTGGCACTCAGAGTCTATGGATCCACAGAACCTTTTCAAGCGAGTAAGTATCATATATTGTACACTTTCCTTACATTGTACAGTGGTGCCAATCGAGCATCATTTTGTGCGCAATCCTTGCTAGTCCTCTGCCCATTAAGCCTCATGCATGATGGTGCTCGAGAAGCACTTGTATCTTTTAGCCTGTACCACCCTTGCGGCATCAGTTTGCCGATTTTCAAGCCATAATCCGTGGCAGCGCCCCTCATGTGCAGGTATATATGTTTTCTGGAAGCAAACTGAGGGCGCGAGTCTTCTTAAATTACTCAAAAGCACAAGTGATTGTGGATGGAAGACATCGAGCACGGCTGGTAATGTGTAGCTCTGAAAATTGAGGAGATGAGTTTGGAGTTTAACACTCTTAATCGCAAATGCCTTGTGCAGACAGTAGCGCCACTCCATACAGGTATCCATCAAGCCTTAGCTTGCCAGCATGTTTGTTTTTGCTCACAGGACATGCATGGCATAAGCTCTGAAACAGTGCGTTGCATTCTTCCAGTTGAAGATGCACATGTCCCCACACCACCACCTTATGGTGGGTCTGTCACTGCGCCGTGCCTAGTGTGTGGTCTCCTGGGCTACATTGGCAACCTTTTCTTCCCTATTTATTTGAGCTATAAGCTTGCCAAGGCAAACGACCCAGAGCGTTTGGAATTGAGCCATAGCGGAGGCAGAAGGGATGATCCTCGAGGAGAACAAAACAGGGTCATCGCTGCACCTCCCAGCCACACAAGCGTGTGAGTTGGTTTAGTAGAAATACAAGTGCATGTACACTTGCATCATTTAACACAGGTCTTGGAGTGACTTTTGCACATTTCATAAGGGGCATGATTGACTTTGTCATTGCCAAGCTGTACCCTTGACTGTTCTCGGGTGAGGGCATTTAATACCAAACAAGCTGCATAACTTGATGCATCAGGACTGCATGCACGGCATGCCATACTGCCCTGTCCCCCTCTTGCATTGTCCATCGCACCTCACTGCAATGACCATTTCTTTGGTCTGATTTTCACGTGCAGATTCTTCATGCCTCCAGGAGAAGACTTGTCAAGCTTTCAATCATTCACAAGCTTCCTCTTCAGCCTTGTAGATGAGCATTGCCGGCCTGAATACCATCCAACGCACATGGTGCTACGCCCCCCTGATCAGGTGCTGACACAAAAAGTGGAAACTTGCAAACCCTATGATTGGCAGACAAGCAGGATGAAGTGACGTTTTATTGCTTCTAGATGCTCTCAGTATTCAAAGATATGCTGGGAAAGCACCTGTGTGCTTGCAAGCACAGTTATCTCATCAAGTTGCCTGACCCTATTCTCTGTTTGTCCGCAAAATTGGCCATGTTTGTGTCTGCTCTTTTCCTTAGATTTTGCACGTGAATGCATGTACCTATGCTCCTCAAATCCTCCTTCCTGTTCAGAGGAGGCCAACACTCTCACAGCCTGTAATGCAAGTCTCTGGAGACTCCTCTGCACCTTATGGGACCCAGAACAATCAATGTCAACCCACCAGTGAGTATGCAAAACAAACGCAAGCTGCGCATTGCCTGCTTGAAATGTGGCAGCCTTATGCTTTAGTTCCATTAGTCCAGACATTGGGTTTTTACTATTGGGTCCATTGCAGCAAATCCAGCACTAGCGTTTGTGACTTGTGTAGGGGTTACTTGGTGCCTAAGCACTTGCTGGCCCTTCTTCTGTAAAAGATATGCTTTCACTGCCACCGTAGTTTCGTTCTTCATTCTGTGCCAGCACGCACAAATTATTTGTTTTGTGCCTCCATCAATTGTGCCATGCTCAATCCATCAGAAGCTGACGACCATCTTGTCTCCCATGAGATGAAAGGAGAGCCCAGAAGAGGCTATCTCTGGAAGTTTTCCCACCCGTTTCTCCCTCTAAATTCATTTTGCATTAGGAAAGAAAATGTGCTGCCCAGCTTGATTGTCACTGTGTGTACCTTGCTTAAGCAGGAGCTCTGCAGGCATCTCCATCAGCTGCGTTTTCCAGCACTCGGGATCAAGAGGGCGTGTCACATTTTGATCCTCAAGCAGCAGGGTATGCGGGACCCATCTTGCCGCGCTCGTCAAATAACGAGGAGCCTTGTGTCATATGTATGTCAGAGCCCCGTCAATGTGGCTATCTGGTGA
>LKMJ01007780.1_pt1 | contig 10086 bp, 6 predicted proteins | sample 643391 | NCBI WGS metagenome assembly LKMJ01 (sample SAMN04112250, study PRJNA286221) | soda lake metagenome | biome: soda lake; feature: Kulunda Steppe; material: water; isolation source: sample PL-Br10 brine of Picturesque Lake | place: Russia: Kulunda steppe | collected 2010-07
ACGCGAAGAGGACGATGGACAGTGGCTCTTCCCTGACACCCTCGTCGGAACTGACAGCCACACGCCGATGATTAACGGTATCGGTGTTGTCGGCTGGGGTGTCGGTGGTATCGAGGCCGAAGCCGCATTGCTGGGTCAGCCGGTCACGATGCAGCTTCCAGAAGTCGTCGGTGTGCGACTCGAAGGCGAAATGCCAGAGGGCGCGACCGCAACCGACCTTGTCCTGCACGTTACCGAAAAACTCCGTGAGGTCGGCGTCGTCGACCGATTCGTGGAGTTCTTTGGTCCCGGCGTCAGCAACCTTACGGTTGCCGACCGAGCGACCATCTCCAACATGGCTCCAGAACAGGGTTCAACCATCAGCCTGTTCCCTGCTGACGAGCAGACGCTCGATTATCTCGAGTTCACCGGCCGCGACGAAGAACACATCGAGATGGTCCGCGAATATCTCGAAGCACAGGGACTCTTCGGCGATCAGGAACCAGAATACACCGAGGTCGTCGAACTTGACCTTGGAACCGTCGAGCCAAGCCTTGCTGGCCACAAAAAACCACACGCACGAATCCCAATGCCGGACCTGGACGAGCACTTTGAAGGACTCCTTGATGAGCAGGGCGTCCTCGACGGTGGTGCGGAAGTCGATGCTGGCGACGGCTCGATGATGGTCGAACAGGGACTCGACCTTGACGAAAAAGTCCCAATCGAACTTGACGATGGAACCGAAGCGGAAATCGGCCACGGCAGCGTCGTCGTCAGCGCAATCACGAGTTGTACGAACACCTCTAACCCATCCGTGATGCTTGCAGCCGGTCTGCTTGCGAAAAACGCTGTCGAGAAAGGACTTGACGTTCCCGAGTATGTCAAAACCAGTCTCGCACCAGGTAGCCGTGTCGTGACGGAGTATCTCGAAGAGACGGAACTCCTCCCATACATGGAGGAACTCGGCTACCACGTCGTTGGATACGGCTGTACGACCTGTATCGGTAACTCCGGTCCGCTTCCAGAGGCTATCGAGAACGCTATCGATGAACACGGTCTCTGGACGACGAGCGTCCTTTCGGGTAACCGGAACTTCGAAGCACGGATTCACCCGAAAATCCGAGCGAACTATCTCGCCAGCCCACCGCTTGTCGTCGCCTACGGCCTCGCAGGCAAGATGGATATTGACCTCGAAGAAGAGCCACTCGGTACCGACGAGAACGGCGAACCAGTCTACCTCGCCGACATCTGGCCGGATAACGAGGAAATCAAACAGGTTCGTTCACGCATCTCTTCGGAGATGTTCGAAGAGAAATACGCCTCAGTCTACGAGGGTGACGAGCGCTGGGAAGCACTCGACGCCCCAACGGGCGATGTCTACGAGTGGAACGACGAGTCCACCTACATCCGCGAGCCACCGTTCTTCCAGGACTTCCCACTTGAAAAGCCAGGTGTCGACAACGTTGCCAGCGCCCGCGCGATGATGATGCTCGGCGATACGGTTACGACCGACCACATCAGCCCGGCCGGTCCGTTCGGTCCTGACCTGCCAGCGGGACAGTGGTTGCTTGAACGTGGCGTCGAGCCGTACGAGTTCAACACCTATGGCTCACGCCGTGGCAACCACGAAGTGATGATGCGCGGGACCTTCGCCAACGTCCAGATTGAAAATGAGATGCTGGACGGCAAGGAGGGTGGCTACACCATCCATCACCCAACTGGCGAGGAGACGACAGTCTTCGAAGCCAGCGAGCGGTACCGCGAAGAAGGCACACCGCTCGTCGTCTGTGCCGGTGAGGAGTTCGGTACTGGCTCCAGCCGTGACTGGGCAGCAAAAGGAACTGACCTGCTCGGTGTCCGTGCAACCATCGCTGAGAGCTACGAGCGTATCTACCGTGACAACCTCATCGGAATGGGTGTGCTTCCGCTGCAGTTCCAGGAAGGAGACTCCTGGGAATCGCTCGGTCTCGACGGCAGCGAGTACTTCCACATCGAAGGATTCGAAGATGGTGTCGAGCCAGCAGGCGAGTACACCGTTGTCGCTGAAGACGAAGATGGTGAGAAGACTGAATTCACCGTCACGGCACGGGTGACTACGGCGGATGGTGTTCGCTATGTCGAACACGGCGGTGTCCTGCACTACGTCCTCCGTAAACTCCTGCAGAAAGAGCAGGCAGCATAACGCAACGAACCGTTAGAAGGTTCGCTCCTCGTTTGAATCGCTATTCGAGGTCGACGACGTATACTTTACCTGACCGCAGTTCGTTTTCGCCAGCGAATGGTGCACCAATTATGCCCACTGTTCCCTCTCTATTTACCGCGACAGTCTCGCCGAAGGTATCCTGTGCTGACCCATCGGCTGCACGGAACTTTCGTGATTCCTGCCACTCATCGTCTGTCTTGGTGAACAGGTAAGCTGCCCCAGCATCTTCTCCCACATCGGTATCGTGAAGCGGTGCACCAATCAGTGCTCGTTCGCCTGGTCCGTTGAGCCCAACGCCCCGCCCAAATCGGTCGCCGATTCGTCCATCAGATGATTGAAGTACCACGGAATCATCGCCGAACAAGCCAGATTCCTCGGTCACAATGAGTGCGTACCCTTCGAGAAAACTTGTAACAGGTGTGTAAACATCAGTGCCGAGGAGACCGAGTTGACCATCGTCTGTAATGCTAAGGTCGACACCGACACGGTGGTCATCGGCACCGCCGCCTACAAGTGAAACGTGTGACCAGCCATCATTATCACGTTCGAACAGATGTGCCTGACCGTAATCTCTCAGCACACCCGTGTTTGCCATAATGGCCCTGTCACCAGCATCATTCATTGTGACAACTTCCCCCCATCGCTGTCCGGGTTCGATGAAATCGATATCTTCAGCATCTTCCGGAATGAACGGTCGGTCCTGAAGTACCCATCCGTCACTGTTGACAAAGCCATAAGCCCCGTCATTGGAGCCGATGAGTGCATGCTCTGCAGTTCCTGCAAGCGCTACTGACTGCCCGAACTCTGCGTTGAGCGTTGGCTCATCTGGCTGGAACTGCTCGACCTGCTCCCACCCTCCACTCCCATCATTGAATAGATAGCCTGCTCCTGTCCCGTCTTTCGTCGGTGCTCCGGCAATAATGTTCTTACCGTTTCTATCAATATCGACAGCCCGGCCAAACTGGTCACCCTCGTGAGCACCCGTTGGGAGTAGCTTCGCTTGTTCGACCCACTCGTCTTTGTCCTTCTTGAAAATATATACCGCACCGGCGTTTTGACCGTTTTCATCATCTCCAGGGGCACCCACGACGGCAACGGTGCCATCTCGATCGAGCGCAACTTGGTAGCCAAACAATTGACTCTCGCTCGCATCTGTCGGGACGAATGACTTGTCAAGCTCCTTTTCGGCAGGTGGCTTCTGTGGGTCCGCTGGGTCGAACCAACAGTTCCTGTAGTCTCCGTCCCAGTGGTCTTTCATTGCCTTTTTGACACACTTGGCCTTCTCAAGGGCTGACTGTGAATAACTGTCTGTATCCAGTGTGTTGTTTCGCATAACACACCGTGGTCGACTAAACCGGTCCTTTCCAGCGAGTGGCCGGTTATACGGTACGACTCCAACAACCGTTTCCGTCTCCGATTTGTATTTAATAACCGGTGAATCGCCATACTCTTCTGTAGTCGTCGCCGCCTCCTCTGTGAATTCGATTAATTCACACTCGAAGGAATGTTCATCTTCTTCCTGTGTAGTCCGGTCTACGATGACGTGGGCAATCGCTGGGGGGTCGTAGTTCAGGTCATCGCCAACAATCATCCACAGCTCTCGTTCGCTTTTGAACTCAACAGCAAACTCTTTCCACGCACTGGCCTGTTCACTTATTATCCCGAAACTGAGTCCCGCTGCTGCTGTTCCGGCACCGATTGTTAATAGTTTCCGACGATTCACCGGGAACCGGTCGAACCCTTCTGGCTCATGATTCGTCATTAGATACCGTTCACGAAAGCACTCTTTTGTTATGCAGTTGATTAATATGGGTAGACCCTACCGGAAGTAGAGTAAAAAGGGTATTACCTGGTGCAGAAAACGCGATGGCGTGTTGCTATGTTGCTGCGTCGATTGCCTGGTCCAAATCAGCGATAATGTCGTCAGTTGCTTCAAGCCCAACCGACAGACGAACAAGGTCGTCAGTCACGCCGGAGGCCTGTTTTTCCTCGTCGCTCAACTGCTGGTGTGTCGTACTTCCTGGGTGAATGATGAGCGTCTTCGCATCCCCAACGTTTGCCAGCAGGCTTGCTAGCTCGACTTCATCACAGATATCTCGGCCAACCTCATAGCCACCCTCGACACCAAATGTAATCATGCCGCCGTAACCGTTTTTGAGGTATTTCGAGGCGTTCTCATGCGTTTCGTGTGATTCGAGACCGGGATAGTTGACCCATGAGACTTCGGGATGGTCCTCGAGATATTCTGCGACGGCCATCGCGTTATCTGAATGCCGCTGCATCCGGAGTGGAAGCGATTCCAGTTTCTGCATCGTTACCCAGCCATCGAACGGTGACTGCTGATTTCCGAGGTCCCGGAGGCCGCGAGCGCGGGCAGCAAATGTAAAGGCTGCATCACCAAACTCCTCAGCAAAGTTGATACCGTGATAGGCCGGGTTGTCCTCGCTAATCTCCTCGTATCCCCACTCGGCCCACGGGGAATTACCGCTGTCGACGAGTGCGCCGCCAATGGTTGACCCACTTCCGTGAATCCACTTTGTCGTCGATTCCCAGATGAGGTCTGCGCCGTGTTCGAACGGCTGGCAGAGATATGGCGTCGCAAAGGTATTGTCGATGAACAGTGGAACCTCGTTCTCGTGGGCAATCTCGGCGAGACGCTCGATATCTGGTGTCACGAGTGCTGGGTTACCAATCGTCTCAGCGTGGACGTAGGCTGTATCCTCATCGATAGCTTCCTCGTATGCCTCGTAATCCAGCGTATCGACGAATCGGGCCTCGATGCCGCGGCGTTTTGCCGTGTGGGTGAAGTAGGTGTAGGTTCCGCCATAGAGGGCTGATGCCGTGACGATATTGTCGCCGCTTTTAGCAAGCAAGAAGGTGGCGAGGTCAAGCGCTGCCATCCCGCTTGCAGTGGTCATGCACCCAATCCCACCTTCAAGTTTAGCAAGGAGGTTTTCGAGCATCATCGTCGTCGGGTTCATGATGCGGCTGTAGATGTTCTTGCCTGTGTAAGCCGCTGCATAGGACATTGGTTCGCCATCGAGGGCGAACAGTTCAGCCGCGTGGTCAGCATCATCGAAGACGTACGAGGTCGTCTGATAGATTGGTGGAGCGCGTGCGCCGGTTGCGGGGTCTGGCTGCTGGCCAGCGTGCAATGCGTCTGTGAAGATGTCGTCGTCAGTCATACATTCGTATCTCAGTCGTTCAAGGCTTCAATGTTGGTAAAGAACCAGTTCGTTGCCGAAGTCTGCGACGCAGCCCTATCGGTGGAGAGACAACTGGGTGCTACGAACGAAGGAGTAAATCATCAAGCAGCTTTGATTGTGCTGTATTCAGATGCTCGGTAAAAGTGGAGGGCCGAATGTCGAGTGATTCCGCGACTTCGCTGGCATTTGCCGTTCGGGGATATTCGAAATAACCCATCTCGTAAGCTTGCTCGAGTACCTCCCGTTGGCGGCCCGTGAGTTGGTTCATATCCACCGGAACAAGCTCTTCTTCATCCCGGTCTTCGCGACCCTGAACCAGATACTCGACGCGAACTTGACCAAACTGTTCTTTCAGGTCACGAAGTAATCCTCTGAGGATATCGACGTTGGCTGTGTGGAGGGTGACGTGTAAGTTTCCGTCAACCGCGTACGTATCAGTCACCGGGCCGAGTTCTTGCTCGATATGTTCACAGATACAGGTTCTATCGTGGTCCTGTTCGAACTCATAAACCTGCTGTGAGCCGTAATCGAACACTTCATTCATCGATTCCTCCTCGCCCGTGGTAAGGTCACAGTCAGATCCTGTGAACTGCTCTTTAACTTTGTCATCCCCATTCATTGTCCACGAAACGTCGGTTAAGGGGCCATCAGCGGTCTTTGAGACGCTGGCCACTGGACAGTCGCTGGCATTCTCGAAGACCAATTCGGCACGAACACCTGTCATATGTCAATATATGATATCCCGTAAAATAGAGGGGGTGACAATTCTCAACCCGTGGGAACAGCCTCCGTACACGCGGTCGGTATACTCATCTATGTCGAGAACATCAATAGATGTGTGACCGATAGCCCCCCAGAGCAAATGCGGCGTGAGGACGCTGACACGGTCTCGGGAAAGCAGCGGGTCACCGTGTATCCCGGGAAGGAAGTTATCGTCGATTTTGACCCTGACCTCACGTTCGAATGTGTAGACGATTGCACGTGGTGTTGTCAACACGGGGTATTGCTATACGAAACGGACCTCTTCGAACTTGCAAACCACGCCTCACTGGCTGACGCGACGACGACTGTTCGCGGCGAGGAGTTCATAAAAAAGGAGTCAAAAGAGCGAGACGAACACGTCGATGAGGACGGTGAAGCTTGCTATTTCCTCCGCGAGGATGGCCTCTGTCAACTCCATGCCGAAACTGGCTGGAAACCAACGCGATGTTCCATTTTCCCACTCTCCGTCTCCGTCGAGGACGGGGAAATACATGTTTCCGTTCGAGACACTGCTCACGAACACTGTGATGGCCTGAACGTAAGCGACCGTCGTGTTATCGACCATCTCGATGCCTTTTTACCCGAACTCCTCTGGGAACTCGATAATCCGGAAACGCGGCGAGAGTTGTGACAGTGCTTGCGAGGATGATATTTGATACGCCTTTTTTAATATTAAACTAGTAAGGGCCTCTTGCTAATTATGACTAATCCTACCAATTAGTTGTACTTATGGATGGAAATGGTCAGGCGAACCCCACCCGGCGAACAGTTATTGTAGGGATTGGCATTGGAGCAGCGTCAGTCGGCCTCGGAACAAGTGTGACGGCAAGCAGTCACGAGGCTGATGTTACTGTGACAATCGATAACATTGGGTCCGATGCGTGGGAGGTAACGGCTGTCGATGGCGATGAAGATGTCGCACCAACAGGTGAAGAAAATCCGACACTGACGCTCACCGAGGGAACGCGATATTCCTTCGAGAATGAAGGGAGCGGCGCTCATCCGCTTGCGTTCCGCGATAGCGATGACGACGAATTACTCAGTCAGAGCGGAGATGGGTCGCTCGAAGATGATGACGATATCGACTGGGAGGATGACGAGGAAACGGTCTCGTTTACAGCCACCGAGAGCTTCGGTGACGAGATTGATAACTACGTCTGCACGGCTCACCCCTCGATGGTCGGGGACGTGACCGTGGAAGCGGCGGAGGACGATGGGGATGCTGATGCAGTCGTGACACTCGATAATGTCGGCTCCGATGCGTGGGAGGTAACTGCCGTAGACGATGAGGAAATCGCGGAAACAGGAGAAGAGAATCCAACAATTAGCCTGGAAACTGGTGTCAGGTACAGCTTCGAAAACGGTGGCTGGGATTCACACCCCCTTGCGTTCCGAGATGAAGATGATGAACCGTTGCTGAGTCAAGACGGTGATGGTGAGTTTGATGATGACGAGGATATCAACTGGGAGGATGCAGGCGAGACGGCGACGTTCACTGTTACTGAAGAGCTTGCCGAGTCGCTGGATAACTACGTCTGTACGGTCCACCCGTCGATGGTCGGGGATATTGAGTCACCTGAAGAAACCGACGATGCGGCACTGACTTTCCCGAATCAGGCGACTGCGTCAAGTACGTTCACTGCTGCGGACGACGACAGTGGAACGAGCTATGCTGGAGGGAGTGACCAGTCTGTATTCGGGACAACCCTGGCGACGATGCAGGGTGAAACGACACCGGCTGTGCTGGTCGAAGACGTTACGACCACGGAAGAATCGTACGTCGTTGTGACGTATGAGGGCGGTGAGGACCTCGTTATTGCGGGAATCGAAGCAGTCGACCCCGAACTTGAGGAGGCAGAACTGGTTATCCCTGTCGAGGATGACGGCGGGTTCCCTGGGCCACACGTTGCACATATCATCCCGGCAGATGATGCAAGCGAAGCGTACGAACCCGGTGACGTGGTCTCAGCAGACACTGCCGAAGCGGTTGTAACCAACGACGAAGCGAGCGTGTATCAGGCAACCCTCGAATTTGACGACCAGGAGACAGATGAACCAGTCGAGGAAGGTGACGTGATGGCCACTGTCGATGTTACAGTTAACGGCGACGATGAAGCGGGCTATGTCGTCGATATCCATCCAACTGATGCCGATGGCGAACTCGTCGGTGACGAGTTCGTGGGGGCGACTGATGTCCTCACTGGCGAGTCGATGGGTGCCGAAATTGTTGCTGAGCAGGTCCCGGATGACGGCGAGTTCAACGAACTGCCGTTTGCAGGTACTGATGACTTTGTCGCGATGATACACTATGTTGGCGACGAAGCAGATGAAGGGGATGCGGCCTCACCGGGCGAGTACCCAGTTCTGCCGAATATCGATGCTGATGAGGGACCGGTTCCCGGCGGTGTTACGGATATTGGAACCTTGACCGCAGCGGATGAAGATGACCCCGATGAAGATGATATGGATGCTGAAGATGATACCGATGATGACCCGGCAGACGGTGAAGATGAGACGGATGCAGAAGATGATGTAGCCGATGACGATGGGCCAGGATTCGGTCCTGTTGTCGGCCTCGCTGGTGTCGGCGGAGCAGCGGCCTATGCCGCGAGAAAGTTCCGCAGCTCCGACAGCACTCAGATGGAGCAAAAAGAGTAACCTGGACATCTTAGCGGTTTTGGATTAGACTACCGACACGCCTTCCGCCACTGCTTGCGGTCGATAACTGCTCCGTCGATGTTCTCGGCGGGAGCTTCCATCGCCACCCAAAGAAACTGTGCTGCGATATCTGCAGGGTCGAGGCCATTCTTGTCAGTCAGCGATGTTTCGACCAGTCCGGGGTCAACGATACTAACTGGTTGTTCAATGTCAGCGCTGAATCCCCGAGCGATGGCTTCGGCAGTCGCTTTTGAGACTGCATACGAGCCAAACCCGGCAGGTTCGGTTCTCGCGACACGACCTGAACTGACGAGTATGCGGGCGTCCGATGCCAGATGTGGAATTGACTCGCGGATTGTCGCAAATACCCCACGGCCGTTCGTCCGGAGATGGTCATCGTATGCTGCATAGCTTTCGTTCGCCAGCGGTGTTTCCCCCGTCTCACCATGATAGACGCCTGCGTTGGCAACGAGATACTGGATACCGCCAGTAATCCGAGCAGCTTCTTCCATTAGTCGCTCGACATCGTATTCGTCACGGACATCGCCCCGAATCACCGTTGCGTCTCCACCCGCCTCTGTAATTCCCTCTGCAACCTCTTCGAGAGCATCAGTTGTCCGAGCGAACAATACGACGTGAATCTCTTCTTGCGCAAACTTCTCTGCAACAGCTTTCCCGATTCCACGACTCGCACCAGTGATGACCGCCGTCTCGCTATTCATACGATACCATAGTGTTCAGTTGTCTTGAATGACCGTCCATACCTAACTACGGAAGTAGATGGCTTATGTCGGTTCAGACAAAATATCAGGTATGACAGACCTGGCTGGAACGGAAGTTGCTGTAATCGGCAGCGGATTTGGTGGCCTCTCTGCGGCGTGTTATCTCGCAGACGCTGGTGCGGACGTGCGTGTCATCGAAAAGAACGAGCAACTCGGTGGGCGAGCCAGCGTGCTCGAACGAGATGGGTTTCGGTTTGATATGGGTCCATCGTGGTATCTCATGCCCGATGTGTTCGAACGGTTTTTTGCTCACTTTGGGAAAGAGCCAGCGGATTATTACGACCTGACCCGACTCGACCCTCACTACCGAATCTTCTTCAAGGATGGTGACCAAGTGGATGCAAGCGGTGACCTGGCTGCGATGCGCAGCCTCTTTGACTCCTACGAACCGGGTGCCGGGGAGCGGTTTGATTCGTATCTCGAAACCAGCCGACATCATTACGAGACGGCGATGGAGAAGTTCGTCTACGTGGACCGCTCGAAACCACGAGACTGG
>LKMJ01007781.1_pt1 | contig 10085 bp, 11 predicted proteins | sample 643391 | NCBI WGS metagenome assembly LKMJ01 (sample SAMN04112250, study PRJNA286221) | soda lake metagenome | biome: soda lake; feature: Kulunda Steppe; material: water; isolation source: sample PL-Br10 brine of Picturesque Lake | place: Russia: Kulunda steppe | collected 2010-07
GCCGCAATCGCCTGTTTGTCCCACATCGAGATGCGGATGCGACCGGTGCTGTCGGCGACCTCCATGTTGACGACACAGCCATCTTCTTGGTCTTCGCCGTCGCGTTCGAACGTGCGGAGTTCGCCAATGGAGACGATTTTGGCCTCGAATTTGACCTCGTCCATTCCCGGTTCGATGTCGGCTATGCCGTTTACCTCCTCGTCTTTGAGTTCGTATGCAATGAGCTCTGCCGCCGTTTCCTCGTCGGCCAGCCCGCCCATCTGCTCGACTTTGTCTTCGACGGCCTCGCGGAACTCCTCCAGCGAGACGTCGGTGTCGAGGTCGTCGTAAACGTCCGCTATGACACCCATGAGTATATGCTGTGGCAGGGCCAGACCGCGCTTAAGCGTTGTCCTTGGGGGGTTTCGACAGCCGTTCGCTGGCGTGCTCGCAGGGTGTCGAGTCGTCCCGCGGGCGGGCGGTTGTGGCTCGACAAATCGCGTGTTGGAGGCATACGCTGGCTGCGGCGGAATCAGATAAAAAGCTCAGGGACGAGCGGTGGTGACCACGCCCGATTCGGCCGCGCCGTCGTGGAAGACGTCGATGGCCTCAGGGAGTTCGTCGAACCGGAGTCGAAGCTCGTAGCCCAACTGGACGATCTGTTGGGTACACATCGTCTCGTCATCGCTGAAATCTACCTCGCCGATTTCGACCCGAAGCGTCCCGTTGTCGTCATGGCCGCCGAGGAAAATCGGGACGGCACAGCCGTTTCGCCCCTCGATGCAACCAGTGATGAGCGCTTCGACTTCCGAGTCGAGAAACTCGACGGTCGCCGTCTCGGGGTCCGAGCAGTCTTCGGTGTCGATAAAGGTGGCTCCGGCCACGCGCTCGCTGTCGATCCGGTCGGTTGGGTCGGTGGCGTCGTCGTTCATACCGGTATCAATGGGCTCGTCATCGGGTTGGGGGTCGTCGGTCGGCTCTCCGTGCTCGTCGGGTGACTCCGCGTCCTCGTCGTCGAAACTCGCACAGCCGGCGAGCCCGGCGGTCAGGCCGACCACAGCAGCCCGGCAGACGGTTCGTCGGTTCATATCGGTGTCAGTTGCTGTGATGGTATATGCTTGTGGGCGTGCCATGCCGACAGCCGTCATGGGACTGCCGTACCGTAACCGTCTTAAGTTAACCGAGGATACCAGTAGATGAGTCCTGGTAGGGTAGTGGACTATCCTCTTGGCTTGCGGAGCCAGGGACCGGAGTTCAAATCTCCGTCAGGACGTTTCTCTGCAGCACAACACCGCGAGCGAAGCGAGCGGTCAGTGCTGCAGGAAACGGAACAGGTGATTTGAGCAGACGAGTCGAGTCCGCCCAGCCCCCTATTTATAAATTAGGCACTGACTACCAGTTCACGCCAGTCGCAAGCAGGCCGGCATCAACCAGCAACAACAGCGCGAGGCCACCGGCGGCCAGCCAGATCGGTCGAGTGTTCTCGACGGCCTGCTCGACGTTCGGCGGCGCATCGGAGCCACCGAGTCGTTTGCAGCCGATCTCGACAAGCGCGGTCAACACGAGCCACAAAAGCAGCATCGCAACGACGAGCTGGCCGCGGCCCGTACTGAACAGCGACTCAGCAGTGTACCGGGTGCCCGCCAGATGCCCACCCGTGGCAACAAACACAATCGCGCTGATGCGGGTGAGCCATGCCAACCGCGTGGTGATCGTCGACATCGCTGGTGCCGAAATCGACCCACTAGAGGCTGCGGGTAACACCGCCCCAACAACAAACAGCACACTCCCGGTCCACAGCCCGGCGAACAACACGTGCAGAATCTGCATGATACTGTCGACTACCATACGTTCGTGTTGGTCGAGACGCTGAAATATCTCTCGTCATTCGCCCGCTTGGTACGTTCTCAACGCGTGATTAGCAAACATATCTTTTCAAATCCTAAAAAAGCGTTTCCTCGACGTGAATCTTTAAGTGGCTGGCGACGGAATATAGAGCCGCTATGAGCACACAAAAGACCGTCCGACAACAGTTCGGTACTGTCGAAGAGTCCGAGGCCCTCCGACTCGACAAAGAAAAAGCCGAACAGATTATCGAGGCGCTCAACACGGATCTCGCCAACGCCTACGTGCTGTATCACCAGCTTCACAAACACCACTGGAACGTCGAGGGCGCAGAGTTCCGCGATCTGCATCTCTTCTTGCAGGAGGCCTACGAGAACCTCGAAGTCGGCGCGGACATGATCGCCGAGCGCGCCCAAGCCATCGGCGGCGTCCCGATTGCCGGCCCAGCCAACCAGCAGGAACGTGCAACCATTGAGTTCGAAGGCGAAGATGTCTACGACATCCGGACCTCGCTGGAGAACGATATGTACGCCTACGCTGAGATCATCGAGGGCATGCGCGAGCACATCCAGCTGGCGGCCAACCTCGGCGATCCGACGACCGAACACCTGCTCAAAGAGATCCTCACAGATCTCGAAGAGGACGCCCACCACATCGAACACTACCTCGAAGACGACACGCTCGTGCTCGAATCGGCAACACAGTAATCACACAGCACGATTCGAAAACAAACTGCGCTGTCTGAGGCCGTCTAAGCGATCTGCGCTCGTATTTTTACAGCCAGACGATAGCGACAGACCGTTCAGAAACAGCCTATCTGGAACCAATATTTAGTTCGACACCAATGAATAAGTGAGAGACACATCACTCGTCTGTATGGATCGAAGAGCATTCGTTGCCGGTGGCTCGACAGTGCTAACGCTGGGGCTTGCTGGCTGTGTTGATGACAGTCTGGATATTGATATGGCCGGAGACAGTTCAGGCAATGACGCAGAAGCAGCCGTTGAGGCGTTTTTACAAGCGGCTGCGGCGGGCGATACTGAAACACAAGAGGAGTTGATCCACGAGGAGTCGACCGGGTTTTCACCAACTGATGAAGAGCTCGACATAACAATCAACGAGGTGGAATCTCGGTCTGTACAAGAGGTCGCTGAACAGGAGGGCCACGATACCGCTGAAGAGGACATCGAAAACATAACACAGGAGATCGAAGACGAGGTTGACGAGATCGGTGCGACCGAGTACGCTCATGTGTATATCGATGTTGAAGACGAAGAACGCGGTTCAGAAGAGGGATACCTGTTTCTCGTCGAGGATGCTGGTGAGTGGCAGATTTACGCTGATGGTCTCGGTGCCGAACCAGCGCGTGCCGAAGCGACTGGTGAAGAATCACAGGAACAGATAAGCAGTCAGGTACAAATCATGTCTGCAACAGGTCTAGTTACAGAAGACGAAACGATTGACGAAATAGATATTTCCGTGACAAAACCCCCGGGAGCTGACGACATTGATCTTGAAGCAGTCGAGTATGAGTTTAGTATGGAAGGCGATCATTCTTCTGGCACACTTTCTGCGGACCAGATAAGCGCCATTCAGGCCGATACTGATGACAACGTTATTACAGATCAGACGGATCGATACGAACTGTCTTTCGATGCCACAGCACAGTTCGGTGCTCATCTCGAAGCCGGCGAAAGCGTTCAGTTGACTCTTACAACTGAAGAAGATGCGACAACTTTTGAAGAACTCAGAGTTCCGGACAGTCTCGTCGATCGAGAGGCAGTCAGTCTGTAATTCCAGTATCAGAACGGATACGCGGTCGCTTATTCAGTAACTAACCGTTTCCGGAAGTTGTTGGCCGTCAACGTGCCTTGGACCAGATAGGACGCTCCGGTGTGCTTCGGAGCGATCACTGCCGCACCGAACAGCAGGGCTGCGCGCTATTCGTTGCCGTTGTGGGAGGCATGACCAGCCTGCGTCAAAAGCGAGATGACGTGAGCTGTGCGCCGGCGCTCTGCGAGCAGTTGGTCGAGGGGGACCACCGAAGACTGAGAGGACATACCAGCAGGACAGCGCGCGAGCCAAAAACCACCGGAGATCTCGACGAACACTCAGTCAGTTCGGGGAATCGCGTACGCACCCGCCACGAGAAAGGCAACGGCGAGTCCGGCAAGCACCAGCAGGTTCCACAGAAATGGCTCGCCGGCTGCCGGCGCGTAGGTGATTGATCGAACGCCGCGCGCGAAGTAGGTCAGCGGTGAGAGCACGACCACTGGCTCGAACCAGCCCGGCAGCTGTTCGAGGGCGATGAACGTATCCGAGAGGAATAACAATGGCAGCGCGATGGTGTTGCTTGCGGCGATCACCCCATCCTGTGAGTCGGCCAGCCGTCCGAGCAGCGCGCCGAAGCCACAGAACAGCACCACTGCCAGCACAACAAACGGAACCAGCATCACCAACTCGGTCGAGACCCGAATCGCCGCATCCGTCAACAGCCACACGAGTCCGAGAATCAAGAGGCTGGCGAGGCCGATAATGATCGTGTTGACGAGTGTGTGGGCCACAAGCCACTCAGCCCGAGTGAGCGGCGTCGTCGCCAGCTTCTCGAAACGGTTGTCATCCCGATGCCGAGCAATCTCGCTGCCGACCCTCGACAGCGGCGTAAACAGCACGACCGTCGCCAGATACCCCGGTATATAGTAGGCCGCCGGCTCGGCGAACAGCCCGCCGTCGGTGGGCTGGGTTCGGACCAGCGCGCCGAAGATCACGACGAGAATCACCGGGAAAAAGAACGTAAAAAACACCGCCGTTTTCCGGCGCAGAAACGAGTGCCACGCAGCGGTTGCCTCGGCGCGTATCCGTCGGCTGCGGCTCATTGCTCGACCTCCGGTGGGGCTGTTGGCGTCGAGTCGGTCGGTGTCGAGAGCGTCATTGCAGCCTCGAACGTCTCGCCAGTAAGCTGGAGATAGACGTCTTCGAGGCTGGGTTCGGACCACTCCAGTGACTCGTAGCTGATGTTTGCGGCTGACAACACCTCGACTGCGTGGCCGATCTCGACCGGCGAGACACCGTCGACGGCGATCTCGCCGGGGGTCGCGGTGGCCACAAACCCGGCGTCGTCGAGGGCGGTGGCTCCTACATCGCTCGCGTCGGTGCCAATGATGAGCCGACTGTTGCCGCCGTGGTCGGCGATCAGATCAGCAGGAGTGCCAACCGCGACAAGCCGGCCGTTTTCAAGCAGTCCGACACGATCCGAGAGGCGTTGGATCTCGGCCATCGAGTGGCTTGTGAGCACGACCGTTGTCCCGCCGGCGGCCAGCGATTCGAGCAGCTCCCACAGCGAGTGTCGGCCTGCGGGATCGATTCCCGTTGTTGGTTCGTCCAAAAACAGCAGATCCGGACTGTTGACCAGCGCGGTCCCAACACAGACGCGACGCTGTTGGCCCCCCGAAAGCGTCTCATACCAGCTGTCGGCTGCCTCGACAAGCCCGACATCCCGCAGGACAGCGTCAGTTTCGCGGGCGGTCTCATACAGCCCACCGTAGTAGTCGATTAACTCGCGGGGCGTAAGGCGGGCGGGCGGCGAAAACGACTGTGGCAACAGCCCAATGCGGTCGCTGTCGACGTCGGTTGGCTCGCTGCCAAACACGGAGATATGGCCCTCGACTGGCGTTGTGCCGGTCAGCGCGCGGACGAGCGTGGTTTTGCCGGCTCCGTTTGGGCCGATCAGGCCGAACACCTCGCCTTCGGCCACTGACAGATCGACCCCACGGAGGGCGACCGTCTCGCCATAAGATTTGGCAACGCCATCGGCGACGACAACCTCATTCATACGTTGGCTCGGAGCGGTCGGGGCCTAAGATTTCTGTTTCGCCGTCGAGATAGCCGAATCAGCTATAGGACTCGACGACAAACAGAGGCGTGATGGATCACCGAGGGTGGCTGTCGACTGTCGGCATCATCATGCTGATAGTCATTGTGATTGCGATCAGCTTCACGGTCAGCCTCGCTGTCTTTTTATAAACCCCGTGGGTTTTTGTCGCTGTCTGTCCGTGGTGCCGTATGGAGTACCGACAACTCGGCGCGACGGGCACCCGCGTCTCAGAACTCTGTTTTGGCACGTGGCGATTCGGACGGAAAACCGGCGGCGTCCTTGAGACTGACGAGGACGATGCTCACGAACTGCTCGACGCGTTTGCTGCCCACGGCGGCAACTTTATCGACAGCGCAAACATCTACGGCGATCCCAACGGCACCAGCGAATCCTACATCGGCAGCTGGCTCGAAGACCGGGACCGCGAGAAGTACGTCCTCACCTCAAAGGTCTACTTCGAGTACGACGAGGCCAACCCCAACGGCTCGGGGCTGTCGAGAACGCACATCCGCAACCAGATCGACAAAACGCTTGACAACTTGGGAACGGACTATCTGGATCTCTACTACATCCATCGCTGGGACGAGAATACGCCTATCGAGGAGACGCTCTCGACGCTCGACCGGCTCGTCGAGGAGGGCAAAGTCAACTATCTCGGGGCCTCGACGATGGCCGCCTGGCAGCTCACCAAGGCACTCTGGAAGGCCGACGTGAACGACTACCAGCGGTTCGATGTCGTCCAACCCCTGTTTCATGCGGGCTACTACAAGGACGTCGAGGAGTATCTCTCAGTCGCCGCCGACCAAGAGCTGGCAGTCTGTCCCTACTCGCCGTTAGCCGGCGGCTTCCTCACAGGAAAGTACGAACGCGCCGATCCTGATGATCCGAAATCGGTTCGGGCACCCGACGGCTCGCGCGGGAGTTTCGACGAGCGGTTCGAACGCTTTTATCTCTCCGAACGCGGCTGGAAGGTGCTCGATGAGATCCGGACGATTGCCGACGAACTCGACGCCAGCCCCGCACAGGTGTCGCTGCGCTGGCTGATGGATCAAGACGCATTCACGTGCGTGCCGATTATCGGTGCGCGCACGGTCGACCAACTCGACGAGAACGCGGGTGCAGCCGACATCTCGCTGACGAACGATCAACACGACCGCATTACAGAGGCCCGATTCAACGAAGACGGTCGGCGCTGGGGTCACTGATTAGGGTGATCTGAGCTGGGATCGAACCCGGCGAACGATTGCATCGACATCGAAGTCGTCGTCTTCTTTGTCAAAAATGAGTTCACCGTTCACGCGTACGACAAAGATACCATGGTCACCCATCACGAGCGAACAGCGATCCAGGTGAGTGCCGAACTGCCGGACAATGGCTTCCTGAACGGTCAGCGCGCGACCGGCCATCCCGCAGGGCACGCAGTACTCGATCTCGACAGTAGTCACAGCCTACCATGTGGGAGCGAAATATAAAAAGAGGCTACCGTCGGCTGAACTGTGCGAGCCAGTCGTCGGGCCGCCAGTAGAGTAGGGCCGCCGTCAGGACGAACACAGCCGTCGAGACGGTGTACGAGATCTGGAGTGCCGACGCGGTCAACAGCGAGCCGCCGCCGAGCAGTCCCGAAACCACTGAGGCGACAATCGGCCACGAACACGAGACACAGGAAAACAGCCCAATAACGCCCGCGGCTGCCGAGCTTGCAGCATCAATGACTGTCACATACACTAGATACGCCAACGCGCTGTAGCCAACGAGATAGATCGGCAACAGGTTGATCGTGATCAGCTCGCCGCTGTACAGTACGGCTGGTCCGAAGCCAAACGGTAGGGGGGCGATCCGAAAGCCGGTGGCGGCCTCGCCGATCCCAAAGCCGACGATGCCGCCCGCAAACAGCAGCAAGCCGAAGTAGCCACCGGCGATAAGTCGAGCCCGCCGTCGGAGCGACCGACTCGCGGCGGCAGGGCGGCGGTTGGCAACTACCCACGCCGAAACGTTGAGCCAGATAAATCCGAACGCGACAAGCCGGATCGACGAGAGGCTCGCGGGCGTTAACAGCGTATATAAGCCGAGTGCGACGAGCTGACTGTTCAGAAACAATCCCCAGTAGAGTCGCCGACCGGTCGGGACGGGAATAGAAAGTCCAGAGTGGTCGCTCATTGGTCACTCAGAGGGCGAGGCCCTCGACGACAATCGCTAACAACACGAAGCCGAGATAGGCGTTCGAGGCATGGAACGACCGGAAGGCCGCTTTCTCGGTCTGTTTGTAGTGGAGATCGACGACCAGCCACAGGAAGATACCACCGAAGACGACGCCCGTCACGACATAGAGCCAGCCAAGCGTTCCACTGGCTGCGAGGGCAGCGCCTGCGAGTAGGGTCGCACCCAAATACCACAGAATGTGGCGTCGAGTCGCCGTCTCGCCGCGAACGACGGGCATCATCGGGAAGCCGCCGCGGGCGTAGTCGTCCTTGTAGGCGAGCGCGAGATTATAAAAGTGCGCAGGCGTCCACAGGAAGATGAACGTCGCCAACAGTAACCCACCCCAACCGATCTCGCCGGTGACCGCCGCCCAACCGATAAGGGCAGGAAGCGCACCCGCCGCGCCGCCGAGAACGGTGTTTTGGACCGTATTGGGTTTGAGAATCAGCGTGTAGATCACGCTGTAAAAGACGATGGCGAGCAGGCCAAGCAGAGCGGCCAGCCAGTTGATCGTCCAAAAGAGGCCAACTGAGATCGCCGTCAGAGCGAGGCCGAAGGCAGCGGCGTTGCGAACGGGCACGAGATCAGTGGCGAGTGGACGGTCGTTGGTTCGGGCCATCCGGCGGTCGACATCGCGTTCGAGAATGTGGTTGAACGTCCCCGAGGCACCGATTGCCAACGAGCCCGCGACAAGCGTGGCTGCCACCGTATAAGGGGTGAGCCCCGAACCGCCGGCGAGTGCCATCGCAGCGGCGGCAACCAGACACAGCAGCCACATTAGTCGAGGTTTCATTAGTCGGAAGTACGCAAACAGCGTGGCTTTGGTGCGCTCGGCGGGGTCGGTTGGAATCGGTGGGCGGTTGGTTGGGTCGAGTGGCTCAGCCGGTTCGGGTGTTGCACTCGGGGCATCGTCGGGGGTGCCGGTTTCGGCCTCTAACCACCAGGCGAGTGCGGCGATCAGGGCGGTGAAAATCACGACACCAGCGGCGAGATGCACAGTCGAGGTGATCTGGGTGCCGCCGGTTACTGCAACAACAGCGCCGACGCCAGCCTGAGCCGGGAACAAGACGAGTGCAAGCGTGAGTGCGTATCTGACTCGACGACTCGCCTCAGTTCGCCAAGCCAAGAGTGTGGTCACGAACACACCAAGGCCCACACACACAGCCGCAATCCGGTGGCCAAACGCGATCCAGCCGTCTGTTGTGGCAGGCAGCGACCAGCCGTCACCGCAGGCTGGCCAGGCTGTACAGGCTGCTGCAGCCTCAGTGAGTGCAGTGGCGACACCGACAACAAGCAGTAGATACACACCCATTGTCGAGGCTGCCAGAAGGCCGGGAAACCGATCCGGTATTCGCCCAGTCGAAGTCACTACAAGCATAGTCGTGATCAGCATATATAGGAGCCCCGTTTTCGCTGTTCGACTCGGGAGCCACTGCGGAAGTGCCTCGAGTAAAAACCGTTCGAGGGCACAGGAGCCACCCGCCGAAGAAGCTGGGAAGTCAGTAGGTATTTACGAGAGCCATACCAACGACGGTTCAATGAACGCCAAGCGTTTCGCACTCGCTTCGCTGCTGTCGGCGGCCATTCTGGTTCTGTTGGCCCAGCCGGTTGCCGCACAGTCGACATCGGCAGATCTGATCGGCGAGTTGAACAACAAGCTGCTGTATATCGCGATCCCGATCACGTTGTTGGTCGAGATTATCCTCATCTACGCTGTCCTCAAGTTCAAGGACAACGACGAGCCGAAACCAACCAAGGAGAACCGACGACTTGAGATCACCTGGACGGTTGCCACAGCGTTTATCCTGCTGTTTGTCGGCGTTGCCTCCTATGGGGTGATGGCTGACCCAAGCGTCACGTTCACCGGCGACGAAAGCGATGTCGAGCCCGCAGAAGGCGACGTGTTGGTCCAGGCCGAAGCCTACCAGTGGGGCTGGACGATGACCTACCCTGAAGAGGAAATCCAGCTTGATGGCTCCGGTGAGGGTCCAACGGTGGTGCTTCCTGAAGATCAGGACTTATACTTCCAGATCGATGCGACTGATGTGATACACGGCTTCCACGTCCCCGATCTGGGCCTGAAGATGGACGCCATCCCGGACCAGACGACGTTCCTCAAAACTGAGGTCCAAGAACAGGGCGAATACCAGGGCTACTGTTCGGAGTACTGTGGACTGGCTCACTCGAA
>LKMJ01007782.1_pt1 | contig 10085 bp, 15 predicted proteins | sample 643391 | NCBI WGS metagenome assembly LKMJ01 (sample SAMN04112250, study PRJNA286221) | soda lake metagenome | biome: soda lake; feature: Kulunda Steppe; material: water; isolation source: sample PL-Br10 brine of Picturesque Lake | place: Russia: Kulunda steppe | collected 2010-07
AAAATTTTGTGTGTGACCGCTAAAAAGTTTTTCACGTCAAAAGTGAAAAATTTTTCGCTCAGGAGTGAAAAAAATCGTGTGTGACCGCAAATTTTTTTCACTTCCGAGTGAAAAAAAAGTGAAAAAATAGTGAAAAATTTTGTGTGTGACCGCGGCCTTAGAGCTTTGGTCCCAGCCTTAAAATGTGCCAGCTTTTGGAGCACGCAGGTGCAAGCACCCACAAGTGTCACTGTGCCTGACTCTCCCATCCCTCAAGGCAGGTACTGGCAGCAAGTGGGGTGTGAGCTGCTTTCTGCCAGTCAATCTGTCAGGCCTCACATGGCAGAGAGCACGTGTCATCCATTGCTGGGACTCACTGTGTGTGCATGAGGGACCCACTGTGTATTTTGAGGGACTCACTGTGTGTGAATGAGAGACTCACTGTGTGTGTGTGCGCGTGTGTGTGCGTGTATGTGTGTGTGTGTGTGTGTGTGTGTGTGTGTGTGTGAGGGACTCACTGTGTGCTTGTGAGGGGGCATGCGAGGGCAGGGCGCGCTTGCTGCACGGCTGAGCGGTTCGATGCAACAGCCCCCTGCCATCACATCAGGGAATGCATTGCATTGAGCCGCGCGAGCGCACTCGTCGGAGACAGCGCGCGGTTTGAGGGGGGGGCGCCTGCCACCATACATACCACCTAGGGGGCCAGACAGGCAGGCAGAGAGGCACCATCATCCTTGCGCGCACACCCAGCCACCCAGTTCCCAACCCACCCACCCACCCAAGGCCCACCTGAAGACCGCTGTGGCGATGCAGCCCACTTCCGGCTGATGCTGGCCTTGGGCCCGTTCCTCGCTGATACCGCCGCCGTGCCGCTTCTGGGCGCCGCCCGCCGGGCTGCGCGCGCCCCCTCCGCCCCTTTCCTCGCCCTCCTCCTCAGGCCCTCCATCACCGCCGCTGTCCCCGTTGCTGCCCCCACCCCTGCTGCCCCTGCATGCACCGACAGCAGCAGCGGAGTTTGCAGTAGATCAGCCACCTTGCCCCTACTTGCAGGGGGTGCGCAGCACCCAGGCCTCTGGACTCGCGCTGAAGTGCACATGTTCACACGCGAACTGGCTGCCATGTGGGCTCCCCGCCTTGATGCGACACTGTAGAGTGCGCGCAAGGCACGCCTAGACTCCTTCTCGAGCCGATGCCTGCGCACAGCTGCAGGCATGAGATGAGGCGGGAAAGCCCACAGCGCGCGGTCAAGCAGCCACAAGCAGGCCTTTGGTGCACGAGCAGCTGCAAGCAGAGGGCAGCAGGCAATGCGGTGCAGCATGCTCAGCAGGGTCCCAGCCGCCGAGGCTCGAGCAAGGAGTCCATTGAGAAGTCTTGAGACGCTGTTTGCAAGCGGTGTTGAGCGCACAGCGGCTGGCACAGGGCCATTAAGAAAGGAGTCTAGGCATGCCTTGCGCACGCACATGTCACCCCCACAGGTGGCCACCAGGGCCGCGGCGGCCTTCATGCCTGCAGACAGAGTAAGCCCTGCTGAGTGCGCGCCCGCGCCGCCCCCGCCGCCGCCGCCGCCGTCGCTGCTGCTACTGCTGCTGCACGCGGCTGCAGGTGCGCGTGGCAGCGCGGCCTCCTCCTGCGTGCGCGCACACCAGCAAGAGCACAACATAGGCATACGCAGGTGCGGCTTCCGCCCGCAGTTTGGCGGTCGGCGTGGGCAAGGCAAGTGTCCAGACATCAGTGCAGCACGCATGTGGGCGCAGCCGGTGGCGGGGCAGGCAAAAACATGGTGCTGTGCTGTCCTCGGGTGTAGAGCAGAGTGAAAAGAGGTTGGGCTGCGACGTGCATATGCTGCCTAACATGGCCCCGTGGGCGCTGCTGGCCAGCACAGCCATTATGAGAAAACCAGCGCTCCCTGCATGGAGGGCGCCGCCCGCGCGCCGCCACACTCGCCTGCAGGGACACCAGGCGCGCCAGCTGGCGAATACTCGCGCAGTGCACCATCACGCTGTACTGGCTGCCGGCTTGCTTAGGGGCCCTGCCGCCGGGCCGGGCCTGCGCGCCGTTGCCGCTGCCGCCGCGCACGGCCGCGTCTGCATGGGTGGCTGGGGCCCCGGCGCCCTGGGCCTGCTCGCCACACAGCGGCGGCCACCTGCCTGACAAGAGGCCGCGCGCAGGCCATTGCCCCCCAAAGAGGACGAGGACGGCCTCAAATGCCCAAGAGGTCAGCGGCACGCACGCTGCGTCCAGCAGCACGGCACCCTGCACGCGCCGCGTCAGCACCCCACACGCACGTGCCTGCTCACTGTGCGTGTGCGCGCGTGCATTCACGTGCACATGTGCGCGTTCATGTGTGTTGTGTGTGTGCGTGCAAGCATGCGTGCTGCATCAGCACCACATGCATGCTTGCAAGTTGCATGGGGGGCAAGGACAGGGGGAGGGGGATGCCCATGCTCACTCTCCCTTGCCCGCTGACCAGCGTCGCAATGGGCACATGTGCCTGCACATCCACGCCTGCTCATCGTGCTCTGCGTGCGCTGTCTGTTTGTGTGCATAGGCAACCATGTGTATGTGTGCATGTGTGGGCGTACGCGCACAGGCATGAGAACATGCGCGCGCGCATGTGTGTGTGTGTGTATGTGTGTGTGTGTGTGTGTGTGTATGTGTGTGTGTGTGTGTGTGTGTGTGAGAGCACGTGTGCACAAGTGCGCGTGCAAAAGAGGCTGCGCCAGCTCTGCATGAGCTGAAGAGGGGCACAGCTTAACAGCAAGGGGAGCCAGCGTCTCTGCAGCGCGCTTGCAGATTGGTGTGCATGCGCACCTTGCGCGAGCTGGGCGGCGAGCGCGCCAGGAAGGTGGGCGCCAGCGGGGATGTAGCCAGCATGCACGCCTCCCACTCTTGCGCCGTGTCCCCACCCGTGCTCCATCCTGCTCCACACCCCCCCTCGCACCCCTCTGCCCCCTCGCCGCCTGCAGCCCCCCTCCCTGCCCTCTCAGCCCGCGCTGCCCCGCCGCTGGGCCCTGCAGCGCACCCTCCGCCCAGCTCCTTTCCAGTGCTATCCAAAGCGCTCATCCCCCATGTGCGCCCTGCCCCCTCCCTGCTGCCCCTTGCCACCCCCCCTCCGCCGTCGCCCTGCTCTGCGCCCTGCTGGCCTCTGGCAGGCCCCAAGAGCCCATCGCTGCCCCCGCTGCCCTTGTCGCTCGCGCCATCCTCCTCCATGTCAAACAACTCCAGCAGGTCAGGCGCAAGGTTGTCCAGGTCCACCACATCATCACCATCAACCCCGCCCCCCTCCCCCTCTCCGCCTCTGCTCCCGCTCCCGCTCGCCCTCTGCCCCGCATCGTTTGCCACCCCTGCAACGTCCGCTGCCGCCTGCCCTGCACCGTTGCTTGCACCTGCTACACCTGCGCTCCCCGCTCCTAACTTGCCCTGCCCCGGGGCGCCTGCAGCCGGGTCCCCAATCACCCCACTGCCACACGTAAGTCGCACGCCTTCAGACAACGCGCTGCCGCAGGCCCCTTCACCAACCGCACACGCCAGCTGCTCCGCCCCCCCTTGCGCGCCCGCCCTGCAGCCCCTGCTGCTCGCGGTGATGCAGACGACTGTGTGGTGACTGCCGGGGGGCGTGCGCCCCTGCGTGCATGCGCGCTGTGACTCCAGGGGCACGCAGCCTGCAGGGTTGGGCCGGATGTGGGGGGCGCCTGCCCCCTGATGGCCCTGCTGCTGGGGCTGGCTTGGCTGGGGATGACGCGGGTGGTGGTGGTGGTGGTGGTGGTGGTGATGGTGATGGTGGCGTTGGTGGTGGCGTTGGTGGTGGTGATGGTGGTGGCCATCCCACTGCTGCTGCGTTTGCTGGGGCAGCGGCAGCGGTGGAGGCACCCCAGGGTAGGCAGTCCACAAGGGCTGCAGCGCCAGGGTGGCCATCTGGCCAGCCCTGGCCTTCCTGCGTGCATGGCGCGCGTGCGCATGGAAAGTCAGACCTGATGATGAGAAAGCACAGAGGGCGCGCGCACAGGCAGGGCTGAAATGCAAGCTAGCCCCTGGGCTGGGTGCACAGAGTGCGCGCGCACGCTTGCGCAAGCATGGGCGCGCCCTCATGCGCGCAGCCCGCTCCACGCAACACGCCCTTGATCCAAGTCCCACTCAACCTCACTGCAGCAAGCCACAGGAGGCGGGGCATACCTAGCAGGGCGGGCGAACACCCATCTCCAACAAACAGGCCCCTTCATTCGGCTGTTCGTTGGACTTCTCCTGGTCATCATTCATCAGACCGTCGCTTGCCTTTTACCCATAAACCAGAAACTGCCAGAAAGTCAGGCCGCGGCACAAGCGCATGCACAGGTGTGCATGCACACGCATGCAGGGCCCACGGAAGTCACAGGGGTGCATGCACACGCATCACAGGTGTGCATGCACACGCATGCAGGGCCCACGGAAGTCGTGGCCTCAAAGACTTATGCTTGCCTGACGGGTATGTGGCCGCGCTTGATGCCGGACACCTCCACGTCCACAAAGCCGCCCAGGGCGTCCGGCCCCTGAGCACGCGAGCAGCGCAGCATGCGCGCAGTGAGTGAAAGAGCAGGCGGTCCACACAGCAAGCGCGCAGTGAGTGAAAGGGCAGGCGGTCCGCACAGCATGCGCGCAGTGAGTGGGAGAGCACGTGGCCAGCACATAGTGAAAGCAGGTGTTTGGGCATGAACATGTGGCGCCCTGAGGAGCTCGCAGCAGCGCATTATCAGCCAAGGCTTCAGCAGCAGATGAGAGCATGGGCGAGCACGAAGCACACAAAAGGCCACAGGGCCCGCATGGCCCAGCATCGCCTAGCTGGCCACGCAGCACGTGCGAGCCAGCGGCCATGCCACGCCAAGCGCTGCACGGCCCTGAAAACGCGGGTGTGCTTGCAAGGTCCGTTTACTGTTGAGCTGCGCAAGCAGGACGCAGGGCTGCAGCCCTCGTGCGTGCTCGCACACGCTCATGCAAACAGGAGGGCGCAGCCAGGCGCCATGCGGGTCAACTCCTGAGGAGGTTGAAGCAAGGCACCAGCAACCGCACCAGGATGAGTTGTTGGCCCACAGACACGTAACCCTGCAGCACGGTGCCCAGCACGACTGAGCCCACGCCCTCCACCTCAAACGTGCGTGACACCTGCGCGCGCGCCAGGCAGTGCCCCTGCACACCTGGGGACCATGCGGTGTGTGCTGAAGAAGCACTGCTGGTGAGGCTGCCCTTGCATGCAGGAGGGGCTGCGCCCTTCTGACGTGCCAAAGCGCTTGCTTGTATGCCTGAGGGGGAAGGATGCTGCACATGCCTGACATGCAAGTGTATGTAGGTCTGCTTTTGGCGAGCTGCGCACTTTGGGTAACAAGAGATACAAGAGACAGTGTGGCTAACAGAATGCGCAGTTAGAGCGCTGCAGCAAGCAGGCACAGCACATCCCAAGGGCCATCCAGTAAAAGGGCCCTCTTTCTTCCTGCCCAGGGGTATGATTACTCAGGGCTATGGCAGGGATCGCTGAGTGAGGAAGGCATGCTTGCCAAGCACCGACTTGTGTGATGGCAGGCAGGGGGTGTTTCCGCCATGAGGGGCATGCGCAGGAGCGATCTTCTAGGCGCTCTTGCCCCCCTGTGCTAGAAACGCGCACCTGGAAGTGCACTCTGTCGCTCCGGCTGTTTGCTGTGGTGTGCAGTCCGACTTGAGGCAACTCCCTTCTGCTTGCTGCCGCCGCGTCCTCCTTGCCCTCGCCCCTGCCTGATACGTCCACAGGCTCGCCAGCAGGCACACTGCTGTGGCAAGGATCACAGCAGCTGCCCCTCGGTGCATCTTCCTTTGCCGCCGCTGCTGCTGTCGCCACCGCTGGTGAAGCTGGTGAAGGCAGTGGTGGGGGTGGGGGTGGCGGCGATGCAGGCAATGGTGACGGCATTGATGAAGGCAACAGCGACGCACGAGCACCACCAGGTGGAGCGCCTGCCCATGCGTTCTGCAATCCATCAGCCTGTCCATTATGTTCCACGCCCTCCAGGTTGTCCCCAAGGTCAAGGCCTCCAGGCGGCCTCACAGCGCTGCTTGCAATCTCAGAAGTCGCCACCGCGACGGCAGCAGCAGCAGCTGGCACGCCTAGAGCGGCATCGCGCTCAGGGCCGCCGCACTCCCCAGTGGCCTGGTTGCTGGCGCTGCTGCGGCAAACATCTGCACCCATGTGGCGGTCACCGCGCGTGCGGGGGTCAAGGCTGCAGCTGTTGGCAGGCGCTTGCGCAGCACCTGCCTCGCTGCTGGTGCTGCCGCCGCCGTTGCTGCCGCTGCTTTGGCTGGCGGCGGCGGTGCTCGCGGGCTGCAGCGACTGCAGGAACGCGTGCAGCACGGGCAGGCCTTCCCCGGTGACGGCGGACACTGCAAAAATGGGGATGATGTGTGGAGAGGGAGGGGGGAGCAGCGGGGTCCTGCGCCCCTCAGGGGTGCAGCACCCGCCTGCCGCACCCCTGCTGCTTCCCTTGCTGCTGCAGTGGCTGCCGCTGCCGCCGCCGCCGCTGCCGCTGCTACTGCTGCTGCTAGGTTGCCCATCCTCACTACTCCTGCCGCTGCTGCTACCGCTGCTGCTGCTCACACACGTGCACGTACTGGTAGCAGTGGTGGTCGTGGTGGCCCCGTCGCCGGGACCCCTGCACTCATGCTTGCAAGCCGCAAGGTCCTGCTCCCTGCCCAGGCTATAGTCTTGCTGCAGGAGCAAGTGCTGGGGCTGGCCCATCTGCTGCGCCGCATCCACTCCCCGCTGCTGCTGCTGCTGCTGCTGCTGCTGCTGCTGCCGGGCGTCTGGCAGCTGCACCACAGGCAGCGCGCCCTGGCCCCTGCTGCGCGGCACCTGGCCTGCCACCAGCCCCGCCGCGCGCCGCGCCTCCTCCTCGCTGCGCACCATGGGCGCCAGTACAGCCAGATCCAGCTTTGCAGGGGCCCCTCCCCATTCCTCGCACCGGCAGGCCCTTGTTGCCTCAGACTGTGCGGCGGCATCCGTGTCGGTCAGCGGGGGTGCGCCCCGGGGGGGGGACCCATGCGGGGGCACAGGCTGCAGGTAGGGCAAGGCGCAGGCCAGCAGGCTGCGGATGTGCTGGGCCGTGGCGTCCAGCTGGGCCGAGTCTACCCGGTCCACCTGCAGCCAGCCAGGGAGCGCATGGCACAAATGGGGTGTATGCGTGCGTGCATGCATGCATGTATGTGTGTGCTGTGTGTGCAATGTGTGTTTTGTTGCGAGCGTCCGCACAGAGGTGCGTATGTGCAAGCGTGTGTGTATTGTTGTGTGTGTGAGCTTGCGCAGGAGCGTGTGTGTGCATCCAACGCTGTGGGAGCATGTATGCGACGGCTAGCCAGGCACGTGCTTCCAACACCAGGTGCTGCCGGCCATCAGCCGGACAGCGCACTGCAGGTTGTGTTGTCAACCAGCGCTAAACCCTCTTTGCACTCTTATGACCTTGGTGATGACCACGGCCACCGGGATCTCCAGCGCCAGCGCGGCCGCCAGGTGCTCGCGGCTCACGCGCGCCAGGCCGCGCACGGCGCAGCAGCACAGCAGCGCAAAGTCTGGCAGGAGCGCGGTCATGCCGTACCTGCGGCACGCATCCATCGGATGTGTAGTGAGCGTGCACGCACTTGCTGTGGTTAGCAGTGTGATGTGCCTGCCTTCATCGAACGCGCGCTCATGCATCATGGCGTGTGAGGATCATATGCTTGTAAGGAGCACTTGTTTTGTACCTTGCCTCAGGCGATTAACATATTGCACATGTGCTCGATGGCTAGGTGCACCAAGCTGTGCGCAAGGCTCTTGCGGCCGCTTGTTCCTAGCTCAGTTCCAACCCAGGCGTCTTGCCCCTCGCGCCCAAACTGTGCCTCATAAGTTGCCCAGGGGCGAGCTGTTGGTTCAGGGCGCACATCAGGGATGGCGCCCGCCTGCATAGCTAGGACAAGCTTGGGCCCCCTTCACGCGCTGTCGACACGCTTCAGTGCGCAACTGGCACCCATCTTGCACACTTTGCCCGTGTGTGTTTGTGTGCGTGTGTGTGTGTGTGTGTGTGTGTGTGTGTGTGTGTGTGTGTGCGCGCGCGCGTTTTGTGTGCGTGTGCGTGTGTGCAAGTGAGTGCGAGTGTGTGCTTTGTGTGCGTGTATGTGCATGTGTGCGTGCGCGTGCGTTTGTACATGTGTGTGCACGTGCGTTTGTGCACGTGCGTTTGTACACGTGAGTTCGCGCATGCAGTCCTTGAACATTCCAACTCACAGTGCAGTCTTCAGGAAGCGCTCGTGGCCTCCCATGTCGATCAGGGTCAGCACCTTGGACGCGCCCAGGCACACGTCCGCACCACACGACTCTGTGAGTGCTCAAGAGAACGTGCGGCAAATTGAAAGCATGCGCAGCGCATGGGAGCACGTGCAGCGACTAGATGAAGGCATGCGCAGTGCAGAGGAGCACGTGCAGCCGCTGGATGAAAGCATGCGCAGCGCACAGGAGCACGTGCAGCTGCTGGATGAAAGCATGCGCAGCGCGTAGGATACAGAGCACAGCTGCGGGTCACGAGCATGAGCAGCGCAGAGGAGCCAGAGCAGATCACAGAAACCATGCCAGTTTGCAGGTCTGAGCCTGAACCAATCAAACGTTCAGCAACATGGCAAGCACGCGCAGCCGTGAGCCTCTGATGTGCTGTGCTGTGCTTCGGTGGCAGCGCGTGAACCCATTTCAGCAGGAGACGTTAGGAAGAGCAGTCCACGCAGGCGCTGGGAGCTGGCGCCGCCCGCACGAAGCCCGCACCTTGCTGCCCGGCATAGTTGAGCACACGCCCGCTGCTGTCATAGCCCAAGAGCTGCTGGCTCAGGCTGCTGGTGCGCCCACTGCAGCAAAAGCCAGGCACGGGCACACCCAGAAGGTGAGCAGGGTTGTGTGGGCCATGGGCAAAGGCTGTGAAGGAAGGGCGGGCAGCACCAGTGCCACCAGTCCAGGGGGCCACAGAGAGCAAGAGAGGCGCAGGCATAGTAATACCCAGGACGCGGGCAGTATCCGCGATCTGTGGGGATAGCGTGAGGACGGAAGGAGGCTTAAATGAGCTGCTCCTCAACAACAGTGGGTGATCATAAGGCTTATGGATCAATTGACCCACAAGTCTGGTGAGGTAGGCACTAGCACGCCGCGCTGGTCAAACAAGGGCTCACCGCTTCCATTTCAAGGTCGTGGGGGATTGGTGCATGCCACTGCCTTGCCACCCCTGCCATGCGTCCTCTGCCACGCACCTTGTGCACAATGCACCCCCGACGCAATGCACCTCTGACACAATGCACCTGCCATGTCTGCTCAGCCTAGCGCCTGCCAGGCCACCATACTACAGGCGCAGCATGACCCTGGTGAGCATGAGAGGTGACACACCTTTCAATTTCGTGCTTGTGCTGGAACACCTGGAGAAGCAGAGGATAGTGCAGAAGCGCGGTCTTAGCGTGTACGTCACATTGAAAGGCAGCCTTGCAGGTGCACAGGTGCATCCACACACACACACACACACACACACACACACACACACACACAAACACACACAGAATCCTGTTTGAAAACAAGCATCACCGCGCGCCGCTGTCTGTCTGTACCTGCAGGCTGCACTGCTGTGCAGCTGGCCTCGGTCAAAGCAGCATGAGCCCGCTGTTAGGGTCCCAGCCCCATGATCGAGATGCGGCAGATCGCTGGCTGCACCTGTGCACACAGTTTGCACCTCGGTGCAGGGGTGCACATGGGGCCCTTGCCCCTCAGCTGCAGCCAAACCATGGTCCATGAAGTTACAAGGTACACACAGCATGCTGCTGATCACGGGGCAGCACGACATCAAGCACGCACCGACATGCGCGCAGTGCCCTGGCCTGTCTCCAGCATCGGCGCGCCCTCTGCCCCGTGCGTTAGCACGGCTACAAGGGTGGACTTCCCTGCGTCCACGCAGCCAGACACTGCAAGCACAAGCACGGCAACATGGGTGGACTCCCCTGCGTCCACGCAGCCAGACACTGCAAGCACAAGCACGGCAACATGGGTAGACTCCCCTGCGTCCACGCAGCCAGACACTGCAAGCACAAGCACGGCAACATGGGTGGACTCCCCT
>LKMJ01007783.1_pt1 | contig 10084 bp, 14 predicted proteins | sample 643391 | NCBI WGS metagenome assembly LKMJ01 (sample SAMN04112250, study PRJNA286221) | soda lake metagenome | biome: soda lake; feature: Kulunda Steppe; material: water; isolation source: sample PL-Br10 brine of Picturesque Lake | place: Russia: Kulunda steppe | collected 2010-07
CACACACACACACACACACACACACACACACACACACACAAGCACGCGCCCCTGTCCACTGCACACCATGGTCCAGGTCCAAAGCATGTGCGCCAGGATTGCTACCTGCAGAGAGCACGCTGCAGATGGAGCGCTTGCCGGCCTTTGAGGTGGAGGCGCTGCGGTGCTCCCGCGCCACGTTCACGTGCAGTGTGTGCCACACAGGGCACCCCGGCTGCGCCAGCAGCGCGTGCCACTTGGAGCACACACGAGGGAGCGTGCACCGCAGCCAAGTGAAGTGCTTGGCCTGGGAGGGAGATGCAGCATCTTGCGCCACCAGCTGGAGCACCTGCAGGGGTGTGCAAGTTGCGTGCATGCTCTCGTGCATTTCTTCATCCAGGCACACACGTGCGCATGCATATGTACGTACATGCGTGTGTGTGTGTGTGCGCATGTGCATGAGTTTGTGCGTGTGTGGGGGGGTTCAATCAGGTTGCCCATGAAACTGGGCATACACTCTGCCCCATCTGTTGTGCGGGCATGGGTGCGGGTACAGGTGCAGGTGTGCAGTGTGTGATGGTATGTGAATGCATGAGTATGTGCATGTATGTCCATGCATGCGTGTTTTGTCTGTGTTTGTGTGTGGATTTGTGTGGCTGCGCGTGTGCGTGTGCATGTGCGTGTGAATGTTTGTGAACGTGTCTATTTTATCTCTGCTTGCATTCATAGATGTGCGTGAAGTATTTGCACACGTTTGCATTTGTGTGTGTATATTATTGAATGTGTGTGTGTGTGTGTGTGTGTGTGTGTGTGTGAGAGAGAGAGAGAGAGAGAGAGAGAGAGAGAGAGAGTGTGCGTTTTTGCTGCGTGCAGGCGCAGTCATCTGTAAGTAAATGGGACCTTAACATTTGGTTTACACAGCCTTGGGTTGGCACTTTTTCAATTCAGGAGCTCTGCCGTGTAGAACTTACATGGAGCAGGCAGTCGTCAGTAAGCGCATCATTGATGTTGCAGGGCGTGGAAGTATGTCCCCCTGACACTTCGCTTACAAGCTCATGCTCAGGAGACATCTGTGCTGCTGGTTTCACGCCTGTGACAGGGGGCAGGCCTTAGGGTTTTATCATGAGAATCGCCTACATTTGTTGCGGTGGGAGTATCAAATTTTTGTGAAGGGTTTCGCTTTTTTAATTTCTAGCTGGTTTGCTCGTCGGGTGCCTTCGGGATGCTTTGATCCCTTGGGGATTCCCTTGGTTTCACTTGGCAATGAACGTGCCCTCGATTAGAGAATTAGAAGTACTTTCCCAATTACAGCAACGCGTTGCTGCAGCGGGTCCAGCCCAGTTCAATGTCAAGACATGGACTAGCACTGGCTTTCTTGTCCCTCCTGGGTCTGTCAGCAGGTAGCCAGCAAATAGCTGCCAGCATGCTGAGCAGTTCAGCAGGCGCTGGTGTGCAGCGCCACTTAAGCACTAAGGTAGGTCCCTCAAACGAAGCTTGCAGCAGCTGAAATTCAAAAAATTTGCCGTCTCCACACCTTTCGCTGAACGACATAGTTTCTATGCTGTGCGCGCAGACGAGTTATGCCTCTAGACTCCTAATCCCAGGAAGCAACAGTCCTGCGCCAACCATTTACACTACTCCAGATCCTGAAGGCATGGAGCCTATCCACCTGTGGTTCCTGTCTAGACATGGAACCCGATGGCCCACAAAGGTGGAATACAACTATCAGACTTATGCAGAATACTAAAGAAAGGTTGTCCAGCTTCTTGTCCAGCCTCCAGGCACAGCCTTTTGCCGTCCGTCAGAACAGCAATTTTGCGCCAAGAGTGCCGCCTGTGCCTCTGCAATTCTCTGCTTTTGTAGCTCCCAAGGTAGCTCTTAAACAATTGGATTTCCTGTTCAGGACCGCATGGACCAAATTAGCCGGATGACACATTTATTCAAGGTAAGGTAGCAGATTGACTGTCAGGCAAGCTCTCTGAAGTAGCTGCAGTCTGAAGGTGCTGCGCTGTTATACAATGGCTACAGATGCATGATCAAACATGGATTTTTATTGCAATTAAAAAACTAGGACGGCACGCTCTTTCTCGTCATTTTTCATCACACTGAAGAAGCCTCTTAGCAGTGAGCACTTATGGGCCAAGGCTTTTCTCTGATGCACTACGCTGCCATTTGTATGATTTAAAGTTTATGCACCTAATAGCACTTGAATACACTTGAATAGTTTGGGTGATGGCCACAACCTCAGGATGCACGCAACACTGAAGATCACCCTTGGCTTCAAGGGTGGCAGCCGCCTTTTGTGCACATGGGCAACGCGGGAGGCGAGCTCCACGCTAAAGGCGAGCGCACCTTGCTTGCACAAAAGGTCAACCCTTATAGGCAGGCTGCCCCTTTGCGTGCTGCTTAGCTGCGATATTTTTGTCAGTGACTCTTCACAGTGCATTGCAGCTTGTGAAGCCTGCATAGGCAGAGCAGCGCTTCCCTGGTGGTCCTTGATGCGAAGCCCGCGGCACTGCTGAAGGCACCTGCCTGCACTGAATATATATATATATATATATATATATATATATATGGCCCTGCAGGAGAGGACGAGATGTGGTCCCTGGCACGTAGGCTGAGCAACCGATTCAGCTCTTTGCTTAACATCCCTTACCTCCCGCATCGCTTCCCTGTCGTATCCAGCCAGGTGTGTGTGTGTGTGTGTGTGTGTGCGCGCGCGCACGTTTACGCCTGCAAGTAGTGTTTGCGTACATTTGTGCATCTCATGTTTGGAGGTCCAACTTTTCTTCAGGTTTTTCATCATGCAACAGGGCCATGTGCATGATTTGCAACACAGCAACTCATGCCTTGCTAGATCAGAAAGGTTATAGCCAGAAGCTTGACCAGTGACACGAGCCCTTCGCCTACTTCTAGAATCACTCAGCATTTCTGCCCATGCGCTTCAGCCAATTGCCCAACAAGGAAGAAGGAAGACAATAAAAACAATAAAAGCAACAAGAAGTGCTCGGCTGTTTACCCCTGTGCTTGAGCCAATGGCTCAACATGAAAATCAAATAGAACAACAAGGCCCAACAAGAAAAATAAAAAGAACAATGGGGAATGGTCAGCTTTTGTGCCCTTGTACTATAGATTCAATGGCCAGACAGATTATCACCACTGGTTGGTACGCACTGCCAACACGTGGCAAACCCACTCAGCTCGTCTGCTGTAGCCTAAATGTTTATTGGCATGCGTAAGAATGGCACGGGCAGCACGAGCGGCACGGGCAGCAAATTCGGGGCCCCGTCGGAGGCCTTAACAGGAAAATGTTCTTGAATAGTGTGGCCTGCTGTCTTAGCCCTTGCTTGCACTTGGCATGCCCAGGTGCACCGAGCAGCGGCCAGTGCAAACGCCTTCTTGTCCGGCTTCTTTCCAGCTGTGGACGTTCACAGCGATATGCTTCAAGATCTTCAGGCAGGACAAAGGTAAGTAAAGTGTGTGTAATATGCCACCAAAATTTGGGTAGTTTACAAGGATGTGTAACACATCATGTGTTAGATGAACTTCTTTGTGTAGCTGTTGCATAAACCTCTTTAGGCTCACCGCAGGGGTAGTTACTAGGCCCTGGGGGGGGGTCCCGTTTCTCAAAGTTCTCTGGGGACCAACTGCTGCGCTTTTCAAAATTTTTTCCAAAGCATGCTCATTCTTTGCCCACTGAAGTACAGCTCGGTAAGAAAAGTTTGGGAAAAAGCGCCCTAGGTCAGAGGCAAGAGAGCTGGAAGCTGGTAGAAGCATGTATTTAAGCATGCAAGAAAGGCCCAAGGAGCCCCAATATGTGGCCAATTTGAACCAAAAATACATCATTGTGGACCACTATGCAGCCCTGAGTTGGTTTGGGAGAATATGATCCGGGAATGAGAGGGTTGGTTATCTCTTTACTGGGGCTGATTTGTATAAGGTGAATGACAAAAACACACAAACTCCCACCCGCAGCACCTCTCCGTCTCAAGTGTCCTAAATCAAGACACTTAACGTCAACAAGAAATCACCAAGCAAAAAAATGGCTCGAATTGGTGCTCTGAGTGATCTTAAGTGCCGATCTTCCACTGCCCAAGTTCAATCCCACTTCTGGGCGGGTTTGGCAACGATTGCCAGGATGTTAAATATTTGCAATACAATTTCCAACAATGTGCCCAACATCCTGGCAATCATTGCTAAGCCTTCCCAGAAGTGAATTCCAAATTCCACAAACCAGCTACACCCCCCCGGGCTCATTGCCATTCCTACCTATGCTCTGCATGTGCATACCCTTGTTTGTCTAGCTGTTTATCTTTTGAAGGAATGGTAGAGCACCTCCAGCTCTCTCTTTGTTCCCCCCCCACCTGCAGCTTCACCGAAGCAGACGGTCAGGGCAACCAGAGCAACATTTGTTTGAAACGCCCACAAGCTGTTGCCATAAGCATGCTGCCAAAGCATGCGGACCCGCTGCTGCGCTTCTATGCCGTCTGCCCAGCATATGCGCAACGTGAGATGTGGCTGCAAACTTGGCTGGTGGGTAGAGCTCTGCAATGGTGGCTGTCTTGGACTACTGCTATGATGGCTGTCATGGACTACTGCAATAGTGGCTGTCTTGGCCTACTGCAATGATGACTACTGCGATGGTGGCTGTCTTGGACTATTGTTTATTATTTCTGCTCATCGCACTAGCTGCTGCCATCCAAATGCTGTCCAGCTGTGCAAATGCTGTCCAGCTATGCAAATACTGTCCAGCTATGCAAATGCTGTCCAGCTATGCAAATGCTGTCCAGCTATCCAAATGCTGTCCAGCTATGCAAATGCCCAGTTGTGCCTGTGTTGGCATAACAGAGTTGAGATTGGACTAGGCAGGTGCTGACAGACCAAGTCACGATGCAGAAACATTGTAACAGAATGATTTGGGCTGCACAGCCACTGCTGCTCTCTACTGTGCTGACTTGCAGCACAACTACAATCTCTTAGCCCCTTGATTTCTCCCTCTAATGCTTACAAATGCATGTGCAGACGCACCGCGCACGCGCACGTCTCTCCCCCCATCACCTGAAAGTGTTTCCAAGGGCCCCTGACAGAGGCATGTGCGCATGCATGCCCGTGAACTGTGCGCAGCCAAGCTGGATGGAGGAGCAGTGGGCAAAGCTTGCCCCCACGCTCGAGGGGCGACTGGGTCTGACACGCAGCATGGCGGCCAGTGAGGTGGAGGACATCTGGCAGCTTTGCCAGTTTGAGGCTGGTGCGCACCATGGCCCTGTACGCCACATGCAACAGCCATGGCCCTGCACGCTCTCTGCCTGCACGAGCCATAGCCACGCACGCCACATGCACGAACCGCACCCGTAAGGACAAGAGCTTTTTGATGGGTGGCAACAATGGTAGCATGACACTGGCACTGGCATGCCATGCAGAGGGTCTGCTTTGGCCTGTTAACAGGCTCCTGGGTAGTCCATGGTATATGAGGCACAGAGGGTATGACCTTGTTGTCATCAAAGGTACGACCCCCCAATGGATGGTCTGGTGTGGGCCGTGCTGAGATTTCTGATAGAAAGCGGGTGCAGGGCAAGGCTGAAGAGAGGAGGGGAGGGGAGAAAGCAGTTTACCAAGCCTGGGCCTGGAGTTCAGCTCGTGCATGCTCCCATGACACAATTGCCCATGCCGAGAAGCTTCAATTCAAGGTAGCAAGCTGCTGGTACACGCGTAATGTCAGGAAACATCCATGTGCCCTCTAATTAGCAGGTGTAACAGGAAGCAATCAAGTGCCTCTAGTTGAACTCCTGTCACGCTTTAACATGTGACATGTCCAGCCAAGATGGGGATAGGTGAGGGAATGCTGGAGGTCCCAGAGGCCGGACAGAGGGACTGCCATGCTTAAGTCCTTTCACCACCTCGTCTTTGCCCATCAGGCGTGCAAGGCGTCACCAACCAGGCCTGCTCCCTCTTAGATGCGTCAGGTGGGTTGGCTGGCAGAGCTCGCTCTGGCATACATCAGTGCTTTGGAGTTGCTATGGCATTCATCAGTGCTACGGCATGCGAGTCTCAAGTGGCAGCCCATTCATCAGTGCTATGGCATGCGAGTCTCAAACGACAGCTTATTCATCAGCGCTATGGCGTGCGAGTCTCAAATGGCAGCCCCTGGCCAGGTGCACATGCCCAGCTTGGATGGGCCCTGTGGTCTCATTCGGTGGCTCATGCCACAAAGGTCCAGCAGAGCTTCACATGGGCTCAAAGCTCATGGAGCCCCCACACCTGTGGCTGCAGTTGTTCACCCGATTCTGTAAGAGGGTGTGATGATTTGCAATACAGTTTGCAAGCCTCAACGTATTTTGCCCCGCCCACCCCCCCCTGCATTTATTGCGATGTGTGTGGATATGTTTGTGTCATGAGTAGCACAGCCTTGCAAAGGTATGTGTGTACGCGGGCCTGTTAATTTTGTGTGTGCGCCAAAGGGAGCGGAACCTGCACGCATACTCAATCCAGACGAGCAAGCTGTTCCAGGTGAGCGCATGATGAGACCATTCCAGACCGTGATGAGACCATTTCTAAGAAGCAAGCTGTTTAGGATAAGTGCTTGATGAGACGAGTCCAGCTCTTGCCCCCACCCTGCTGGGTGTGCAGATGTGCGCCTCTTGGAATGGGTGGACGATGTCAATCTCCTGGAGTCGCATGCCTGGGGCTCAGATATCAACTACCGGATTGCAGCCCCACTGCTGGCAGATATGCGCCACTCTCTTGAGGTGTGTGCCTTTGAGTCGCGCATCACAAGGTAGCAGGCGTGTCTCCAAATCACACACGCGCATACCCACACAAACACGTGCACAGAACCCCCCCCCACACACACACACATGCACGAACAAAGACACACACAAACACTTGCATGTACACTCGCACATGTGCACGAGCACATAAGTGCTGCCCTTTCCCTTCCCCCAAAGGGCGCTGATCGGCTGAGACCACGCCAGCGCAGCTCCTGCTTGCCTGCTTAGCCCTGCTTGTCCACATATCTCCTACTCGCCTACCTGCCTGCCCGCTGCACAGCTCCTGCATGCCCACCGCACAGCTCCTGCTTGCCCACCACCACTGTGCCCCACGCCTTGCTTGGCTGGCAGGACGCCGCGCGCTCCGCCACCGCATCAAGCACCGGGGCGTCCAGCAAGCGTGCGCGGCTCCTGTTTGCGCACTGTGAGACGCTCGTGCCGCTGGCCACCCTCCTGGGCTTGTTTAAGCCGCGCCCCCTGCAGGTTGCAGCGCCCATGCCCACAGCTGGTGAGCTCGGCGCTGGCGTAAGCAAGGGCGCACTGCCGCGGCAGTACAGGGCATCGGTGCTCCGCAGCGGCTGCACATTGCGCGCTTCATATGTGATCACCTGGCCCGGTGCAAAGGGTAAACGTTGTGCAGCTCCTCCGCCTTGTGTGTGTGTGTAGCTTGTGTACGTTGCGTGCGTGTGATGCATGTGTGCATTGCTTGAGGGGGTCCAGAGCAGGAGGCAGGAGCCTTAGACGCGGCGGGTGCCGTGGCACTGGTGCTGCGGTCAGGTGCTGTGGCGCAGGTGCGGTGGTCAGGTGCTGAGGGTAAGTGCTGTGGCGCAGGTGCTGTGGTCAGGTGCTGAGGGCAGGTGCCGGGGCACAATGGCAAGCTGGGCCAGGCACCACCCCCACCTTTGTATACCCGCAAGCAAGCGTTACAATTACGCTCAAAGCTGACGCACCACTGCACTCCGGCATGTGGGCCGGTGCATCAGCCTGGCTGGCAGCAATACCCTGCCAGAGTTGAGCAAGGTTGCATGCCTGCATCGTTTTGCTGCAGCACCATTTGCAGCAGTTCGCAGGCCCCGGTCTGCTTTGTGTGCGTGGTCCTAAGGGATATTTCTAGATCCTTGTGGTTGCTTCATGAGCAGCTATTGCTGTTCCCAGTGATCACACGCTGCGCTTGAAACAGCACCCAGTATCACAAATCAAAAGGGTGTCCTTCTGCAGCAGTGCCACCAAAGCTATGCAAGCACCTATGCCAGCAGGAACATCGTTTGTGCCTGCATGCCTCAACACGTGTGTAAGCACAAACGCTGATGTTGCATGGCAAGCCCCCCCCCCACCCCCGGGACTCTCTCCTGACTTGCACGCAACAGGCTATCAGACGCAGACATGCTGGAATCCTGGTGCGAGACACTGCAAGACTTTCTTGTAGAATGCCAACAGATGAACAAGGCGCTGACGCTGACGCTGACAGATGTGCAAGACACTGCAAGCCTTATTCTCAGCATGCTGACAGATGTGCGAGACACTGCAAGACGAATGCTTAACATGCTGACAGATGTGTTTGTTCAAAATGCAGGACAAGCCCTCCCCCCCCGCCTTGCGCGCAAGACGCTGGTGGATGTGGATGCTGTGGAGGACCTCCCTATGAGGCAAACCCACAGAGAGGGGCACAGGGTCCAGGTGGGTCAAGCAATGTGGCTTGGCAGGAGCTGAGCACACCAAGCACTACCTTAAATTGATTGGCATGTAGATGACGTAGTTTGAAGATGTAACGATTATAGGATGCTGGCTGCTTAACTCGGGGCACCACAACCTTCAGGATTTGGTTGAGTGCAAGTTAACCGGGCACACACAGTAGGGCCCATGAACAATTAGAGGGAATGTACGACAATCTACTGAGCCAAAGGGCAAAGGCGGCCTCTGCTGATTTGGATGTAGTTATCCTCAGCTCTAGATGTGCACAGGGGATTGTGTAAGAGATGACATAAAAGATTCTACACAGACACAACTGATTCCGCACACAATGGCTAAAATGAACCCAATCTGCATAGCACATTGTGCTTCGTTCATCAACCAAGGAAGGAACGTGTTCCCTCTGCTCTGCAATTTTGCCGTTATGCACGTGCGCGACCTTGCCCACCCTTGCCCCTTGCTCCCTTGTTTTGGAGGTGCAAAGCATGCAGCATTGACATGCAGCATTTTTCGCATGACAGTACTGGGGCCACAAGGGTCGTCTTCTTCACCCCAAATTTTACCAGCAGCATATTTATACGATGTTTTTACAGTTTGCATCAAAAATGGAGCATGCCCAGACTTTTGGTCAGGTAGCCCCCTCTGGCATTTTTTGCATGACAGTACTGGGGCCAACAGTTCTGGCACACACAGATGGACATGGTCACAGAATGTACCTGTTTGGCATCTACAATAGGTATCAAACATTTTGAAATCTGAATACCTATCCACGGTCAAGCACACCCAAATGCATACTCCTCGTGTGCAACATGCAAGGGGATGTGAAATGTTTGCTACGCATCTTCCGACATGTCCGCATATCAACGGACGTGAAATGTATGCTATGCACTCACATTGCAAATATGAGTTTCCCCCCTCCCTTCTGCCCCCCCCCCCCCGCTCGCACACGTACACATGAACACGCTAACATGTGTGTCCAACATACATACATGTAATACATACACGTATTCATGCGCAAACGTGCACAAGAACACGCACTGTGTGCACACACGCAAATACAAACAAGCATGCGCAGGCACCTAAGCTGAGCGCCACCTGGGTGCCCGATGGCTGGCGACCCCTCGTCTCAGATGACCCTGATCGGCCCTTCCGGGGCAGCTTTGTGTCGCCTTTCAGTGCCAACATGGGCCTGGTGCTGTACAAGCGCAAAGCAACTGGGGCGACTGGTGCTGCTGGGTAGGTGCAGGATCAAGGACCTGTCTGTGCCTCTGGATGTGCCTGCCCCCGATGGGCAGGTTTGCCTGCGCCTGTGGGCCCGCTCTCTTTCATTGGCGGCTGGAAGGATCAGCCCAGCTGCAATTGGTTGTAAGTTGGAGCAATTGTTATGTTTGCACTGCAGACATCCGTTTTGGTGGAGGTTTTCCAAAGTGAATGTCCCAAGAAAGTCTCAGGGAATCTGGGACCCATGCAATCCTGCCAATTTTCCAGAATTGCCGCTTGGCGGGGATGCTCTGGATACCCTACTGCCTTGTCGCCGCCACCAGAGTGCACGCTAGTCTGTGCCTGCACAGCCTGGCTAGTCTGTGTAGTCACTTGTCGAGTCAATTCTTACTGGTGAAAGTATGGAAAGAGGGAAGGGAGAGCTAGGG
>LKMJ01007784.1_pt1 | contig 10084 bp, 12 predicted proteins | sample 643391 | NCBI WGS metagenome assembly LKMJ01 (sample SAMN04112250, study PRJNA286221) | soda lake metagenome | biome: soda lake; feature: Kulunda Steppe; material: water; isolation source: sample PL-Br10 brine of Picturesque Lake | place: Russia: Kulunda steppe | collected 2010-07
CGCAGTGGCGGTCGGTGGCGACCCGCTTGCGTTCGCGCTAGCGGTGACGTTCGCGGCGTCGACCGCCTTTATGACGCCGGTTGGCTATCAGACGAACCTGATGGTGTACGGCCCCGGCGGGTATCAGTTCACCGACTACCTGCGTGTCGGTGGGCCGCTCCAGTTGCTGTTGACCGTCGTCACGGTGCTCGGGATTCACGCGATCTGGGGCGTTGCGTGATCGGTCACCGTAGGAGTGCGAGCAGGTAGATCGCGATAGCGACGAGAACGATCATCGCGCCGGTCGCGATGTTCCACTGGTAGGAAAGTGCCACACCGCCGAGCACTGCGATCTCACCGATTAGCACCGAGATCCACATCAATCGTGTAAAGGAGTCAGTCAGTTGCATCGCCGCAGCCACGGGCACGACGAGCATTGCGGCGACGAGGATCGCGCCGAGAACCTGAATCGCGGCGACGACGACCAGTGCGGTGAGCACGATCAGGAGCGTATCGAAGAAATCAACGTTGATCCGCGAAAGTGTAGCGGCTTCACGGTCGAACGTGATGTAGAGGAGCTGTTTGTGAGTGACGGCGACGACACCGATCACCGCCAGCGAAATTGCAGCCATCAACTGGACGTTGTGGAACTGCACCGTGAGGATGTTGCCGAAGAGATAGCTGTTGATCGTCGCGCCGAAGCCGTAGCCTCGCGAGATGATGGCGATACCGAGGGCGAAACTACCGACGAGCAGGATGGCAATCGGCACGTCGCCGTAGGCATCGGTGTGGCTTGCGAGATACTGCAGTCCGAGTGCGGCGATGGCGGCGACGATCAGCGCAACTACGAGTGGATAGTTCAGCCATTCAATGGTGCTGCCGATCACGAGGCCGATAGCGACCCCGGCGAAGGCAGTGTGGGCAAGTGCCTCGCCGATCAGTGCCATCTGTCTGTTGACGAGATAGACGCCGATGAGCGGCCCGGCGATGCCGATGAAGACGCCGGTTGTCAGCCCACGCTGGAGGAACGGGTTACAGAGCATTCCGGTACCCAGGGCAGTACCGACGCCGCAAGCACCCGACCAGAGCCCGCTCCCCGACCAGAACAGATCGAACAGCGGCGGGAACAGTACCGCGACGAACAGGTAGATCGAGACGAGCCCGCTTACGACTAGTCCTGCCTGCACGTCCCGTCGGTTCAGATCGAGGCGACGAAGCGGATTCATGAGAGAGCAGTGACGGCTTTACCGGCGGTGCCGAACGTTTCGAGCAGTGCATCACTGTCGAGGAAGGCATCGACATCGCCGTCGTAGTAGAGCTCACGATTGATACAGACGACCCGGTCGACGTGTTCGGCAACCACGCCGATATCGTGTTCGATCAGCAGGATCGTGATCCCTTGGTCGTTGAGGTAGTCGAGCAGATCGTAGAACGCCTCGCGGGATTCGGCGTCGACGCCGACTGTCGGTTCGTCGAGAGCGAGTAGATCCGCTTCGGCGGCGATCGCCCGTGCAATATATGCGCGCTGTTGCTGTCCGCCCGAAAGGCGACCGATACGGCGATCCGCGAGGTCCGTGATCCCCACCTGTTCGAGTGCCTCCTCGACGAGTGCCTCATCCTGGTCGGACAGGGCGTTCAGACCGATATGTGGATACCGACCCATTCGGACGACCTCACGGACCGTTACCGGCATAGAGTTTGCAGCCTCGGTGGAGGCTTGCGAGACGTAGCCGAGTCGTTTACCGTCCTCAAACTCGTCGACCGGCTGGTCGAACAGCCGGACGGTTCCGGTGTCGGGCGAGAGCGAACCGAGCATGAGTTTCAGCAGCGTTGTCTTGCCGCTCCCGTTCGGTCCGACAAGTCCGAGGAACTCGCCTTCCTGTACGTTCAACGAGATGTTCTCGACGACGAGCTGGTCGTCGTAGGCGAACGAGACGTTTTCGGCGTCAATAACCGGTCTCATCGATTACTCCTCCGGTACTTCCAGTGCGCGTTCGAGGGTCGCAAGGTTGATATCGAGCATGTGTTCGACATATCCCATCCCATCCGCCAGTTGCTCTTCGGTGGTCGCCTCGATGGGCGAGAGCGGAAGCGTCTCGGCGCCCGTCTGCTCGGCGATGCTCACCGCGTAGTCGTCCGGTTCGTACTTGTCGTAGAGCACGTAGTTCAGGTCGTTGTCCTCGATGATGCCGGTAATCTCCTCCATCTCCTGGGGCGTCGGCTCCCCGTCCGGCGAGATCCCGACAGGCGAGTGGATCTCGATGTCGTACCGTTCGCGCCAGTACTCGAAGGAGTTGTGACTGCCGACGACGATACGGTCGCGCTCCCGCCGATCCATCACAGCCTCGTACTGTTCGTGAACGTCGTCGAGTCGCTCGACGAACGCCGCGGCGTTCTCCTCGTAGGCATCGGCGTTATCGGGATCGGCCTCGGCGAAGCCATCGTGGATGTTCTCGACGGCCTCCTGTGCAAGGGTCGGATCCATCCAGAAGTGCGGGTCGATATCGCGACCCTGTTCGCCTTCGATGTGGTCGATCCCGTCGGCGGCGTCGATAACCGTTACGTCGGGGTAGTCCTGGGGCAGGGCCCCGGCCACGTTGTCCGACCAGCTCCGAAACCCGTCGATATAGACGAAGGCATCGGACTCGGCGACATCCTCGATAATACCGGGGTTTGGTTCCCAGTCGTCGCCGTGTGCTCCTGCCGGCACCAGATCTTCGATCCGCAGCTGGTCTCCGGCCACGTTGCGTGAAAGATCGTACAGCATGAAAAACGAGCCCGCGACTGCCGAAAGCTCGGTATTGCCCGGCTGCTCGTCCGCTTCGAGACAGCCAGCAACACCGAGTCCAGCCACACTGGCACCAGCCGCCAACATTGACCGTCGTGAGATACGACTGTCATCGTCTGGAATTGTCATCGCATAAATTTAGACGTGGCTAATATAATAAGACTTGCTGTCTAAACAATTAGACTGCATCTAATCAATCCTCCTCCTGGTAGTGATCGGCAGTCACGATATAATATCCCAGCGCGCCGCCCCCGATCAGTTTGTAGATGTCGTACGACGCCCGATAGAGAGCCAGCTCCCGATCGTCCCCGCCACCAAACAGCCCCCGGAGGCGCTGGATGGGATAGTTTACGAGGCCGGTGATACCCCGTCTGCGGACTGACGGTCGGACGGCCTCGGTGACGTCCCGGATCGAGACGTTCGTGAACCTGGCGTTATCCAGTCCCGACTCCAGCGTGTCGATACGTGTTATCGAGACGCCAAAGCCGTCGTCGGCGCGTGCTAACCTGCTTCGCTCTCCCTCATCGAGGTCGCGCCCACGCTGGAACAGGTCGCCACCGACGAGGCGACCGCCCGGCACAAGGACGCGTGCGACCTGTTCCAGAACGGCGTCAAGATCCTGCGCGTGACAGAGCGCTTCCAGCCCCCACACGACGTCGACGGAGTCGTCCTCGACTGTCGATAGTTCGTGAAAGTCGTCGATGCGGAAGCTTACGGACTCGGCGACGCCGCTCTCGCGGGCGTGCTCGCGTGCGAAATCGAGTAATCCTTCGTTGATATCGACACCGACGACCTCGGCTCCGCGTTCGGCGGCGATCCAGATCGACTCGGCACCGGCTCCACAGCCGACGTTCAGCACGCGATCACTGGACTCGATCCCTGCAAGCGTCGCGAGAATGCGCGTCGTGTTCTCGACGGCGGCAGCGGGCTCGTCGTGCTCATCGTCGTAGTAGCCATAATGAAGACTTCGGTGGCCCTGCTGATCCCACATCGCCTCGTGAGAGTCCTGTAACTCGTCGTACACCCCGGAGACGGCGTCGCTGTCGCGCTCTCCCATAGTGTTGACAAAAGTGGCAGAGGCTTGTGAACGTTGGCAAGGACGATCAGGTCGGCTGACGGGGAGTGTCATCGCCGTCGACGTAGATACACGACGCATCCCGGAGTAAGTCCTCCGTGCGCCGTGGCTATGTAACTCTGTAAATAATGTTACAATGTTACATTGTATACACACGTCGACAAAACTGCCGCTCCGTCGAAGCATGACACCCGTCTGACGAGGGCTTATGTTGCCAACGTCCGTGGTACGTGAACGCATGTCGTACGATCAGCCAACCGGGAGTGTCACTGGTCCAGGGGAGTGGCAGTGGAATCAAAAAAGCGGAGAGAAGAATCCAGCGGAGCCCCCGACTGCGAGCTGCAGCTCGGGGCCTCAGTGCAGTGAACGAGATCCCGCTGTGAACCACGATGTCGAGTCGCTGCAAACCGAACTCAAACGAAAGGAGCGCCAGTTGAAAAATGTCACCGAACAGTACGAACGGTTGTTGAGCGAAAAGAACCGGCAACTGTCACGAGAGCGTTCCGGGCGGACGGGTGACCGACGGCTGCTTTCCAGAGTCGTGCGCTATTTCAGAGATCGCTGAGACGAAACAGATCAGGAGTACTCCTCCTGTTCGGCGACTGGAATCCGAGCTCCATCTGATTCGGCGAACACACGAACTGTGCCGTCTTCCTCTTCGGTGGCGAACTGTACGCCGTCTATCGTCGTCGACTCGTCGGGCTCCGGAATCAGGGACTCACCAACCGATTCCCCGCCCTCGATGAGGCGAACCTGGAACCCGTCATCGGTCGGCACGACGTCGATAGTCCGCCCATCGATCCGCACGTCTGCCCGGACCGGCTCCGAGGTGAACGATCGCGTGGTCTCGCCGTCGTGGGTGAGATCGACCGCGTACGCGCTGTCGTTGCCGACAACCTCCCACCCGCTTCGCTCGGCGTGGACGGTCTCGTGCCAGCCCAGCCCGCCGACGACTGCAGTATCGCTCCCCTCGAACTCCAGGACCTCCTCGCGGACGCCGACGGTCCAGAGCTCGCGCTCGTCGCTGACGACGATCACGCCGGTCTGCTCGCCAGCCAGCACGTCTTCCTCGCCGAGATCGATCACCGGCACCTGGCCGCTGGCCGCATCCTGTTCGTAGGTGACGGTGTAATCCTCGATCTCGATACCACCGTCTCCCGGAACAGCGTCGTCGCCGACCGTTGTGAGACTGATCGGGATGCTGGGAAGCGCAACGAGCAACGTCAGCACCGCGAGGCAGACGACCGCCGTCTGTCGACGCGAGACGGGCCCCGCAAACCACCGGTCCGGTACCAGCGGAGGAACTGCTGGTATCGCCAGTAGCCCACCGAGCACGAGCGTGGCCGCGATCGCAACGCCGACGAACTCGCCGGTGACGACCGCCCCCGCGATACTGAGACCCGCGAGCAGCGCGATCAGCCCGAGCCACACTACGGCGAGCTGGCGGCGCGACGGCGCTCTGGGGAGGGCGGCAAGCGGCCGCCGATCTAGCAGCGGTCGGTTGCTTCCCGTGACAGCGATCGTGACGAGCATCGTTAACAGGAGGACGAACGTGACGCCAGCGCCGCGATAGAGGACGTAGACGTCCTCCCCACCAGGCCAGGCAACTAGCCAGAGCGACTGAGCCATTCCGACGATCACCAGCGCAAAAAAGACCCGCTCGGTGGACGGTCGCCGACCGCGGTAGTGCAATAGCGCGAGAGCTAGCAGGACGCCGAGCAGGAAGCCGAAGAGATGGGCCTGAAACGCGATCCCGGCCCACCCTGGTGGCGCGGGTGTTCCAACCTCGACGACCTCGCGGACCACCGGCTCACTCAGCGCGTTGTACAGCGTTCCCAGCGCGGAGCTCACGACGACGGCGACTACCGTCGGCAGCGGATGCGTAACGATCGCGAACCCGAGCAGGGCGAAGACGGCACCGGAAAAGCCCAGCCCCGGACCCAGCGAGAACACCGCCGTGACGAAGGCGACGCACAGCAGCGCGAGGGGGAAGACTACGACTGCACGAACCAAGGGTCTGGCGAGCAGCCGCCGGTCGTCCCTGCCAGTGTCAACTCGGTGGCGTCCCGGCGGATAATGGCTCCACGCGTACTCCACGATCGGCGCTACCGCGAGCGTCCCGGCCATGTTCGAGATCAGGTGTCCGGGGCCACCGTGGGCGATCCCCGAGGTGACGATTCCAGTCGGATAGAAGTACGACCAGGTGACGTACGGGAGCGTCAGCGGGTCACCCCACTGACGTGCGCCGCCCTGCGCCAGCAAATAAAACGAGACGACGATCGCGACGGTGACGAGCGTCCCCCAGGGGACGCCGTACACGAACCGATCCTCCAGCCGGGTGCGCCAGCGACCGCGCCCCTCGTAGTACCAGACGAATCCGAGGGCGAGTGCCAGCGTCGCAGCGAGGACTACCTGCGTGGGCGAAACGGGCATCGAGGGGGACTACGCACCCGACGGGCACAAATATTCGGTTCTGCTGAGGGGTCACGTATGCGCGGTGGCAGACCTATGTATACCGCCCACCTGGCCAGCTAAATGCGAACCGTCCGTGGCTGTCCTTCTGACCGATCCAGCGACTCGATCACGGTAGTCACGATGGTTTTAGACGGTCGGCGTCCCAGTATCAGGTATGACAGTCGTTGGCTACCTGTCGGTCGCACCGGTGATCGAGGAGAGCATGGCAAGCGAAGTCGCAAAAGCCGTCGACGCCCTGGAGGGGTTCGACGTCGAGTACGAGACCAACCCGATGGGCACCGTGATCGAGACCGAAGAGATCGGCGAGCTATTCGCCGCCGCACAGGCGGCTCACGAGGCGGTCGACGGCGATCGCGTGAGCACTGTGTTGAAGATCGACCACAAACGGACTGCGGAGACGACCGCCGCGGACAAGGTCGAATCCGTCGAGGAGCATCTCGGTCGGGAGGCCCGTAGCGAGGAGTAGGCGTCCGAAAGGAATTCCATACCGGAGGCCGTACGACGATCTATGACACGACGAGAGTTCGACGTCGAAGGAATGGCCTGTGGCGGCTGCGAACAGACCGTCGCGGACGCACTGACCGAGCTGGACGGGGTCGAAACCGTCGACGCGGATCACGAAGGGGATCGCGTCACGGTCACGCTGGATGGCGATGTCGCGGACGACGACCTGTCGGGAGCGATCGAAGGCGCAGGCTACGAGGTTGTGGGCTAACTCGCCGATCCGGCCACTTTTTCGGTACGTATCACGTGGGGACGATTATGGGCGATCGAGCCTGCTACCGGGAGTTCTGCCCGGAGTGTGAGCTACAGGTCACCGTCGTCGAGGAGAACTGCCCCGACTGTGGCCGCGCACTCGGCGTCGAGTGAGCGGGGTATACCAACAGGTAAAACCGAGGACGAACAACGACGGGGCATGGAGAGTCTCAATCGCATGGCGATCGAGCTGGTCGACGAGGCCCTCGACTTCGCCGAGGAACTCGATATTGGCGCGTTCGAACTGGACAACGAGGCGACAGTCCTCGATTTCGGCGTCGAGTTCGACGGCGGCATCGAGTCCGGTCTCTTGCTCGCGGAGATCCAGACCGCCGGGCTGGCGACGGTCCAGACGCGGATGGACGAGGTCGGCGGCGCGCCGATCCCGCACGTGGAGCTGTCGACCGATCATCCCGCGCTCGCGCTGCTGTGCGCACAGAAAGCGGGCTGGGAGGTCACGACCGAGAGCTTCGAGGGACTGGGAAGCGGCCCGGCCCGCGCCCTCGTCGGGGAGGAAAGCGAGTTCGCGCGGATCGGCTATCATGACGCCTTCGATCTCACCGTACTGGCAATAGAGAGTGACCAGTTGCCCGACGAGAGCGTCGCCGAGCAGGTCGCCGACATGGCCGACGTGGAGCCAAGCGGCGTCTTTCTGCCCGTCTTCCCGAGCGCCAGCATTGCGGGCAGTGTGACGATGGCCGCCAGGGCCGCCGAACTCGCGGCCTTCCGGCTCTCGGAGCTGGGCTACGACCCGCTCGATCTCGTCTCGGTGTCGGCGAGCGCGCCGATCGCACCGATCGCCGGGGACGAGCAGACTGCGATGGCACGAACCAACGACGCACTGGCCTACGGCGGACAGGTCCATCTCACGGTTCGCGAAGAGTTCGATCGATTCGACGAGATCGCTTCGACCGCGACCGAGGTGTACGGCGAGCCGTTCGCCGACATCTTCGAGTCGGCCGACTGGGATTTCTACGAGGTCGACGACGGCGTCTTCGCGCCCGCACAGGTGACCGTCGACGTGATCGGCGGCCCGACGACGGTGTACGGCGAGACGAACGAGGAACTGCTCGTCGAGAGCTTCGGCCTGTAACCGTGAGCGGGGACGCTCGATTCAAGCCGGTTCCACCGGTCCCCAACTCGCTCGACCGGCTCGACGAGGCCCGTCGGGCCGTACCGCTCGTCCCCAGCGATAGCGATGACTGCTGTGCCCGTGTCGCTCGGACACTGGGACTGGCCGACCGCGGCGCAGGGGAGAGGTGGCTCGTGTTCTTGCGCGCGCTCTCGCTCGTCGAGGTCGGCGATCGAGGCTATCGCAGAACGCGGGAGGACATCGAGACTGATGAACTCGGGCGGCGATTCCGCGAGCGTGTCGTCGGTGCAGATGCGGTCCTCGATGCTATCGAAGACGCCGACGATCCGCTCGACGCCGATTCGGTCTTCGAGTGCGTCAGGGGAACGGTTCCGGCGTGGGAGCGGCGACGACACGACGACTGGGCGTCGGGCTGGCGCGATCGGACCGGGCGGCTGCTAGGGTGGGCGGTGCTGTTCGAGTTACTGGTGGAAACGGACGACGCGTACACTCCCACAGTCTACTAGAGGACAACTGCGACGACCCCGAACAGAATGAGGACGCCGGTGATGTCACAGACGTTCGTGACCACCGGAATCGTCGTGTCGTCGGGATCATGGCCGAGCCGGAACGACGCCCAGACCGCCCCGAGACTGACGACGACGACGAAAACCGCAAGAAGCATTCCGCTGATTACCGAGATGAGCATCACTTCCCAGAGCGCGAGCGTTCCCCCGAGGGCGCGGCCAATACCCCAGGCACCAATACCGAGCAGGACGAACACCGTCGCGGCGAGCCCTATCACAGCCCCGGCGTTCGAGCGGATCGCGCGGTTCTCGGGTGTGAACTCCAGCGTTCCGAGATGAAGCTGGGTAGAGAGCCGCGAACACATGATCGAGCCGAGGTTTCCTGCCGTTCCGATCATGACCGGGACGAGGATCAATAGCGAGGGATTCGCGAGCAACTGGTCCTCGAACGTCTCCAGGACCGTACCCGAAACCATCTGAAGGATCGACAGGATCGCCAGCAGCGGCACCATCGTCGTGACGATGCCCCGTACCGTCCACTGATCGAGGATCACCTCTTCGTAGTACTCGGTCTCGAAGAACTCCTCTTCCGGAGAGCTCACAGTACCAGCCCCACGAGATAGACGCCGACGAGCAGAAAGGCAACGCCGAACACGTCGCCGACCGTCGTGACGACCGGCCCGATCACGTTGTCAGGGTCGAGACCACGCCGGTAGCCGATAAAGATCACTGACAGGAGCACGAGAAGCATCATAACGGCACTGAGAAAGCCAGCGATCACCATGATACCGACCAACTCGAGGAGGCTACCGGAGCGTCCGAGACCGATCAAGACGACGAATGCTACGACTGCGATAAACACCGAGACGACCATCCCGTTGATGAAGGAGGCGACGATGGCGTTCGTGATGCGTTTATCGCGGCTGAAGTACGGCTCGATGAGTCCCTGGTGGAGTCCACTCGACAGGCGTGCCCCGAGCGAGCCGTAGACGCCCCCACGGGTGGCGAGAAACGCCGGGAGGAGCAACAGGAGTCCAGGAACGCTCTCGATCCCGTTCCGCATCGTATCGGTACCCAGAATCGTTCCTGCGAACAGCCCAGCGACCAGACTGACGAGGATGACAGGAAGTGATTGCCGGTAGACGTCCCCCACCGTTTCATGAGCCGACATCGTTTCCACAGGCACACCCGATCACCTTAAACCTGTTTAGCTGGGGAACGGTCCGAAAGGTAACAAACACTTTACCCCCTGCCCGAATAGCGCCACGTATGAGACCGAACGAGGGTGCGGGATCCTCGCAGCCGATCAAGTACGAGCCGGTAAGCGTCAAGGACGTGCTCGTCGAGATGAAGGACACGTCGGAACTGCTGATCGATCTGTCGTACTCGGCCGTGCTTCACCAGAGCGAGGA
>LKMJ01007785.1_pt1 | contig 10084 bp, 9 predicted proteins | sample 643391 | NCBI WGS metagenome assembly LKMJ01 (sample SAMN04112250, study PRJNA286221) | soda lake metagenome | biome: soda lake; feature: Kulunda Steppe; material: water; isolation source: sample PL-Br10 brine of Picturesque Lake | place: Russia: Kulunda steppe | collected 2010-07
CTCACGTGATCTTCTGTCACTATATTTCCAGCTTTCTACTCACCTGTAAAAGGCTTCTGTGCAACGATCACTGTGCTGTTTGTAGCAGGGAAGCCCACAGTAGGCTATGTTGCATCGTGGACAAATATAGCGAGCAAACTGCACATGGCACCTACATGTACAAATTGGTTGCACACGGAGTTCAATCCATTTGTGGATCTATGCAGCCATGCAAAAGCACCATGCATGCTGCGCTTACACTTTGCAAACTGCATGACGATCCTCCAGCTCCATAACGAATATAAAATATTCAATTTATCACAACTGTTGTAATTATCCCAATTTATTGACATACGTAAAATGGATAATGCAGCAAGCATTGCACCGCAGCCTTCGTGCCACTTACATGTCAAGAATGAGAGCCTGCAGTGTGTGCAGCTTGTATGTAAGTTAGAATGCATGCAAGCTCAGGAAGTCCAGCACTCTGTCACGCCACAAGGGCACCCTCAGGTCAGGACTGAGAAACGAGCTGCTTGCCTGCAGGGGTCAATTTTGACGCTGCTGACCAATTGTACAATGTCATAGAGCCTAATGGAGAGGTACATCAAGGTGAGGGATATCTAAAGCCGTGACTAGCCGTTTCTAGCATGTGTGCACGTGAACAATTCAGTTCTTTAGTCAGCAACATGTGCTCTGACCTGCAGACACGTTCATTGGACACACTTGGAAGATGGTTTCCGAAGATGGAGATCTTCTCTTGCAGTACACAGGTACGCAAGATGCAAGCAGTTTTGCTTGTATTTAGGCACACACATATTACACAAGATACAAACTTTGCCTAGAAAGACGAATTGCAGATGGGCTTCAAGAACCTATTCAGGAATGACCTTGTGTTGCTATTGATTTCACCGACAAGCTTGTCTTCGCAGCCGAAGCTTAAGTCCGTATCGCCCAGCCGGTGCTAATCTAAATGTTAGCGATGTTGCTTGTTGTGGTTTCAGAAGGAAATATTACTCAACTGCAACATGCCAGTCTATTTTGGAAAATTAACTCACCAACCTTTGAATTGTGCCCATAAGAAAAGCAAGTTAGTGACACAGGCCAAATAGCCAAAGGATGCACCCTAGTTTACACAGCCATTTGCCCATAGCAAAAGACCACAAGGGTACCCTCAGGTCAATCCCCACTGATATCCCTCAGGCGTTTTGGAAGCGAATACAGGAAACGGTCTTCAATCAAGCTGGCCAGGAAATAAGCAATGGGAAATAAGTCCAATTAATTGATCAGCCAATCCCGAGGTCTAGCTTATATTTAAGCCAGGACTTCGGTTATACAGAATTTAGTATGGATTGCGGAGGCTCTCGAGCCCAGGAGACGAAACAAATCATGATGGCACCACATGTAATTTCTGGGCGGGGGCACTCTGCCCCCCCCCCCTCCCCCTCCGGCCCAACTGTAGTCCCCACCCAGGCAAAAATGGTACCAATCTGCTTCTTATTAAATTCTACATCCAGTCGGAAATCAAAGCCATGGTCAGGTGGAAAGCAATTGGACAATAGCAGAAGGGCGAACGCTTGTGCAAGATGGACCCACACTATGCTTGGATGTTACAAGCTTTTTGCTTTGTTAACCCAGGCTAACCTTGCCCCAGCCTTACCTCTGTCTAATGTGAGGAGATTTCCTGATGGGTTCACGAAACATGCTAGTTTAGAGCCAGATGCTGCATGTTTGTTGCACAGGCCTTCTGCGGCTTGAGTTCTGGCATGAGTATTGACATGTCAAATGTCTCCAGTCCTCCATCCTTACCCAAGTTTCAAAAATAGGGTGCCGATAAATAGCTCTTTAGCAGAAGATTTCCAATATATGTTTGATATATTGAGAATGTGCCTCAGACGAACTCCAACGCACGTCCCAAATAACCCTAGATCCCCTCCCCTCCCCCCTTAAACCCATGCAATGACTAGCTCTTGGCGCCAGGAATATAAATACATGGTTTTGTTTGGTTTGGCCGTCAACAGGTCTCAAGGACTGTTCCATCCTGACATTCCTACTATTATATTAGGCCAACTGCGCTGTCTGCACGTACCCATGTGAGAGACAGACAGACAGACAGACAGACAGACAGAAAGAAAGAAAGAAAGAAAGAAAGAAAGAAAGAAAGAAAGAAAGAAAGGAACGAAGGAAGGAAGTCCTTGTGACCCTTGTACAAGGATTACAAGAAAAAGGCCTTCAGTCAAGAAGTGCGACTAGCCTGCTCATAAAAAAGGTAGGAAGGAATTACCACGTAAGCACTCCCTACATCAATTAAGGAGAGGAGGACACTCATGTCTAGAAAACCCCGTGGGGCCACCTCAGGCTTCCACACAATGTTGTGTGAAAAAGTATTGCACGGTGGGTTACATGGTGACCGGAACGTGAAGTTTCCTGGTCTGCTGTCCCTCTGAATATTGGGTCATTACGTGTGCGCATTTTTCAAATCTGGTCTTCAGGTTTACTGTTCCTGCTGCCTTGTAGGACCCTCAGCCACACTGACGATCGGAGGCAAAGGAGTTCAAGTGCAGGTTGGAGGAACGTGATTGATTGCATGTTATGAGTAGTGCTTCATGACTACCGGTTTTTTTGGACTCTGGGAAAATTCTTGTAATAAAATTCTAAAATTTTTTCGCCGCACCTACGCTACTGGCTCTACCATTTCTTCCCTTCTACTGCTGCCTCGCCTGTCAACAGTGGCCAAACCTGGCAAGGATTTGGGGAGGAGCTTGTTGGAGTGGTGCATCCAGATGAGGGGAATACACCATCAGCAGCACCTTGGTCTTGGGGGAAGCGCACAGCGATGCAGCACGGGAAGTGATGGACAGCGGCTCAACCACGCCGTCTCTGCGAAGTGCCATACAAGTGTACTAAGCAAGAATATCATCAGGACTAGCGAAGGACGCTGTGGTAGCGTAGTGCAGAGACGGGGGCTGCTGCCCTGCAGCCTCGGGAATGCAAGCAAGAGGGCAGTGGGGTCCTGGGCTGGGAGCCGGGACGTCAATGACACCCAGGTAGTATGTGCTTTGTATATAGGATTATCTCTTTATGTACAGTGCTCTTCGGCTCTCAACTCCCTGCTAGGGTTCAGGTCAGGAGGAAAACATAATTCCCTTTCATGCTTACACAGCTTTAGCTATTCAATGCAGGCATCTGCAGGACCAGGGCCAGCTGAGCAGCGAGCGGTTAGCCCTTCCTGGATGCAGCCTAAAGTTACGCTGAGCGTGGAGGGCAACATCTCTGTCGGCAAGAGCACCTTCTTAAATCATCTCCAATCCTCAAGTGCTCTTGATGGAAAGCTGCAGGTGTGTAAAGTCAAGGTGTGCATCATGTGCCCTCAAGCTCATGCCGGATTGCACATCCCACAAAAATGCACATCCAGGAATACACCGCACCGCATGCACGAGACCACTTTGTGTTTGCTAGCATCCGCTGTCTGTTGACTGAATTGCGTCTGTATCTCTGCATTAAAGTGTGAGTAAGTGAGTGAGTGTGTGCGTGTACATACGTATGTATGTGTATGTATGCTCTGTGCGCATATGCGTGTGTGCGCGTGCGTGTTTGTGTCTGTGCGTGTGAGAGCGCAAGCGTGCGAGCATGCACGCATGTGAGCATGTGTTTGTGTTTGTATGTGTGTGCATGTGCACTATCGCTTGTGCGTGTTGGTATATATTTGGTGCACCGCAAGTGAAGGCTCTGCCCGCCGGGCAGGCCTCCGCCCACTTGAGCAGCATGATTTGATCATGCTTTGCAGATTGTCCCTGAGCCTGTGGCGAAATGGCAATGCGTCGGAGAAGGTCAGGTCAACCTTTTGATGGAATTTTACAAGGCGCCGGAGCGATTTGCATACACCTTCCAAAATTATGTGTTCCTGACAAGAGTCGTGCAGGTGCGGGTGTCAGAGTATTGGCTGCTGCCTGAATATTCACTCACGACGTGTGAGACAGTGGATGGCGTGCTGATTCTTGTATGTGTCTTACCCATCAGTCGTAAAAGAGGTTTTCGAATAATTCGGGTAACAGTTTTACGGGAAGGGTAGGCGCTTCTTACGGCTGATAAGCTTTGCTCAGTCATGCAACTGGCTCGTATAAATGTTATGGTCATGATCTGGACTAGGCTTTATCTAATCTGGAGCAGACACCCATAACTTATGTTATATAAGTTATGTACTGAATAACCTTTCTTCCTGCTGTAGAGCCTCTTATAGGAAGAGGGAAATTTTCTTAATCTAGCATTACTCTTGTTCTGGGTCCGCACATCCAATTTCATGCATGCACCTGGCATACAAGGTAAGAGACATGTGTACACAACGAGCACAAAGCGTGTGTGAATGACAGTGCCATGCACTGTGTGCTCAATTTGCAGGAGCGCGAAAGCTACACTTCCCCAGAGCCCTGCCGCCTGCTGGAGCGCAGCATCTTTTGTGATCGGATGGTCTTTGTGCGGGCATGCCATGCCGCCAAGTTCATGAACGACACTGAGCTATCTATCTACGATGCCTGGTGTGTGGCTTGAGGGAGACTGAGTGTTGCACAAGCGCCTGTGAGTTTGTATGTCTTGGTGAGGGGGGGTCAAGAAGACCGTTTGCTAGTGTCTGCTTCCGTACGTGCCTGCGCACATGTGCGTATTTGTGCACCCTGGGCCGCCCTCAGCCTGCACAACAGAATTGCGTGACGGTATTAAGTCCATTCACAATGCTGTGTTTCGCCACATTGTGTGCTCCTGTACTGGTGCTGCTTGGTGGCCGCCCTGGTCATGGGAAGTCCGTGAGTCTGCGTGCAACCCAGATGCGATCCTGCCGCATCGTGGTCCTGCAGCATGAGGATTGACATTTGCATCAGCTGGTGCCCCCCATCTATCTCTCCAGCACCCACATGCTTTGATCCCAAGCACTTATTCCGGGTCACGACTGCGGTCCCTCTCAGTTCTGACCTGCTGCTCAGATAGAGCGCTGTACCCCACAGGTGCCCTGCTCTTCCTTTTGCCAACCTCCACTTGATGGCCCAAGCATTGACAAACTCATAAGATGCCTTACAAGGCATGCTGTCCACTCAGCCCTAGTCAACACCGTTGCCTCCCCCAGGTTTGATCCAGTGCTCAACACGCTGCCGACTCTGGTGCCCAACGGCTTTGTGTACTTGAGGGCCCAGGTGCGCATCCAGGTTTTGGGGCCAGTTGGGCGTCCAGCTTGGGGGACTGCAGCAAGTCTCGCTGGCGTGTGCCTCGCTGGTGATGCTGATTTGCTCGCAAGCCCTTGGCCCCTTCCAAGTGTCAACTGTATTGATGACGCAAGTCAGGTGGCGACATATTAGCGCCCTTCTGCTGCATTGGCAGGCGTGTGCTGGTTTGCAAAACCAAGCTTGTCAGCCTCTGCATATGGACCGCCCTCTGCCGCAAATGGCCACGACGCGCAATGCACAGCCACTGTCTTGTGCTGTTTACCTGCCGTCCACCTTTGCAGCTGAATCTCGGCCAGACTGAGGTTAAGCAAACCCACCAGCCTAATGATCTGGCTGGCCAATAGCCCTGGGTTATCGTTGGTCTTGCAATCCTGCTGTCGCAGCCAGAGGTGTGCCACCAGCGGCTACAGAAGCGGGCGCGCCAGGAGGAGACGACTGTGCAGCTAGAATACCTGCAGGTGTGTCTGATGTTATTGCAGGCAGGTGCCTAGTCGCAGGCTGCATTGGGGACCATGGTAGGTGGGCATTTACAGGTAGGCCTTAAGCGGCCTGTAGTGCAACACACGCACAGCAACTCTTGCGGGCAGCTCACACCATCGCAGCCTTGCTGTCGGCTGTCAATAGAAAACCTAACAATTGCTGGCTGTTTATAGCATCTCATGAGAGGCTGCTTCCTGCGCCCCGACACTCTGCGACAGGTGACAAGAGTTTACAAGAAAAGGCCTTCAGTCAGAAAGTATGACAGCTAGTCTGCCCATAAAAGGCAATTAGTGCATGAAGGAAAAAATGAAGGTTGCTCTTGTTCTGGCTCAGAAAAGCAGACACATTGTGAAAACCTGTGGGAGGAAACAGAGATGCATAAGTCCTGCGGAGAGAGACCACATGTAGATGGGTGCAGTGGAAAAGGACGTACAGCTCATTTTGTACGTCATAATAATAAGCATTGCACAGGTCACAAGCAGGGAAGGTGTTGTGAGTCCAGGTCACTGTTTTAACTGGTAGGGTATGGGCACTAAGTCTGAAGCGTGCCACGCTGCAGACAGAGGTAATAAAAGGATGACGACCAGGTCATACCCTGCACCCACACAAGCAAGCCAGCTCCTCCTCAACACCTCTGCATGTATGGCAAGCCCTGACATTTGACCAGGGTGCTGCTGTACAAAACTGAGTTTCCAGCTTAGGCATAGATCCAACCCCTCATGGCTAGTGCCCCTTGCCATGCAAGACCAAACCTCTGGCTTTGGCACAGCTCTCACGAGCATGGCCAGGACATCACCCTGTTCTGCCACATCCAGTCTCTGTGCGCTTGGCCCTGACCCTCTGCTGCCATGCAATGAGTGCTCCACACCGCTGGCTTTGGGCTGGCCTCTGTGTATGTGTGCAACGCGCGCATGTGTGTGTTTGCTGCAGGAGCTACATCAATGCCATGAGGACTGGCTGTTCCATGGGGGCGAGGACGTGACCACCACCAGCAGCTCGCAGCTGTACATCTGGGTGGGCCCAGCGAACCAGGTCTTGCAGGGCTCTGGGTAAGTGCTGTGCGTGGTCACAAAAGAGTGCATGGTCGTACGCACACACAAACACACACACATGCGTGGTCACAAATACTGTGAGAGGTCACATACACACACAGATGCCCAGTCACACAGGCAGTGCGTGGTCAGAAATACTGTGAGAGGTCACATACACACACACAGATGCACAGTCACGCAGGCAGTGCGTGGTCACGAAGACTGCGTGGTCACAAAGAGTGCATCGTCACACCCTCACGCACGGGTGGTCACAAATACTGTGAGAGGTCACACACACACACATACACACATGCACGGTCACAAATGCAGTGCGTGGTCACAAAGAGTGCATGGTCACACGCACACACACATGGGTGGTCACGAAAACTGTGAGAGGTCACACACACACACACACACAGATGCCCAGTCACAAAGGCAGTGCGTGGTCACAAAGGCTGTGCAAGGTCACAGACACACACGCCTACACACACACGCGCACACGCACACACACACGTGTGCGTGGTCACAAGACAGCGTGGTCACAAAGACTCTGCAAGGTCACACACACACACATGCATACACACATGTGCATGGTCACAAGGGCAGCGTGGTCACAAAGACTGTGCAAGGTCACACACGCATACACACATGCGCGTGGTCACAAGGACAGCGTGGTCACAAAGACTGTGCATGGTCACAAAGACTGCGCAGTCACAAAGGCAGTGCGTGGTCACAAAGGCAGTGCTTAAATGAGGGTGGCAGGATGAGCAAGGCAAATCGCCAGCGCTTGCATCCAAAGGCTCTGCCTGCGCCAGGTGCTCCTTGTGCACATTAACCATCTCTGCTGGGCTTAACAGCGTTCTCCTGCCCCTCTACCCGACTGTTGCTGCAGCCGCGCCCAGTCACTATCACGCACAGCCGCTTCGGCCATGCCAACTTCTTCCTCTGGCCCAAAGTTCAGCTATGCCGTGCGGAACCACTTGCCTGGACCGGAGCTGACGGACGTAGTGGCGCTGCAGGTCGGGATGCTTTGTATGTGTATGCATGTGTGTGTGTGCGCGTGCGCTTTGTAGGTATATGCACCAGCCCTACCCAAACTTGCCCTGTGCACATCATTCCCAAGCTTGTTATATGTCATTGCAGGCCAGAGTGCTGTGTTGGCATGGCATGCGGTCTGCTCAAACGTGTGGTGCGCAACTTTGTGAGGGTGCAGCATACCAGCTGTGCTTGACTTGGACAGTGCACAGCGCCCTGTGTCTATCACTGATGCTATAGATGGGCTTACACGGTGACGGTGTTGGATGGATGGTGGCGATGTAGCTGAGCTGGTAGAAAAAGCAGATAATGACAATCAGGTTGCTTTAAAGGTAAATCAGTCGAGTTTTGGTAGAGCCCAACAAGCTCCAGTCTGGTAGGCATATAGCATCTGTAGGGAGACCAGTCCATAATAGGTCAAAGAAGCACCTGCAGCTGTGGTTGGAGGCCAAACGTCTGCATGGAGGCAATGGGAGAGAAGTGCTGTCGTGTGGTGCAAGCTGCGTGATTCAAAAATACAAGCCCAGGCATGGTTCGAGCTGCCGCAGTCATGCCAGGAAACTGGTGTTGCCACCATTGAGTGCCATGCAAAACCGTGCCAACCGCCTGTGGTGCGCAGGTGCCCAAGGTCCCTCGACGCTTGAGCGGGGCAGTCCGTTTCATCGACGCCTCACGTCCGCACATACACCCCTTGCTCGACACGGTGGGTCTATGGGTCTATGGAAACTACATGTACTGATTACTGGATGCCTCACCTCAGCGCGTTTACCCTATGTTAGGTGTTCACCCATAAGGCTCCTCAAATCAAAAGGCATGCCCCTTCCAAACCCTGAGCAGGTGCTCCAATGTAGGCAAGGTTTGTTCACCTGGCACTGATATCCACAGATGGCTTGCCAATTAAGCCCCTCAGCTGTTTGGTATCCCCCTTTTCCCACAGTCTCTCCGTGCACGTGTCCCGGGGGGGCACATTGGAGCGAGCAGGCGCGATGTGCGGTTGTCTAGCCTGTGCTCATTGCTGTGCTGCCCAAATGTACACTGCTCCTGATAGATACCGCTGCTGATGTATGGTGGCCACAGATACCATCACTAGTGTTGGACTGCAACAACGACGTGGACGTCGAGCATGACCAGCAGTACAAGGCTTACGTGAGCGGCATGGTGAGTGAGCCTGGCCCCACATACGTGAACAGGTGACACATGGGCCACCCTGATTGCAGCTAGCCTCCCCGCTGCACGCTATGTGTGCCAGCTGTGTGTGCGCAAGGACGACCCTGTGAGCAGGAGTACAAGGATGCCCCTGTAAGCAGCATTGCAAGGACAATCCTGTGACTATGAGCACAGCTCAGTGGACACAAAGTAGGATGATGAAAGCAACAGGACGACTTTGTGAGCGCAAGCAGCACCCCCCTTGACGGCCAAGTTCTTAGCTACCTGGGACTGCCATTCTCACTGGCCACCCTCCATGCGCAGCAGCAGCCTCAAAAAGGTAAAAAAGCAGCAGTCTGTGTCGGTGTCACAGAAAGGATGGAGAAGCCCTTGTCCGGCCACGGCGCGCTGGGTCATGGATGCGTGCAGGTGGAGGAGTTCAGCAACTATGTGCGTGCCTACATGCTGGCGCGGTCAGATGCGCGCCTCGCCTTGAGTAGCCACCTTGCTGCTAAGAAGGAGGGGCCGCGCTCAACGGGACAGGTGGCTGTTTCGCTGCCCGCCGACTTCAACGGCTATCACATGGATGTGAGTGACATTGCAATGGCGGCCCCTAGGTGACTTGATGTGGCTTAAGGATGCTGACTTGATGTGGCAAGGGGATGCAGCTTGATGCGGCAAAGGAATGTGACTTGATGTGGCTTAAGGATGCTGACTTGATGTGGCAAGGGGATGCAGCTTGATGTGGCAAAGGAATGTGACTTGATGGGGGTTGGGGACGCTGACTGGCCAAGTGGGCCCAGGCAAACTGCGAGCTTGGAATCTTGCAGGACAGGTGACCCGCAATGTGCAAGGACTAAGGATGGGTAAATAGGATGGTCCAGTCTGCCAAAGAGACTCGCCGAGACTCGCCGAGACTCGTTGTAGATGGGTAGGGCCTAGATGGGAGATTATCGTTAGAAAACTGCTTTTCACAGGCGTATCCTTTCGACCTGAAATTTATCATGGTACTTTGATATAATTAAATATGAATTATTTTAACAGGATTGGGCCTTCCAGAGGCCGGGATGAGTCAAAGGCTGTTCCGTCCTCTCCCCACCGGTTCCTCCCCCCTCAATTCCACCCTTATCAACCTAGCTGCTCAATCTTCGGCCTTTTTTCATCTTGTTTGGAGCTGCAGGCTGGACTCCAGGTCGCCCACAG
>LKMJ01007786.1_pt1 | contig 10084 bp, 18 predicted proteins | sample 643391 | NCBI WGS metagenome assembly LKMJ01 (sample SAMN04112250, study PRJNA286221) | soda lake metagenome | biome: soda lake; feature: Kulunda Steppe; material: water; isolation source: sample PL-Br10 brine of Picturesque Lake | place: Russia: Kulunda steppe | collected 2010-07
CCCCTGGGCTGCACCTGCCCCTGCCCCTTGTTCGCCTGCAAGTTCACCTCCATGATCAGGCACATGCTTGCTCCATCCCCCTGCCACTCCTGCACCTGGCTCCGAGTACCAAGTGCCCCTGCTGCGCCCAGACACCCCCTGCAGCGCCCACACCTGCGCCTTGAACGCCTGGATTGCGCCCCGCGCCGGCGTGTAGGGCTGCAGGCCTGGCCGCGGCGGGATGAGCTCCAGCAGGGGGCGGGCAGGGGGCGGCTTCCATGCGGGCACCAGGGGCCGTGCAAAGCGTACGCTCAGGCCCTGCAGCCCGCTGCCAGCCTGGACCCAGTAGTTGGGGGGTGGCGCGCCAGGGGGCGGCGGCAGAAGGCCCTCCTCCAGCGTCTGCGCCCGAACAGCATAAGTCGCGCGCGCGCGCGCGCGTGTGTGTGTGTGTGTGTGTGTGTGTGTGTGTGTGTGTGTGTGTGTGTGTGTGTGTGTGTGTGCATATGCATGTGCAGCAAGGCATGTGTCAGTGCAGGGAGGCCCTCCTCCAGCGTCTGTACCCAAAGAGCGTGCAGTTGCGTGTGCGTGTGTGCATGTGGTTGCGCATGTGCGTGCATGCGCGCATGCACGTGTGGGAGGTGTGGGTCAGTGCAGGGAGGCCCTACCTCCCTAGGTTCTACACCCAAATGCACGTGTGTGCGTGTGTGTATGCGTGTGTGTGCGTGTGTGTACGCGTGTGTGTGCGTGTGTGTGTGTGCAAATGTCGGGTGCGGGAGGGTTCCCCTCCAGGGTCTGCACCCAGAGTGCATGATTTGCATGCAGGCTCTCTTGTATTGACTGATTCATGGTAAGGGGGGTAGGTTCGTCCATGCACACAGGCCCACTGCCCTGGTGCTCAACACCCGGAGGGTGCGTGTCCACACGTGTGCGTAGAAGGGTGTTCACACGTGCGCGTACGAGGGGATTTCATACGTGTACGAGCGCGGAAGCCACAGTGTTTTTAAGTGCGAGCGCGCGTATGCACGCGCACATTGCAGGTATATTGCATAAATTCATGCTGTGTTGCGTGGGTTGCATGCCTGTGTGCACAAGGTCCCATGTGAACCTGCAGGTCGAGCGTGTCTGTGTGTTAGATGTTGTTGGCTGGCCCTGCCCCAAAAGTGAAGATGCTGATGCAGGCAAGTGCGCTGCCTGCGGGGCCGGGGTTGTTGGAACAGGGGCACGTCAAGGGGCCAGGCAGCGGCTTCCCCTACCACCGCGCCCTTGCATTGCGGCGGCACCAAGGTTGGCAGCACATCTGGGCTGATGCATGCTCAAGTGCATCGCCTGCCGGGCCTGGCTTCGTGCCGGGGCACGCCAAGGCGGCAGGCTGCAGCGTCTCCCCCACCTTAACACCCTTGCCTTGCGGCGGCACATAGGTGGGCAGCGCACTGGCAAAGCCGGAGGCGGGCGGGGCACGTAGCGGGCACGCCTCCTGCGGCAGCTGCGCCGCCTCCTGTGTGCCGGGCTTCAGCAGGTCGTGGCAGCGCGGCACCTCGGCCACGCCGCGGAAGGACGGCCAAGCAGGGTCGCTCAGCGCCTCGGAGGCCAGGAACCTGCGCGCACGCATGTGGGCATGTATTTGCGTGTGTGTACGCGTGTGCGTGCATGTGTGCGTTAGCAGGCCGCGGAAGGGCGGCCAAGCGGGGTCGCTCAGCGCCATGGAGGCTAGGAGCCTCCCACCGCACCCCCACCCCCCCACCAATCCTTCACCCCTTCTGAGCCTTCACCCATCCCGCAGGGAAACATGAGCTCACCCTTGGCCCAATAGCCGGGCGCGAGTCACCACCCACCCTGTTTAATCAGCTCCACGCGCATATAGCACCATAGCGCCCGTCGCTGCAGCTACAAGGCGACCGACCCCCATCAGCCCTTCCCGCACCTGGCCACCTCCACTTGGAGCCGACCTCCGTCCTCCAGCATGTGCACCAGCGCCTGCACGTCCGCGCCGCTCAGCAGCACCCGGCAGCGGGGCGGGTCAAACATCAGCGCGTTGGGGGCGAACGTGCCGGGGGGCGCGTGCAGGCTCGTGATGGGCACTGCCACGGCAGGGCTGCTGCCATTGGGTCCTTCCGTCACCTCACTAGACGTCAGCGCGCCATTGGGCATCACAATGGCAGGTCCCCCTGCACAAAGGAAAAGCGTGTGTGCTCGGCAAGGCGCGCGCGTACGGGCGTGCATGTGTGCGTGCGTGCGTGCGTGCGTGCGTGTGCATGCGTGTGCGTGCGCACACGGCTGAAGCAGTCACGTCCTGAAGACCTCCGGGTCAGCGTGCTGTTGGGCATCACAATCGCAGGCTCTGGTCAGGAATGTGTGGATGTGTGTGGATGTGTGGGCTGCGGCCGTTGCCCGTTGTGGGTTGGGCATGAGTGTGCGGCCATAGGCAGTTCCACGGCTGACAATCCACCTGCACACACAGATGCATATGCAGTTTGGTGCTGACAAGTGGCTTAAACAGGCCACAGTGCAAAATATGTGCTGCTCAGCGGGCCCAGCCTTCAGACCACTTGCCTCCTTGACAACAGACCCCCCAGTCCCAGTTGCAAAGCACAGGAATCCATCGACAGCAAGTCAGGCATGCACACGCCCAGCTTGGCAGCTGGCCAAGCAGCAGCATCTTCTGCACAACCGACACAAGGTGCGCCCCTACCTCCTGGGAGCTTGAGCCCCAAGTTCAGCTGCAGTGAGCTGCCGGCTTTGGTGTCCGTGGCTGAGGCCACAGCCATGGCCAGGGTGGAGGGCAGCGGCACCACGCCCTTCACCTGCTCGCAACGGTAGAGGTAGAGGGCTGTCATGAGAGTGTGTGTGTGTATGCATGTGTGTGCATGTCATGTCATGTGCGTGTGCGTGCACGCAATCTCGTACACGGCGCATGCATGTGCATGGTTATGTGCCGTGTGTCATGCGAATGTGTGTGCGTGAACCATGCTTGTGTGCCAAATGTCGTGCCCCACCATGGCTAGGGTGGAGGGCGGTGGTGGCACTCAGGTGCGCTGCGCTGCAGTGTTGTGTGAGTGTGTCGTGTGTACATACATCTGTCCCCATGCATTGCCGCGCTCGTGCTGGTGTGTTGCATGTGAGCGCGTAAGCAGTTTTGTGTGTGTTGCATTTGCACGCGCGTGCACGTTAAGGGAGTTGAGCACCCAAATAGCTGTTGGCCACGCCCACCTGCAGCTCATCAAATGCGGCCCTGACCTCTGCATCCATGCCGCATCACAGGCGCCTGGAGTTTGTTCGGTGCTGCCCTGTCCTTTGCAACAATGCCGCGCCACACACACCTGGAGCTCAATGATATTGCAGTCTTTGGCAACTCCTGGGGGTAGGAAGCTGTAGGGCTGCGGCTCCGGGAGGCTGTCCGGGTCCATGGTCACCCCTGCCACCAGGGCCAGCACGGCAGCAGGTCAGAGCGCCACCGGTGCAGCACAACACGCGCGCGCATCCATGCAGCAGGTCATGCGCCACCCGTGAAGAGGGACACGCGCGCGCATCCACGCAGCAGGTCATGTGCCACCGGTGCAGAAGGACACGCGCGCGCATCCACGCAGCAGGTCATGCACCACCGGTGCAGCACAACACACGCGCGCATCCACGCAGCAGGTCGTGCGCCACCAGTGCAGCACAACACGCGCGCGCATCCACGCAGCAGGTCATGCGCCACCGGTGCAGCACAACACGCACGCGCATCCACGCAGCAGGTCAGAGCGCCACCGCGCCAGAGGGATGTGGGGGAGGTCAGCCCGTGAGGCAGAGAGAGGACTGCAGCTTCTCCCCAGGTCAATGGACAGCCCTGCCGCCGGTGTGCCGTTGGTGCCGCCGTTGTGCTGCCGGTGCTGCCAGTGCAGCCGGTGTGCCGCCAGTGCATCTGGTGCAGCCGGTGTGCCACCGGTGCCGCCGGTGCCGCCGGTGTGCCGCCGGTGCATCCGGTGTGCTGCCGATGCCGGCGGTGTGCTGCCGGTGCCGCCGGTGCAGCAGCAGGTCAGGTGAGCTCTCTCTTACCCGCACCAGGCGCGCGTGCCAGGGGCAGGAGCACAGGGTGCATGCGGCGTGCAAGGAGGAGCATGCAAGGTGCATGAAGTGCATGAGGGGAAGAGCATGAGGGGGGCGTGAGGCGCGTGAGGGGCATGAGGGGCAGGGCACGAACAAGGCGCGTGAGGGGCAGGGCGCAAAGAGCAGGATATGAGGGGCAGGGCATGAGGTGCGTGCAGCACACCTGTGTGAGGCGGGGCGGCGCACCTGCAGACTCCCGCGGGGGCTTGCCGGCCGTGTTGGACCTGGACAGCACGCTGCCTGTTGCAGCTGGATGGGGCATAGCGGACTGCTCAGGGCTGGGGGGAGGCTGGGCACGGTGGGTCAACCAGAGCGTGACCCCACGCAGCTGGCCCGCCGCCACCTGCGCACCAGCACAGCGTGGCAGCACACAAGCGCAGGGGATGGGCAGGAGCGGGGCAACGTGCAGGCGGCCCGCGGCTTCCGTATGCAGCTGGTGTGGCGCATGGGCGCAGCCCTGCGGCTTCTGCTGCTCTGTTGACAGTTACTCTGGTGGATTGACAGTTACTGGAAGCCAAACACAGACGCTCACAAACACCTGAATGACAGATACTGGCAGCCAACCACAGACACTCAAACACACCTTGAATTACGAGCAGGAGTACAGGTGCACCTTGGTGTGCACATGTGCACACATATGAGTGTGCGGAAACACAGACACACACGCACCATGTGTGCGTGCATTTTCACGCCCGCACGCACCCGATATGCAGATTGGGGCACGGCAGGGTTGGGCACGAGGGCGAGGGTGTCCATGTTGATGGTGCTGGCCCCCATTCCAAACTCCAGCACGTCCACATCAGCCCAAGCCAAGGCCATACCGGCACGAGAGTCATGCACCGCCACGCGTATGCTGCAGGATCATGAGCATAAGGATGATGAGCATAAAATGCAGGCATGCTTTTCATGTGCAGGTCAAGAATGCCCGTGCCCATGCCACACCCGCGTCACAACCATAAGCACCAAAACCACAGCAGCAGAACAAGAATCAACTCTAGAGACAAAGCAACAGCTGCAGCTGGCAACCGGCAAGGAGGAAGACCAGATGAGGTGGGTATGGGCAGAGGGACCCTCATGAGCTGCGTGCTGCTGCACAATCATTGTGTGCGTGTATGTGTGTACCATGTGCCCTTGCCAGCCAACCTTTCCTGCTCACCTGCTGTTGATCAGCTCATGCATGGCTTCCAAGGTGGCATCCTTCCTGAATCTTCCCTCCCAATCGTACTTGTACAGTCCCCCCTCTTCGTATTGTGCAGGGGTGCTGGTCAGAGGGGCCCAGTCCGCCGAGTAGGTCACCACTAAGTGCGTGGGGGGCGGGCCTTCAACCAGCGAAGCTTCCATGCTTTTGCGCGCATTTGCACTCGCAGACTTCCCTCGGTCTTGGAGAGGCGTGGCAGGCTTTGAGGGCTTGATCTGTGCGGGTCATCGAAGGGAGGAGTGTGACCAGATGGACAGGCGGTGACATGACAGCCCTGAGCACATCTTCGGGCACCTTACAGGGGTCCAGGCATCATCTGCTCATTGCATGGCTAATTAAACATACTGATGATCAGGACGGCATACGATGGGACAAGAACTGAGCAGTGATACAAACACACCAGGGACAGAGCTATGGTTGGCACAGAGATGTTGACAAATGCTCCATACGGGCAGGGATCCACTTGAGAATCCTTCCCCACGGCATCCTTCTTGGGAGGCATATCACCAGTGCCTATCAGTGCGACTTGAAGCCCAAAGCTACGCTACTTATAAGCTTGGAGAAATGCACACTGCATGCATGATAGAGAATCATCTTGAAATAAAAAAGAATGGTTGAATTTATCTTTGGTTGCATAGATAGTCATCTATCAGATGTTGATTGTTGAAAGACCAGTCTGCGAAGGCCTACTCGCTTACTAAATCATTCCATTCAACTTAAAAATGCAGGTCGCGTGCAAGGCTCCCTCTTGCATCCAAGCTCCCCTCAAAGTGGGTGATCGAGCTTGTTCACGCTTTGTACCGCCACCTTCTCGCCATCATTGCTATGATCCGTTACCTGTTCATGTCCGTTCTGTTGCAGCTCTCCCCCTTTCCTCAGGCTGACTCAGCCTTGCTGATGAGCATTTTGAACCACATGCATCAGTGCAGTCTCTTCATCCCACATCTTTCCCTCCTCAACTATCATGCAGGGATCCATGTGCAGTGCATTCCACAAGCTGGCACAGCCGTGTGCTGCGAGGGCCGTCAACAACACGGCGATCAACACAGTGTCTGCTGGTTCATCAGGGCTGTTGCGTCGACGGGGACTGTTCTCAGCTGTTGCACTTGTGGCAGGTGGGCGCATGCTTTGTACAAGCCAGTTGCGCCCAACAGTACTGGCGATGAGGGCATCCAAGGCATATCAAGATCAATTCAAAACATTTCGGACAGCGAACACCTCCAGGGCAGAGCACCTGCCCATCCATCCGGCATGCACAGAGAACAAGCCTCCCTGGACAGAACTCGTGTTTGACCTGCAGGGGCAGCACCTATTATGTCTGCGTCAGCAGGCGGAGAGATGAACACTGCCAAGAACGGGCTGCAATGGGTGGATGAGCTGGAGGGCTCTGGCCCCGCCCCTGTGAAGGTGTGCGGCATGTGCTGTCCTCTGAGGGCAGCCTCTCCGTGATAATTGAGGAGGGGGGTGGCAGGCATGTGTCAAGTGCAAAAACCACTCCCAGATTGATCGTTTACTGTTTACTACACTGCGAGCGCATGTGTATGATTCCGCAATGCTTTGATGTTCCTGGCCAGGCAGCCTTGTTGCCAATTACAACTGCAGCTTCTTGCAGGACAGCACTGCTGTAAAGTTTTGATGACTTAAAGCAAGCCTCTTCCCCTGCGTCCTTCCCCGTAGACCTGCACATGTGCACGTCTCATCATGTGCATACACGAGTACAAGCATACAACTTTGCGTACACGCACGCACGCAAGCGCTTACACGACACACATGCGTACACACATATGCGCAGGGAGCGCGCATCAAGGCCCACTACACCGGCCGTCTCACGAACGGTCAAGTGTTCGACAGCTCGTACACGCGTGGCCAGCCCCTGGCATTTTCTGTGGGCGTGGGCATGGTGATCCAAGGGTGCGTGCACAAATGGACTGGGCATGATGTGCAGCCGCCAGTTACCGGCCAGAGCCTCCTGCTTGGCAGCCAGTGGCCCCTGTCTCGTGCTAGGCAGCCACAGTTGCTCTGTGTGGAGCAAGTCTCGAGCGAGTCTCGTGCTAGGCAGCCACACATTAGATTTGTGTGGAGGCTTGAGCTAGGTCGTCCAGAAGCCATCCATGGATCATGTGTGTATTCTGTGATGAGGCACTCTCTAATAATACATAAGGTCTTGTTAGGCTTACAGACATTCCGTCGCACGCTCTCAAGACCCCTCTGCCGCGCTGATGGCTTGCGCTGCTTGCAGGTGGGACATTGGCATCATTGGCTCAGAGGCAGAGGGCATCCCTCCCATGAAGGAGGGCGGCAAGAGGAAACTGGTGCGTACTGAGGGCAGCATGAATGCATGCCAGGACCTTTGTGTGCAGTGGGTGCATGTGCATGCATGCTGGGACTCGCATGTGCGGTGTGTCCAGGTGCAAAAGCATTTGCAGGGACGCTCTTGCACTGACTTTGATGTATGGCACTTGGTGACTCGCTGGGCCTTCAGATGGAACTGAAAATCCACTGGAGGCATCATTCGAGATGATCTAATGGGCGACCAGGTGCTCTTCACTTCTCGAGCTCCCTGGTGCTTTGACCATTGCCTGGGGCCTGCAGGACCTGCTGCACCTCAATGCGGGTGTAACCGGCCCTGAATTGCGTCGTTGTTGTACCTGCTGGACATAAAGTTTGACATCCTCTCACTAAACTTGACGTCTGTTTTGCGTCCTGTCATTCTTCACAGATCATCCCTCCTGCGCTTGGTTACGGGGCAAGGGGAGCCGGCGGGGTCATCCCTCCCAACGCAACTCTGGAGTTTGATGTGGAGCTGGTGAAGGCGCGCTGATCAAATAGCCTGTCTCTTGCTGTGATGGAGCTGCATCCTGACTTGGCTTGTCCCCTGTCCTTGTGCCAGATTACAAGCATTTTGCAGCACTGTTCGGACCTGGAGTGTAACTGCACGTTTCTAAAGAACAAGATCCACGCAACCAGAAAACAAACTCTTATAGAGGAGGGGGGCCGCACCTTAATTGTGGTATTCACCCGCGTGCAACTCGAAGGTAAATGCAACATTTAATCTGGTAAACTTAATCTGGTAAATTGAATCTTGCTGTCATGCCAAATTTATGCAGTGCCAGATTTATGCTGCATTGTGACCTGGAGGTTGGTTGAGTCAGTTGGTAGAGTATTTAACCCCTTGCTCGGTCCAGATATAGCTGTATTTGTGTTATGGCCATGCCGCGAGTCTAGTTTGGATGCAACAGTCTCTTGGCGTGACATTGTGAATTCAATCAGGTAAATTAAATCTGGTACATTTATTCAACATTTTATCTGGTTGCATCACCAGATAAGAAAAGGGCTATGCAGGTAGTGACAAACTCCCTACATCAATCAAGGAAGAGGGTCCACCTAGAGCCTAGGCACTGTTTGACCCCTCCCCAGCAAAACAAACCAAAGAAGTCAATGGGGATCAAGAGGGTGACTGTCAGTTCCCTATTCCTAACCTTGGCAATGAAATGTAACACAAGTTTTCTAACAAGTTTATAAGCATACTGAACCAAGTGAGTATAAAGCTTTATTGCAAGCTTGCTTCTAGATGCTTCTAAATGTCTTGTAAAAGGAGAGAAGTTCCCAATGCCCACCCCAGTCATGCAAAAAATTGAAAAACTACGTGTTACCTAGTAGGCAGTGTAACCACTCCCTACATCAAGTAAGGAAAAGGAGACACATTGGTCCGAAGAGCCATGAGTCTCCTCTGCCAGGGAAAATTAAGAACTGGTGAGAATCTGGAGGGTGACCAGCCGGTCCTTACTCCAGACCAACACCTTAAGAGCAACTGGATTTTTCAAGAGCGCGTCTAGTTTGTTGTCAGGTTGTGAGCATTAAACACAGTGTGAGTATTAAGGAGCAGTCTTATGGGCTTAGTCACGCCAGGTTGGTGCAGTGCCAGATCTAGCTGCATTGTGACCCGGAGATTGGCCGAGTCGGTTGGCGAAGTATTTGATCCTGTTGTCAGTTAAACCATAGCTGTATTTGAGCACTTCAAAGACGAATTGCAGGCAACATTATGGCGTTCAGTGATCGTACCCGAGATGAGTGTGCATTAGCACCCTTAGAGAATATGGAGAGCACTCTGCTTGCTGGCTAAGTGGACACAGGAGGCAGGTGGACATTTTAAAGCGGACAGCGTGTTTCTGATTGACAAGGGTGCCTGTGCGGTAGTGGAAGATATTGCAGTTCAGTTGGAGAGTTTGGATATGCTTCAAAAAGCGTTGCTAATGTCTTTGTGGACGTGTAGAAGCAGACTCTGGTAATAAGAGCAGTACCCTGTTCTTGAGTTGGCATAACCCAGTTTATGGTTCGAATGCATGCGAGATTTTAGTGCAGCTTGGAGAATTGGAAGGTAAGTCAATCTGGTGCCCTGTTGGGGAGCTTCAGTGCTGATTGACTTATTCAGCAGCTAGCTAGTTAATATCAGAAAAATGGTTGCCACCAGGGGGCCTGCGGTGCCGATGTTTTTTCAGCTGGGAGTTCGTGGCAGGCTTGATATTTTGCAAGGGTGTCTGCCCATTCATGAGGATGTCTCCTTGGACATGGTGATGGTGCTTCTCTGGGTGCAACAATTGTTTCCTAATTTGATGGAGTGAGGTAAGGCTGTCCGTGGCAATATGAATATGATCGTGTGCAAAAGCAGCAGCCACGGCTGCCAGTTCTGCTCTCCCTACCTTGTTGGTTATACCAGCACCATTTGATTCAACCAAGTTAGAGTTGCCTGAGCTGGGGTGGTAGACACCTGCCGCAGCCCCAATCACTGTTTTGCCTTCTTGGATATGGCAGCTACCATCC
>LKMJ01007787.1_pt1 | contig 10084 bp, 10 predicted proteins | sample 643391 | NCBI WGS metagenome assembly LKMJ01 (sample SAMN04112250, study PRJNA286221) | soda lake metagenome | biome: soda lake; feature: Kulunda Steppe; material: water; isolation source: sample PL-Br10 brine of Picturesque Lake | place: Russia: Kulunda steppe | collected 2010-07
CTGGACGGCCGTCGCGAGCGCTTGTATCGCGTTGTCGCCTTCCTCCGGGCGGCCGCCCGCGTGGGCCGGCGTTCCGTGGAACGTCGCTTCGAGGTGGCTCACGGCGAGGAAGCCGTCGACGCCCGCGACGACCTCGCCCGTCGGGTGGTCGAGGCCGATGTGGACCGCGAGGAGGTAATCGACGTCGCGGATGTGGTCGCTTTTAGCCATCGACTTGCCACCGCCGACGAGCTCTTCCGCGGGCTGGAAGAACACCTTGAGCGTCCCTTCGAAATCGCTCTCGGCGATATCGTCGAGGACGCCGACGCCCATAGTCGCGTGTGCGTCGTGTCCGCAGGCGTGCATCGTCCCCGCGTGCTCGGACCGAAAGCCGTCCGCGGCGGGAACGTGGTCCTCGTCGGTCGACTCTTCCCTGGGTAGGGCGTCGACGTCGACCCGGAGGCCGACCGTCGGCCCGTCCCCCCGTTCGAGAACGGCCACAGCACCCGTGTATCCACCCTCCAGTTTCTCGAGGACGGCCTCGTCGACGCCGTCGTTCTGCGCCCGCTCGTACCACTCGGTGAGCGTCCCCTCGTCGGGAACGCCCATCCGGTGCTCGCCGGCGATGGCTTCCCGGCCGACGAACACCGCGTCGAGGTCGAGTGCGTCGAGTTCCTCGACGATTCGGGCGGTGGTGTAGAACTCACACCACGCCGGTTCGGGTTTTCTGTGCAGGTCGCGTCTGAGCGAGACGAGTTGGTCGTCGTTCATACGAATACATCGTCGAGACTCCTCAAAGACGTGACGAAACGGGACACGTGGGCGGTCATCGACGTAAAACGGAACGAAACGATGGCGGCGCGGTCAGGTGCGCTTCTGTCCCATTCCGCGAATCTGTTCGACCTCCACCTCGATGTGGACCGAGTCGGGATAATTCTGTTCTGTAACCGTTCGAGCGAGGTTCTCGTGACCGTGAATCTCGAGTTCGCGGGTGAAGACCGTGTACTTCCAGGAGGAGAACATTCGCTCGTCGTCGGCGTGTAGTCGGCGATGCTGTGGAACGGAGAGTTTCTTCGGCGGATAGGTGTGCGGTCCCTTGAGGGCCGCCCCCTTTCGTTCGGCGGTTCCTTTGATGTCCGAGACGATGCGGTCGAGGGCGATCCTGTCGCCGCTTTGCAAGGTGAGCCGGGTGACGAAGGTCATGTTGTACACTCGTCCATCCTCGCTGGGTAAAAAGGTGCTGAGATCGGCGTGGCATCTCGTGGCACCGAGCATCGTTACGCCGAGCATCGTCACGCCGAGCTTCATCGTCCGCGTATCGGCGCACCGAGAGGCGTTCACTGGAAACGAACGGTCCGATATTCTCTTAACTGCGCACCGTGTACTCCCCATAATGGCAGTCGAAGCTACGAGCGCAGGCGCGATCCTCTTTCGCGACACGCGGGGCCGGCGCGAGTATCTTCTACTCAAGAGTCGCCCAGGGGACTGGGAGTTCCCGAAGGGCGGCGTCGAAGGAGACGAAGAGCTACAACAGACGGCGATCCGCGAAATCAAGGAAGAGGCAGGTATCGATCAGTTTAGACTCCTCGACGGCTTTCGTGAGGACTACAGTTACGTCTTCGAGGCGAACGGGACGACCATCCACAAGACCGTTCACCTCTTTATCGCGAAGTCATTCGAGGCCAGTGCCGAACTCTCGAGGGAACATCGCGACCTGCAGTGGCGCGATTACGAACAGGCAGTCAACACCGTCACACAGGACGGCCCGAGGGAGATACTCGAAGAGGCTCACGAGTTCCTCGACGAACTGGAGGAGCAAAACGAAATCTAGCAACCCGAATCGGACTCCGTTCGGTGGGGCCCCGGACCCCTCAACCGTGAGGTACACGACTCGATACCAGTGGGTACACGACTCGGTGCCAGTGGATACTCTCGAGAGAACAGTTTTCCCGGTTCCACCGAGCGTTCGTTCGATTCCGTGAAACCGATTTCAAATCGTGTTAGAGCAAGTCGAGCGTCAAGGGGTACGACCACGCTTCTCCGTCACTCGCTTTCACCGCTGCGAGTATACAGAACACCAGATCGAGCAGTGCGACGAGCAGTGCGAGGAGGAACCCGATCAGTACTAGCATCAATACCATCGAGATAATCATGTAGATGGTGAAGAATATTTGCCAGTTGATGGCATTCTTCGCGTTTTCCTTGACGAACTCGTCTTCCGTGACGACGAGTATGAGCAATGGCCCGAGAACCCACGTAAAGAGCGCCAGTATGTGGGTGATTGCAGCCATTCCCGTATTCTCAGATGACGACATGGATTAACCCATTCCCACCGTTGATAAAGGTGTTTCGACATTTCGCGAGGAGGTCCACGGGTGTCGGAGATTCGGCCAACATCATTTTACCATCGGCAGACACCTGTTTACCTAGCTACCCGTATGGTCCGTGTCGCTATCGGTCACGTCATCCTCTTCATCGCCATCGTGGGCGTGTCGACGATGCTGGTCGGCGTGGTCGTCACCCAGACGGCGCTGTACTCACAGGCCGTCGATGGAGAGAGCGAACGTGACGCCGCCACGATCGACGCAGAAATCGAGTTCATCAGCGATCCCGAAGCCGGGGCCATCTACGACGAAGCGAACGGGACGGTGACGCTCTACGTGAAGAACGTCGGTGGAGACACCCTCGAGCCCGACGCGGCTACCGTTCTCCTGGATGGCGAGTACGCAGACGAAGTCGACTCATCAGTAGTCGGGCCCGGCGATGAGTACGACAGTTGGCGCGTAGGCAACACGGCCCAGTTCGTCATCGACGAGCACCTCGACCCCGGAGATCACCGCGCAGTCGTCGAGGTCGACGGCGCACGAAACGTACTCGAGTTCGAACATCGGATCGCGTTCTGGCTCGAACCAACGGACGAAGACGGCGAAGAAACGTGCGAAAACGGCACCTGCACGGTCGACCAGAACGAGACGGATGAACTCGAACTGACGATGGCCACGGAGGAACCCCAGGACGGCGAGTCCGTCGAGTACGCGGTGAACGACACCGATATCGCGACGCTCGACCCCGACGCGGGGGTCACCGACGCCGACGGCGAGAACTCGACGACCCTCGACCTCTACGAGGAAGGCGACGTGCGGGTCGAACTCGACACCGGCTGGGACGACGACGAACTCGTCATCCGTGTGGTAGACACCAGCGATGGGTGAATCGACGCCAAGGGGAGTGAATCGATAGGCCACCGGATGAGCGTCATCGGTAGCTCTGGGCCCAGTCGCCTGGATTTCGACAGACCCATCTCTCGGGTACTAATCGAATCGAAAACGAATCTTTGCTGGTGATTAGAACGAAACCACGTCGGAGCCTTCGGTGCTTCCAGGGGGTGTTGGGTCGCGGTCGCTGTACTGGAATCGACCGATCGCCTTCCGACTCACGGCGGAGTAAATCGCGAACCGGGCGTCTTCGGGCGATTCGAAGGTCTCATTCGCCAGACGACCGAGTACCTCGTCGAGGCGTTCCGTCCCGTTTGCCAATTCGAGTGTCTCCGCCCCGTGTGCTGCGATCAGTTCCTCCGTCGTCATCGGATACTCGTGTCCGTCGACCAGTTCGTCGGTTCGGCTAAAGGGCATCACGCCAGAACGTGGATGAACGATAATTATAAACATTGTCCATTAAGGCCCCGGGTGGGCCTGGTACTCCTTTGATTGATTAGTCACCACCTAATGGCCCGTGGTAACACTATGCATTCAGTGCAGTGTACTCGTATCCAAAACCGGTTCTGGCCACTGTGTCTGTGGATAACGCTCCAAAATAGGGGCAGCGTCGTCCCTCACAACTCTATCTCCAACTCAGCGTCTCCCCTTGCAACTCTATCTTCGACTCGGCGTCTCCCCTTGCAACTCTATCTTCGACTCGGCGTCGTCCCGTCACTTTGTTTTCAACTCAGCGGCGTTCGTTCCACTACCTGTCCATCGTAAGTCGGATACTGCTCTACGATTTCGCCGTCCGCTACGTCACCCTCCTCGATCATTTCCTCGAGGAGCCACCAGGCCAGCTCGACGTGGCTCGACTTGACGGCGTAGAACTCCTCGGGTACGCCGAGTTCGACGAACCGATCGGGATCGGTCCGGCTCTTCCCGTAGACGAGCGTCCCGTCGTCGGTGACGTCGTCGAACTCCCGGCGAATCTGTCGGGCCATCCGCTTCAGACGGCGACGGTGCTGGGCGGCGTCCTTGAACACCGAGGTACAGAAGTAGACCTTCGGGTGATCGCCCATCTCGTCGAGGATGGCCTCGCGATCGTTCTCGACGGCGCTCATGTGTCCCTCCTTCAACTCGAAGCCGTTTTCCTGCATTCGTCGGTAGTTGCCGTGGCTCATTTCGAACTCGTTGACGTTGCAGAAGTCGGCGGCCCCCTCGTCGAGAAAGTCGAGGAACTCTGGCTCTGGTCGGATGCCCGGGATCTCGAACGCTGGCGATAGCCCCTCCTCCCGAGCGACGTACAGGATATCCTCCCACTCGGTCCCGTGGAGGTCACCCCACAGCTCGAGTGGTGGGTGAAAGCGAATTTCGTCGAGGCCGGCCTCGGAGAGCCGGCGCATGTTCTCGCGGCCACCGGTGATCCCGGTGTAGAGGTGCGTGTGATGGTCGGAGCCGAACTCGTCTTTCAGCAGGGAGAGGTAGCGGCAGGTCCGATCGAGGGCCTCCTGTGGTTCCCCGCCGGTGATCGAGGTGCCGAGGGCGTTCATCCGGTGGGCTTCCTCGAGTACGTCGTCGTCGCTTTCGACGAGTCGTTCGTTGGCGTAGACGTCCGTGACGTTCTTGCGGTTCTCGCCGAGTGGGCAGTAAAAGCAGTCGCGCTGGTCGCAGTAGCCGTAGACGAACAGCACCATCTTGCCACCTTTCGCACACTGCTCACAGCCCTTCGAGATCATTCGATGACAGCGATAGTGTGTGGAGCGCCAAAAGGGGTGCGAAATCCAAGTTCGGTTGTGAGGTCACGAGATATAACTCTTATACTGTGTAGGCTGCACACACGCCTCGTCGAACCTTTATATAAAACGCCGGTGCCGTCACGTACAACGATGATATCCACGACCGAACGACCCCTGACGATGCCGGACGATCTCTCATCACCACAGACCAAACTGGTCTATCTCTCGCTTGTCGCGACGGACGAGGCGACCGTTTCGGACCTCGAGCACCTGCTCGATCTCCCCAAACTATCGTTGCTCCCCACGCTGCAATCACTTGTCGAGGCAGGTCTCGTCCAGCGGACGGACGGCCGATATACCTGCCGATAAGCTCGATCTACGCACAACGAGCGTTCGATACCGGCGGTTGTCCGTTTCCAGCAGTACATTCGCAGGTCGCGTGGCCCCACCGGTACGGAGTCACGCCCGTCGAGATGATACGTCGAGCACCTCGCTCGTCTCGAGCACCGTCGCGAATTCCCCGTGCAGGTGCGCGAGCGCGAGTCGGTGACTCGTCTCCGCGTCGTAGCGAGTGCCGTCGTACCCGGTCCGGTCGAACGTCGCCGTCGCGTCGGCGACGATGATCGGTTCGAAGCCGCGGTTTTCCGCCATCCGTGTCGTCGTCGAGACGCAGTGGTCGGTCGTGAACCCGCAGAGGACGAGCGTCTCGATCCCTCGGTCCCGAAGCCACTCCTCCAGGTCGGTGCCGACGAAGGCTCCGTTGACCTCCTTTTCGATCACGCGCTCGCCGTCGAGTGGTTCGGCGCCGGGTTTGAAAGCGTTCCCGGGCACGTCCGGCCGGAGTGGTGAATCCGGTTCGGTCGAGCAGTGTTTAACGTGGACGATCGGGTCACCCCTCTCTCGCCAGCGTTCGAGCAGTTCGACGATTCGGGTCTCGGCGTCGGGATTGTTTCGCTCACCCCACACCGGGTCGTCGAACCCTCGCTGGACGTCGATCAGGACGAGTGCAGACCCTGGGAGGGTCGCCTTGGGATCGATGCGGCCGCCGGTGTCGTCCGTTCGTCCCCTATCGTTCGATTCCATGGGTGGTCTATCGCGGGAACGGCGTTGAAGGCTTCGACCAGCGATCGACGACGTCGATTTGCGTCCTCTTCGTGTTGTGGTTATCTTCGTTTCACCTCCGTCTCCGAGTTATTGTCGCCTTCGTGGTATCGCTGTCCCCGAGTCACCGCAGCCATCGTGTTTTCGGCCGTCCCGTGAGTGGTCTGCGCGTTCAAGCAGTCGTTGACCCCAGAAGACGGAAGTACCGGCCGGTCGTACTCTCGGGCGATGCTGCTGGTCCTCTGCGTCGACCTCGACGACGACCTCGGCCGCAAGACCGGGTTCTCGACGCCGGTTATCGGTCGTGACCCCGTCGAAGCGGCCGCCGTCGCCCTCGCCACAGTCGACCCCGAGGACTCGGACGTGAACGTCATCTTCCAGGGGATACACATCTACGACGAACTCACAGAGCGCGGCGAGAGCGTCGAAGTTGCCATCGTCACTGGCAACGAAAAGGCAGACGTGAGCGCGAACCGGGCGGTCGGCGACGAGGTGGACACCGTGCTGGCGAGCCTCTCGACGGGCGAGGACGTCACGGCACTCGTCGTCACGGACGGCGCACAGGACGAGTCCGTCATCCCGATCATCCGCTCGCGTGTCCCCATCGACGGCGTCAGGCGCGTCGTCGTTCGACAGGCGCAGAACCTCGAGTCGATGTACTACACGTTCAAGCAGGTGCTGGACGATCCCGAAACCCGGGGAACGATCCTCATCCCCCTCGGCATCGTCCTGCTCATCTACCCGCTCGCGCTCATCGGGACGCTCCTCGAACTGCCTGGACTCGTCCTCGGGGCGACGTCGGCGCTGCTCGGACTGTACCTCATTTCGCGAGGCCTCGGGCTGGGAGAACACGTCGACACCGCCGCCGAACGAATCAGGGGGTCGCTTTACGCGGGACGAACGACGCTCCTCGCGTACGTCGTCGCGGCCGCGTTACTCGTCCTCGGTGGCTACAGTGGGATCAACACCGTTGAAAGTTATCAGGAAGCGACGCCCGAAGCACTCGGCGCACCGATCGTCGTGGCCGCCCTCGTCTACGGCTCGATCCAGTGGATCGCCGCGGCCGGAATCACGACCAGCCTGGGGCAGATCACCGACGAGTACATCGCGGGCACCCTCGAGTGGCAGTACCTCAACGCGCCGTTTTACGTCCTCTCGATTTCGATCGTCCTCCACGCTGTCAGTGCATTCTTCCTCGAGGAGGCCGGGCTCACGTACCTCGCCACAGCGCTCACCGCAGGCACCCTGCTCGGCATCGTGAGCACGCTCGCGTTCGCCGTCGCTGAATCCAGGTTTTCTGGAAACCGTCAGCGATCGGCGGAAGGCGCCTGACGGAGTCACGTACCGAGGCCGAGCCCGCCGTCGGAAACTTCGTCGTCAAAACTGCCGCTCGAAGTCCAGGATGTCGCTGTCGGTGTAGTATGGGCCACCGAGACGCCCCACGTTCTCGAGTTTCGCCGCGTCGAGTTTGCCGTCGGTCTGGACGGCCTCTGAGACGTGTATATATCGAACATCGCCCAGCGTCAACAGGCGGTCGTGAACGCGCATCGTCCCGTAGAGGGTGCACTCCATCGTCACGTCCGCCTCGGCGACCCGGGGAGCGTCGATGTGGACGCAGTCGGCGCGTTCGACCCCGACCTCATCGAACTCGCTCTCCTCCGGCCCGAGCGACGCGGACGAGCTATCCATCTCCTCGATGAGCGACTCGGTGGAAACGTTCACCGCGAACTCGCCCGTTTCGAGGATGTTTTTCGGGGTATCTTTCAACTCGGAGCGTTCTGCGAACGGGGTGGCGAACGCGAGGACGGGTTCGTCCGAGGAGACGTAGTTGTACGAGGAAAACGGCGCCAGATTGTCGACTCCGTCACGGCTCCGAGTGCTTATCCAGGCGATGGGACGCGGTGCGACGGCCGTCTTGATGATCCGGCCACGTTCTCGGGGCGTCAGTTCGGAGACGTCGTATTCGGTCATGGCCGTTCCTTGTGCTGTCCAGTACAAAACCTTGTGTCAACCGGTAACACTGGAAACGTCCGATCCAGCCCCGTTCCATACGACCCAGCCTCATTTCGTCCGTCCAGCCTCGTTTCGTCCGGTCCAACTTCGTTCACTTCCACCGCGCTATATCAACCCTTATCCACGGCGACGCCGAAGCGGTGGCAATGGCCGCGACGGACGAGACGCCGCCCTCGATCGACCACCATCTGCTCGAACCCGGATTTTTGGAGCGTCGCCTCTATCAACTCCAGCTCGCCGGAACGGCGGCGACCGACCACACCCTCGTCTGCCTCCCGACGGGGCTCGGAAAGACGACGGTGAGTTTGCTCGTGACCGCCCGACGTATCGACGAAGTAGGTGGCAAATCGGTGATGCTCGCTCCCACCAAACCGCTCGTGACTCAGCACGCTGAGTTCTACCGTGAGGCGCTCCAGGTTCCGGACGAGGAAATCGTCGTCTTCACGGGAGAGGTGAGCCCGGACGACCGGGCGGCGCTGTGGGAGGAGGCGACGGTCGTGATGGCCACCCCGCAGGTGATCGAAAACGACCTCGTCGGTTCCCGAATCTCCCTCGAGGACGTTACGCACCTCACGTTCGACGAGTGTCACCGGGCGACGGGCGACTACGCCTACAACTACATCGCCGAGCGCTACCACGCCGATGCCGCAGAACCGCTGGTGACGGGAATGAGCGCCTCGCCCGGTGGCGACGAAGAAGCGATTCTCGAGGTCTGTGAGAACCTCGGGATTCGAGAAGTGGAGGTGATGACCGAGGAAGACGCCGACGTCTCCGAATTCACCCACTCAACGAACGTCGAGTGGGAGCGAATCGAGTTACCCGACGAGGTCATCGAGATACGAGACGCGCTGAACGACGTCATCACGGATCGCCTGGAGAAACTCAAGGAACTCGGCGTGGCGCGGTCGACCAGACCGGATCAGTCCCAGCGTGAACTCAACAAAATGCGTGCGCAGCTGCAGGCGCTTTTGAACAACGACCAGTCGGAGGGGTACAAGGGAATGTCAATCCACGCGGAGGTGATGAAGCTCCGCCAGGCGGTGACGCTCGTCGAGACCCAGAGCGTCGAGGCCCTTCGGCTGTACTTCGAACGCCAGCGAAACCAGGCGCGGACGTCGGGGGCGTCGAAGGCCAGTCAGCGGCTCGTCTCCGATCCACGGGTGCGCGAGGCGATGCGACGAGCGGAAACGTTCGACCAGCTCCATCCCAAGTACCGCAAGACGCGAATGCTCCTCGCGGAGACGCTCGGTCTGGAGGGTGGCGAACGCGTCATCGTCTTCACCGAGTCCCGGGACACGGCGGAGGCGCTCACCGAATTTTTGAACGAGAGCTTCGACGCGCGTCGCTTCGTCGGCCAGGGCGACCGCGAGGGCTCTGACGGAATGACCCAGACACAGCAACAGGAGGTGCTCGATCAGTTCCGGGCTGGCGAGTTCGAGGTGCTCGTCTCCACCTCGGTCGCCGAGGAGGGTCTGGACGTCCCCGAGGTCGACCTCGTGTTGTTTTACGAACCGGTGCCGACGGCGATCCGATCGATCCAGCGAAAGGGCCGAACCGGCCGGCAGTCGGAGGGCCGCGTCGTCGTCCTGATGGCCGAAGACACGCGCGACGAGGCGTATTTCTGGATCTCCCGCCGGCGCGAGAAGGAGATGGAGAGCGAACTCCGGGCGCTGAAGGGGATTGCGAAGGATCTCGAGGAGGAACTCGACGACTCTCAGCAGTCGCTCGACGCATTCGAGAGCGGAGGGAAGGGTGTTGGAGCCGAATCGAACGGCAACGGAAGTAAACTGAACGGCGACGACAACGAACGTTCCAGAACCGGATCACCACCGGGAGGTGAGGCCGGAGTGTCCCAGCCCGGGTTGACCGACTTCGTGGCTGATTCGCCCGGCGAACCGGATGACTCTGACGAACCGGATGACTCCGACGAACCAGCCGAAGGAGTAGCGGACTCACGCGACGAACCAGCCGAAGGAGTAGCGGACTCACGCGACGAACCAGCCGACGGAGAAGCGGACTCACGCGACGAACCAGCCGAACGAGGGACGGACCCAG
>LKMJ01007788.1_pt1 | contig 10084 bp, 6 predicted proteins | sample 643391 | NCBI WGS metagenome assembly LKMJ01 (sample SAMN04112250, study PRJNA286221) | soda lake metagenome | biome: soda lake; feature: Kulunda Steppe; material: water; isolation source: sample PL-Br10 brine of Picturesque Lake | place: Russia: Kulunda steppe | collected 2010-07
CGTGCTGCCCCGCCTATGAAACTGCTGAGCACGTCATCTGCAGGACACACGCACACACAACACACACACACACCCGTGACGCCTTGTGCCCCGCCTATGAGGCTGCTGAGCACTCATCTGCAGGACACACACATGTCACACCGTGTGCCCTGTTTTTGAGGCTGCTGAGCACGTCATCTGCAGGACACACACACAACACACACATGTCACACCGTGTGCCCTATTTTTGAGGCTGGTGGGGAGCGTAGCAGTGGACTGGCTCCTGCCCATCAGTTGGCATGCGGTCAAGGGCTGGCAGGGGTCCCTCTGTTTTGCATGCCCTGGGACACAAGTATGCCACATGCCATGCCTGCGCGCAAGTACGCAAGACACTCGCTGCATGCTATCAGACAGCATGCCACATGCCCCACGGCACACAAGTACGCATGACACTCGCTGCATGCTATCAGACAGCATGCAACATGCTCCCCTTACACACAAGCATGCAAGACACTCGCTGCATGCTATCAGACAGCATAGGACATGCCCCCCACACACACAAGTACGCAAGACACTCGCTGCATGCTATCAGACAGCATGCCACATGCTCCCCTTACACACAAGCATGCAAGACACTCGCTGCATGCTATCAGACAGCATGCCACATGCCCCCCCCTTACACACAAGCATGCAAGGCACTCGCTGCATGCTATCAGACAGCATGCGACATGCCCCCCCCCACACACAAGCATGCAAGACACTCGCTGCATGCTATCAGACAGCATGCCTCATGCCCCCCCCTACACACAAGCATGCAAGGCACTCGCTGCATGCTATCAGACAGCATGCGACATGCCCCCCCCTACACACAAGCATGCAAGACACTCACTGCATGCTATCAGACAGCATAGGACATGCCCCCCCCTACACACAAGTACGCAAGACACTCGCTGCATGCTATCAGACAGCATAGGACATGCCCCACGGCACACAAGTACGCATGACACTCGCTGCCCATGAGGCAGGCCATGAGACTGCCCTTGTGACAAATGTGCAAAACACTTGCTGCCCATGAGGCTGCCCATGGGACAGGCCTGACAGGGAGCGGGCCAGCTCCAGCGCATGCACCTCCTGCAGCGCTTGAGCGCCCCTTTCCTGCCCACCTGCTCACCTGAACCGCCACAACCTGCTCACCTGCACCGCCACAACCTGCTTACCTGAACCACCACAACCTGCTCACCTGAACGGCGCGACCTCAGGCTGCGCTGCGCAAGGCCAGGGAAGCTGCAGCGGCCGCCGCTGAGGCCGCAGACGCTGCTGCTGCGGAGGCCCAAGAGCAGCAGCTGCAGCAGCAGCAGCAGCAGCACTTGCACCAGCGCCACGCAAGCACCAACAGCTCCAGCCAGATCAACCTGGGGCACTCTGGGGGGAGCAGCGAGATGGGCTCCTTGCACGACGGCACGCGGTATGGGGTGATCCGGCACGTGCATGCCCACCCACAGCCGCTGTTGCAGCAGCAGCAGCAGCAGGATCAGGGTCAGCAGCTGGAAGAGCTGCAAGCAGGGCTGCAGGCACAGCCACGGGATGGGGTTGAGCAGCTGGTGGAGCCGCTGCGTGCGCCTGTGCTGGAGCCGGCCACGCCTGCCCCCCACCCAGATCAGATCCAGCAAGCAACGGAGCTGCAGGCCAGCTGCACCAGCGAGGGTGGCTCGCCTGTGTGCAAAGACGCCCTACCACGCGCGCCCAAACAGCAGCAGCTGCAGGAGCAGGAACAGGAGCAGGAACGGCAGCGGCAGGAGCAGCAGGCAGAGGGGGGGCAACAGCAAGGGCTGCACAAGGGGCAGCCACAGGCTGGCGTGGACGAGCAGCAGCTTGAGCAGCAGCTTGAGCAGCAGCTCAGCCTGGAGCTCCAGCAGCAGCAGGGTGATGCGCCGGGCACAGAGGCGCCTCTGCGCGCAAGCATGCTGCCCCCCTCCACAACCATGGACGCTGCCCTTGACGCAGTGTATGGCGTGGGTGTGTGCCCCATGCCACCCCCTTCGGTGGCATCCTCCGTCGCTCAGCGGGTGCGCGCATGGACACACACACACACACACATACCACAAGCACGCCCATGTGCTTGCACCATGCATATGACCTCAGTTGCCACATAGCGCAACGCATACAGGCGTCGTGCTCTTTCACACACATCAGCACGCATCCGCGCCTGCCCTGACTTGGCTGATGGGAAAACACGCACAGCAGCTGCCCAAAAGACATCACTCAGGCTGGTTGTTGCTTGTGGTGCCACAAACTAATGCCATAAGCTGATTCCACAAAATGGTACTCTGTTCAAGGAGCGCTTCCTTTGAGAATGTGGGGGACTTAACCAGAAAAGGAGGGGGGGAGCAGCGTGCGCACAGAGCAAAATAGGGCTTGCGTTCTACATGAAACGTGCACGTGCGGCTGGTGGACAGGGATGCATGTGGCTCAAAGCAGCTGGAGCTGGTGCTGCCCTATGCCTGGCCCTGGCCGCGTTAAGGATGCTGTGGAATGGGGCTGGACCATGCTGTAGAACGGTTGACAGGTGTAAGAAAGTGCACAGCTGGGTGCTTTGTGGGAAAGCCGCACGTGCATGAGGAGACGACTGCGAGGGGGTAATGCACATCTTTGGTGGTTGAACAGGGCTCTCACGTGGACGAGGGGGTAATGCACATCTTTGGTGATTGAACAGGGCTCTCACGCGGACAAGGAGGTGATGCACATCTTTGGTGATTGAACAGGGCTCTCACGTGGACGGGGAGGTGATGCACATCTTTGGTGATTGAACAGGGCTCTCACGTGGACGAGGAGCTGATGCGCAACGGCCCCTCCACTGTTGCCCTGAGCCTGTGCTTGCTCGTTCGCTCTGATCTGTGCAGGGATCTCGAGTAGACGAGGAAGTGATGCACATTGACCCCTCCACTGTTGCGCCCAGCCTGTGTGGCTCGGAAGCCGCACACCCTCCCCCTGCCGCCAGCGAAGATGCCTTCTCATTACATGGCGCAGGTGCCTCTATTGCCGGTGAGTGCAAAGCTTTGCACGGGCACGCTCCTCGTCGTGCATATCTTCAAGGCAGCACTTGCGCTGCATCACAGGTGCTGCATCTATTGCTTGTGCAGTGTTGTGAAGGTGGTGTGCTCATCAGTGTGCATGCATCATTGACAATGACTCATGGGTGATTCATTGTAGTGTACATACATCGATGAACAGTGGTCTTGCGCAAAACTCACAGCTATGCTTGGTCCCACTTGCACCAGTGCTGTTTCTTAAAGGCTAAGCTATCTAATCCCCCCCATCCCCCTGCTTCCCCCCAAGGTTGTGGACGTGGGTGAGTCAGGGATGGTTTTGGGAAAGTACGCCATGTTTGTCACCTTGGACAAGGTGTCAAGTCTTCCCTTGTTTGCTTTGCGCTCTCAAGCTCCAAACTCAAAGAAACCCATAAAAACAGAAGCGACTCCAATGCTTCCCAACTGCCGAAAGCTACTGTACAGAACATGATAAAGGTGTGTGGGCTTCCATAGTGCGCTCCGCAATCTGACTCCACGCACAAGCATTTTCCAAATTCATGTCCTCCCTCCACGCGCAGGTGCCTCCATGATGGGAGATGGTCCGATTGGTGGCGCTGGCAGCTCTGTGGCAGGTAGGTTTTGGCTCTGGCAAATGGGTTTTTGAGGCAAGGTTGAGGCTCTAGCAGCTCTGTGGCAGGTGGGTTTTGGCTCTAGCAGGTGGGTTTCTGAGGCAAGGCTGGTTGACGGCGGGCTGCTCTTTTGGTGTAAGGCGTGGGGTGCAGCAGGCGTGCAATGCAACACACTCGCCTACGATGTGATGGTGCAGAGTGCTGCCCGAGTGAGTGGGGCTTGATTAAGTGGTTAGGAGCCAGCATTTCAAGCTAATGTTATCAGGGCGCTGCCGGGCTGCTGAATTTTACAAGCACAGCTGCAGCCAGCAAGTCTTTCCATGAGCCAACAAGCTTATGTCTTGCTCTGCAGACAGCAAATTCTTGTCTCAAGAACTGCCCCCAAGATGTGTTCTCCTCTCTCATCTGTTCCTATTTCTTAGACACATTCCCATTTTCTCACAGGGGATGGAGGGTCGCTGGCTGGTGATTGGGCTGGGGGTGAAGGAGGTGGCGCGGCCAGCTCAATTGCAGGTGTGATTGATAGGCTGCATGCCAGCACGCAGCAGTTTGCTCACGTGAAGTTGTGCACTCATGTGGCTGAAGCTGTCCCTTGCCCATTCATATGACCGTTGCTGTACAGTGGGAGCACAGCTCCAGGGGAGAAGGGGGGTCTGCAGTCTAATAGAGGAAGATGATACTATTCTCAGCAACTTTCTCTACCTTGCTGGCCTGGCATGGCGATGCTTGCTGATATCTACTTGTCAATTTGTGCTTGACCTTATAATTATGTTTACGAGGGTGCGCACAATCTTGTCACTGATCGTGCCACTCGCACAGGCTCCATTGTGGGGGATGCACCTCATACCGGGGACAACCAAGAGATGCCCGGGCAATAATCCTAGGTTGCAGGATTGATGATCATTGGCCTCTCCTTTTCATGAGCTTGTCAATTAGCTGCAGATGTCTAGAAAGTTGGAAAGCAAGATTCATAGTGTTTGTCCTGCCCTTCTTTGACCCCTGACCAGCCCCAAACCAATCAATGATTTCCGATGCTGGCATCCTGGTAGCCAACTTAGTGGCAATGCTATCAGCAATGATCCAATTGATGACTGAATCATGTGTTGCTTAAACATTCTCGGAGTGAGGTGCTGTTCCACATTCCATAGGTTGAAGGTTTAAGGTTTTCAAGGCTGTATCCGCCGAACGAGGGCAGCTTAGCCGGTTCCACATTCCATAGGTTCCCTCTTTATGCACGTAGGTCTGTGTCAAGCTGACTACACTGCCAGCAGAGCTGTGCTGTTTGCATTTATTCTCCATAAGAATAGCTTTTTTTTAAAAGTCACCATACATTCTATTCTTCTATGGATATTTCCCCATTCGTCAGAAATAGTGCTAGCCAGATCTTAAAACCGCTTCAGCCTGACAGTGTTGCATACTGGCAAGAAAAGAAAAACGTACGTAGGCAGTGAAACCACTACTTACATCAACTAAGGTAAGGTAAGGTAAGGCTTCAAGGCTGTATCCGCCGAACGAGGGCAGCTTAGCCGGTTGTGGCCTCCAGTGAGGTTCGAACCCCGAACCCACAGGTTGCGAGGGTGGATAGTCGACTTACCATCCGATGGAGAGTCTCAGGTGCCCCGCCGCCTGCTCGAGTATCCGGAGCTTCCACATCAACTAAGGAAAAGGAGACACATTGGCCCAGAGAGCCATGAGTCTCCTTCACCAGGCAAAAGGAAGAAAGTGTGAGGATCTGGAGGGTGAGAAGCAGCCCTAGGTAGCTCTATTACCTTTAATGACGTATGGTGTTACAAGGGTCAAAAGGGTTACAAGAAAAGGCCATCAGTTAAAAAATGTGACCGCTAGCCTGCTAAAAAAAACTATCAATGCATGAAGGAAGAAGTAAAGTTTTTTTGTTTTCCTGGCCCAGAAAAGTAGACACATTGTTAAAGCCTGCGAGAGGAAACAAGGACGCATCATTATGATAAGTCCTTCGGAGAGAGACCACTTGTGGATGGGTGCAGTGAAAAAGGATGCGTTGCTCATCTTGTACATCATTAGCATTGCACAAGCCACAACTTTAAGTTGAAGTAGGGGAGGTATTGTGAGTCCAGGTCACAGTTTCAATTCGTAGGGTGTGGGCACGAAGTCTGAAGCGTGCCACACTGCGAATAACCGTTATCCGTGGCGTCACAAGGAAGATCAAGGAGCATGTTTCTTGGAAGGGTGTATGGCGAATGTGTGACCAGGGCCCTCTTGGTACTCCCTAGTAGGGAGGGCGCAACATTGATGGTAACTTACCATCTTGAAGTGATTCATTTGCTGTTGCGCTCTCATGGATGCATGAAGAATAAGGTGTCCAATAATCCACTTGGCAAGTGCCTCTCCCTGACGTCCACAACCAAACGACCAAGATTAATGGGCTCACACTCCAGCAGCCTTTCCTTGAACAAGTAGGATAATGTGAGACCATTCATAGCAGACAGGATGTGAAGGCCCACGGCCAATCCATAGACAGCCCTCGTGCTCTAAATGCTATTCAGCCTTTATGCTCTGAATGCTATTCAGTGGAACAACGGCACCACCACAACCTAGAGTTTATTTTGCTTGCAGCACACTCAGCCTGGCAAGGTAGTTTTTTTAATTGTTTGCGCAAGCTTTCTCTTTTTAAGCAACATCCGTTGATATTCCCTTAAAGCAAACTGCTACTCAAGGAACCCTTAACAGTTCAGTAACTGTGCTTACTTAGCAGCACCATTTCCACATGTACATGTGCTCATAAGCACTGGCCTAGGTATTAAGTTCCCTTCTCAGGGTAAGGCCTTCTTATTTAAGAACTTTCCATGCACTTAAATGCGCTGCTTTCTCTGTCATGCTCAACATGGTGCGCCACTCTTTCCACAGAAACTGCCACTGCTATCTTGATGCTCCTCCCAAACTGGAAGGACCTTAGTGCAGATGCTTCCATGCTAATTCTAAGAGAACATCTAAATCAAAGTACAATCTTAGGCACTTGTCCACAGGCATCAGTGACCTACCGTCAACAAGAATTTTGGATTGGTGGCAATGCAAGCACTCCAGCTCCTCTATGGGACTTTGTAAAGATTATAAAGCGGAATAAAGAATAACAATAAATCATATTTGACAGGAGCCCAAGTTGGTATGCTGCATTGACGTATTCCACACTCGGGGCAATTCTTAAGCCCTGCCCACTGTGGATATGACATCCACCCATTTGAAGCAATGCTGAACTTATCAGAATACCTAGATCATCTATGAAGAAACTTGAACAAAACCCTAGACATAATTCTACAACCCCAAGCCTCATAGCACTCAAAAACATTTTTTTAAGACTGAAGGTTCCAGACTGGCGTTTGTTGGCCTTAAGTGTACTACCTAGTAGGCTACACTGATGGTAATTGCCTAACTTGCTTAAGCTGCATGCATCTTGTCTTGAACGGTTCAAACAGCCTGAGGTTCTTGTCTTCCAGCAAAGAACCGCATTCCTTATGGCATTTATAGCTTGTCGTCCTGGCCGCTCGTCATGGAAAGGCACCCAAGTGGCCCCTTTTCCTTAATTGATGTTGGTGTTTTTCTTGCCACTTTCCGTAGGGGGTGCTTCACTGCCTATGCAGTTTTTATTTTATTTTCTTTTTTATTTCTTCTTTCTTCTTGTTGTTCATAAACACGACTTCTTCTTAGTGTAGGTATTGGTTGCAGGCAGAAGGCTCTAGCTTATAAGCTAAGTAGCTGCCCTTGTTCAATAGGTACAGCTATGTAACCTTAAGGCAAGCTTACCTGTGAGCAGGCTAGCTGTCCACTCCTTGACTGAAGGTGTTATCCTTGAAACTTGCATTTAACTAACCAGTAATCCATTTACAAAATAGTTTGCTACAGCTCCATTGGGCTCCTTTGCAAAGGACATCTCTCGACTGCAAGAGCTTGGCATGGCATGTTGCGCAGAATGTGAGCAGGTTTCGTTTGCATGCACATATTCTCGCGGTGGAATCCTCCGTCTAGCGCGGTAGAAATGGATACTGTGACAAGTGGTCTTGTGCTGTTGTGCAAAATGAGGTGCATGCTCTTTCTCACTTCAGTCAAGACTTGTTTGTGTGCTCTCAGACGGATGTTTTCATTTCCTTTTCTTCCCTTCTGCCAGTCCTTTTCTGTGGAAGCCCCTTATACTTAGCATGCTTTGCCTGCCTCATCACATATGCACTCAAACCATAAGCTGGGTTGTGCCATCTCAAAAACAGGGTACTACTCTTATTACCAGAGTCTGCTTCCACACGTCCACAAAGGAATAAGCAACGCTTTTTGGACCATGCATGTCCAAACTCTCTCCAAATGAAGCGCAATATCTTCCACTTTCGCACGGGCACCCTTCTTAATCAAAAACATGCTGTCCGCTTTAAAATGTCCACTAGCCTTCAGTGTCCACTCTGTCAGCAAGCAGATAGCGCTCTCCATATTCCCTCGGGGTGCCGCCATACAATCATCTCGGGTATGATCACTGAACGCCATAATGTTGCCTGCAGGCTCATCATGAAAGCCACCACCAAAGGCTCTCTGGCAGGTTGTTTGGTCCATTTGGATGCCGGGCAGCACTAACCGTTGGCCCAACAAAACCTTCAAATTTCTGAGCATGATAATAACAGGACTATACCCAGCTGGCTTCTTGGCGCTCGTTTATCTGCTAGAGATAGACTCACCTCTAGTCACCCTGATGCCATTTTGGCCACCCCCGTACCTACTAAAAACCCACTCCTCATTTGCACCAGGTGTCACACCCAAGACAACGCAGCAGAGATGTACACAGAGTCCACGAGCTCAATATCAACATGAGGGAGATGCACCTTGTTGAGGTCAAGTACTGTGAAGATTCACGGCCTGGACATCAATATGAGGCCTCTAAAAATCAACACAAGGTTCTTTGTAAGCGCTTAAAAGCCAAGAAAATCATCCCGAAAGGCCGGGCCTTCACACCATTCTTCTTGGTGTGGGAGACTCTATTTATACCTCACACTTCGAATCACATTAAAGAGCTCGGCCTTGATGCACAATAAGCCCATAAGACTGCCCTCAAACTACATGCTCATTCTGTGCTTTATGTGCACAAACTGAAAACAACTGGACGCGTTTCTGAAAAATCCAGTTGCACCCAATGTCTTGGTCTGGAGAAGGGGGCTGCTTGTCACCCTCCACCTAACCAGTTCTTCCTTTGTCCTGGAGTAGACTCACGACTCTTTGGGCCAATGTGTCTCCTTTTCCTTAATTGATGTTGGGAGTGGTTTCACTGCCTACGTAGTTTTTCTTTTTCTTCTCTTGCCAGCCAGTGGTCAGACTCTCTTTAATTTCCTTTCTCAACGGCACAACAATCTTTGCTATTTCGTCTCAGACTTTATGGATAATTTTTTGGCTGGCGAAGACCAGCCACCAATCAATCAGCCTAACAAACAGGCTGGTGGTAAACCCGAACTTGTATCCTGCCTTGCACGAGGAGCCTGGTTTTTCGTGAACCCCCTTCAAGAGAAGTCCTGTGTCTTTTGGTTTGACTCTTGAGATTTGCTTTTCACCATAAATTTCAATCTTTCACACACTATCTTTCTTCTGATATGAGCGCCTCTTAGAGCCTCGAAAAAAATGTCTCTATCAATAACCATGTTATGCATAAATAAGTACTCCGTGTTTAAATTGCTGGTAAGGGGATCACATCAACAGCATCGACCTAAAATTGAAGAAAACCAAGCAGGTTACCCGGAAGAATGTCATGCCTCTGATAATCCTTCTTTGGTGCACACAAACATTGCAGAGCATGCAATAAGCTACCAGTATTTGTTGTCAGTTGCAGGGATCTCCATAAAAGTAAAACGAAAAAAACAAGGGCAAACAGGAGCAAACAGTAACTTGAACACTATCTCATGATATAAGTTGGATTTCTCCTTGATATCCAAGCACATTTCCTCAATTGCCAGCATGCTGCCTTAACAAGGGCTATCGCTCCTGTACATTTTCATACCACCACCACGCATGACATACGCAACCAACACTATTTATTAGCAAATTTGATAGAAATTGACCTTAACAAGTAAGGGCGTAGGATTACTCCATCATGCCCGGCGTTTGCCATGCAACGGTCAGGTTGCAAACACACTATAGAGGCATGGAGTGCAGCTGCTGTCAATCCTGAGGTAAATTAGGCTGGCTTGAGGTGGGGAAAGCAGTCATGCAGACTCTGTTTGGGGTGTTTGTTCTCAGCATGTTGCTTTAAGACAACCTGCGAGTATTTCAAGGCCACAATTGAAAAGGTTTGGAGAAGTGGAATGAGGACAGGCTTTTTTACACACATACACTCGCACACGCACATATGTGCGCATGCACGCACACATACACACATATTTGCGCATGCACGCACACATACACACGTATTTGCGCATGCACGCACACACGCGCGCACACACACACACA
>LKMJ01007789.1_pt1 | contig 10084 bp, 7 predicted proteins | sample 643391 | NCBI WGS metagenome assembly LKMJ01 (sample SAMN04112250, study PRJNA286221) | soda lake metagenome | biome: soda lake; feature: Kulunda Steppe; material: water; isolation source: sample PL-Br10 brine of Picturesque Lake | place: Russia: Kulunda steppe | collected 2010-07
CTCGCCACACTCGAAACGCAGGGGACACTCGACGCTCTCATCACGCAGAACGTCGACGGGTTGCACCACGCTGCCGGCTCGGAGACAGTCATCGAGCTCCACGGAAACGCCGAGCGCGTCGTCTGTGAACAGTGCGGGCGGCGAAGCGGCGCGAAGCCAGTCCGGGAACGCGTCGGCGACGGAGAGGTACCGCCGCGGTGTGGCCACTGCGACGGCGTGTTCAAGCCGGATGTTGTTCTGTTCGGTGAGCAGCTTCCGCGAACACAGCTCCAGCGTGCACAGGACCACGCGCACAAAGCAGACGTGTTTCTCGCGGTAGGTTCCTCGCTGTCGGTAGAGCCTGCAGCCTCACTGCCCCGGACGGCGACGAGAAGTGGTGCGGCGCTCGTTGTCGTTAACCTCGAAGAGACGCCGGTCTCGGCCAGCGCAGAGTACGAGTTTCAAGCTGACGTGACGGAGGCGCTGCCGGCAATTGTCGAGGCGGTCGACCCGTGAAGACACTGTCTGGAGCGTCAGTAGTACGCAATCGCCCAGGCAACTGAGAGCGAGCGAACCGAACCGAACTCAGCAGGCCGGTCGACCTCGTGCGTTCCCCAGCCCTCGAACTCAACTACCAGATGTACTGGGTCCCGCTTCTCCTCGGCGTCTGTCGTGTCGAAGGACACCGTCTGGTTGATACGGGTGACGTATCCCGTCTGGCGGTCGAGGGTGACCGTCACTGAGCTGTTGTCGTGAATCGCCTGCCCTTCGTAGTCGAACGGCGTCATATCGGCGACCCCAGGGCGAAGCAGTATCTCGTCGTGATCGCGCTCTTCGACGGTCCACGGCTGGTCGAGGAACTCGTCGGAGACAACAGCCGTCGGCTCACCCTCGACAAGCACGTATCCAGCAGCCGACGTTACTGTCCAGTTGCCTGCTGTTCGCTGATACCAGCTCATTCGGTCTGGCGGCTCGGACGGCTGGCCGCTCGCGCGCTCCCCGGCGTACTTCATTCCGAACTCTTTCGTACTCAGGTACGTCGTCGTGTTCTGCGTCTCCACACCGTCATCGTAGGCGGAGAGGGACAACAGCATCCGTCGCTGCTCGACGTCGTGTTCGAACTCGAACGTGACTGGTCCCTCCCACTCCCCCGTCGACTCGTTCAGCGAGTAGGATCGCTGTGTGACGCGATGGCTCGCCTCCTCGACTGGTATCGCGTCCTCCGTGAGCAGCTCCGCCGAATCCATCGACCCGTCTACCGGCCCGGGTTCGGGCGCGTCGACAGGTCGCATGTCCATCGCGCGAATCGAAGCGCTCCCGGCGAGCAACGCGAGTATCAACAGCGCCACCAGCGCGAGCCGCACGGGGTTCGCAACCAGTGGCCGAGACGGAACCCCGTACCGGGGAGCGATCGCGTCCGCGCTGGTATCGAGGTCCACCTCGGCACCGGTTCCGCCCTTCCTGGGTTCATCGGCCGTATCTGGCAGACAGATTGTCGGGGCGACTCGCTGTTCGAAGACGGTGACGTGGAACGCACCGAACACCGCAAAACAGCCGGTCGTGACGGCGAAGCCGAGCGCAACAACGAGCAAGGGCGCGAGCGACCCAGCCGTGAGTGACGCCGCTTCGATGAAGAAGAAGAGAGCCGTCGGCGGGAGGAACAGCGCCGTCGTGGCGACCGCATAGCCGAGGAACGTAACCGGCTGGCTCCGAGTGAATCGAACGCTCTCGACGACTGCTTCGAGTGGGCCAGCATCGGTAAAGCAGACGAAACAATCGAAGAACCGAGTTGTCAACACGCCGATAGAGATGCCGAGCCCGAACAGCACGCCGCTGATGTAGAAAACGGTCGTGGGGTGAAGCAACCGGTCTCCGCCGACGCTGTAGACGACGAATCCCGCCGCGGTGAGCGTCGAGAGAACGATTGCGTGGAGGGTGATTGCGACGGCCAGTCCGACGACAAGCGAGGCAACAACGTAGAGTGCGGCGCTGGCAACAAGGGAACTCCCGCGTTGAAGAAGTACGCGCTTCCCGAATGCCGTGACGGTGAGTACCCCGTCACCAGATGTTGGGCCGGTGCCGTCGCTGCTGTGAACACCGTCCCCGCCACAAGTCAGTTCAGCTGTCCGCCCCCAGGCGTAGCTGCCGATCAGTGGGACGACACCGAGCGCGACCAGCACTGGAGCGGCGACGGACCACCCGAACGCGACTGCCGGCGGTGACGCCAAGGAGCTAACGGCCAGTTCGACACCGGCACCGCCGACGAGCGTGATGAACGCAGCGACTCCACCAGCGACGATGAGGCACCGGCGGAACGCGGCTCCAACGGAAGCGCGGAGGAGCGTTCGCATACCTCATCGTGACGTGGTCCTGATATTATTCTTCTGATAGTGACGGACAAGGGAGAGTCAGAGTGCCCTTCAGACGGAGTTCGTAATCGAAAGGCGAGGCGTTACAGTTCGACGCCGCTGGGAATGAGGCTGTGTTGGCGGAGGAGGTCGCCCTCGCTGTCGTAGACGAGCAGCGAGTTCATCTCGTGTTCTATCGGCTCGTCGTCACTGCGTTCGAGGCGAACACAGTATCTCCCGGAGTCGTCGTCGGTATCTCGGGCGGTGCGAACGAGGTCGAGAATCGTCTCCGCCTCGACGTTTACCTCTAACAGATACTCACCGGTAACGCGGTGGGTGAGACTGAACACACCCATTACGCCCTCCTCTTCCATCGAGTCCTGCAATCGAAACGCCGTGTCGATTTCCTCGGAGGGGTACAGGTCGCCGCTTTCTGCTGTCAGTTGTGTGGTGAGTGTCGTCGCTGGACCAGTGTACTCGATGTCGAGCGTGGGGCTACCTGCGTCTGCATCGGAGAGTCGGACAGTGACCGTAAAGTTATCGCGCCTCATTCGGACATACTAGGCTAGGGTCCGCTCACCAATTAACGTAACGGCAGTTTCGTTGACAGAAGCGAACGTGCACCGTCGGAGAGGGTGAGGGAATTCGATTTTACTCCGCGCCCGCAATGGTAGCCAGCGCCTCTGCCAGCACGAGTGTACACGCTGTGCAGTCGTCCCAGTCGGTCCACTCCCGGGGGGAGTGCGAGATGCCGTCCCGCGAGGGAGCAAACAACAGCCCAGCGTCTGTCTGCCGCGCGACGTTCATCGTGTCGTGGCCGCCGCCGGAGGGAACGTCCATCGCCTCGATAGCGTGTCTCCTGCTCGCCGCCTCGACCGCCCGCCGACAGCGCTCGCTCATCTGTGCTGGCGCTGTCGTATGCTGTTCGGTCAGCGTCGTCTCGACGCCGTGTTCTCGTTCGATTCGAGCGAGGCTCCGTTTCGCCCTGTCGAGGAGGTCGTCTATGGTCGTCGACTGTACGTCACGAACGTCCAGACCGAGTTCGACCCTGCCGGGAACGACGTTCGTCGCGTTCGGCTCGACATCCGCGCGCCCGACCGTGGCGACTGCGAACGAGTTGCCGCTCGCCACGACCTCGTTGACCGCGCGGTTGATGTCGGTGACGAACGCCGCTGCTGCAACGAGCGCGTCGCTCCGGTCGGTCATGCGCGCGCCGCCGGCGTGATTCGACTCGCCGACGAACTCGACGCTGTACTGCGTGAGCCCTGTGATTGCGGAGACGATACCGACCTGAGAGCCTGCCGACGCCAGCTCGGTCGACTGCTCGACGTGAAGCTCCAGCCACGCGTCCCACTCCGCCGCGTCGAGCTGTCCCTCCCCCCGAAACCCGACGTTCTCCAGATGGGTTTCGAGCGTTCTCCCCTCGTCGTCCTCGAGCGCGAGGGCGTCCTCGATGGACCGTTGGCCCGCCGCGACCGACGAGCCCAACAGTCCGACGCCGAAGCGGGTTCCCTCCTCCTCCGTGAACGAGACGACTTCGATTGGTCGCTCGGGTTCGTGTTCCGACTGTTGTATCGCCCGGACGGCTTCGAGCGCGCCGTAGACACCCAGCGGACCGTCGAAAATACCGCCCTGTGGAACCGAATCGAGGTGACTCCCCGCTGCGACCGGTGGGGCGTCCGGGTCGGCGCTGTCAGGAACCCACCGCCCAGCGATATTTCCGACGGCGTCGATCCGAACGGTCATGTCGAGGGCCTCGAGCTGGTCGACGAAGCGCTCCCGCGCTCGCCGGTCTGCCTCTGAACCAGTCAGAACCGTCCGCCCGTGACCCTCGTCGCCACCTACCCGTCCGAACGCGCCGTTCGTGAGCAACTGTTCCCGGAGTCGCTGTTGGTCAATCTGCATACCGTTCTTTGGTGTGCAACCGACATATACGTGGAACTCTGCAGAGATTACTTTTGGTAAGATACTTTCGCAAAATCCACAAATAAAACACCTTCGATTTTCTTGTTAACGTTTAAGAGGGAAAGCGATACCAGAGCCCACATGGCCGACGCGAGACTCGAACTCGCGGACGCGCCACAGGGGAAGGTGGCGGAGGGGGCGATAGTACCACCACCGTTACCGCCGGACGACCCGGAGGCGTGGTACGCACCGGAGGTACAGACACAGGACGAGATACACCCGGGTATCGTCGTGACGATACGCGAGCGTGGAGATGAGTTCGCCTACGACGTGCGGGAACCAGCACTGACTGCACGGGACCAGCAGCAGCTGGCGCGCATCGAAGACCACTTCGGGGAGGCACACCTCGAACGTCCACGAACGCGAGAAGGCGCTGCCGAGGTGATGAGAGATGGGTTCGCATCCAAACACGAGCGAGTGATTCAGCGGCTGGTCGACGGCCCAGCACCGGCGCGGCGACGTATCGAGTATCACGCGCTCGCGTCGCTCGCGTGTCTCGGCGAGCTTACGCCGTACGCACTCGACGAGCGCATCGAAGTCGCAGACGCTGAGGACTCCGGCATCGTGGTCCACACCGAGGACTACGCGCCGGCATCAACCACCCTTCCTGACGAGCCTGCGTTCATCGAGCGGTTCGCCAGCGAGCGGCTCGCACAGTACACCGTCTCGTTTCACGACTTCGAGATTCCTGTCGTTCGTTACCGGGAGAACGTCCTCGGGCGAGACCCGTTCGAAACCAAGTACGCAGTCCGCGAACCCGACCTGCTACCGGGCGACGAGGAACTCATCGAGGAGTGCAAAGAGCGCCTCTGGGAGACCGCGGTCGACGGCGTCATCGAGGACAAAGTAGCGTTCGTTCATCAGCGTTCCAGAGCGCTGCTCTCCCGCCGGCTGCATCGGCGTAACACCCGCGCGTGGGCCGATGCCCTGTCCTATCGCATCCGTTCGACACTCGCCGAGTACGACCTCGCGGTGCCGCCAGTCGAGCGGAAGTACGCCGACGACAGGCTCGAAGATCTGGTGTACTACGTCCTCCGCGATTACGTCGGATACGGCCAGCTTACAGTGCCAATCCGCGACCCGACGCTGGAGGATATCGAAGCGAACCGTGTCGACGAGCGAATCAAGGTCATCCCGCGAGATGGCAACGCCAAGCGTATCCCGACCAACCTCACCTTCGAGGACGAGCAGACGTTCGTGAACGTCGTCACACAGCTTGCAGCGAGCGACGGTACGGAGCTGAGTTCGAGCACACCGAGCGCGAAGGTCAACCTCAGCCCGCCCGGAGTCGAAGAGACAATTCGGTGTGCTGTTGCCCTCCCGACCATCAGTGAAGGCGGGCCGCACATCTCCATCCGAAAGCAGTCTGCTGACGTGTTGACGCCGGTCGACCTCGTTCGAAGCGGAAGCATTCCGACCGAACTCGTCGCCCTGCTCTGGCTCTACTACGAACACCACGGAGTTGTCCTCTTCTCCGGCCCAACCGGCGTCGGGAAGACGACGCTGATGAACGCCCATATGCCGTTCATCAAATTCGAGGACCGCCCGATAAGCATCGACGAGGGGTCCAGGGAGGTCCAGTTGCCACACGAGACGGGCGTCTCGCTCACGACGCGGGACCACGAGAACGAGCACAAACAGGTTACGATGGCCGACCTGATGACGGAGTGCAACTACCTGAACCCCGACGTGGAGGTTATCGCCGAGGTGAACACCACCGAGAGTTTCGAGACGTTCGCCGAGAGCCTCAACACGGGCCATGGCCTCATCGGTACGACCCACGCAGGGGACATCGAAACGCTCGTCAATCGAATCATCGAGCAGGGGCTCCCGCCGTACCTGCTTCGAGAGATAGACCTGGTGATTTTCCCCCGACGTATCGATGGGGAGCGCTACGTGGGCAGCGTGGTCGAACTCCTCGACGAGAGTACCTACCGCGAGCTAGAGAGCAGCGAGGACAGCGGCATCGTCGAGAAAGGAGGGACCGAGGTCTACTGGAACACGGTCGTTCAACGCGACGAGACAGGTGCGTTCGAAATCGGGTGGGAAACCGACGAAAATGCGGTTTCGACGTTCGAGAGCGTCGGTCGGCTGACCGATAGTTCGGCAGAGGCGATAAGAGAGGAGTTCCAGCGAAAGCACCGCTACGTGAAGTATATGGTTCGGGAGGAAATCGACGACTTCGAGGGCACCTTCGAGCTGCTGGCGGACCTGCAGACCAACGAGGCTGCGGCGGTCGAGCGCCTCTCACGGAAGGCAGCCGTCTCGGAGACACCCGACGCTGGCAACGCGGACGAGCAGGGTGCAGGGGATGACTGATGTCCGGGGCCAACGACAGCTATCACGACCACCTTGGCGCGATAGACCGGGGACTGTACGCCCTGTTCTCCCGCCACGCCGACGAGAACGAACACGCGACCGACAGACAGCGATACCGGGCGGCGGGGCTCGAAACGAGTTTCGACCTGTACATCGCGCGCATCTACGGTCTCGCCTGGGTGACCGGACTGTTCGCTGGCATCCTCCTGTTCGCGTCGACACTGCTCGTTCCCGAGCGTGTGACGACAGCCGTATTCGACTTTCTGGCTGATGGAGTGCCGGTCGTCAATCACGGAAGCGCTCCGTCGATACCGCGCATCTACGCCGCCGGGGCGCTCGCGGTCGTTGTCGGTATCGGAGGACGGTGGCTCGTCATCAGGTTCGGACGGATCTATCTCGGTCGCGTCGCAGCGGCTCGCAGAGCAGATATCGAGCGAACGTTACCGGGTGCAGTCAGGTATCTGCGCGTGCTCGCCTCCGGGAGCAACGACCAGCGGGAGATGCTCGAACGTGTCGCCAACCAGGAGGCGTACGGCGCGACAGCGGACTCGTTCCAGCAGGTGCTGAACAAGACGGCGCTGACCGGCAACCTGAAATCGGGGCTCACGATGGTTGCGCGGGACACGCCCTCACGGGACCTGCTGGCACCGTTCCTGTTGAAGTTTCGCGAGCACGCGGCCCAGAGCCGAGATGCCCTCGAAGGATATCTCGAGATGGAGGGACGACTGCTCTCGCAGCGACAGGAGCGCGCACACCAGCGTGCCAGCGGGTACATGGAGCTGCTTGCCGAGCTGTTCGTCGTGATGCTCGTGTTTCCGGCGCTCGTCGTCCTCATACTGACGGTTGCCTCCGTCTTCGCACCGGAGCTTGGCGAGCCGGTCGCGACGCCACTCGGACCGACCACCTACCGCGGGCTGCTCGTGTACGCCTGCGTGGGCTTCGTGCTCGTCATGGGAGGAGCGACTGCGCTGACTGTCGCATCACTCAGACCGACAGACCACGCGATTCCGACCTATCAGCGCCCGTCGAACTGGCTGGACGTGCTCAAGACAGCTTCGAAGAACCCCGCGAGTGCGGCAGTCGTCTGTCTCCTTCCGGCAATCGTCGCCGTCGGTGTCCTGTGGCTACTCGAGTACAGCCTGGCGAACGTGGCACTGCTCGGATACGCGGCGTACGGCATTCCGGTCGGTGTCGTTGCGAGCAGGAGAGCGAGGCTCGACGATGCCAAAGACAGGGAGATACAGGATTTCATTCACGCGGTCTCCGGCCACGTCAGTCTCGGGACCCCGTTTCCGGCTGCCGTTCAGCAGGTTGCCGAGGAGGTCGATTTCGGGCCACTGCAGCCGGATGTCGAAGCGCTCGCCTACAACCTCAGTCTGACGACGGCCGTCGACAAGACGGACGACGTGCGAGCAGCGGCGCTCGACCGCTTCGTCGAACAGGTCGGGACACCACTCGCTTCACAGACAGTCGGGCTCGTCGTCGGTGCGCTGGCGGCAGGGAGCAACACCGAGAACGTGTTCGAAACGCTGGAGACTGAAATCGGGCGACTGTACCACGAGCGCAAGGAGCTGCGCTCTCGACTGATGGTCTACGTCGCTGTCGGCTGGACGACCGCACTGCTGGTCGTGGGCGTCGTCGTCGCGGTCAACGCGACCGTTCTCGAGGGATTCTCACAGCTATCGAGCGTCGCTGAATCGACGAGTGGGATGGCACTCGACCCAGATGCTATCGACCCGGCGCGCGACCAGGAGCGGTTCTATCTGGTCACACAGGCGACGGTGCTCGCGTGTGGCTGGTTCGCTGGTGTCGCCAGCCGTGGACGGTACGAAGCGCTGCTGCACTCCGGGCTACTCGTTGCAATCACCTACGTCGTGTTCACTGGACTGGGGGTGGCCTGATGCGCGCACAGTCTCACGTCGTCGGGTTCGTGCTCATACTCGGGTTCGGCGTCATCGCGCTCGGAACGCTGACCGCCGGAATCGGGACCGTGATAGACTCCCAGTCCTCGAACGCCGACGCCACGCGGGTAGCCGAGCAGCTATCCGACGCTGTACAGGTCGTCGAGCGAACAGGCGTTCACTCCCACCGAGTGACGTTCTCGGAGGGACAGCTCGCAACGACCGAGCGAACGCTCCGCGTACTGGAAGACGGGACCGTCGAACACGAGCTCGAAATCGGCGGTCTCGTGTTCGAGAGTAGTGACAGACGCGTCGTCGGCGTCGGCGGTGCGGTGGTGCACGGAACCGGGTCGAGTGCCTGGCTCGAACAGCGCCCACCGATAACCAGCTCCGAATCGAACGAGGTGCTGGTCGTTGGCGCACCTGTTCTCGGGACGAACCACAGCGCAGTGGGAGGACAGGGTGGCGTCACCGCCATGCTCCGGTCGGATGTCACACACGACCGGACGGAGCTTGGCCGCGGGAACTTCTCGGTCGCTATCGAGACGGCAATGCCGGGCCCGTTCGAACGCCATTTCGAGGCACAGAACGCGACCACCGACCGAATGACGTTCGACGATGACGAGCACGAGAGCGTCGTCGCAACGTTCCCCAGAGAGCGGAGCGGATATCTGGTTGTCCACGAGGTCGACATGGAGGTGAACGATGGCTAAGCTCGAAAATCGCGGCGTCACACCGGTCGTCGACAAGACACTCGCAATCGGTCTGACCGTCCTCTACGTCGCCGGGATGACGACGGTGCTACTCGGTGGTGTCGTCCCCTCCTACGAAACGCGTGCAGGCGGAGAGATTGGCGAGCGAGTGCTCGCAAACGTCGCGGGAGAAATTGAGCAGACACCGCCGGGTGTCGACGGACACGTCGATACGCGGACGACAGTGACATTGCCACCGACGATAGCAAATCAGGGCTACAGAGTTACACTGCATCCCGACCCAGACCGTCTCGTGCTCGACCACCCCGACCCCACAGTCAGAGCAGAAACTCGGCTCTCGCTCCCAGAGCACGTCACACCTCAAGCGGAGACGGTCGACGGCGGTGGTGAGGTAGTTATCACGGTCACTGGAGCGCCGAGCAATCGAACGCTAACCATCGAAGAGGACGAGTCATGAGAGGACAGACTGAGCTGCTGGCAATCAGTATCGCGTTTCTTCTGCTGACTGGCACTGTCGTCGCCGGTGTCGTCCTGGCGAACAACGCGCTCGCTGCTTCCGAACGGCCAGCGCTGGAACAACAGACCGCAACGACGCTCTCGGAACGACTCGTGAGCAAGACGGCAGCGCACACTGCCCGAGAGAACGTCCTGATAGACGGTGAGCTGGAGACACTCAACGAGAGCAGGTTGCGTGATGTCTACGACCTTCCCGCGGAGAAGGATGTAGAAATTACGCTCGGCGGCGAGACAGTTATCGAGACTGGGCCTGTCACTGAGGGAGCGACGATAGAGCGAATCGTCCTCGTTGAGCGGCAAACCAGTGAAGAAGTCCGTCCCGACTTCAACCGTAGCCGGTCTA
>LKMJ01007790.1_pt1 | contig 10084 bp, 7 predicted proteins | sample 643391 | NCBI WGS metagenome assembly LKMJ01 (sample SAMN04112250, study PRJNA286221) | soda lake metagenome | biome: soda lake; feature: Kulunda Steppe; material: water; isolation source: sample PL-Br10 brine of Picturesque Lake | place: Russia: Kulunda steppe | collected 2010-07
CCAGCCGATACCATCAACTATCCTATCAATCTAAAATCGGTTGATCGGTTAACCGTATAACTCGATTATGGCGGATTAGACCTATTTGGATTAGTAATATTCGCCTTAATTTTGGTAGCAATGTATTCCAACTGGTCGACATCAATCGGTCGTTCGAATAGATACTTGCCTAATTTACGAGCTTGCTCGTCGTCTGGCCAGCTGAATTCATCGTCACTCATGGTGTTCCCCGAATCATGGAGTTCTAACAAATACATCGTGGCATAGTACTCCATTTCATCCTGAATTTCTTGAAGCAAATCTATAGAGTCTGCAATCCGTTCTGCGTAGTTACCGATTTGTCCATCATGTCGAATCTTGATCTCAAGCTTATCCGACTGGAGATCGTGAGTATCCGCGACACGAATCGGCGATACTGGTGCTTGGGTTCGTTGATTGTCATCATACCCATGGTATCGCATTGAGGTGGTAGCTGTAATGTATCCGATGTTGACGCCCGTTGGTCGAATCAAGGCTGCGTCACCACCTTCGATCCGTACCCGGACTATCGTTATCCATTTCCCGAATATTCTCGCTCTCAACTTCTCTTTGAATGTTGGGTGACTCCGCTCATCCTCAAGTTGCGTGAATACGTTCTCCGCCTCAACTTGGGCTACTCCGTGAGACTCCTCTAACGGAGAAAATTTCGGACGAGCATGTATTGCCTCCACGGTGAGATCGAGCTCATCACCTCGGTAATTGGAGATTGTGAATTGCTCACCCGTGAATTGAGCATTCAACATTTGTTCAATATCGTTGGCAGACTCCCGAGCTTGAAAGAGATCGATTGCAGCTCTAAGGGAAGAACCAATCAAATCAATCACCGGTTAGTCTAATACAATATAATTGGCAGGATAAAAGTGGTTTCCCGGTACATCACTCTTTGAGCAGCCAGGTGTTAGAAGAAACAATTACTTCACACCCGGCTTTTTGAGTGAGTCATTTTGTATCGTTGAATACACTTATTCCATGTGCGTCAAAACAACCTTGAAAATGTCTAAAGTTGATATGACTGGTAGCAACCTCGATGTATCAGAAATTGGGTATTTACTAGTCGAATCACTTGGTGATGTGGTCAAGTGGCACAGTGATGTCGAGAACAAGCCACTTGAACTGCATTTGAAGAGTCCGCTTCCATCAAAGGTCAGGCTGTATTTGTGGAATCTTGTTCCATCCGGACGTGAAGATGAATTCAAAATCAATGTAAGACTTCCCGAGCACGAGGGTGGAGAAGAGGACCATGCAACTCCTGACCGTTCAGGAGGATATCTAACTATACTCGGCGGATATCACGAACACCACGAAGTGTTCGCTTTTTGGGACGACGATCTTCACAAAGAATACGGCTCGGTCTCACCACTACAAGTCAAAGCAGAGACCATTAGCAAGGCCATATCAGAAGGTTTCGTAACACAGCAACGTCCTACGGCAGGATATGGCGGTGAAACCGTCATCGTGTCCGAGCCTACCCGTGTCGGTGAGGCACTCCAAATGCGGGATCGACTTGTCCAGATCCGTAGCCTCTTATATAACTTCCTCCCAGAGGAATGGCGAGATAACGGTTCAAGAGCCCAGACTATCGAACGGGTTGTGGACGTCTTTCTCGAAGAAACCCGAACAGATCTGCCTACAACTGTGCGTCGAGAAAATGCCCAGCAAACCGTAGCGGATGAATTGGGTATCAACCTGAATACCGTCCAGAACAAATTCCGTGGAGATCTCTGGGTAAATCGAGATGTACCCAGTGAAGGGTATCAGAAAGGGTATCTTGACCCGATTTTGGAGGAAATCGAAGCAGTATGGAGAGATGATGAAACTAAAATAAAGGAGTTTATAAAAGATGATGGAATCGACCATCCTCTCTTAACGCATCTTGACAAAAATCCGTCCACCTCTGTATATACGTTCTCTGCTCCACCTGACCTGTGGCTGACTTCGGTCAAGTACAACGGTATTCCGTTTTTAGAAGAGGAGAGAGAACACTGGAACGATCTTTCGGAAGGAGATATAGTACTCTTCTACTCAAAGAGCGAACCGACGAATACAGAGCTCACAGAGCAATCAGAAGGCCTGATTGGTGCAGCTATACTCGGTCAAAAATATACGAAGAAAGATTGGGGCTGGACAGATAATCAACAAGATGACGAGTTACCCTTGGTCGCAGCATTTGATCGAGTGTTCTATACGGGCAATATCGTAGACCTCGACTTTAGTCTAAAGACAGGGATAGACGAAAAAGACAATTTAATCCTTGAGAAAGAGATTGGATCACTAACAGCAAATCTTCTTGATGTCTCTACGGCGAACAGTATTTGTCACGATGTTTTCGACAAACGAATGCCTGTCGACGACCCCTTAGCCTTCTTCGACGATGGTAGCGGAGTACCTGAGACACACCGTCCCAAAGCACTAATCGGGGAGATGGCTTCTGACCTATCTGAAACACCAGCAATTAATATCTACGCAGATTTCGACGGTAAAATTGATCACAACCTGCTTAAGGGACTACATTTCCCCGATGGAGAGCAGGAGATTCTTGATCAAATTCAGGCAGCGTTGTATGCAGGTAAGCACATTATTCTCACAGGTCCTCCGGGGACAGGGAAGACCGAGATCGCAAGGCGGGTAACCAATTCGCTGGCTCAGGAATATCCATGGCTGTATTCAGGTGCTCAGATGACGACAGCAACCTCCGACTGGTCGACCTTCGATACGGTCGGGGGCTATATGCCTGATGAGGATCAAGAAACAGATGGGAGTCTATCATTTTCCTCTGGAATCATACTCAACCGATTCAAGGACAGATCCACTGGTAAACCGCTCAACGAGCCTATCGTGATTGACGAACTTAACCGGGCAGACATCGACAAAGCGTTCGGGCAACTATTTACAGTCCTTTCCGGTCAATCCGTACAGCTGCCATACACGAAGGAGAACAAAGAGGTGGAAATCGCCTCTGCGGACGTGCTTGATGAACCTCCACAGTCCCATCAATACGCCGTACCAGAGTCTTGGGTGATATTCGCTACCATGAACACCTACGACAAGACCTCGCTCTACGAGATGAGTTATGCTTTCATGCGGCGATTCTCGTTTATCCCTATTGAAGTTCCTGACCTACCTGACTCGGACGATTCACATGAGGAGGAACAACTCAAGAATCTCCTGTCGAAGTACGTTGATTCGTGGGAAAATATAGAAGCTGATGATGACGTACTATTAGCTGTAGGCAGGTTATGGCGGAACACCAACAATCCAGTTGATTCTAGGGAAATCGGACCTGCCATCGTTCAGGATATTCTCAGCACAATAACACAGTACCCTAATACAGACTCTGATCTGAAGCCTCGCCTCACTAACGCCGTTATTAGCTACATATTCCCTCAGTTGGAGGGAGTCCCTGAGCGAAAAAAGATAGTTAGGAGCATCATGGGCTCTCCTGATGTCAACGAGGAGAAAATCAAGAAGGCAGCAAGAGAGATTCTCCAAGTTTCGTTCGACGACGATGAATAGAGAAGCACTCATCGACCAGCTCAGTCAGGATATCATGTCCTATGTAATGGCTGGATCGTTCGAAGAGCAGCAAATAGCTCGGGAAATCAAGCCTGATGACTTGGACGAACGATTTGAGGACTACCATCTGCTGCTTGATCTCCATTTTATCCTCAAGAAAGATGTCGTCAAGTTCGTCAGAAAGCTTCCGAAACGGCTACGAAGCATTAGTACAGAAACTAAGACGGTTTCAAGAACGCAGAGAGGTACGGTTGATGGCCACATCAATTGGGGTTCCACAGTCAAGAAGCGGTATTCTCAGAACCCCTCCGATCCATCATTATTCGTCTGCGACAACCGATCTGAGGATTATGATACACCTGAGAATATTGTCCTGAAACGATTAATATCAGTGATCTACGAGACAATTGACCAAGCAGAGGATTATATCAAGAAGGAGTATGCTTGGGCGCAGGAGACGTGGCAAGGCGAAGATGAACTAATCGAGGAAATTAAACAGATTGTAGAACGGAACGTCCACGTCCGCCGAATCCGCAACCCCCAGACTTACGAACCGACAGAGCGTATGATAATAGCCGCAGAAAGCTCTCGTCAACCGATCTACCAAGAGGCAGCTGATCTCCTACGTACACGTGCTAATCTGGTATCTGGAGACCGTGATGAGATTCGGGATTTGTTGAATAACACGGCAATCACTCCTGATGATGACGAGACGCTCTTCGAACTCTATGTTCTATTCCGGTTTGTCTCTGTTCTTGAGTCCGTCCGGGACCAGCAGGCACAATTTAATCCAATACAGGTTGGTCGAAAGGAGGTTGCAAAATTCGAAGGTGAGCCAGAGTTGGTGCTGTATTACGATCAAGCAGGCACTGATCGGGATATCTCGTTCGTTGTTGAAGAGGATATCACTGAACGCGATCTCTCCCGTAGTGAAAAGGTGCAAGAAGTCGCATACGAAGTCTCAAACGACTATTTCAAAAAAGAGTTCCAGAACTATACCAATCGGCCGGACGTCATCGTACTGGAAATACGCGATAACGCCAGTAACAGCTACGAGTACCTCATCACAGAGGTCAAGAATAGCACAAATACAGGTACGATTAGGACGGGGATCAAGGAGACTCTCGAATACCTAGCCTTCCTCCGAGTCAACGATGACTTTGTGTTTGGAAATACGCATGATGAGAATTATTTTGGAGGCGGGTGGAACGGCCTTCTCGTCATTCAAGATCTCGACTGCGATACTACCGCTCTAGAGGAACAGGATGACTCCGAAATCAAGATCTTACAGGCCTCCGAACTGGAGGATGGTCTGGAGAGAGTCTTGGATAGAACTGATCTGAGTATAGAATGATTACAGCTAAACAGTGGGGTTATTCCTCAGTTCCAAGTCCCTCTAGTGTTGTCTGCTCAGTATCATCGAACTCAAAGGTGCCTGCCTCATCCATGTCGTAATTGAGGATGAGCCGTTCGGTTACCTCAGTAGACCGGGTGTCGTTATCGTGTTGCTTGTTCATGAACTGGGATCTGCCTTTCTCAATGATGGTGTAATCTTGCAGACCTTCGGGGAGTCGCTGGTACGATACTGCCCATTTACCTTGTGTCTCACTTAACGTATCAACGAATCGTTCGTGGTCGAAGTCACCGTCATGACGGTACAGGGCGTCTCCCTCATCAACGTAAGGAGGGTCACAATAAAAGAACGTATCTTCACTATCGTAGCGATCGATCAGATCTGCATAATCAAGATTCTCGATTTGGACGTTTTTGAACCGGTCTGCAAACTCGTGGAGTTTCTCTGTGGCGTTTCTTAGTTTACGTGCCTTGTTCCGTTGGTGGGCAGAGGCAAATCCGGATGCTGTCCGGTACTTTGCAGCGTACTGTGAATATCTGAGATAAAAGAACCGGCCTGCCCGTTTAATTGGGTCATCTGGTCTCTCCCCGGAATAGAAGTCTTCCTTCCATTCTTGATGCTGCTCTCGTGCATACGGGGTTTTGTTAATCCAGTCGACCAGCTCGTCTTCTCTCTCGCGCAGAATCTTGAAAAATTGTACGAGATCACCGTCTAGGTCGTTGTAGACCTCGGTGTGACTCTCAGGCTTGTTTACTAACACAGCTCCGCTACCACCAAAAACTTCAACGTAGCACTTGTGCTCTGGGAAGTGTTCGATGATCCAAGGAGCTAGATAAGATTTCCCGCCTGGAAATGGAAACACAGACTTTGTCACGACCGTAGCGTAAACGATGACTCAATATAATACTTCCTTCATTTCTATCGAGGGCTACGAGGTGACATTGAGATTGCTCGAATACCATCCTGACCCCACCTGCTCAAGTCTTCCACGAAAAATCGTATTCAGTCCGATTTTCTCGTCCCCGTCAGGTAGTTTTGGCTCATCCCAGTACTCCACATTGTCGACCACGAACTGTACCCGGGGATTGTTTGCTAATAGAAAGTTAACGCGCTCGGACAAGATGTTGTGGATGAACTCACAGACCTTTTCTGGATCTTCCGCACCTCGGAGATAGCTATCGAGACCGAACACTGCGATATCGTAGGGGAGGTCGTCCATATCGTCGACACAGCGGAGAAACTCAACTACACTCATACGTTCATCAAACTTGTCACCGTCGTCTAGGGCCTCTTCACCGACGACGTGATAACCGATATCGAAGTTCATCAGATTCTAGTAACCTGTAATTTAGCAAATCGTATAAAAGTAATCACAAATCAAGGGCATTGATAGCCGATGATTTCTCAGCCGAAGTCCTCTATTTCCAGTTGGGTGTCAGATTGCTCCTTCACGTATTTCGCTATAGCATTATAGTCATCGTCGCCATCAATTTCTGAGAGCCTGCGGAGTGCGTTGATCGCTCCTTCATCAGTCCATTTCCCGAACTGTTTAGCTAACTGATCTGTTTTGAATAGGTAGTACAGGTAGTGAGCTTTATCAATCGACAGTGGTTTGTTCTTGTTCTCTAAGCGGTCTGCCCGTTCAAGAGGATCTAGAATGACCAGGTTGTCTCCTTGCTGCTCCAGAAGATCTTCGTGAACTAATTCAGCCACATCGACTCCTCTCTGTCGAAGATCCTTGTTCAGGGCGTTGAAAGATAATTCCTCGCCCCGGCCCAGAATGTGAGTTAGATAGACTGCGCTGAGGGGATCCATTTCTTCGCTCAGGATCTGGAATCGTTCCTCGAGTAGCTGTTCATCGACAATTTCTTTGATGGCGTCGACAGCTTCGACCACGTCCATCTGTTCTCCGTCACGGCTGACATTCGGGTAGTGTTTCGAGAAGATTTCTAAGCACTTCCCCATTGCCACCACGAAAATATCTCCTCCGGTTAGACGGCGACCTGCCTGTTCTAAGCGGTCTATCTCATCTTCCGCCCGGAAGTATATATCGTCCTCAAGAGACTTCCAAGAGACTTCTTGGGGATCTTCTTGGCGTTTTCTGCATACAATGATTGTGTCGTAGTCGACAGTTGCTCTTCCGTGGCGGGTGCCTCCACGGGTCTCACTGTTCACAGGGTATAGAGCGCTGATATAGAAGTCAGCATCAAGGACAGACTGAAGCGTTGAACCCCATGCCTCGGTTTCCTTGTGGTGGAATGTGAAGGCCATAATGCCGTCGTCAGTAAGTTTCCGACGGGATTCATTGAAGACGTTCGTTAGGGTCTCAATGTAGTGCTCCTCGGTTCTCTTATCCTCGACATCTTTCGCTGGGTCGACAACGGCCTCGCTTTTTTTTGGTGTACGTTCTCCTTGGAAGTGGTCGTAGGTATCTCTGAGAACTTGGTGTAGCCAAACGTAGTAGAAGTCTGAGAGCTCGGCATACATTTCGTTGTCGTAGTACGGGGGATCCGTTATGATCGCATCCACTGATTTGTCTTCGATAGGCAGGTATTCAGAAGTTCCACAGCGTAGGAAGGCATTTCCTTCTTCTCCAAGATCAGCGGCATCGTCCACAAGAATACCCTCTACCGGAGTCTGCATCTGCTTGTCCTGAGAATTTCCGTCCTCGTCGATGTATTTTTCCACCGGGCTCTGACACCACTCTTTCGCGGCTTTCGTCTTGTTGAACATCCCCTTGAAAGTGCCACGCCCGTAGTCACTGCCCCAAATATTTCCTTCAACTGGTGTGTGCCGGGCAATAATGGTGTTATAATTGTAAATGGGTTCAAGCTTGTTCGCCACCCGGTTATACATGCAGAACATGTTGTTCGACTCCAGCATGGCAGAGAACGTGGTAAGCAAGAATTCCTTCACGTTCTGATCCTCGATGTCGTCAATCTCGTCAAGGAGTCGGCCAAGCAGCAACAACTGCCGGTCGTTGAACATCTCGTGATACTTGTGATAGCCGTGGTTCCAGGCGCGGTCACTGCTGCCTTGGTACCGGTCTTGCTTCGGTATAGGGAGCTCGTCCCATTCTTGCTCTAATTCCTTACTAGCGCTCTCATAGAGCTCTAAATCGTGATCTGTAGGTTCTTTGTATCCCTTAGTATCACAGGAATCGCAGTAGTACTCGACTGCATACATCTTGGAGTCAGGTTTCCCAAATCGTTTCGTGGCGTCGATAATTTTACTTCGGACACCGCAATCAGGACAAGTATAGTTCTGGCCCGAAGCAGTTCCCTCTTTCGGCATGAACTTGTTCCCACAGTTGTCGTCCACGCATGTTGTTTCTGTAGTGTGGTCATCGGTCTGCTGGACGGTCCAACATTCCGGGCAGAGTACATTCTTGTAGCTGTCGTTGGAGGAACGTGAATCAGCGAAGTAATAGCCTTTGAACAAAGGGACGTCGTGGCCGCAATTCAGACATCCGATCTCCTTCACCCAAAAATAATACATCGCATCCGCCATATTGTCGCAGTCTGGGCACGGTGTTTGGTAGTACTCAAGAATTTCCTCACCGACAGATTCGTAGATCTCGTCGTAGGCTTCCTGCAGATTATCTATATCCACAGGTTCAATCTCCTTCTTTACCGTGAACCAAGCAACCGGATTTAGATCACTACCGATGACATCGCAGCCCATCCTCAGAGCCTCAACAATCGTAGTTCCTCCACCCATGAATGGATCAAGAACAGTCTTATCGCCAAAGTCGACGTCCTCCAAATAGTAGTCCCACAAGGCCTCTGGATTATCCCAGTCAACTTCCGGTAGATCCTCAAAACTCTCCTGACCGTTCTCCTTGATATGGACCTCATCTTCCGCAAGAGAATAGAGGAGAATGGTGCGGAAGACTGAACCCAACCGTCTAGCCCAGTACTTGTGCATCGTGTACACAGGCCTGTAGTACCGCTTAGCGTGGCCCTCCTTCGACGCAATTTCGTTTACTTCCTCGATCGGGAACGAGATCTCGATAGGTCGGCGACTATTATCTTTACTCATGGTTTGGTCTGGTTAAAGTCTGACATTGATTCGAGGAGTAATACATTCAGAGACGCTGAGGCCACCATGCTGGAAGTTGGAGTACTTACCTCCTGCGGGCCAAGTGTAGCGTCCCAGCGGCATATAGTATCCATCTGCCTCCACAACAAGGCCTTCTTCGACTAGGTCGTCGGCGTTGACTTCACCAACGCTTTCGAATCTCCCGCTGAATGTGTCCTGAAGTCGATTTTTTTGCCGATCTGAAATTTGGAAGGTATGACCGGAGTCCAACCGAGCGTACCCGTGGTCCGAGGTGATCACTAGGGAGTCCGTATCCAACTGGTCAATTATGTTACGGAGTGCTGTCTCTGACTTTTCGTACATCTCTTCGATGGAAGACAGCTTTGTCCGGCCTTCCTGAATATTTTCGAGAAGGGCATCAGGGTATCGGCTCCAGATGATTTGCTCGTCACCATCTAGTGATGGTTCTTGGCTCTGTACGCTCGCAGTTTTGTGCTCCTTCTTCAGATTGGAGTACCCCACTCGGTCCCGGAAAGGCATCGTCTCGGAAGGAACAGTAGAATACGAGTAATCGACCGATACCTCACTGGCTTGTTTCTCCAATAACTGTACGAAGAGCGAGGCCTCTCGGACACTCATCGAGTCCATCATAACCAATGCACCATCCTCGGGTACGGTCATGGAGGCCTGCTTTACACACCTGTCTGGCAGTATCTTAGTATAGAACTCCCTGTAGATGTCGAGAAGTAGCCGTTCATATTCCACCATTTGTGGCTCTCGACTATAGTGCGAGGCGATATCATCTCCGGCAGGAGCCCAGATGTTCCAGACTGCCTCCCATACCGAATCAACTGGGTCCTCGGCGTCAACCAAACTGGTGAGAACTTCATTCTTGAACTTCACTTTCGATCACCACCTGAGCATTGATATGAGTCGCACTGGGCAGTTCTTCCAGAAACTCGATCAGCTCCTCCTTCGACAGATCGTCTAAATCGTAAGAGAGATCGATATGTGTTGCAGTGTCCGCATCTCCGTTGACCCGGGACTCCGCTACACTTCGGAGAACACGGGCGCTGTTGCCCTCTAACTGAACTGTCTTGGTCTCAGTTGGTTTGCTGGCCGTTTCTCTTTCATCTC
>LKMJ01007791.1_pt1 | contig 10083 bp, 9 predicted proteins | sample 643391 | NCBI WGS metagenome assembly LKMJ01 (sample SAMN04112250, study PRJNA286221) | soda lake metagenome | biome: soda lake; feature: Kulunda Steppe; material: water; isolation source: sample PL-Br10 brine of Picturesque Lake | place: Russia: Kulunda steppe | collected 2010-07
TGACAGCTCCCGCTCTCACGGCTGCTACTGATTATAGGCTTGGTGAGCCGTTACCTCACCAACGACCTAATCAGCCGCGGCCCCATCCTATGGCGTCGGAACATTTCGCAGAGAAATGACTTCCACAACTTCTCTGCTATCAGGTATTAGCCTCAGTTTCCCGAAGTTATCCCTGTCCATAGGGTAGGTTGGCCACGTGTTACTCAGCTATCCGCCCCAAGTCAAAGACTCGGTGGACTAGCATGGCTCAATCGGACTCCGATAGCGGTAGTCTCTGGCAGGATCAACCAGAATTGCTCTCACATAGTGAGAGGGTTGACAGGTAAAAGATCGTCGAAAACGATCTTCCTAGCCTCTACAAAGAGAGGCTCCACACTATTAACTACCGTTTCTTCCTACATCACACAAAATAAATATGTGCTCATCACACGCCCCTAAAAGGGCTTTACACCTACGGGTTAGGTAGGTATAACAGACAATCTCCTTAAAATCTTATAAAGGGTAAGACTGTCTGCGTTACAAAAAGAAGAAACTGGTTAAAATTTTATATACTGACGCGAGGGCCTCCTTCACTCTCTGATTTTGTAGGCCTCTACTATTTTTCTTAGGGCGACTGCGTAGGCCTTTTCTCTGTCGGTTTCTGCCTCTTCTTTTTGGAAGTCTTTGTAGGCCTGTGTCATGTTTTGCCTGAGTTTTTCTAGGACTTTTTCTTTAGGCCAGTATTCTCCTGTCCGGTTTTGAACCCATTCGTAGTAGCTGACTGTGACTCCTCCTGAGTTGGCTAGTATGTCTGGAACTATTTTTACGCCTTTTTCTGCCAGTATTTTGTCTGCTTCAAGGGTTGTAGGGCCGTTAGCTATTTCTACGATGTGGCCTGCTTTGATGTTTTCTGCGTTTTCTTCTGTTATTACTTCTTGTATTGCTCCAGGGATTAGGAAGTCGACTTCTAGTTCTAGGAGTTCTTCATTGGTTATTTTTTCTCCTATTTTACAGACCGATCCGTTTTCTTCTCTGCATTCTACGAGTTGGCCGTATTTGAATCCTTTTTCGCTGTATGTTGCTCCAGAAGAGTCTGATACCGCGACTATTTTGAGGCCTATGCTGTCAAGATATTCTACTGCTGGTGCTGCCGCGTTACCGAATCCCTGGACTGCGACAGTGGTTTCTTCTTTTTCCATGTCTTTTTCTTCGACAATTTTTTCTACAATGTAAGCGGCTCCGTATCCTGTTGCTTCTGCACGGCCTTTGCTTCCGAATGCTTCTACCGGCTTTCCAGTTATAACCCCTGGCTCCAGCTCTCTGGAGTCTTCGCTGTATTCGTCCATCATCCACGCCATATGTCTGCTTGTGGTGTTCATGTCGGGCGCAGGAACATCTCTATCCGGGCCTATTACTTCTGCTATTGCATCAATATATCTTTTTGACAGCCTTTTTTCTTCAGCATCTGAAAGGCTTTCTGGATCTACTTTTACGCCTCCTTTGGCGCCGCCAAACGGGATGTCAGCGACTGCGCATTTTAAAGTCATCCATGTGCTTAAGGCCTTTACCTCTTCTTCGTTTACGTTTAATGAGAACCTTATTCCGCCTTTGGCTGGGCCTCTGAGAGTTGAGTGTTGGCTCCTGAATCCTTTGAAAATCTTTGTTTCTCCTGAGTCCATTTCTACAGGGAAGTTTACTTCGATGAATTTTTCTGGTTCTTTCAAGAGTTCGTAGTATTCTTCTTTGTTAATGGTTTTCAACGCTTCTAGAATATTTTTTTGCGCGTCTTTAAGTTCTGACATAGAGTTAGTTGTAAAACCTATGCATTTAACTCCTGTCAGTTAAACGAGTAACAGTTTTTAATTACTGCATGTTTGGAACGTAATCATGGAGTTTTCAGACGTTAATCCTCTTGCATTGGCGGGAATTGTATTGATGATCGGAGGCTCACTGTTGATGGCAGGAGGCCTTCTAAACATGACCGATGAAAGCGTTGAAGGCCACGAAGTATGGGACTGCAGTTTTGAAGATGATGATACGTGTGTTAGAACCAATATTACTGAGTATGAGAGCTGTGAGCAGGACGGAGACCACAGTGAAGATTACTGTAGGACTACAAGCAGCGGCATTGAAGACGTGACTTTGTTCACCGACGAGGGCAACTATGTTACTTCTGACTTGACGGAGGAAGACTATGAATTAGAGGTGTATGAGATCGGGCACAACGTGGCCTGGGACGCTGAAATTCTTGATGACGGAAGAGTGATTTACACAGAGATGGAAGGAGACATAGTGATGCATGACGGCGACCAGGAGCTTGAACGAGCCGAGCTTGAAGGAACAGAGCGGATCGGAAACTCAGGTCTTCTAGGCCTTACCGTAGACCCTGATTTTGATGATAACAACCATATTTACCTGTTTTACTATGCCGATGACCGCGAAATAGATGAGGACATCGATGAAGAAGTCGCTGATCCTATTTACAATCAAGTGTCTAGGTTTGAGTTCAGTGACGGCGAGCTTTCGGACGAAAAAGTTTTGATCGACGATATAGAAGCTAACAGAGCCCATTCCGGAGGAAGGCTTGATATAGGGCCTGACGGCTATCTTTACACGACTACAGGGGAAGGAGAGTACGCTAAGACCGATAATCAGGATCTTCATGAAAGAGTTCAGGACCTTGATTTTCTGGGTGGAAAGGTTTTGAGAACTGATTTAGAAGGCGAGCCTGCCGAGGACAATCCTTTTGACGACAGCCCAGTATATGCTTATGGCTTGAGAAATCCTCAGGGCATTGACTTCCATCCTGAGACTGGTGAGGCCTTTGTATCGATGCATGGGCCTTGGAGACATGATGAAGTTAATGTCATAGAGTCGGGTGAGAATTATGGTTGGCCTGGAGAGAAGTGTGGGAAAGATTATCAAGACGTTGACGTAGAAGATACTGTCGATCCTCTCCACTGTTTTGATGAATGGACTTTAGCGCCTTCAGGAACTACTTTTGTCGACGACCCTGATCACGAATGGTACAACAGCTACTTTGTCACAGGCCTTAGAGGAAGCATAGTTTACAGGATAATGACTGATGATTCGGGAGAAAAAACCGGCAGCGAAGTATTTTATCTAAAAGATGAGCTGGATTACAGCGAGGTCAACAACAGGTTGAGAAACATTGAGTTCCACGACGGCTCACTATACTTATTCGGCGACGGTCATGGCGCAGCCAAGATAACACCTGAAGAAAACTGATAAAATACTGTTTAAGGGCGAGGGGCGGGATTCGAACCCGCGTCTCGGCCGCCACAGGGCCGAAGTATAGACCAGCTAACCTACCCTCACCATCTAAGTTGTAAAGCGGAAAAGAATTCTTTTAACTGGTACCCAGGCCTCGATTTTTCAGTTCGCGCAGAGGCCTGTTGTATCTGTAAAGTTCTTCGTTAATTTTTTCTAGGAACTTGCTACTGTAGTATGCTATTTTACGGATTGAGGCCTTGAAATAGTGATAGGCTGCTCTGTATATTGGTGCTCTGACACCATTCATTGTTGTTTCGCCTTCTCTAATGGCTTCTACAACATCTTGGGATGTTATTTGTTCTTTTTCTTTGTTTATTTCTATTTCAGTGTATGCTCTGCCTATCATTCCCAGGCTGTGGGCGTCGCTTCCGGCTACTTTTGGATAGTCATGGTTTTCCGCAAATTTTTTAGCGCGACGGTTCTGAAAGCCTGTGAAAAGCCACGCATTGAAGGCCTCAACAGCGTCGATGTCGTTTATCTTTCTTTTTGAGACTCCGTGCCGGGTTTTTTGGAACGGGTGCGGGACAACTGCTGCTCCGCCCATCTCTCTTATTTCTTTTACAGTTTCCATGAACGGCTTTTGTTCTTCAGGCCTTTCTCGGACCCCTATTGCAAGAAGATGTCCGTCAGCTGTGGATACTTCAACTCCGGGTATCACTAACGTATTTTTGTTTTCTGCTAATTCTTCTGCTTCCAAGGACTGCTCTATTTCATCGTGGTCCGTTACTGCAAAACCATCTAATTCAATGTCTTCGTCTTCGATGTGATCCAGCATTAGCTCTACAGGCTCTTTACCATCGTAACTGCCTTCTGAATGAGTATGGAAATCAATTTTCAGGGTGGCGCTCATCATTACGTTCTAAGAGTCCAATCCCTTAAAACAAGAGGCCTCAGACCCAGAATAAATTTTATTTAAATGATAGAACAGTATGAAGTATTATGGACATCTTTACCGCGTTATCACAACCTATTTTCCAAGCCCTAATAATTTTGACCGGTATTGCAGGCCTAGGAGTATCAACTTACCTGCATTACCAGAAGAAAACCAGTGTAGAAGGAATGGCTTGCCCTATGGACGGGAGCTGCGAGGACGTAATCACAAGCAAGTACTCGAAGTTTCTAGGGTTTGATGTAGAAGTGCTAGGCCTACTCTACTACTCGGTTGTTATCGCCAGCTACTCAATCTACCTTATGACAGCGCAGACACTACCTTCATGGTTTGTATTGGGCGTAATTGCTTCAAGCGCGCTTGCAGTAATGTTTTCAGCATACCTGACATTTATACAAGGATTTACCTTGAAGATGTGGTGCACATGGTGCCTAGTATCAGCAGCACTTTGCGGAATAATAATGGTTCTTGCCGTTCCTGCTTCGGCAGTAGGACTAGGAGCCTTGATGGCAGAAAACGCCCTTATAATTGGTGTCGCAGGAGTGATACTTGCAGCTATAGGTCTAGGAACATCGCTGTCTTACGATTTCCTGTTCTTGAATTTCCTGAGAGACTTTAAGATGTCCGGTAGCCAAGCAGAAGTATTAGACACGCTAAATAACTTGACATGGGCCGCCTTAGGAGGTGTGCTCTTGACAAGCCTAGGCCTATACTTGGCAGGTCATTTCAGCCCGGCTGAAAGCACGACTTTGTTGACGGTTCTCGGAGTAATTATTGTTAACGGCGCAATCTACAACCTGAAAGTTTCACAGGAAATTATCGGAATCAAGTTTTCCAGAAACAGTGAAAAACCTAAAAGCCGTCAGGACAGAGCCTACAGACGTGCAGCGTTCATGATGGCAAGCATCTCTATCGTATCGTGGGCCGCATTATTCATCCTGAAGACAGTAGAGATTATAGCACCGACATCATACTTCCTAACCGCTTACGCAGGCCTTATAGGTATCGCAGGCGTTTCAGGACTGGTGTTGGAAAAAGTCTATGATCTAAGGGCTAAAGACAGCCTCCCAGAATGGAGTCCCCTTCACTAATGAAAATATTAGTGACGGGCGGAGCCAAAGGGATAGGAAAAGAAGCAGTAAAAAACTTGCGCCACAGGCACAAAGTGACAGTAGTAGACAACGACAGAGCAGCACTAGAGCGATTGGACGGAGTGGAAAAACATTTTTTAGACGTAACGGACCGTGAAAAAGTTTTTGAAACGCTAGAAGGCCTTGAAACCGACGTAGTAGTTAACTGTGCAGGCGTGCAGAAACAGGGTGCGGTAGAAGACATGGCGATAGAAGAGTTTGAGGAACATATCTACCACAACTATATAGGAACTATCAACGTTATACAGGCCTGTCTACCTATTTTGAGGCAGAGAGAAGGCAAGATAATAAATGTCTCTTCCGTAGCTGGAAGGTTAGGCCTGCCTCTGCTAAGCGGTTACTGTGCTTCAAAATATGCTGTGGAAGGATTTACTGATTCCCTCAGGAGAGAGCTACGAGATGTGGATGTAGTGCTTGTAGAGCCCGGTAGAGTAAAAACTGGTTTTAATGAGAAAGGGAGAAACAATATCAGAAAGTATGAAGACTCTAATTACCGGGAGTTGTACGAGAGAAAGCTTAGTGAAGACGTGAGAGGGATGGCTCCAGAGAAAGCAGGAAAAATACTTGCAAACATAATATTATACGGCGAAAGGCCTCGCTACACGATCACTTCTGAAGCATACCTCATAACTAAAATGAAAAAAGTTCTACCTAACAGAGTTATAGACTTTCTTTTCAGAAACTACAGGTATTAGAAGCCGAAAAAATCAGCAAACCATATCCACAAACGAGTCAAAAAGCTAGGCCTCTCCTCCAACGCCTGTGTCTCAGCTGTAGAGTTTAGGGACTGCGGCACATTTATTCTTCCCGCTCCCTGAGCTGTTTCATGGTACCCTATATCATCTGCGCTTTTTTTGACCGTATCCTTTACTTCACCAGGCCTTTTATCAGAGTCTTCGGAAACAAGAAGGGCTGCTTGACCAGCTACCTGGGGCGCTGCCATGCTGGTGCCGGACATTGAAACAAAGTTACTGTCTCTTCCAGTAGAGACTATTGAAGATCCTGGCGCAACCACGTCAGGTTTTACTCGGCCATCGCTTGTCGGGCCTCGACTAGAGTAAGTTGCAATACGATCCGATTTATCTACAGAACCTACTGTCAAGGCTCTTTCAGAACATCCTGGCGCAGTCAACGTGCTGTTGCCGGGGCCCGCATTACCTGCTGATGCCGTCACAACAACTCCGCTTCTTACGGCCTCTCCAACCGCCCGGGAAAGAGCATCGTTTCCATTACAGTTGTCCAGAGTAGTTCCCAGACTCATCACAGCAACGTCAATATCGTTACGAATAATGTAGTCGAGGCCTCTCAGCATGTTTGATCCTCTGCCGCTTCCTTCAGAATTCAAGACTTTGACATCGTATAGATCCGCTTCATACGCGACACCCCGATACTCAGAATGTGTTGACGCTACGATCCCTGCTACATGAGTTCCATGACCGTTCTCATCTCCAAGGCCTTCACCCGTAAAATCTCGCTGCCCTGCCAATTCAAGACTTGGATGTTCCGCGACACCAGAATCCATAACTGCGACGCTAACGTTTTCTCCCGCATTCCCTTTGTCCGAAGGAATCCTTGAACCAATTTGAATCGAGGATTCCGCTAGTAAGGCCTCGAGTTCGTAGTCGGGCTCAAGGCCTTCGATAAAATCTTTTTCTGAAATGTTCTCTATTTCTGAGGCTTTCGCCTCTAATAGCACTGTATCAAATTTTTCATACTTTTCTTCAACCTCAACACTTTCTGAGGAAAAGTTGGCTCCTGTGAGTTCAGATTCATTAAGATCTGTATCTACCGGAGCCAGAACATCTACCTTCTCAGAACCGTTGACATCTTCGAGCTCGTCCTCGAGCTCAGGATCGATTTCCGCAGCTACAGCGCAAACTGAGGCGAAAATCAGAGCGATGAGAAAGACTTTTTTCATAATACCTTCTTTGTAGGCCTAAAGTTAAGTCAATTAAATAAATACATCCAGACCATCTTTTGCAGAAAACATTGTTTGAAAAATTTATATCACAATCAAGGCCTTTAGATTAAGTTATAGTTGTATTAAACTTTTCAAAGACAGCAATTCTTAATTAAATTAAATCTCTTTACTTTTCCAGTGTTTTTATAAGGTTTGCGTCCGTGAATGAGGAGCATGGCTAATGATGAGAAGTCTCGGTTGAAAGACGCCTCCGATTCTGTTAGAGATACAGCAGCATCTCTGGCGATTAGAGAGGTAAACCGTAAAAAGCGAGGCCTGAGGAGGCTATACAGCTCCATCAAAATTTCTTTAGGCCTTCTTGCATCTCTTTTGTTGCTGTTGATAGCGTCATCAGCAGTTTTGTTAATCTCAGGCCTCATCTGGATAAGTCAAAACACTGTTTTAAGCGAGGACGCAGCAGTTTTTCTTTCAGGCACAGTCGTAGGTTATATAGCCTCTATCTTGATCACTTTGGCCTACGCGAAATATTTGGCCGATGACAGAAGTCGCCGCACCTAACTGTTGGAATACTTAAGGCCTTTTTTATCTCACATTTTTGACCCAACATAAGCTGTTGCAAGTACTGATATCGCTGTGGCCGTGAAAGCTGCTAGGAACCTGTAGTCGCCTTGAAAGATCGTAAAAGCTGTTATTGCTGCGAGAACTGCCGTGGTTCTTCCTAAACCTATTGCAAATTCTCTGACTGCAAAGTACTCTATTAGATCTTCTTGCTCTGCATGGTTTACTGCTTTACTGTATATTGGAACGTTTCCTGCTGTGTAACCCACACCGTTCGCTAACGATACTATAAATGCCGTAATTGGTGTTGCCACTATAGACATACCCAGATAACTGAGCGCAGCCACCATCATGCCCGCGGATACGACACGAGCCCGATTAGACGCGTTTACAACTCTACCTATTAATATACTGGTTGCTGCCGATCCTAGAGCCATTAGGCTGCCTGCACCACCTATGCTTACAGATCCTCCTATTACTAGCGCCAGGTATGCAGGCCAAAGCATTTTAACGCCTATTGAGTTGTATCCTTTGAGGAAAAATGTGAGGAAGTCCTTTATTTGGTAATGCCTAATGTATTGTTTAAGATTTAAGCTCATGCCGTTGTAGTGTTCTTGAGTAAATAGGAATGGCATAAATGATGCTCCGATAAGGGTTGCGGACGTTAAAAATAATGCGTTGAAACCTGAAAACGCTAATATCACTCCGCCAATCATTGGAGAGAATATTGCCGCAACCTGAGGCATTGACAAGAACAAACCAGTTTCCTTCTCTCTAGAATCTTTTTCGCTGCTCTCCCCTAGCTCAGGATTCATTCCAGTCCAATAAAGATTGTATGAAACTCCCCCTATCAACGCCAAGCCAAGCAAACCTGCTTGCGTCTCAACACCCCTCAACCCAAGATAAAACAACAGTATGAAAGGGCTAGCTAAAAGCATAGTATGCTTGTACCCTAACCGCGAGCACAAGTATGCATTAACCCAGCTAACAAACAGATAAGTAGCGTAATATGCCAAAAAGAAAAGAAAAACCGTCATTATACCAAATCCTAGCTCAAGTATGTAAAAAGGCAGAAAAATCGCGACAAGCTTAATACCAAGCTTGAATAAAAAGGTATGAAGATAAACCTCCTGAATTTCCTTATGCAAATCTATCCTATGCATCCAATCCATCACATGCATCTCTACTTACACAAATAAGCAACACTCGTTTAAAAACAGCAGGCCTAGCGTTCTCTCCATACATTAAGAATTTGCGAGGGCGAAGTCAGCCTAAAAACCTGTTCGGATTAGCGTTATATTAGCTTAGTTTTATTCTAGTTTTTTGAATAATTCTTTGTATTTGCCTGCTATTTCTTCGAACTTCTGTTTGGAATTTAGCCATCTTCCTGCTTCTTCTGTCTCGGTTTCAATTTGAGTTGTCATCTGATACTTCACCTGTTTTTAGCCAGTGGGCGGTTTCCTCAATATTCATTGAAGGCAATTCCCACTTTACAGTGTCGTATAGTTCTTCAGTGTTATGTATTTTATGGGGTTTAAGTTGTTCATTGTTTTCTTCGAGGAATCTTTCTGTTATCATTATTGCGGTTCTCTTATTCCCATCATTGAAAGGGTGCTTATCTATCAATTTTTTCAGGTATACAGCGGCTGAAATATAGATATCCTCTTCATGTTTCGCTGTTTCAATAATTTCCTGTATTTTTTCCAAAGCTCTTTGCTGTGAGCTTCTAAAACCTTCAGTCCTTACTTCTGATTTTTGTTTTACCACTTCATGAGCGGTTATTACATCTTTGACTGTTGGATGCCGATCACTCATAAACTTTTCAAATTAAAATACGGGTTAAAGGGTTTTCAATTTATGCAGTTTGAATGTGCTGAGGAGGAATTTAGAATTTTGGAAGAAATAGTGCAAGATGGCTTAAAAGGAACCGTTAGTTACTGTCTAGCTTTAGTTGTTTTAGGTTTGAAACCTGGTACTACGCCTGCGGTTCGTCATGAAATAACCGAATACCGAGATGAATTGGATGAGATGGGTTTGAACACTCGAACAGTAAAGCTGAATTTCGTTGATTACTCCGAATTACCTGACTATGCTAGAGAGGAAAAGACTCATTTACCTGTTTTTGTTGCTGGAAGTTCCAAGAAGTTCGAAGTATTAAAACAAGAATACTCCGATAGATCCGACTATTACACGGATTTTGGACTATTTCTTGGATATCCTAAAGAAGATGTAGAATGGTATGTAAGTGAAGCCGAGGAAGGAAACCAAAACCAGTATGAGAAATCAAGGAA
>LKMJ01007792.1_pt1 | contig 10083 bp, 11 predicted proteins | sample 643391 | NCBI WGS metagenome assembly LKMJ01 (sample SAMN04112250, study PRJNA286221) | soda lake metagenome | biome: soda lake; feature: Kulunda Steppe; material: water; isolation source: sample PL-Br10 brine of Picturesque Lake | place: Russia: Kulunda steppe | collected 2010-07
TGACGGGACTGAGCGGATGAGAAGCATCCGCGAGGGTCGTTACGCCCGCGAGACGACCGCAGGGAGTCGAGCGGGCGTGACGGGATTTGAACCCGCGATCTAGGGGTTAGGAACCCCTCGCCCTATCCGCTAGGCCACACGCCCTGAGCGAAAATCGCACCTGCGCCGAGAAAACCGTTATCATCCCCTCCCTGAAACACTGGATAACCACGCTTAAGACCGGGCGACCGTATTTTTCGGGCATGAAACCACGGGACCTGTCGGACCACGTCCCCTACCGGGCGGGACGCGGTGTCGAAGAAGTTGCACGTGACCTCGGACTCGACCCGGAAGACCTCGTCAAACTCTCTTCGAACGAGAATCCCTTCGGGCCGAGTCCGCAGGCAGTCGGAGCCATCGAGGCGAAGGCCGGTTCGGTCCATACGTATCCCAAAGCGGCACACGCTGACCTCGTCGCCGCGCTTGCAAGCGAGTGGAACCTCGACACTGAGCAGGTGTGGCTCGGACCGGGCGGCGACGGCGTTCTCGACTACTTCGCTCGTGCATTTCTCGACCCCGGCGACAGAGTGCTCGTGCCGAATCCCGGGTTCGCCTATTACCCGATGAGCGCCCGGTATCACGACGGCGTCGTCGACCAGTACTCCCTCTCGAAAGAGGACGATTTCGAGCAGCCCGCCGACATCGTGCTCGACGCCCACGAGGACCACCGAATCGTCTACCTCACCACACCGCACAATCCGACAGGGTCCGAGATACGTCTCGATGACATCGAAACTGTTGCACGCGAGACCGGTGAGGAGACGCTCGTCATCGTGGACGAGGCATACGGCGAGTTCACCGACACGCCATCGGCCCGGCAGCTACTCGATGAACGCGACGATGTTGCCATCCTCCGGACCTTCTCGAAGGTGTACGGACTTGCAGGACTCCGCCTCGGGTATGGCCTCGTCCCGAAATCCTGGGCCGATGCTTACGACCGCGTGAACACACCGTTTTCTGTGAACTTGCTGGCCTGTCACGCCGGAATCGCAGCGCTCGACGACGAGGAACACGTCGAGAAGACCGTAGAGACCGTCCGATGGGCGCGAAGGTACATTCACGACAATCTTGACGCACCCACGTGGGAAAGCGGCGGGAACTTCGTCCTTGCGGAGGTCGGTGACGCCGAACAGGTCGCAGCCGACGCCCAGCGAGAAGGAGTCATCATCCGGGACTGTTCGAGTTTCGGGCTGCCGGAGTGTATCCGGATCACGTGCGGAACACGCGATACGACGCCGCTGGCGGTCGAGACGCTGAACGAGGTGATAGAAGAGTGAGAGTCGCCGTTACCGGGACGCCAGGGACCGGAAAGACGACAGCAGTCGAGGTGCTCACCGAATCCGACACGCTCGACACGTCGATGGATGTCGTCCACCTCAACGAAGTCATCGAACGAGAGGGGCTAACCGAGGGCTACGACGAGGAGCGCGAGTCTGCAATCGTCGACTTCGACGCGGTCGCGGAGTGGCTCTCCGGACGCGAAGACGTACTGTTCGAGTCCCACCTGGCACACCACTTCGACGCCGACCGAATCGTGGTCTGTCGTTGTCACCCTGAAGAACTCGAGCGACGGCTCGAATCACGTGGGGAAAGCGAGGCGTCGATAGCGGAGAATGCGGAGAGTGAAGCACTCGATGTCATCCTCGCGGAAGCCGTCGAAAAGCACGGAATAGACAGCGTCTACGAGATAGAGACGACAGATAGTTCCCCCGTGACAGTCGCAGACGAGATAGCGACCGTCCTTGTGGGCGAACGAGAGCCGAGTGCAGGAACCGTTTCTTACATCGACTATCTATGACACTGAGTTCGTTCAGAGACCTCGCAGACAGGGCGATTCGACCGTTCATCGCAGGAGCGAAGTGGATCGGACTGACTCCGAACATGGTCAGCTTTCTGGCGCTGGCAGTTGCGGGTCTAGCTGGCGTGACGTTCTGGTTCGCCGGACAGGAGCCACTCTTTTACCTGCTCGGAGCGGGTCTCGTCCTCTGTAACGGAGTTCTCGACCTGCTCGACGGTGGGCTAGCGCGCGAACTCGGCGTGGCCTCACCTGCTGGTGACGTCTTCGACCACGTCCTCGACCGATATGCGGACATTTTCATCATCGCGGGACTCGCTGCCGGTATCGGCGAGTACGCACTCGGGTTCGCCGCAATCACCGGCGTCCTCATGACTTCGTATCTCGGAACGCAAGCACAGGCTGTCGACCTCGACAGAGTGTACGGCGGTCTGCTCGGCAGGGCAGACAGGCTCGTGCTGGTCACGCTCGTTGCCGCTGTCGCCCCGTTCGTCGACATTGTGGCGGTCGGCCTCCCGCTGGTGGGCTGGCTGCTCGTCGTCTTCGCAGTCGTCGGTCACGTGACCGCACTCCAGCGGTTCTACTACGCGATGCGGGACCTCTCTTGAGTAAGGGGGACAAGGGGGCTCGACGAGGCCAAAGCTCTTCGGTGTCACTGTTATTCCCTGCGATAGCATAAAGAGGATATGTCCCGTGGGTTCGGCGAGTTCGGCCCGGTTCAGGAGGTGATCCCCGAGTGGCTAGCCGTCGTTGTTGCACTCATGACACAGCTCGGGGATGGGTGGTTCCTGATAACCCTGTTAGCACTGCTGTACTGGACACAGTCGGAGACGCAGGACGAGATTTTGCTGGTCGGTGGGATACTGGCCTGTGGTATCGGGCTCTACAGAGGACTCAAGTTTCTGTTCGGACTTCCGCGACCGGAGCAGCCGCTACTGAATCCCGAACTGCTTCCATGGATTGTACAACCGCTGTACGAGGTCACGGCACACGCTTCGGGATACGGGTTCCCCAGTGGCCACGCGACGATGACGACTATCGTCTACTTCGGACTCGCGACTGTCCTGCACATCGGGACGCGACGGCAACGGTATCTCGTCGCTGGAGCGGTCGTCGGACTCGTGAGTTTCAGTCGCATCGCACTCGGCGTTCACTTTTTCGTCGACGTCGTTGTCGGCATCGCTCTCGGTGCGTTGCTGCTAGTCGCCGTCTTTCAGTTACTCGAGGAACGAACTGAATCTGAAGAGACAATGGTGTTTGCGACTGCTATCTCACTGAACGTCTTCTATGTGGTCGCGAGCAACGCCCACATCGAGGCGGTCATCATGCTCGGCGTCACCCTCGGGCTGTTCGGCGGCTGGCAACTCATCCTGCTCGCACGCAATCCCGTCGTGACAGACCGCCCCTCGGAAAGCGTGCTTCCGGCCACCGTCCACCTCGGGTTGGCTGTGGCAGCGTTCGCTCCACTCGTTCTCTCACTCGGACAGTTTCCGATTCTGGCCGCCAACTCGTCTGCAATAGCGGGAATCGTCGGACTCACAGTTACAATCGTGGTTATCGTTCCTGCAGCCCGGTGTTCGACTCGTACTCAGGGGCTGTATAACGCAGTCCATTCGTGGAGCAGTTCGCTGTTCGACGGGATACTGAACCTGCTCCGCTCGACGACGTGGCGAGAAGTTGGTCAGGATTTCAGGAAACTACTGAACCGCCTCTGGCGATGATACCTCAACGTGCAAACACGGTGCTGATAGTCTCACTGCCGGAATAATAGCTCTGCATTTGCCAGCAGAGGCGCTACACTGTGGTCCGTCGAAGTGGATGTAGAGGGCCTGTTGCACCGTGTTCACCAGTCCAGAAACGAGAACGACTACACCACCTCAAAATGTCAACACCATCACAAGATATCGAGCGCAATAAGCCACCACTCCGTCCACAGCAGTCGGACGACAGAGGTACAGGGACAGAACGGTCGAAACGAGTAGGCTGGGTCGTACTCGGAGGTATTCTCATTGTGGCAGGGCTCAGGCGGCGGTCTATCGCTGGGTTTCTGCTCGCATTTGTCGGAAGCTGGTTGGTAAGGCGGGCACTGAAAAGTACCCGGCCCGCGCAGACCGCCCAATCACCAACCATCACGGAGAGTTCCGAGGACGATACGAGCGAGACAACGGTCAGACGTACAATCACTATCGGAGAGTCAGCCGAGGAGTTGTACGAGATGTGGCGCGACCCCGAGACGTTCAGCGAAATTATGGGACACTTCGCAGACGTGAGTTCCGACGGCGACGAGTACGAGTGGACCGTACACGGACCCGGAGGGCGAGACATCTCGTGGGAGACGCGTATCGTCGAGGAATCGCCGGGCGAGTTCCTGCGCTGGGAATCGTTGGGAGACCCAACTGTTCCCAACGAGGGGTGGGTCCGTTTCACCGAAGCGTCTGGAGAGAGAGGAACGACAGTAATACTCAATATTACGTTCGACCCTCCAGGTGGAGTGTTAGGCAACAGGGTCTTACAGTGGCTCGGCGTTGCGCCTGAAACGCTCGCTGGCGAAGCGCTGGGTCGGTTCAAGAGCCTGGTTGAGAGTGGGGAAGTTCAAACACTGGAAGGAAATCCATCAGCCCGCGGTCGTGGTGACCTGCTATGACGGGGGACGACCAATGAAAGCACTCACCTGGCACGGTAAACGAGACATTCGCGTTAGCGACGTACCGGAACCGGAAATTTCGAACCCGAGAGACGCCATAATCGAAGTGACAGCCACTGCAATCTGTGGCTCGGACCTTCACCTGTACAACGACAAGGTTCCCTCGATGAGAGAGGGCGACGTGCTCGGTCACGAGGCGATGGGCGAGGTCGTCGAAGTGGGTGACGCTGTCGACAATCTGGAAGAAGGCGACCGTGTCGTCGTCCCGTTCACGATTAGCTGTGGGGAGTGCTGGTTCTGCAAAGAGGACCTGTACTCGCTGTGTGACAACTCGAATCCGAACGCCGAAATCGCCCGAGAGATGATGGGACACTCACCTGCAGGGCTGTTCGGATACACCCACATGATGGGTGGATACGCCGGTGGACAGGCGGAGTACCTGCGAGTTCCCTTCGCTGACGTTGGCCCGTACAAGGTCGATTCGGATCTCTCCGACCCGGAGTTGCTTCCCCTCACCGACGTGTTTCCGACCGGGTACATGGCCGCCGAGAACGCCGACATCGAGGAGAACGATACCGTTGCAGTCTGGGGCTGTGGCGCAGTCGGACAGTTCGCCATCCAGAGCGCCCGGATGCTCGGGGCCGACCGCGTCATTGCAATCGACCGCGAATCCGAACGGCTGGAGATGGCGATGGAACACGGCGACGCGGAGATAATCAACCTCGAAGAGGAGGACGTCTACGACCGATTGATGGAGATGACCGGGAATCGCGGTCCGGACCGCTGCATCGACGCAGTCGGGACGGAGGCTCACGGAACTGGACTCATGGCCGTCTCCGACAGGGTAAAGAACAAAGTAAAACTCGAAGACGACCGGCCATACGTGCTTCGGGAGGCTATCAAATGCTGCCGAAAAGGCGGGACGCTGTCGGTCCCAGGTGTCTACGTCGGGGACGTGGACAACCTCCCAGTCGGTTCAGTGATGAACAAGGCACTGACGATAAAGACCGGCCAGACACACGTTCAGCGATACCTCGGTCCGCTACTGGACAGAGTTGAATCGGGTGACATCGACCCGTCGTTCGTCGTCACACACCACGTCGCACTCGAAGAGGGTCCGGACATGTACCAGCGGTTCAACGACAAGGAAGACGACTGTATCAAGGTCGTCATGACGCCGTGACTCGTCGTCGTTCGAACAATTGACAAAAACCGCTCGGAGCGTGAGGTTAGCGATATCTGTCGCTGATATTGCAACGCTGTCGTTTTTGGGGGTCAGAGACGAATCAGTTTGTATGGGCTCTTTAGAGCGCGAGGAGATGTTAGAGTCCTACGGTGCCGACATCGGAAAGGAAGAAAATCGGACTCAACAGCTCAAGGAGTGGATTCTCGTTGAAGGGGATCGGATTGTGCTCGCGGCAGGTATATCGATTCTCACGTTCGTCCTCTTTTATGTGCTCGGGTTGCTCGACGTCATCGCCTTCGTGAACGACGACTCGATTACGCGGTTGGCAGGTGGACTCACAGCCGGACTGTTCTCGCTCGTCACAGTGGTCGTCTCGGTAAATCAGTTGATTCTCTCACAGGAATTTACCGGGGCAGGCAAAGCGCAAGAGCGGTTAGAGGGTGTGATGGATTTTCGTCACGAGCTCGCGGAGACAACAGGTGTTCCGGCGTCACCAGCCTCGCCGACCGCACTGCTCGAGTTACTCATAGAATCTATTCAGTATCGTGCCGAAACACTCGCTCATTCCGTCGCAGATCACGAGAACGACGAAGCTCGCGAGCTGGTCACACAGTATACTAGTCGAGTACAGGAGAGCTCCGAGCGGATGGACGAGACGCTCGAAGAGGCGGAGTTCGGCTCGTTCGAGGCAGTCTCGGCAGCCATTCGATACGATAATTCGTGGCAGCTGTACGCGGCCGAACAGCTCTCCAGTCGCTACCGGGACTCGCTTTCGGAGGAAAGCCTCGACACGTTCGACAGACTACTCGAAGCCCTCAGGCTGTTCGACGTCGCCCGGGAGCATTTCAAAACGACGTATCTGCAACGTGAACTGACGCAGTTCTCCAGATTGACCCTCTACGCTGGCGTGCCAGCAATTCTGTCGGCCATCGGGCTCGCATTTCTGTACGCCGACTGGACGGGCCCGGCAATCAGTGTGGAGTACCTTCCAGTTGTGACCCCTGTCCTCATCGCGATCATGGTGTTCCCCCTCGGACTACTCGTGAGCTACGTCCTCCGAACTGCCACAGTGACGCGGCGGACGGCTTCGATTGGACCGATGCTCCCACAGAAAGACCCCAGTGAAGGGCCTTTCGACGTTTCTGCTGTTGAAGACAGTGAATGAGCACCCCGCATCGGCACATCCAAAAAGCTCGGCTACTCTCCAGAGAAACATACGACGCGTGAGGAGCTAGATACACGGTCATCTCGCTGTAATCTTTGTTACAGTGACGGTTGTGGCCGAGGACGAAGGATATACAACGGTGCATGGGAAATTTCACACGATGGACGACAGCGTCGGGAGAGTGATTGAGCGGACGATTGAGTACTGGCTCGGCCTGGATGCCGACTGGCAAGGGGTTGTTCTCGGGGTGGCAATCGTCGCACTAATCGGACTGTTCGGCATCGACATCCCATGGTAGCCGACGCCGCGAGGTACATCCCTGGACTCGCCCTCCTCTTTCTCTTGGTGCTTCTGGCACGTGGGCTGTCGGAACTCACCGGTGTCAACGAACTCTTCCTCGCTATCGGAATTGGATTTTTTGTGGCTAACAGTCTCGGCGTTCCCGACCGATTCCGCTCGGGCATAAAGACACACAAGACCTGGCTCGCTGCGGGTATCGTCCTCCTCGGCGCGTCGATCACAATCGAGTCAATTGTCGACGTCGGAGCCCCTGTTCTCGTCTTGACTGTCGGTACGGTAACCGTGACTATCGTTGTCGCTGAGTTGATGGCCCGAAACATCGGCGGGGTGACAGAGCGATTCGGGTCGATGCTTGCCGCTGGTGCTGGAATCTGTGGCGTCTCTGCGGTAGCCGCAGTTGGCGGGGCGATCCGTGCCCGTGAGACACAAATTGCGTACGCCGCAGGCGTCGTCCTGCTAATGGACGCGATTACGCTCGTCGTCTACCCAGTGGTCGGCTCAGTTCTCGGGCTTTCGGACATCGTGTTTGGTGTCTGGGTCGGTGTCAGTATGCTCTCGACGGGGCCGGCGGTAGCCGTCGGATTCGCTCACTCAGAGGTCGCTGGTCAGTGGGCAACGATGACAAAACTCGCTCGCAACACACTGATAGGGGTGGTGGCACTCGGCTACGCAAGTTACTACGTGCGGCGCGGTTCGGGTAGTTCACCCTCGATGAAGGTGTTGTGGTCGAACTTCCCGAAGTTCGTCCTGGGGTTTCTCGGTCTTCTCTTCCTTGCGAGCGTCGGCGCTTTTTCGGCAGACCAGCAAGACGCAATAGCGAACACTGTTAGCTGGCTCTTCCTGTTCGCATTCGTCGGTCTCGGTACAGAAATTGAGATATCTGCTCTCAGGCGGACGGGTTTCGCCCCGACTGTCGTCGTATTTACTGCAGTGATAGTTGCGAGTCTTCTATCGCTTCTGGTTGCACTTGCCATCCTGTGAGTGCCTCGATAGAGCGAGAAAGTCGTCACGAAAATGTAGGAGGACGACCGGCTGTCGGTCGGTAAGGTATCGAAATATACGCCCGAACACTACCGGGCGAGAATCTACTAGTAGCCCTGATGAAACTAAAATCTAATGTTCTACGTAGAGTATTGAATACAGAGCAGGTGTTCAGTGTTTTAGCGTTGGTCGTTTCACTCGTCGACGTCGTGCGACTCGACCAGCGTCAGAATATGTTCTTCCAGTTCATCGCCAACAAACTGGACGTGGTGTGTTTCAGCCTCGTAGTCAATCATTCCGGCCTCCGCCAGTTTCGGGAGATGAGTATGGTGAAGTGCGATCCGGACGCGATGTCGATGCTCGTCGGATATTCCCTCCGTTTTTTCGTCTCCAACCCTGTCTGCAACGCGGTCTACGAGCGCATCGTATTCCAACGTCCTATCGGAAGCGCTGTTCAGTGAATGAAGGATAGCGCGTCGGTGTTTGTCCGCTACTGCCGACAGAGCCCTGTCGGGGGAAACCGGTCGCTCTCGCTCCACAGGCGCGGAGGGGCCGTCGATATCGTCGATATTCTGTAGACCAGGTTCCTCTCGCTCTACGTTCTCATCCATACTCACATAGCAGAGCTCCAACTGCCTGGTTCTATCCCATGATGCACAATGGAAGCAGTCGACTCACTTACGAGTCTGTCTCGGGGATGAGGAACGCGTGTCGAACGAACGCAGCGATGGCACGACGCAGTCTCTCAGTCACTGCTTGATCAGAAATCCCGAGTTTGTCTGCGAGTTCCTCGGTCGTGCAGCCTCGTGGAATGTCGTAGTATCCCATTCGGACGGCAAGCATAAGCGCTTCCCGTTGTGGCTCACTCACGCCGTACCACGGACCAACCCCGGGATCCGTGGGGTTGTATACCCGGGTGATCTCCAGCGATATGTGCGCGTCCTCACAGCAGGTTTGGCACCGACTCAATGCGTCGCGGTGAGGGAATCGTAGCTCGAAAACCCAGCCTTCTTTTGTTCCAGTCGCGCTCAAGATCTGCCCCTCGTGGTTCAAGATGCACTGAAAGAGATGATCTTGGCTCGCATCCCAATCGAGTCTGAACAGGGTCCGATCTTCGAACGCGTCGACCTCCGTTACGCTGTTGACAGTTGGGTAGCGTCGGACGGCGTCAAGAAAGCGGTCTCCGATAGGTTCGTAGACCCAGAAGAGCGGTACGGTAACGTCCCCAGTCGGAACGAGCGTTTCGAGTTCGATAGCCGAGGCCCCCTCTAGACCGAGAATCTGTCCGAGTTCGAAATCATCGGGCGATAATCGAACCTCCGTTAGCACACTCATGATCGCTTGTGAGAATAGGTTGCCCAGGGACGTACAAAAGGGGATGACATGGTACACCATGCCCATTTATAGATTCTCGGTATGGATTCACTCACATGGCGACTGAAATGGAATTCACAGTTCCAGTAAACGAATTTCCGCTGGGAAGTGTCTTCGAGAACGTGCCGGGAGTGACGGTCGAACTGGAGCGAGTGATTCCACACGAAACGCTAACTATCCCGTACTTCTGGGTGCGTGGTGCGTCCTCTAGCGATATGGAAGCTTCGTTCGACGCACACGCTGGTGTGACGGATATCCGACTGGTCGATAGCATCGAGGACGAGTATCTCATGCGTGCAGAGTGGGTACGAGAATACGACGGGGTATTGAGTGCGTTAGTAGAAACTGCTCTAATCGTTCTCTCGGGGGTCGGAACAGACGACGGGTGGCGTTTCGAAGTTCGGGGGGAAAGCCAGGAAGCAATTGCCGCGTTTCGAACACACTGTCAAGAACAGAATATTCCAATCAACATCTCGATGGTCCACGCAATGCTTCCGATACAGGGAGATAGCTACAAGTTGACCGAAACCCAACGCGAGGCGCTGGTACTGGCCTACGAACGTGGCTACTTCGACACTCCACGCGAGGCGTCGCTCGAA
>LKMJ01007793.1_pt1 | contig 10081 bp, 12 predicted proteins | sample 643391 | NCBI WGS metagenome assembly LKMJ01 (sample SAMN04112250, study PRJNA286221) | soda lake metagenome | biome: soda lake; feature: Kulunda Steppe; material: water; isolation source: sample PL-Br10 brine of Picturesque Lake | place: Russia: Kulunda steppe | collected 2010-07
GCATAGTGCACAGAATGAGCATGGAGCTTGAGAGCAAGTTTCTTGACTCTTTGTGAATCAAGGCCGAGACTCTTCAGAGGAACCAAAGTGTGAGGAATGTAAATAACACCCCCTACACCTAAGAGAACGACATGAAGAACATAGTCTCCTGCAATGCTGCTCTAATGTACTCCCACAACGTGCTTGTATTACCAGTTGCTAGCGCGTGGCTCAACTTCCACAAAGCGTGCCTCTAGCTGAACACCCCCATCCATCGCTTGCTGCTTTTGATTTTCAAATCGGCACAGCTCAGCCCCGTTGACAAGGAGGACATAGTTATCTACCCAGGTCATGATGAAAACATTACCAACCCGTGCAGCAGGGGCTCCAGTTGCTTGCAGCACCAGGAGCACGCCTGCAGGGATGGGGACCTCGTTGCCAGCATTGTCCACGAAGGATAGCTGAGCAATGTTAGGATCCAGCCTCATGATCTTGGCTTCCACAGTTGGGTTAACTCTCACATAGTTCAAGTTGTCATTCTTGTAGCTCACGCTACCCTTGTACACCATCTGCATGTTCATTTGCAAGCATGAAACATGCATGTGCTATGTTTGTATGTACCCATCGTTTTCAAAATTTTACGCACATATTTTTTGAATCAATGCTTCGTCTTCCGTGCTTCATGCAGGGTGTAACAGCGTGAGCAGGAAAGGTAAACTCAAGATGCATTGTGTGCAATTAAACTTGAACATGAATCACTACATATATGTAGGGTTGGCCAGTTCCTTAGGTGTAAAACATACGTAGAAAATACGGGTACGGAAATACGGCGTACAATTCAGCCCCCACCCCCCTAGCCGTAATCCGTATGAATAGGTATATACATAGAAATACGTATTTTCTACGTAGTATAGCTTCGAGTTGTAGCTTCGAGTGGCCTTTGACCCAGCAACATGCCTAAGAAACAGTAAAGCTTTGAAGTTTTAGCAATTTAACATAGACGTATAAAATGGATAACATGTTGTAGTGGAGATGATTTGTGCCTCACTGCTAATGCCCCTGACCAGTTGCAAAATACACGGCTACGCACTCTGCGCTCCGTGGGGAACCCGGGTGATCATGTTGTTATGAATTGTGCACAAATTTCCATAATTTGCTGAGCCCATGTTATGATGGATCTGGGGGGCCTTGGGTGCACAGTGATCTGAGCCTTGCATAATTTGTACAGGGGCACCACAGTTATGCCATGATCTGCAAGCACAAATACCAAGCCTTTTTCAGCTTTCTACATATTCACCAATGGTGGCATGGGAGCGAGTGCACAGAGCCAATGCACAAATAACACCATTGTACCAAGAAGAATGCAGATCTGCTGCCATTGGCCTTGAACATTGAGGCACAAGCAACATGGGCACAATGCCAAAGCTTTTTAGCCTAAAAAACATTGCAGGGTGCAGAGTGTGCATGATTTGAACACCACAAACAATGTCACCTTCCAGGGGCCTTGAGCCCTCCCTTCCCAGCGCGCCCTCAGCCCTTCAAGACAAGCAGCCACTTGCCCTGAAACGAAGTGCAAAAGCCAAATGGGAGCATTTTCAAAGCTATTGAGCTTAAAAAGGAAGCAGCGAGCATGGTGTGCATGGTTTGCATGCGTACATTGCATGCGCACAAAGCACAAGCTAGCAGCGTGCACCCCATGCCCAGCTGCCTGCAGTCTGCTTAATCCTCAAGCACCTTGTCCATAGCATGATGCACCATTTTGGCCTGGGAGCAGGGTGCAAAGGGGGAGGGAGAACCACTGTGAAGCACAACAAAGTCACCCACCACAGGCCCTGCACCCCCCCTCCCCAGCGCACCTTGTGCCCTCCAAGGCGAGTAGCCACTTGAAATTAATGCTTCTCTTAAATCAGGCAATCATTGCTTGTGCCCGCGGGCACAGGCAGCAAGGATCCCACTTGACAGCGCTCATTGCTGGGTAAGCGCGGCTGGCCATAAGAAGTGAGCGCTTTTGTTCTGTAAATAAAATGAAGTGAAGACAGCTATGCGTTGATTGTGCGCACGCAGCTTCAACCCATCGCAGCTCATCCCTGGATGCACGCGGGTCGCCATAAGAATTGATTAACCTTGTTAACAGATTAAAATAAAGTTAAATGCAGCACGTGTTGATGGTACTTGAGCCCCTTCCTCCCTCCGCACCTTCGCGCCCAAGCGCAAAATCGGGTCAGCGGATTGTACCAATGTTTTCAGCACCTAAAAAAGTAAATAATTTCATGTCACAAAGCGCCCGCCGGGCCAACTTCGCTCCTCCCTGCTCGCCGCTCCACACGTAGATCACTGTGCACCACTCAGCTTTAATTTCCTCAATTGAAATTGGTTTAAGCAACTCTTCAGCTGAGCTGCCCTCACTCTGCAGGATGATCACAGGATGATTCACAGCTATGCTACCTATGACCTTGCCCCAGAACATGGACTCATTGTCAACTTCAGGTTTATTGGGCATAGAAACTTTCGCCTCTCGCCTTTCGCCTCAAGAAGCCTACACTTTCGGATCAAATTGAATTGCAAGGTTACATGAGCAGTAGGATCAATGTTTGCCCTACTGTTTGTCCAGGTCAAAGCAGCTCAAGACTTGGGAATCAAAGAGCATCACTCCTTCGTGCCGTCGCTTATGTTGCTGCTGAACTCTTTGGGCATTGGGGGTGGCGCAAAAGGATCGTTGCTCAAATCAGTGGGTCCCTGCATGCCACACAAAGGGGGAACATTGTCACATGTTATCTTGTACAGATACCAGATCGCCTGGTCCCTGCAAGCCACAGAAAGCAGCGGTGGCACATGGGCACAGTGCAAGCATGGAGCAATACTGTATTGGTGCAATGGCAGGGGTGGGGACAACTCTGCAAATGCATTGCCGCCACTTCTGCTAACATAGATGCGTCTGCATACATGCACACATAGCCCACCACCTACACCACCATCTCTATCACCCAAGAACCAGTTTGCAGTGCTGGCTCATTACCTCAAGAGCTTATGGCTTCCCATCAATTCTGCCCTTTCCATTGCGCAGGGACCTAGGTAGACCCTGCCCTTTAGTGCCACTGCTAGGTAGACCCTGCTCTTAAGTGCCACTGCTAGGTAGACCCTGCCCTTTAGTGCCACTGCTAGGTAGACCCTGCTCTTTAGTGCCACTGCTTGTACCCTTGTACCCCTTGACCCTTGACCTCCATCCCCAATTTTCCTATACCCACGTTAGTAGAGTGGCTTGTGCGTCAAGATCTGCCTGTAAAGAATCTAGGCCTCCATTGCAAGACCCCTCAGGCGAGGAATCTTGGTTCTTTATTGGAGCCACCTCAACCTTGACTCTGGGCCAGAGAGGGCTAAGAGACGAGCAGTCAAGCTTGTCTGTAAGGAGGGTTTAGCCCAGCAGTAGCACTCATGCCATGCACACCGTCTGCAGCTCTTGCCCTTCCCAGCGCGACATTGAAATTTAGCCTTCATCCATGCCCAGCCCAGCAAGATGTCTTGCTTATGAACCAGACTTTAGCTGGCAAGCATTCTACCCCTTTTCCTCACCTGCGGTGCAGGGGGCTTCTCTCCTCCGCCTAGGCCCAGCCAAGACCAAAGGCTGCTGTCTTCTCCACCTGCGGCCTTGCCGCTGTCTGTGCTTAGTCCAGAATCTGTGTGTGTAGCATCCAGTCATTTTTGCCATTCAGGGCCTGTGCTGCTTTTGCCTGTCCAAGCAATCTGGCAGCGAGGCAAGCGCCTTAACAGTGGCACAATATAAGCAGGCAAGTGGCACAAGCACAGCACATGGCCTGCAGGTCGACCTGGCGCGGCCATCTCTCTGCAGCAACAGCCTTCTCAGGACATTGCAATCCTTCCTCAGGAGGTAGCTCATACTCAGGATGCATGGTAGTGGGACCTGCCCCTCCAATACACAAGGCAGTTGCTGAGACAGGAATGAAATGGTGATGAATGGCAAGTAACCCTACATAAGTCCACAAAGGATGCTCACGACCTTCTGGGCTTACTGCATGTGGCTATGAGTCAAAGTTCATTTGCCAAATGTATGGTTTCAATCTGTCAGCTGCTTGGGCTCTATGCATGCGACTTTTGCCACAAGGTGGAGGCGCGCGCCATCCACGCCTGAGAGCTGTGGACGACATCCACAAGCAGAGCCCAGCCTAGGGAGCACTCAAATGCCAGGGACCAGATATGGCATCTTGTGAGGGATGGGCGTGCTGCCTAAGCCGTCTTGCGAGGCATGCGCGTGCTCTTGTGGGGGGGGCCGTCTTATGGAGCGTGGGAGCCGTCTCGTGAGGGATGCAAGTGCTGCCCAAGCCGCCAAGGTATCAAAGCTGCCATCTGGTGCTTACTTCCCACGGAGGGGCATTTCAGTTTGGCAGCAAAGGAGTCAAAGTGAGCTCCTGACATTTGAGGAGCAAAGTGTCAGCTCCTCACATTCATCACTGAATTGTGAACACTAAATCATGCCCAGGCCCCCCATAACTTTGCCTGTGCGAGGGCTTATTTCTACAAACCTTGCCAACACGCACAAGAAATGCATGCCTCATTGCTAAAGCTCCAAAATCCAAGCCCAGTCACGCAACCGGCGATAACATGGGTGGATAACTCAGTCCCTGAGCACTAGGCCGCAAGCAGGCGTGCATGAAGACACCTGAACAGTCTCCTTCATGTGCATGCACGAGCGTGTGTCTGCCAAGCCCCAAATGCATCCGCGCATGCACGCGTCCAAGGTGCCGCGCCCTGAGGCGCCTCATCCCTCCCTACCCTGCACCAACACCTTAGACGGCTACAACCTGTGCCGGTACCTTGTGTGGCCCTTACCCACGCCTGCGCCTGTCGTGCCCTCACCGGCGCCCGCGCCTGTTATGCTCACACCTGCGCCTGTTATGCTCACACCCGCGCCTGTTATGCTCGCACCTGCGCCTGTCATGCCCTCACCTGCACCTGTTATGCCCTCACCTGCGCCTGTTATGCCCTCACCAACGCCTGTCATGCCCTCACCTGCGCCAAAGCCTTCTAAGCCTGGGGGCGGTGGGCCCGGGGGGGGCATGCCCGGGGGGGCCATGCCCGGGGGCGGCTGCAGCGGCTGCCCCGGTGGGGCAGGAGACATCATCCGGGTCATGCTGATGGACACGCCTTCAATGATAGCCTGCAGAGCACCACACGATAGTGCACAGCTGCCAACTCAGCAGCTGCTGGGCCACGCGCGCACTGTGCTGTGGCTGATGTGTATGTGTTTTTGTAAGTGTGCATGTGTGTGTGCATGTGTGTGTATGTGTATGTGTATGTGTGTGTGCGCGCGAGAGTGGGCGGGTTGGTGTAGGCCTAGCTTGTCTTTGCTAATAGAGGCCCACAGCACGGCAGAGACTGCATCACGAGGAGAGGCGCGCGCCCCAAGTTGCTGCCCAGGGTCGCCACGGCTTTTGTGAGAGAGTGTTCTAGCAGGCACTGAATGTGGTTGTGATGTGCTGGTGCCTACGCGCGGGGTGCTGCCCTTAGATAGGATGTCATGCAGGACATGTGGTGCACATTGCGAGACAGCGGGTGCACCCCGCTCAGCTCCACTCAATGGGCAGAGGCTTTGATGAGTGCCCTTCTGCACATTCTGCCACTCCGCAATAAGAGAGTGCAATTCCACAGAGTCTACTGTTCCTTCATGAGCCATTCCTGATGAGCAGAGAGTGTAGGGTGGGTTGAGGCCCAGCTCAATGTGCAGGTGAGCGAGCTGCATGCAACCCCAGTGACCCCAAAGAAAGCAGGCGCCCTGTGCGCCACCAGTCAACAGCATGAGTGCTAACCATCTAAATATGTCATGTAAATACCCCAAAGAAGCAGGCGCCCTGTGCGCCACCAGTCAACAGCATGGGTGCTAGCCATCTAAATATGTCATGTAAATACTGTGACAAGGCTAGGCCCCTGCTGTCCTGTACAGCGGGTCTTTCAAATCGAAGTCACAATGAAACTGGGTTGCTGCCAAAACCACGCACCAATAGGAATCCTCCAAACGCAGCCGACTTGGCAGCAGATTTTAAACCATGCCTGAGTTGCAGGAAGCCTCCTGTCAATGCGCCCGCTGCTATTGCATTGTATGGGTCCTCCTGCGCAGTCAGCGCACACGTGCTCGTTTGAGCTTGCGCCTTACCCAGAACATTATAAGGGGGCCTGAGCCAGTGCAGGACCACACAGCCACAAACTGCCATGCCGCCATGCAAGCCCCAAGCTGAACTGCAGCATTTTCCAGGCCAGTAGCTAAGGGCTGGCAAAGGCAGCTGTAAGGGGTATGTAATACAAGGTTCCGACTCGTGCTTTTGGAATTGTTTGAACCATCTTATATTCTAAATTAAAAGCTTTCAAAGGAACAGAGCAAAGAGCCATTGTAAAGGCTGGAACTATGACTGGGGTATGTTACCTCCCTACAATCCCACATCAAGAGCAGCAGGTTAAGTGTCCAGGAGTGAGATAGAAAGTTTGAACCATCAGGGCCAAAGAGCATAAGTTGTTGTCCTTTTTTGAGCTCAGGGTTTCCAGCCCTTATCTAAACCCCAAAGTGTTCCAGCCATGACTCAATGCTTTTTTGTTTCCAAATGGAAGTGCATGGCTTCACACACAGGAGGCGCTCCTGGTTTACTTCCAAATCTTTGAAGCCCATAGGTTGTAAAAATGTGGAATAATTTCACAGTCTGCTCCATGCATGGTCTCTGCGGCAGGCGTAGACTGCAGGATCATGGCTAGATGCACAACTCACCTTTTTCCTTATATATTGAAGCGAACAGTCGAACATGGAAAACGTGAGACCCCAGTTTGCAAAGCTGCCTCCTAATCTTGGAGATTCCTTCCTTACACTCTGGATCGCACATGTATTGTATCGGTAGCGAGTCAGGAACAGGGAGCATGGTTAGTAGTCGTTACCAACCAATATGTCCATGCTCTTGCATGCACTCAAGACTTGCGTGGCATTTCCTCCATAACTATGCATGTGCGGAGGGACGATTTGCACGGTTTCAGGATATTATGATTGTCTGCCAGTTCCTCATGGATAATGCATCATGATAACGTGGCGCAAAGAAAGATCATGGGCGCGGCCTCCTCATACTCACGGCCACATCCTACCCTCATCTGCATGCTAACAGCTCATCTTGTGCATCAATGCATCCTTTTTAGGCAAAAGCTTTGGAATCTAGATTGCAATGCCTAATAGAGCACATTGGTTAAAGGTTACGCTGCAGGGACCGCATGCAAGGTCCAGAGCGAGCTGCGCATAGTTATTCTCAAAAACTGTTTGAAGTATAGAAATTTACAGATCTGTGGACATGTGCGCTGATCTGGGGGGGTGCGCACGCGTGTGCAGCAGAATGGAGGTCATGCGCTGCTGAGGCAGCCAGCAAGCTTGGTGTCATGCACCTAGCAGTGGAAGGCGTGGACTTTACGTTGCAAGCAAACCTATAAACTTTGCCCACCATTCTGTCCTCCAACCACTCACCTCTATGGCTCCCTTCATGCGAAAGCCTGTGGGGCTGCCCTTGAAGCCCTTCACCAAGTGCCATGCACCTCCCCCCACGCAGCCCATCGCGAATGCCCCCCCGATATCATCAATAATCCGATCTGCAAGTTATTGACGACCGGTGCAGCGGAGTCAGCGCGAGTGAGCGTAAGCGAGGGAGTGCTCAGAGGAGGAGACGCAGGCCCCTGAGTTTGCAGTTGTTGCAACGGGCAAGATTTTTCATAGACAATCCTCCTCAAATGTTTGACAGACATCTGCACCTGGGCAAGGCTCTCTCTGGTGCTCAATAGGCTGCTGGGCTGGAGGGGGTTGGCCCTGCATCTTTCAGAGACCAACCAGAAATCCGAACTCCAACCTCCAGAGGTTTAAGTTACAAAAAATCTGCTGTGAGTGATACAAAATGCAAGCTAGCTTTCAGTTGAACCGCAAAGGCTAAATAGGTGTTAGAGCACAAGCCAAGGCTGGTCCTGGCAAGGATGAAGTTCTCCCACAAGCCAAAGGCCAAGGGTATGCCTAAGGAAGGAGGCGGCAACGGCGTGCAGAAGCGTAAGAAGGGGGAGAGGAAACTGTCCAACCGCGACAAAATAAAGCTGCTGCAGCATCTCCTCAAAAAGGTGCGCTCACACGTGCACTTTCACATGCATCTCAGCTGCAATGCTGCAAGTACACCTGCTAGTATGGCTGCTTGCCTACCGAAAGAGAGATTTTCCAGGTAACCAGGGTTGTTTTGGGGGCTCTTCCAGGCTGACGGCTGTGTGCTCATGTTTGGGCATGTCTGTGCCGCACCAAGGCTGAAACTTTGTGACTGGTGGATGGGCTTCACAAGCAGCGTGCAAGCCAAAGGCCTGGAGGGTACACACCTCAGTCAAACAGGACATCTAACCATGAAGACTGGTCATCATGGAGTGAATGGGCGGTTGCCAAGCAGACTTTGAGTCGGAAGCTTTTGGTCTCGCATTGCAGAAGTGGTCATCATATTGTCGTTGCTGCAGCAATGGATGAAAAGCGATTCCGAACGACCACGCCTTTAATCACCTTTTGCCCCAAGCAATGACTGAGACCCCCTTATCTGTTGGAAATCATGATCAGCTTTGCACTCACATTCAAGCACTAGGCCGGCAGGAGCCTTCAAAATGGCAGGAAACATTTTTCCAAGAGGGGGGCTTGGATCGTTTTGACGCACACCTTAACATCAGAGCCGGCGGTGGCAGCACAGGCGCAGGATTTGTCTGTGTCAGAATGTCAGAGCTGGTGGCGCCACTGCAGGCGCTGGACAAGCCGCAAGGTCCAGCATGCTACATGTCTTATGCTCATCAAGGCTCTCGCCTGCACACAAGCAAACATGGACATGTTCATCCCCTTGCGCACAGGCCTGCCCCCCTGCTCACATATGCCATCCCCACCATACCCATAAGCCCGTGCAGAGGGCGTTTGCCCGTTCCAAGCTCCATAGCCCTGGAATACCATGAAACTTGTATGCACATTCAGATAAGCCCTGCGAAGCCCCACAACCACCTGTAAAACATTCAGATGTGCTGATGCAGAGCCCCACCACCATTTAAAGAAATTTAGATGTGTCCGGGCATAGCCCCTCAGCCCTCAGCCCCTAAAAAAAAGTGAGATGACATTTGAAAGCCTTTACAGGAATCCATCCGCACCTGTCTGCCCTGATGGACACGGATGCCCGTTCAGAGCCCTGATTCCTCATTCCACATGCAAGTCCCCAACACTTGCACACATACGCCTCATAGCCCGAGCGCTTTCTTCCACCTGCTCGATCCCACCCTTGCACAGACACTGCCCATGCACTCCCTTGGCTTCTGCCCGCACTCCCTTGGCTTCTGCCCATGTACTCCCTTGGCTTCTGCCCATGCACTCCCTTGGCTTCTGCCCATGCACTCCCTTGGCTTCTGCCCATGCACTCCCTTGGCCCATGCACTCCCTTGGCTTCTGCCCATGCACTCCCTTGGCTTCTGCCCGCAGGACCCTGTGCGAAGCATGCACCAGCCAAGCATGTGACACTCAGTGCACAGCTCTGGGCCCTCTTGGCGCCTGGCCACTGCCTGAACTCTTGTTGTGTTGCTTCTGCCGGCAGATGCCTGACCACGACCTGTCTACGCTACCCATGGCCACCTCCTGCCTCCGCTGCCCCTGCCCGCTACCTGCTTCCGCTATCATTAGCCCCTACCTGCCTCCGCGTGCGCTGCTTCTGCCCGCACACGCCTTGCCTTTGTTTGCCTCTGACCTGCCTCCGCCTGCAGACGCCTGAGCAGGGCGGCCTGGACGGCAAGCTGCGCCAGAGCAAGCAAGAAGAGCTGGAGAAGTTGATCGCCCTGAGGGATGCCCACAAGCACCAGGAGCGCGAGAAGAAGATCACGGCCAAGTACCACAAGGTGAGAGGCGGGCAGAGGTCGAGATGAACTGATCAAGGGCCGCAGCGGCATTGAGTGCGGGTTGAGCTGCTTGATGAAGGTAGGAGGCACATCGAGGCACGCGCGCGCGCACACACACACACACACACACACACACACACACACACACACACACACACACACACACACACACACACACACACAC
>LKMJ01007794.1_pt1 | contig 10080 bp, 10 predicted proteins | sample 643391 | NCBI WGS metagenome assembly LKMJ01 (sample SAMN04112250, study PRJNA286221) | soda lake metagenome | biome: soda lake; feature: Kulunda Steppe; material: water; isolation source: sample PL-Br10 brine of Picturesque Lake | place: Russia: Kulunda steppe | collected 2010-07
CTCGCCAGCGGGAGCGCGAACGAGAGACGGAGCAAGGGGAGGAGGAGAGCGAGGGCGTCCGGGAATGCCCGGAGTGTAGCTCTGATAACCTCGTCAAGAGCTCTGATCGGGGAGAACTGGTCTGTAATGACTGCGGCCTCGTCGTCGAGGAAGAGAAGATCGATCCCGGCCCGGAGTGGCGGGCGTTCAACCATCAGGAACGCCAGGAGAAATCCCGCGTCGGTGCCCCAACGACCCAGACGATGCACGACAAAGGGTTGACGACGACGATCGACTGGAAGGACAAGGACGCCTACGGCCGTTCTATCTCCTCGAAGAAACGGAGCCAGATGCACCGACTGCGGAAGTGGCAAGAGCGGATCCGGACGAAGGACGCGGGCGAGCGGAACCTGCAGTTCGCACTCAGCGAGATCGACCGGATGGCGAGCGCACTCGGCGTCCCGCGTTCGGTACGCGAGGTCGCCTCGGTCATCTATCGCCGAGCACTCAAAGAAGATCTCATCCGCGGCCGTTCCATCGAGGGTGTCGCGACGAGCGCGCTGTATGCCGCCTGTCGCAAGGAGGGCATCCCGCGCAGCCTCGAAGAGATTTCCGAGGTATCCCGGGTCGAACGTAAGGAGATCGGCCGGACCTATCGGTACATCTCTCAGGAACTCGGCCTCGAAATGAAACCCGTCGACCCAAAGAAGTACGTCCCCCGCTTTTGCTCCGAACTCGAACTCTCCGAGGAAGTCCAGACGAAAGCCAACGAGATCATCGAAACGACCGCCGAGAAAGGTCTGCTCTCCGGAAAATCGCCAACCGGCTACGCGGCCGCCGCGATCTACGCTGCGTCTCTGCTCTGTAACGAGAAGAAGACCCAGCGCGAGGTCGCAGACGTCGCACAGGTAACTGAAGTGACGATCCGGAACCGCTATCAAGAGCAGATCGAAGCGATGGGCATTCACAGCTAGTCCAGACCCCACTCGACATCTGCTGTTTTCTCCGGGGTGTTCTGTCACTGTACAGTCCTGTCAGTTCTCCGACCCCGGCTCTAATTACAAAGGTTGATAATCGGGACCCGCGAGCCACGAGCATGCACCGACGTGAATTCGTCGCGGGAATCGCGGGGAGTGGAACGCTGGGGATCGCAGGCTGTTCGACGTCGGACGACACGGGGATCGGGGTCCCGAGCGCCTCGACCAGAGCCACGACGATCCGGTGGAGGACAAAGCAGTCCGAAACGTCGTATTCATGATCGGCGACGGGATGGGCTTTGACGCCGTCGAAATCGCCTCGCTGGTCCACGGAGATTTGCAGATGCAATCGATGGCGCCGGCAGGCTTTACCCGAACCGCCTGTCGTAGCGGCGAAGTAACCGACTCTGCAGCTGCCGGTACGGCACTGGCAACCGGCGTCAAAGCCTACAATCGGCAGCTCTCCGTGTACGGCGAGGACGGTGCGTCCGGCACGCCGCTGATGAGCGGTCTCGAAGCCGCTGGGGCAGTCGGCAAGCGGACCGGCATGGTTACCACGACCAGAGCGACCCACGCGACGCCCGGGGCGTTCGCCGCACACGTCTCGGATCGAGGAATGGAAGAGTCAGTCGCAGCACAGCTACTGGACGCCGAAGTCGATGTCGTGCTCGGAGGTGGGCGACGTGAGTGGTCCGACGACAAGCGCAACCGTGCACGCGAACTGGGGTACGAGGTACTCGACGACCGGTCCGCGCTCGACGGGGCGACGAGCGACAGACTCCTCGGAACGTTCGCGGAAAGCCATCTCCCCTTTGTGCTGGACCGCGATGAGGACATCCCGTCCCTTCCGGAGATGACCGATGTCGCGCTCGACCGACTCTCGGACGGCGACGACGGCTTCTTCCTGCTGGTCGAGGGGGGGCGAATCGACCATGCAGGACACCGCAACGACGTCCAGTCGTCGGTCGCAGAGGTCCGGGAGTTCGACCGAACTGTCGAACGAGTGCTTGAGTGGGCAAGCGAGCGAAAGGACACGCTCGTCGTCGTCACTTCGGACCACGAAACGGGCGGACTGGTTACCGGCACGGACTACGGTGATCCGATCGACCGGGACCGCATTGCAGCGGCCACTGCCAGCAACGAAGCGATGGACGAACGGATTCGGGACGGAGAGTCGATCGGCGACGTGCTGGGCGACGGCGTGGGTATCGATCCGGACGATACGGAGCGTGAGCAGATCGAGGCGGCCATCGACGGCGACTACCGGGCGCTCCGACACGCTATCGGCGACGTCGTCGCAGAACACGTCGGTGTCGCCTGGGGATCGGTCGAACACACCGGCCCCGCACAGCTGGTTCTGGCCGAGGGACCCGGTGTCGACCCGGTCTCTGGCTGGTTTCATCACACGGACCTCTCCACGACTGTCGTGGGGCGGGTTCTCTTCGAGCAGGTCGGCGGTACCCCTGACGCTGGCTGGGACGACTGGGAACGTCGAATCGTCGAAGAGGGCCCCGACGGCACCGAGGACGCCCGCCACGCCCTCCGGTACGTCGGACCGGCAACGAACGAGGTGGCCGATGCTCTGGACATGGACGACAACGGCGTCGTCGATTACGGCGACGTGCTGGCGATCCGGGACGGCGACATCGAGCGGCCGTCGATCGGGATTGGGCCGATTACACAAGGCGGGATCCACACGCGCTGAAGACCCGGTTCTGACAGACTGCGGGCTGAAAATCGGCTCCGAAACCAACATTCAAACCGGTCAAGCGCGAAGGGCAAACGAATGCGCCTCGACGAGTTCGTCGACGGGTTAGAACGGGACGAAGCGGCGGAGCGTCGCCGCCTCGCCGAGGAGAAATCCTACGAGATCACGGAGTATATCGACCGCGTCGCGGACCGATTCGAGGACGCGATTCAGGACGATACGATGGTCGGCTCGACCTCGCCCTCGGTCTTTGTCGGCCACTCGAACTACCCCTCAGTCTCGACGGGCGTGCTCTCGCCGGTCGGAGACGAGGATCACGCTGGCGAATACGTCACCGACGATAGCTGGTATCGGCAGGGCTACTCCATTGACGATGTCTTCCAGCGCCGTACGGGATTGATGAACTCCCAGCAGCGCGTCGACGTGGACGCGCCGGGCCGCCACGCCGGTCGGACGACGCCCGCCGTCGCCGACGCGTGGGACGGCATGCTGGGCGCACAGCGCGAGGTCGCCATCGCGGGGCGTCCGGTCGACGTCGAGATCGGGCTGGACGGCCGCCCGGAACTGGGGGTCGACGTCGACGACATCGCCGCGCCGACCGGCCCGAACGTCGCCGCCGAGTCGGTCGATCTTACCGAGAACCCCTACGTTCCGCGCCCGGTCAAAAAGACGCTCGAAGACGACGACTGGCAGGCCGAGGGCGCGATGACCTATCTCTACCGGCGCGGCTTTGACGTCTACGACATCCGGGAGATCCTCTCGGCGGGCGCGCTCGGGCAAGGAGAAAATCGCAGGCTCGTCCCGACGCGCTGGTCGATCACCGCGGTCGACGACACCATCGGCAAGTACCTGCGTGGGACCCTCCGGAACGCCACAAGCATCGACGAGACGCAGGTCTGGTACAACGAGTTCATGGGCAACCGCTTCTGGATCGTGCTCACGCCGGGCCAGTGGGAGTTCGAGCTCGTCGAGATGAAAGCGCCCGGCAGCGTCTGGAACCCGACCGTCGACTCGGGCTACTGGCTCGCCAGCGCCTCGGAGGGCTACGAGGGCCGGACGAGCTACGTCGAGGAGACCGCCGGGGCGTACTACGCTAGCCGTCTGGGCGTCCTCGAACACCTCGCCGAGGAGGGCCGACAGGCCAAGTGTCTCGTCCTCCGGGAGGTTACCGACGAGTACTGGGCTCCCGTCGGCGTCTGGCAGATCCGCGAGAGCGTCCGGAACGCGTTCGATCCCGACGGCGGACGCGACGTGCCCGGTGCCGAGATTCCGCCCACGCTCGCCGGGAAACACGCCACGGCGGAGACGTTCCGGGACGCGATCACGGGGCTGGAGTCGCAGCTGCCGATCTCAGTCGGCGAGCTCCGCCGGAAATCCGACATGGTTGCGGGAATCCAGTCGCAGTTGACCGACTTCTGACTACGGGCGATCGAAAAGGTACAGCGATCGTTGTAGTCTAGCGTAGCGTTTTGAGGCCAGCATCCGAACCGTCGTCTATGCGACGGCGAACCCTGCTGGCTACGGTTGGTGCTACCGTGGTGGCCCTCTCGGGCTGTGTCGACCGCCCTGCAAACGGGCCGACCGATGGGAACGGGTCGTCCGACGCCACGACCGTCCGCGGGACGTTCGACGGGGAGCCCGTCCGACCGGAGTGTCACTACCAGTCCGAGACTGTCACCGTCGAGTCGGGCGACGAGACACACGAGTACAGAACGACCGAACCCGTATCGTATCCCGACCCACCCGACGGGGTCGAGGACGACGAGGTGGTCGAATACGCCGAGGCGTTCGAGGAAGCGTACACGAGCCACGACGCGATCTGTGACAGTACGGACCACATCCTGGATGTGAGCTACAGTACGATGGAAGATGCCGTGGGAGAGCGACAGGATGGGATCACGACCGTCACCCTACTCCGCGTCGGCGGGGCGACCAGGGGCGTCGGCGACGAGGGGCCGCCTTGGGTCACCGAGCTCGCGCCGGGAGCCGTGGGATACGCGGTCGACGAGACGGGCGCAGCGAGAGTCGAAGCAGACGAACCGGTGGCACCGGACGAACTCGGTAAGACGACCCTGAAACCGCTGGCGAACGGCGAGCTGGTCGCCGAGTTCGAATAATTAGGCCTGGGCTTCGATCTTTTCGAAGGCTTCTTCGGTCATCTTGCCGGTCTCGTCAAGGATCGCGTCCCACTCCTCGCTGTCAGGTGGCACCATCCCCGAAAGTTTCGCCAGTTTCATGATCGAGACGTGGTAGACGACCTGTTTGCCCGGCTCCTTTTCCCAGACGATCACGTTGCAGGGAAAGAGGCCGCCGATCGACTTCGTGACATCGAGCGCGCGGTCGGCGATCTTCGGGTTACACGCCCCAAGCACGTAATACGGATCCCGGTCGGCGTCGACTTTCTCGTTGAGCAGTTCCGAGGGGGAGAACTCGACGGGGATGCCAAAGCCGACCTCGGCACAGACCTCACGGACGTGTTCGATCGCTTCTTCGTGGTTCATCTCCAGCGTAGCGCGTTTCTCGCCGATGTCCTCGTCGGACAACTCCGTGGGATCGTATGGTAGCGACATAGTCCGCGGTTCGGGACGGACGGACAAAAACCCGCGGCGCTAGAGCGGAACCGGCACCCACCGGAGTGCGCGCAAAGTGAGTTCGGGGGGGATAACGGGCTCGCGCAACACCAGCCAGTCGAGCAGGACGAGGCCCACACCGTGTGCAACCACCGACGGGAGAATCGAGTCGCTGTAGTAATCGACGGCTCCGAAGAGTACGTCGGTCGGCCCCGACAGCAGGAACTCGATCGGCGGTTTCCCGGCGTGCATCAGGGCGTAGACGACGGGGCTGATGAAGACGCATTTGAATCCGAGATCGCGGACGCCGACACAGAGCAGGCCGCGGAAGTACGACTCGGTCGCCAGTGCGAGCAAGAACAACTGGATCGCGTGAGGGACGAACTCGCCCAGTGCCAGCGACGTCGACCACATCGGGTAGAACGACCGGATGGTCGGCAGGGTCGAGCCGACGATATAGAAGGGCAGGACGAACGCCGACAGCAGGATCGTGTTTCGGATCGCGATCCGATCGACCCGCCACCCGATACGACGCCCATGGGTGAGGCCGAGCACGAGCGGCCCGACAACGAATACGAGGAGGTCACGGAGGACCCGTTCGGTGAGGCCGCTCGTCGACCAGTACTGATAGAGCACCAGCAGTCCTGCGGCTGCAAGGAGTGATCGCTGTACCCAGGAGAGCGACGTGAGCGTTCGACGCGCGGTACTCGCGAGTTCGTTCACACCGTATCAGTTGGTTGCGACTGGGCCGTCGCCGATGACCGCTTCGAGGTCGCCGACGAACTCCTGTCGGCTCTGGAAGTACGTCGTCTCGACCTCGTCCAGCAGCGTTTCGAGCGTTTGCGGCCCGTCGGGCGTTCGGATCGTCGTTTCGCCCTCACGTCGAACGACCTCGCTTTTTTCAACCGGCCACGTGAGCCGCGAGGCAGGACGGGCCAGCGGAGCCCCCTCGACGGTCGTCCCCTCACCCAGTTCGACGGCCGGCGTCTCGTCTTCCGCGTCGTCGTCAGACATATGGTGACGTTCATGGTCCCGTCGATTATGTGTTTCGCTTCGGTAGTTTGTCGTACCGCTTGCAGGCTCACTGAGACCACGAACCGCCGTATCGTACCAGCTTTGTTTCAGACACAGGCTGGAACAGCAATACTTGACGGCCCGGCGATCAGTGAACTGTAGATGTCTGACATACTGTTATGTATGAGGGGCCACAATACGGCAACTATGACTAGCCTCGCGGACGTTTACGAAGGCCACGTCGGGGAGGTCGAGGACGTCCGGCGGCTCTACATCGGGATCGGGCTGTTCGTCGCGGGAGCTGTGCTAACAGTGCTCGCGATGCTCGTTGCGACGACCGGCCTGCCCGGGCTCGTCGGCATCGAGGGCGAGTTCACACCGAACCTGATCGGCGGCGTCCTCGCCGGGCTTGGCGTTCCGGCGACACTGCTCGGCGTCTCCACGATCCTTCCCGCAAGTGATCGACTCCGTGCCGCCTCGGTGATCGGCGCGAGCATCGCAGTGCTCGGCGTTGCCCTGTTCTGGCACGCCTACCCCAGCGACTGGGCGGGCTACAACCAGAACCTGACGCCGTACGTGCTGGGCGTGTACTTCCTCGGAATCATGATCACGCTCGGCTGTCTGTTCGTCGGCATCGCGAACTTCAAGGAACGCAACAACCCCGGTGGTACCGTCTCGCTGGAAGTGCGAACCGAAAGCGGCGAGACCCGCGTCGTCGAGGTCGACCGCTCGGAGGTCCAGTCCGGCAGTCTCGGCGGCATCGGTATGCTTGGCGGAACGCCGGACGGCGAGGTGAAAACGCAGACGAACCGGCCCGGAACGGCTGGGAGCGACGCGCAGAGTAATTCCAGCCCGGCCCGGACGTCGACCCAGTCGAGGCGCGAACCAGGGACCTACGGTACGTCGACCGGCGGTGCGACGCAGAGTTCCGGCGGTAGCGCAGGCGGACTCGGCCCCTCGAGTACCGCCAGCGACGGCGGGGCGAGTACGAGCGAGATCAGTTCCCCGATGGGAGATAGCTCTACCGCGTCGTCGGCCGCGAAGGATGTCGGCGACCGGTACTGCGGGAACTGCGAACACTTCCGGTACGTCAAGTCCTCTGCCGGGATGCAGCCCTACTGTGGCTACGATGGCGACGTGATGGATGACATGGACGCCTGCGAGGAGTGGCAGCCGAACCGCTGATCAGCGCGCCGAGTCGAGCGTCTCGACCATCCGTTCCCAGTGGCCCCCCTTCCAGAAGTACTGTTCACAGGAGCGACAGCGCCACAGCGCCGTCGCTTCACCGCGCCCCGACAGTTCGTCAGGCACGTACTCGGGCACCTCGTCTTGGTTCTCGGTGGCCGCCTCAACTGATCCATTACAGCGCCCGCATCGGCGTGGCGTCTCGGTCGGGGTGAGATCGACCGCGGCCGCCGCGAGTTCCGATAGCTGCGCCCGGGTCTTTCGTTCGGTCAGCAAAATTGCGGCGTCCGCACGATCCGCCAGCTGCCGATCACGCGTCAGGATCGTCCTGTCTTCGGCCGATGCAATCGCGAGCAAGGCGTTGTCAGCTTCGACATCCCGGTCGGCTGCGTAGACCGTATCGTGCCCACAGAGCCGGAGATACGGCGGCAGTCGACCACACATCGTGTCGACGAGAAAGCGCGACATCACCCGTGCTCAGTGCAGGAACTTCCGCAGTTCATCCACGGACCACGTGTTGATCACGTCGCTCGGTTTGGCCCAGCCCCGACGAGCGGTGTGGACGCCGTACCGCACGTTGTCGAACTCGCCGGGACTATGGGCGTCAGTGTTAATGGCGATCGGTGCACCGGCCTCGACTGCAGTCTGAACCGGTCGGCCCCACAGGTCAAGTCGCGCAGGATTGCTGTTGATCTCCAGGGCGACGTCCTGCTCGGCCGCCACCGCAGCGAGCTCGGTCACGTCCAGATCGAGGCCAGCGCGCTGGTTGAGCAGTCGACCGTGGGGATGACCGAGCACGTCGACCGCCGGATGTTCTATGGCCGTCGTGAGCCGATCGGTCGCCGACTCTATATCGGCGTCGAGGGCGCTGTGTGGCGAGGCGACGATCACGTCGAGCGCGTCCAGCGCGTCGTCACCGACCGAGAGCCCGCCCTCCGCGTCGATGTTCGCCTCGACCCCGGTGAGGACGTCGATCCCGGCATCCGCGGCGACCGCCTCAACCGCCTCCATCTGCTCGATCAGTTCGTCGTCGTCTAGACCAGTGTTCCCGAAGATGCCGGGACCGCTCGCGTGGTCGGTGATCGCGAGGTACTCGTGGCCGAACGCAGCCGCCTCCTCGACCATCTCCTCGACCGTGAAGCCGCCGTCCGACCAGTCCGTGTGGGTGTGGATATCGCCGCGGACGTCCGCCTCGGTGACGAGATTGGGCAACTCGCCCGCCGCCGCAACCTCGATCTCACCGCGCCCCTCGCGTAGCTCCGGCGGGATCGTCGGTAGATCGAGCGCGTCGTACATACTCGCCTCGGTGTCGCCACCGATCCGCTCGCCGACGCGTTGATCACTCTCGGGATCCTCAACCGCACTGATATCGAACGCGCCGTACTCGTTGAGCTTGACGTCCTGATCGAGCGCGTAGTTTCGCAGGTCGACGTTGTGCTCTTTGCTTCCCGTAAAGTACTGCAGCGCGCTGCCGAACTCCGCGTCGACGACGACCCGGAGGTCGACCCGGACGCCGCCGCCAGCCCGAACGCTCGCTTTGTTCTCGCCGGACTCGATCACGGAATCGACCCGCTCCCAGCCGGTGAAGGTATCGAGGACGGCGGCGTGATCGTCGGCACCGACCAGCACATCGACATCGCCGACCGTCGCCCGCCAGCGCCGGATCGAGCCTGCCACCTCGACGCGCTCGACCGGATCGCTGTCGGCGAGATAGGTCACGAGCGCGTCCGCGAGCGGCCGACCATCACCCAGGAGTTCCCGCTCTCTGGCACTCTGGGCGAACTCGATATTCTCCAGGATGTTCTGCTCGGTCTTCGGGCCGAAGCCGTGGATCTCGCGGATCTGCTCCTCGCGGGCGACCCGATCCAGATCGGCGAGCGTCCGGACGCCGAGTTCGCGATAGAGCGTCCCGACGGTTTTCGGACCGACGCCCTCGACCCGCGTGAGGGCGTCCATCTCGACCGGCAACTCGCCGCGAAGCTCCTCCAGCTCCTCGATCTTGCCCGTCTCGGTGTACTCGACGATCTTCGCCGCGATGGCGTCGCCGACGCCGTCGATCTCGTCGAGCGCGTCGGTCCCGTCCTCCGCGAGCGCGGCCACAGAGCGGGGATGTTCGTGGATGTTTTCGGCCGCGCGACGGTAGGCCCGCGGTTTGTACTCGACATCCTTCGCTTCGAGCAGATCGGCCATCGCCTCCAGCGCGGCGGCGATCTCGTCGTCGGTCGTCATCGGCCCCTCCCTGTGCCGCCGAGGCGTCCCGAACTCGTGTCCTCGTGACCGAGCGCCTGTTTGAGAAACGACATCCAGCGTTTCTTGTCGGCCGTCTCCTGGGCCATCGTCTCGCGTTCGAGGTCGGTCGGCTGGAGATTCTCCAGAGCGTTGAGCGCGCGGTCGAGCCCGACGATCGAGCGGGCCAGCCGTTCGCCTTCCTCGAACGTGATATCGTCGTTCTCGATCCGCTGGCGGCGCTGGAGCCGCTCGCGGCGCAGGTTCTTTTTCGCCTGGTCGACGCGCTCGCGTTCGCTCGCCGGGTACGTGTCCCGGCGCTTGATCTCGAAGACGAACTCGTGGAGGTCGATCTCCTCGCCCTGCACGGCGATCCGCTCGGGGATCTTCGCGCCGACCGTCGCGCCCTCCCGATCGACGC
>LKMJ01007795.1_pt1 | contig 10079 bp, 12 predicted proteins | sample 643391 | NCBI WGS metagenome assembly LKMJ01 (sample SAMN04112250, study PRJNA286221) | soda lake metagenome | biome: soda lake; feature: Kulunda Steppe; material: water; isolation source: sample PL-Br10 brine of Picturesque Lake | place: Russia: Kulunda steppe | collected 2010-07
TCGGGGTTCGGTGGGACTGTAAACCTGAAATCTCCAACGCTGAGCAAATCGGAGATTTGCGACGTACGCGAATCTTTGATTCGCTTGACTCAGGATTCCTCCGCCTTCAGGCGGAGGAGGATGTCAACAGCGCATAGCCGTGGCTGATCGCGTTATGCTATTTAAAACCGATGGGACAGTCGATTAACTGTGGATACCCATCGCTTCGATTTGCTCCTGATACCGGTTCCGGATCGTCACCTCGGTAACCTGAGCGACGTCGGCGACTTCACGCTGTGTTTTCTTCTCGTTACACAGAAGCGAGGCCGCATAAATCGCAGCAGCAGCGTATCCCGTTGGTGATTTGCCGGACAGAAGTCCCTTCTCCGCAGTCGTTTCGATGATTTCGTTTGCTTTAGTCTGTACCTCTTCTGAAAGCTCCAGTTCGGAGCAAAACCGAGGAACGTACTTTTTCGGATCGACCGGCTCCATCTCCAGGCCCAGTTCCTGTGAGATATAGCGATACGTTCGCCCGATTTCTTTGCGTTCGACACGCGAGACGTCGGAAATTTCTTCCAGACTGCGCGGAATACCCTCCTTGCGACAGGCGGCATACAGCGCACTCGTTGCGACGCCTTCGATTGAACGCCCCCGAATGAGATCTTCCTTGAGCGCACGACGGTAGATCACCGACGCAACCTCACGAACGGATCGTGGAACACCGAGTGCAGATGCCATCCGGTCGATTTCGGAAAGAGCAAATTGCAGGTTTCGCTCACCGGCATCTTTCGTTCGGATCCGTTCTTGCCATTTCCGCAGGCGATGCATCTGACTTCGTTTCTTCGACGAAATCGACCGGCCGTAGGCATCCTTATCCTTCCAGTCGATTGTCGTCGTCAGTCCCTTGTCGTGCATCGTCTGGGTCGTCGGCGCGCCGACACGTGACTTCTCCTGGCGTTCTTGATGATTGAACGCACGCCACTCGGGACCGGGATCGATATTCCCCTCCTCGACGACTAACCCGCAGTCGTCGCAGATGAGCTCCCCTCTATCGGAACTCTTGATCAGGTTGTCGGACCCACACTCCGAACATTCCCGTATCCCCTCTTCTTCTTGTTCCTGGTTACTTGTAGACTCGCGCTCGCGCTCCCGCTGGCGGCTAGACCGTGTCATCGCATTTTTATAGTAGTAGGATAGTCAAACTTAAACCCTTGGTAAGAATTTTGTGGCCGTGCGTCGGACAGGAATAGGAATTCCGATTGCGTCTATCGAATTATCCAGTGGTACCATTAACTAATAAAAGCAATAATCGAAAGTATATAACCCGTTCAGCGGTGAGGATTGCCTCAATGCCGGTAGTAAATTGCGATGTTGAAGCGGCTCGCGTTCGGCTCGAATCCGCGGGCGCGGAGTTTACAGACGGGAATACCGAACACGAGCAGTGGCGGGCAAAATACGGCGACGGGACGGCAGTGGCATACGACAACAAGGTCGTCATTCAGGGGTCGAATACCGGGAAGCTAGAGGCCGTTTTGAGCGAAGAAGGCGGGCGCGCACACGTCTACTTCGATGGCGCGGCGCGCGGCAACCCCGGCCCGGCAGCAATCGGGTGGGTGATCGTTACAAGCGATGGCATCGTCACCGAAGGAAACGAGCGCATCGGCAAGGCGACCAACAACCGCGCGGAGTACGAGGCGTTGATTCGCGCGCTCGAAATCGCTGCCGAGTACGGGTTCGAGGAGGTAGATGTCCGCGGTGATTCCGAATTGATCGTCAAACAGGTCCGCGGTGAATACGACACCAACAATCCCGAGTTACGGGAGTGTCGAGTGCGCGCCCGCGAACTGTTCTCTCGGTTCGAGGAGTGGTCGCTGTCACACGTCCCGCGAGAGATAAATGAGCGTGCAGACAAGATGGCAAACGAGGCGTTCGAAGATGGCTAACAAACACGACCGCGGAGACGACGATGGGAATGTCGAGACTCCATCCGAACTACCCGAGGACGTGGTCGACGAAGCGGAGACGCTCACTCGCCGCGCGCGCAGGGCAGTGGACGAAAACGAAACTGAGGCGTATCTGGATGCGCGTGATGAGTTACTCACGAAGTATGGCTTCACTGCCCGCATTCGCGACGAAAAACGGGCAGTGCTGGTCTGTTATCCCGAGAAGTGGGTCGAGGATGGCACGGTTCGCACCGAGCGCATCGACGATATCGACCGCGGAGTCGAGCGACCACTGGAAGGCCCCGGTGACGGCGACAACTGGGAAATTGTCAACGAACACAACGATCAAATCGCTGCTGCTATCGAGGACGAACACGGCCCGGTTCACGGAGCAAACGCAAAAGAGCTTGCAACGTTTTTCAGCAACCACTACGCAAAGCCACTAGCGGATGCGACCGAGGAAGAACTAGCGGAGTTTCTTACGGAGTATTATCCACGGAATGTCTGGCCAACCGACGACGAAAAAGCGGTTGTTAAAAAGTCAGTAGAACTGACTATCGAACACGCGCGAAAGCGTTACTGAGCTCCGGCGATGAGTTCTTCGAGGTCGCCAGCGCGGTCACCGTTGGTGACGATCTTGTCAAAGACCCATTCGAGCTGGTTAAGCACAGCCTGATATCCGTCATCAGTCAGTGCGTACTGGTTGGTACGTTTGTCAAGCTCACTTTTCTCGACCAGTCCCATTTCGACGAGTTCGTCGAGGTTAGGGTAGAGTCGACCGTGGTTGACTTCGGAGTCGTAATACGACTCTAGTTCGCGCTTAATCGCAAGACCATAGCGAGGTTCCTCGGCCAGAATGGTGAGGATGTTCTGCTGGAATGCGGTTAGTTCGCGTGCAATACCGGGCGTGTCAGGAACTGCTTGTGCCTCTGACATACTTGATCGAATGTCATCTATCCACTTAACCTTTGCCAAATATCTCCGGTATTGTCACGAAAAAACCGCAATACGAAAGCCCAATAAAGATAGATCTCTCCAGCCGGAGACATACCATCCGGCGGGGGAGCGCGTAATCGAACCGTGTGCCTACCGGAGTTATAGAGATGAATACCGAAAGTAGTTTCTATCCAAAAATCACATCCGATAACGATGGTAAATCTCTGGGAAGACCTAGAAACAGGACCGAATCCGCCAGAAGAAATATACGCAGTCGTGGAGTGTCTGAAAGGCGAACGGAACAAATACGAGTACGACAAAGACATTCCGGGCGTCATGCTCGACCGTGTCCTTCACAGTAATGTCCACTATCCGTCAGATTACGGGTTCTTGCCACAGTCATATTACGATGACGAGGACCCATTCGACGTGATGGTACTGGTCGAAGATCAGACGTTCCCTGGCTGTGTCATCGAGGCACGACCCGTCGCCATGATGAAAATGGACGACGACGGCGAGCAAGACGACAAGGTCATCGCAGTGCCAATCGAGGACCCGCGCTACGACCACATCGAAGACGTCGATGACATCCCACAGCAGACCAAAGATGAGATCAGCGAGTTCTTCGAGACCTACAAGAACCTCGAAGAGGGCAAGCAGACTGAAACGCTTGGCTGGGAAGACAAGCAGGCAGCGATGGACGCCATCGAACACAGCCAGGAACTGTACGAAGAACACTTCGGCTGATCGCGGCAGATAGTATTTTTGGCGGTTTTTTCGGTTGCTATTGATCACCCGCGGCTGTTGCACTCGCCGTGCGATAGATCACTCAGTAGACAGTAGTTGTCGATTACCGAAAAAGAAAGAAGTGATTACTGCACCGAAACCCGAGCGAATCGGGTGCTCTAAGCTGCTTGTTCTTCCTGGAGCAGTTGTCGGAGCACGTAGTGGAGCACACCGCCGTGTTCGACGTATCGGACGCCGTCGGCAGTGGTCACGCGTGCGCTCACGGTGAACTCGGTTGTCGAGCCATCTTCGTCTTCTGCGACCACGGTGTACTCGCCACCGGGTTCGAGGCCGTCGTCGAGACCTTCGATGGAGAAGTACTCGTCACCGTCAAGACCGAGTTCTTCCCAGCCTTCGCCATCTTCGAACTGCAGCGGAAGGACACCCATGCCAACGAGGTTGTCACGGTAGATCCGCTCGTAGCTTTTCGCGATGGTTGCGCGGATGCCGAGCAGATCAGTTCCTTTTGCTGCCCAGTCACGGCTGGAACCGGTACCGAACTCCTCACCGGAGAGGACGACAAGCGGCGTATCCTCGTCGCGGTAGCGCTCGCTTGCCTCGAAGACAGTCGTCTCCTCGTCCGATGGGTGGTGGATGGTGTAGCCACCCTCCTTACCATCGAGCATCTCGTTTTCGATCTGGACGTTTGCGAACGTCCCCCGCATCATCACTTCGTGGTTGCCACGGCGTGAGCCGTAGGTGTTGAACTCGTACGGTTCGACACCTTGGTCGAGCAGCCACTGTCCAGCAGGCAGGTCAGGACCGAACGGACCGGCAGGACTGATGTGGTCGGTCGTCACCGTATCGCCAAGGGTCATGAGACAGCGCGCGCTTGCGATGTCCTCGACACCGGGTTTTTCGAGCGGGAAGTCCTGGAAAAACGGTGGCTCGCGGATGTAAGTCGACTCGTCGTTCCAGTCGTAGACGTCGCCGGTCGGTGCGTCGAGCGCTTCCCAGCGGTCGTCGCCTTCGTAGACCGAGGCGTATTTCTCTTCGAACATCTCCGAGGAAATGTTCTCTTTTGCTTTCAGGATTTCGTCGTTACTTGGCCAGATGTCGGCGAGATACACTGGTTCACCGTCCTCGTCAGTTCCGAGCGGTTCATCTTCGAGGTCGATATCCATGTTACCGGCAATCCCGTATGCAACGACCAGTGGCGGGCTTGCGAGGTAGTTCGCACGGATTTTGGGGTGGATACGCGCCTCGAAGTTCCGGTTACCCGAGAGCACACTCGTCGTCCAAAGTCCGTGTTCGTCGATTGCGTTTTCGATTGGGTCCGGAAGCGGGCCGGAGTTTCCGATACAGGTCGTACAACCGTATCCGACGACGTGATAACCGAGTTCTTCGAGATACGGCATGAGCTCGGACTGTTCGAGGTACTCGGTCACGACGCGGCTACCAGGGGCCAGACTCGTCTTGACGTAATCAGGCACTTCGAGACCGAGTTCGGTTGCGTTTTTCGCGAGCAGTCCTGCTGCGAGCATGACCGACGGATTCGACGTGTTCGTACAGCTCGTAATCGCGCTGACAACGACGCTGCCGTGGCCAATCTCGATTTCGGTCCCGTCTTCGAGTTCGACTGGGACACTCTCATCGAGGTCGAGACCCTGCTCAACGACCATCGAACCGTCGCCGGCGTCGACATCGCTCCCACCGGTGACACCCTCATCATCCAGTAGCCCTTCGAAGTGCTCGGGCATGTCGGGCATCGAGATGCGGGCGTGTGGTTTCTTGTGACCGGCAAGGCTTGGCTCGACCGTCGAAAGGTCGAGTTCGACCGTCTCGGTGTACTCTGGTTCCTGCTCGCCGAACAGACCCTGTGCGTCGAGGTACTCCTCGACGAGTTCGATGTGTTCTGGGTCGCGGCCGGTGAACTCGAGGTAATCGAGCGTCATCTCATCAGCCGGGAACAGGCTGATCGTCGATCCCTGCTCGGGAGCCATGTTCGAAATCGTCGCGCGGTCTGCAACGGTCAGGTTCGAAACACCAGGGCCGAAGAACTCGACGAAGCGGTCGACAACGCCGACCTGGCGAAGTTTCTCGGTGACGTGCAAGACGAGGTCGGTCGCGGTTGCACCCTCTGGCATTTCGCCTTCGAGTCGGACACCGACGACTTCCGGCAGGTCCATCGTGATCGGCTGGCCGAGCAGTGCGGCCTCGGCCTCGATACCACCGACACCCCAGCCGACGACACCGATACCGTTGATCATCGGCGTGTGGCTGTCCGTGCCGACGAGTGTGTCAGGAAGCAGCCACTGTTCGCCGTCGTCTTCCTCGCGGGCATGGACAACACTTCCAAGGTGTTCGAGGTTGACCTGGTGGACAATCCCGGTCCCCGGTGGGACGACTTCGAAGTTGTCGAATGCCTGCTGGGCCCACTTGATCGAGCGGTAGCGCTCTTCGTTTCGCTCGTATTCGATATCGACGTTTTTCTCGTAGGCGTCATCGCTACCGAAGTGATCGACCTGCACGCTGTGGTCGATCACGAGGTCACAGGGGATCTCCGGCTCGACGACCGATGGGTCGATGTCGGCGCGGTCTGCTGCGGATCGGAGCGCGGCGAGGTCGACGACCGCGGGAACGCCTGTCAGATCCTGCAGGACGACACGCGAGGGTGAGAATGGAACGTCAGCATTTGGAACGTCAGGTTCCCAGGACGCGACGTTTTCGACGTGTTCTTTGGTGATCGTCTCACCATCGACGTTTCGGAGCACAGACTCGAGCAGCACGCGGATGCTGACTGGGAGCTTATCCAACTCACAGAGGCCAGCCTCCTCGAGAGCCGTCAAGTCTGCCATTTTGTACGTTGTACCGTCTACTTCGAATTCCCGAATCGCATCGAACGGGTTTTCGTCGGGCATGATAAGTGATCTTCTATATCAAGGCATATAGCCCTAACCGTTGCCACTAAGAAGTGAAAGTGAAACTTCATAAATTCGAACATATTATATTAGGATATTTTTTCTCTCCCAATGGGAGGCGGTACCATTACTTTGGTTCGCACACACTGCCCGCATATGGAGAAGGTAACAATCGACGACGTCCGAAACGAGGTCAACCCACTGCAAGTCCACGATGTCCGCCGACCAGTGTCAGACGAGTTGGGGACTGAACACTTCGCAATGAATTATTTCGAACTCGAACCGGGCGATTCCTTCTCGGGTGGATTACACACTCACTACGACCAGGAAGAGGTGTTTTATATCGAGGACGGGACGGCAATCTTCGAGGTTGGCAAAGAACGCGAGGAAGTGACCGTCAAGGCTGGTGAGGTGATTCGTTTCGAACCCGGCGAGTATCAGACGGGCTATGCGGCCGACGAAGACGACAACCGAGTCGTTGGCTGGGCACTCGGCGCACCCGGTTCTACCCACGACTGGGACGAACTCGAATCGATAATTCCGTGCCAGGAGTGTGGCGAAGAACAGCCCCACGGCACGACGATCAACGACGACGGTCGATTCGAGTTTACCTGCACCGAGTGTGGAAGCGAATTTGCGATGTAAGGAGTGTAACGCTTACCGCGTCTCGGACGCTATTTGTTCGCGGAACCACGGCACAGAAACGTCGTTGAGTCGTTGGTGGGCAACCTCGTAGCTCGTCCCAGATGGTTCGTCCTGACTCGTGTAGCTCCCAAACTGCGTGTGGTTTAGTCCATCAAGAACCTCCTCCCGTGCTGTGTCGGGCAGATTCTCGCGGTTTTTCTCGTATGCGTCCCAGTTGAGGACGGTATCTGCGCCGCCGGCGACAGACAACACAGCGAGGTCGTGGTCAGAAATGTCCACGTCACAGTACGCACCATAGAGCACCAGTCCCTCCACGTCGGCACCCCCTTCGGCATACCGGCAGGCCATTGCCCCACCCAGCGAGTGACCGCCAACGTACCACTCATCAATCTCGGAGTGTTCTTCCATCACCGTATCACCCGCATGTGATCGGAGCCCGCTCTGGCCGAGGCCGTAATCGACGACAGCGAGGTTGAACGGCATCTCCGGGATCACGACGGTGACGTTCGCCTCGCGGCTCACTGTCGCAAGTGAACCGACGTAGGCATCGGGATGGACCAGCCCGCCGGGATAGAAGACGAGCCCTGCCTCTGTAGCGTGTTCGGCCGGTTCGAGAACGTATCCCATCTCGGTCTGTTCGACAGTGACTCGCTCGTCGTCTTCGGCGGCCGCGATGCTCTCGGGTGTGCCCTGATACGGTGTCGAGACAACGACGAGAAACACAGTGATGAGCACCACGAGTATCACGACAAGCCAGACGAACAGCCGCTTTCCCTGCCGACGAACGGTCGGCCAGTAGTTTCCTCTTCTCGCCATGTTATCTCGTTCGGTCGACGAAGTCGACAATCTCCTCGGCGATTTCCTCACCGGCATCTTCCTGCAGGAAATGCATTGCACCCTCAACCCAGATGTCGGGTTGCTCACTTGCGGTCGGAAGCAACTCGCGCAGTGGATCGCGGGCGTTGCCGGTGATCGGATCGGAATCTGAAAAGAGGACGAATGCGGGTTTTTTCCACTCGGAGAGCCGATCCTTGGCTCCGCGCATCGTCTGTGCACCCGGATCATCGGGCGAGGTGGGGATGAGCTGTGGTAGTTTGCGCGCGCACGCTTTCGACTCCTCGTTGTGAAACGGTGCTTCGTAGGCAGCGACCACTTCCTCTGGGAGTTCCGTCGCCGTCGCGTTCTGGATGAGCATCCCAATCGGCAGTTCCTCGACGCGCTCGACGAACTCGGCGAACTGGTGCCACTGCTCGGACATCTTCTGTGTGCCATCAGGGACGCCCGTATTCATCGGCACGAGTCGGGCGAACCGCTCGGGATGGTGACCGGCAAGCGCAAGCCCCAAAATGCCACCCCAGTCCTGGCAGACGAGCGTAATTTCCGACAGGTCGAGTTCGTCGAACAGCAGCGTCTCGAAACTCTCGTAGTGTAGCTCGAAGCTGTACTGTTCGGGGTCAGTGTACTTGTCTGACCGTCCAAGCCCGAGCATATCGGGGATGATGACACGCCCGTGTTCAGAGAGTGTCGGAATTAGCTTCCGGTAGAGAAACCCCCACGTCGGTTCGCCGTGCATCAAAAGAAAGGTTTCCTCGCCAGAACCTTCCACGTCGACGTATGCCATCTCCGCGCCGTCGTCGGTGACGGGTACCCGCTCGTGTGGATACTCGTAGCCGGAGATGTCCTCGAAGCGCTTTGCTGGCGTTCTCACGAGACTCATACCAATCGCCACACAGGGACCGATCAAAACGATTGGGGGCACAAGCACCAGCAGAAGTCGACAGAAGACTCATAGCGATTGTTGCGAGTCTTTACCGCGTGAGAGTACAAAAAGAGTTTCACAATCTGAAGCACCGGTATATGTAGCCCGGTCACGAAAATAACCGCAACAGTCACTATCATACAGCGGCCGGTTGAATCGGGTTGGTATGACAAAACGTGCGTTGGTAATCGGTGCCTCCTCCGGGATTGGTGAGGCACTGGTGCGGAAACTTGCCGAGGAAGGGTACGAAGTGGGTCTGACCGCCCGCAGTGTCGACCGTCTACACGAAATCGGTGACGAACTCCCGACCGAGACATACATCGCGCAAATGGACGTTACCGAAACCGAACAGGCACGCGAGACATTTGCAGAACTGACCGAGGCGATGGAACAAGTCGACGTTGTTGTCCTCAACGCCGGCATCGGCCCCGAAAACATCGATCTTGAGTGGGGGCCCGAACGGGGTACAATCGACACCAACGTCCGAGGCTTCACTGCGCTCGCGGTCGCTGCGCTGAATTTCTTCGAACAGCAAGGCCACGGACAACTGGTCGGGACCTCATCTGTTGCCGCCTACGTAGGAAGTAGTGAGATCCCGGCCTACTACGCCTCGAAAGCTTACGTCTCGAATTATCTGGAGGGGCTGCGATACAAGAGCCAGTATCTCGATGGAGATATCACGGTCACGACGATCGAACCCGGCTTCGTCGATACTGATCTTGCTGGCGGGGATTTCTGGATGTGCTCACCGGAGACGGCTGCCGATTTGATCTATCTTGCCATCCGAAAGAAAAAACCCCACCAGTTCGTGACTCGGCGATGGCGACTCGTCGCACTTGCACTCACGCTCATGCCCGAGAGTCTCAAACGACGTATGTTCTAGCCGTATTGGCGCGGGCAGCCTGCTTACTCACAGTCATTAATATGTCTGTCGCGCATCACGGCAACTGTTGCCGATTAGTTATGAGCATGAGTAATTATTTTAGTGGAGAGTGCCTATCTGGACGTGTGATGGCAGCAAGCAAACAGCCCCTCGGGGTGGACCACCCGACGATTGTCCCAACAAACTTCGAAGAGGAGACAGAGACCTCCTCAGATACCGAAGAGTCGATGGCACGAGCCGATGAGTGACAGATTTTACCGACTTTTGTGACAGAATGTGGCTCCGAA
>LKMJ01007796.1_pt1 | contig 10078 bp, 13 predicted proteins | sample 643391 | NCBI WGS metagenome assembly LKMJ01 (sample SAMN04112250, study PRJNA286221) | soda lake metagenome | biome: soda lake; feature: Kulunda Steppe; material: water; isolation source: sample PL-Br10 brine of Picturesque Lake | place: Russia: Kulunda steppe | collected 2010-07
ATCGGCTTTCTTGCGCACTTCTGTCAGGAACGGCTCTGGAAATCCGGCCACTGTCTGGAACAGGGGCCCGACACCGTTCTCATCCACTTCATCCGGCAACCAATCCGGCCCCTCAACGAGTTCCCAATCGTCATCTTCCCAATCGTCATCCCACTCGCTATCGCGAACGATCAGGGCGACCATCAACGGATCATTCATGCCGAGCCGGGCCCCTTCCCAGATCCCGCTCCCGCGATAAGCGCGCCGAATGCTGACCGACGGCTCGATCACCCACGGTTCGAGATCTCCGACCTCTTCTTCCCCGTGCTGATCCCAGTTAGGATCACCGACCGCGAACGCGTCAGCATCCTGGTCCGTGATATCCACCCCGGGTTCTCGGATCGCAATATTCCCGTACCAGCGAGGACCGATATAACAACGGTAAAAGAACATCTCAGGCACATCTTCTCCCGTACCCGGCGGCCGCTGAATATCGTTATTTACGCAGAACCCACCATCTGACACCGTTGCTCGTAGATCCTCGAAATTGAATTGATTCCTGTCTGCAATATCCACCACGATTCCAGAAATGGTACTGAAGCCCAGCGCCGAATCCACCTCCAGGAGGACCTGTTCATCGCCCCATTGATCTTCCGCGATGATTTGCTGGACATCGCCATCGTCACGAATTTCGAGATCCCTTTCGCCCCGGTCATCGGGGATATCTATGACATGGTGTTCAGGGTCAAGCGGTTCCCCCCCTTCACGGACTTCCCCTTGCGGTGAGGGGATATTACCGCCACCCGGCAACCGTCCGCGAGCCTGACTGAGACTCCTTACCGGGTCATCCCAGAACAAGATGCTCGACATCGTCACAGTCTCGGTGTCACCCCGCGCATTTTCCCAGCTCCCGGTGATGCGAACGGCTCGTGCCTGTCCACTCAGATCCAAATCGTCATCGTCAGCCACTACAAAATCGAAGTTCGCGTTCGTGCCGGTGAATTCCTCTTCCAACAGCTGCTGTGCCGTCTCGAAGTCCTCCGCAGAGAGAGAACCCCGAATCCTGTCCAGGCGCGATTCCATCACCTGGACGGCCTCCGCCCTGGCCTTCGAGTCACTGGTGGCCACCATGAGGTCTCCATAGAGCCGAGTAAGCCCCAGGATTCCAAACCCGATCACGGCCAGCGCCACAAGGGCCTCGAGCAGCGTGATCCCGCGTATCTTCCTGTCCGGATTTGAAGTCATCCTGGTCACCCCCCCTGGAGCGGTTGTCTGGTCATGGCCCGTGTTTGGGTCCACGGAGACTGGCTTCGGAAACAGCCGAAAGGCATCAATCCGGCGCATGGGTCCAGTCCCTCCATGTACCTGCCACGAGAGTACGAGCTCCCAAACGCCCGGCCGTCGACGCTGCGAGAGGATCGAAATAAAACTCCGGGGTGCCACCAATTTCTGCATCATCCGGCACCTCCGTTCTCCCCTGAATCACAGCAGCCCCAAAGAATCTTGGATCACCCCCCGCATCAAGGTCACCCGTGACATACAGGACCCCATGAAAATCGTCGAAATTACCCCGCGTCTCTAGATTGCCATCCACGATAAGGAGGGCCGGGTTTTCCCGACTACCGAGGGTCCCTTCAAGACGGACGTCTCCGTCGATCCATATCGTCTGCCCCCACTCGTCCTCCCCGAACTCCATGGTATCCCCATCTGACTCGATGATCTGACTTTCCATGCTGGAGCGATAGTCCTCCAGGCTCATCCCCATAAAGGAGCGAAAGAATTCATCGCTACCAACACCAAAGTTATCGTCACGATCAATGACGTCGCGACCCAGAAGATCTCCTCGCGACTCTTGCACATAATCGCTGCGTTCATCGGGGACAGGGTCAGGATCGTCAGGATCGGCCGACGGACGGGGCTGCCCTTCCCCCCAAAGGTAACTGTTACCCTGACCGCCACCGGAGATTGAAAGGTCGCCACCCGACCGAATGGTGGTATCCGTGTAGGCATTGAACACCGCAGCGGTCCCGTCGATCGCCAGACCGCCCCGAGTGGTGAGCGGATTATCGGGCGGGTCTGCCATGGACGGCGACGACTGTACCCCCACGAACGATGCCCTGAGTCCCGCACGGTCGTCGCTCCAACCACAGGACAGAACAACGGTATCACGCAGGTTTGCATCCGAGTCTGCGCGATTCAGTATCAGGGTCGCATCAATCGCCGGGAATGCCGATGGAGTCGCGCCACAGAGAGACTCCGCGTCACGCGAGCCGGTGAAGCCCGATTTCACTTCGTCGGCCCCCGGGTCCAGGAACACCACGCGATAGGCATATTCATCTGACTCGTGAGAGAGCGCAGAAATGCCGCCCTCTTCGTCCGGTTCAGGCGGTCGATTATGCTCAGAGGCATAGTGTAGAGCGGCATCCACGCCGGCCTGCGATGCGTTGCTGCTTTGCTTCATCCTCAGCTCATTGGCCGACATTCGCTGCTCCAGCACTGCGGTCTGCGATGTAAAGATAATGACCAGCGTGATGGCGACCAGGATGACCACCGTAATCAACAGGGTGGCAAGGCCTTTCTGGGAAGCCCGCCGGGCCAGCCTGGAATTGTGCAATCTCATGGGGCCGCTCCGTTGTGTCTGGTTACTCATCAATGCCAGAGAATATCCGAGCATTACGCACTCCGACCGTCAGGCTCCGGTCAATGTCTTCATCGGTGTCAGAGAACGAGACGCGAGTTTGTGGGGCGCTGGCGTGTTCCGCGTCCAGATGAATCGTGACGCGCTGACTCTCAAAATAGAAAACACCTTCGTCACCGTTTTCAGGGCACGCTCCATCTTGTCTCGATTCCTCTCCATCTCCATCGATGCTTAGACAGCCTGATGCATCGAGCGAGAATTCCAGGCGAGTGACGTTCGTGGTGGACGGATCGGTCAGTTCAACCCAAGTCCCAGCGTCACAATCTGTGGTTTCACTCACCTGCCCCGAGGGGTCGCTCAGCATCTCAATCACGTTACCGGAGAGGCGATAACCAAACACGTGCTGGCGGTCGATTTCGTCAAGAGAGCCGATCGGGTCACTCGGATGGTAGTCGTAGGTGGGATCGTAACTGAGCATCAGGCAGGTATCGTCGTCATGAAGAGCGATCTTCCGGTCCGGTTGCATGAAGGGGTTGTCCGGAACAGCCGTGTCGTCATCTTCGTCCACGTCAATACGGTCCGGATGGGAATACCCTGCGCGGCGAATATCATTCGCCATGAGGTCGAGCGAGATACGAGCTTCCTGAGTAAGCCTCGCCTCCTGTGTTACGAACCCGGCCCCCCGGATGGTCGTGATATACAGGGCTGTCACGGCCGCGATCACGATGGTCCCCACGAGGATGCCGACCATCAGTTCGATCAAAGAAAATCCCTTCGCGCCAGCTTGGCGGAACCCTGTTTGCATGCGATCCATCTGGGATACCTTATGGAGTTTCCTGGTCAGGGGCATTGGTCATAAGCTCCCATCGGCCGATTGGTTCCGCAGGCGCTGGGCCGACCAATCGCGTTGATCCGCACCTGCATCTCGAAGCCATTTGGTGAAGATGTGAACGTGAGGTCCTGCGGGCCACCTGCAACCGTTCCTCGTACATGGCTGAAGGTAAGGCTCTGCGCACCCGTCATACCAATGTTGCGGGCGTCGTCCGAGGTGGCGGTCCGCAGCACCGGGGCATCATCCCCGGCAAGCGTCATGGTGCAAGCCGCCGGATCATCAGCATCCGTGATGAAGCAATTACAGCCAGGGTTCGTCGAAATGCCGTGACACCACGATCCATCTCCGTCTTCCCGGACCACGAAATGGACATCGCGACCTTGCTTGATCGCCTCGCCGCGTGCCGTCTGGATCTGGTCCAGCGCCCCCTCCGCGGCACCCACGACGCGGCGCTGCTCGGCCAGATTGAACGCGGGCACTGCGAGCGTAACGAGTATCGCCAGAACGGCGATCGTCACGAAAAGCTCGATCAGTGTGAAGCCGCGAACGCGTTTCGGTGACTCCATTCGGGAACCCCCTCACGGGATGGTGTATTCTTTCGTTTCCATTATAGGGCCTGACGACGGATGGGCACGCCGGTGCGCGACCGCTCGGCCGACCGGATCGACCGTTCGGCGGAACAGCGGCGGCTTCTCTCCCGGGTGTGTGGTGAAATCCGGATGAACAACGATCGATCGGTGACATGGAGGGAGATGACATGGGGACACGCATGACGAGAGTGGCGGGTTTCACTCTGATCGAGCTGATGATCGTGGTTGTTGTCATCGCGATCCTGGCGGCGATCGCGTACCCGGCATACCAGAATTACGTGCTCAAGTCGCAGAGAGCGGATGCGCATGATTCCCTTCTGCGGATCCAGATGGCGCAGGAGCGCTGGCGAGCCAACAATCCCGAGTACACCGACGATTTCGAAGATCTGGACCTCTCGAACGAATCCGATGACGGTCATTACACCCTGAGGATCACGGACGTATCGGGCTCCGGGTTTCGGGCTGTAGCGAGCGCCCAGGGACGCCAGACGAACGATATTAGTGCCTGCCAAACCATCAAGCTGGACGTCACGGGTGGCTCGGCGGAACGCGACCCGGAGGAATGCTGGTAACAGCCAGCCGGGACAAGTGATCCGCTAATCCCCGCCACATGCCGGGGCGCTGGCGGTTCGCGGACGCCCAATGCTACTGATCACTACCCGCCTCCCACCGAGGCGGGAGCACAACGTGAAGCTCCCCATCTGTAGCGCCCCGCTGGAACGCCGCGTCACGCCACGGGAGGTGTAGGCCACGTAGTCGCTGACGGGCTGATTGCCGTTGATGTCAATCGTCTCCGCATGGTCCGGCGATGCGGAACCGATGAGGACATCCCCAGCCGACCGCTCCCCCGTACTCTCGTTGTCCACGAACCAGATCCAGCCATGGGACCAATCTCCGTCCTCACGGCAGATGACCCCGTCAGAAGACGGGCACACCACCACCCGCTGATTCCGTTTGATCGCTTCACTGCGTGCCAGATGCATCGTAGAAACGAGGGAGTGCGTCGTCCCTAAAAGGCGCTGGCGTTCCAGTACGTTGGACAAGTTGGGCACAGCCACCAGTAACAGAACGAAAAGCAGCGCCACTGCGGTCATCAGCTCAATGACCGTAACCCCCTTCTCGGTACGCATCGTCGTCTCCTCCCTGAGACCCAGTGCGCCAATGATCATAGATCAGGCACTCTGGCGCTGCCATGGCATCCTGAAAACAACACCGGAACAATGCGGCACCGACCTTGCCTACTACACTGCAGATGCCGCACAGGGGAGCACACATGGCAAAGAACGTTCAGCGAATGGATCAGGCGGGTCTGCTGGACCTGCAGCGCAGCGCGGCACGCTCGGCCGGGGTGGACACCGCATTCCGGGACAGCGCCCGTTCGGGGGTGCCCACGCCGGAGCTGGTGGTGATCCCCCCAGGGGAACTGGAGATCGGTTCCGATGCGACGGAGTTCGGCCACCAGGAGCATGAGGGCCCGCGGCGACTGGTGACGCTGGAGCGGCCGTTCGCGCTGGGCCGTTTTACGGTCACGCTGGAGGAGTGGCTGGCCTTCGAGGAGGCCACCGGTCACGAGCGCTGGGACTGGCTGGTGCGCCCGAAGACGCCGCGCACGCCGATGTTCAACATCAAGCCGGCGGGGGTGCGCAAGTATCTGGAGTGGCTGAGCGAGGAGACCGGGCAGCGTTACCGCCTGCCGACCGAGGCCGAGTGGGAGCATGCCTGCCGCGCGGGGACGACCACGCCGTTCGCGTTCGGCGAGGTGGTGGGCTGCCGCGACGTGCATTTCAATTCGCTGTTCCCGTACGAGGAACGGCGCCAGCGGCGCAAGTGGTATATCCCGTCGTGCTTTCCGCTGAACCGTCCTCTGGATGTGGGCAGCTTTCAGCCGAACCTGTGGGGGCTGTACGACATGCACGGGAACGTGCAGGAGTTCACCGCGACGCCCTGGCACGACAACCACGCCAGCCTGCCGCGCGACGGGGTTTACGGGCCGGAGCCGGACAACGAGTGGCTGGTGACCAAGGGCGGCTCGTGGTTCGACCCGGCCGTGCTCACGCGCAGCGCCGCGCGCCGGCGCCGCAACGTGGACGAGATGGACACCAACCTGGGCTTTCGCGTGCTGCGGGAGCTGGAGGGCTAGCCCCCGTAACCGGCTGGAGTCTCTGTCGGGGAACCGGGCGGGGCAACACAGTATCCGGATCAACGCGCAGTGGCGGATCTGTTTTCGGTGGACGAACGAGGGTGTCGAAGATGTGGAGATCGTCGACTACCACTGAGCAAAAGGCTTCGGGAGGAGCGACGGCATGAGTTCAAACGGTATGCGGCCCGTCCATCCGGGCGAGATCCTGCGCGAGGAATATCTGGCACCGCTGGGCATGAGCGTGAACGCCCTTGCCGGTGCCCTGCATGTGCCGACAACGCGCATGAATGACATCGTGCGCGAGCGACGCGGCATCTCCGCCGACACGGCCATGAGGCTGGCACGCTATTTCGGAACGTCCGAACGTTTCTGGCTGAATCTCCAGCTGGAATTCGAACTCAGGCAGGCACAGCTCGAACTTGCCGAGCGGGTACGCCGCGAGATCGAACCGCGAGCGGCCTGAGGCGATCGTTCGGGTCAGTAGTGGTAACGGAGCTGTGCGATGAGCACGGTGTCTTCTTCGATCTTGTAGACGATCCGATGTTCGGTGGAGATTCGGCGGGACCAGTAGCCTGAAAGGCCATACCTGAGCGGTTCGGGCTTGCCAATGCCCTCGAAGGGGTCGCGCTGAATGGCGCGAATGAGCTCATTGATGCGCTTGACGGTCTTCCGGTCGTGGCGCTGCCAGTAGAGATAGTCTTCCCACGCATGCTCGGAGAAGAGCAGCTTCATTCCTCGATGTCCTTCTCCAGACCTCCCCCGCGTTCCAGTTCGACCACGGATTCAAGAAGCCGGCGGGCGTTCTCGGGGGCACGGAGCAAGTACGAGGTCTCCTGCAGGGCTTCATAGTCTTCCAGCGACATCATCACCACGGATGGAGCCTTGCTCCGGGTAATGATGACGGCCGAATGGTCCTCGCAGACCTTCTCCATCGTCCTGGCCAGCTGGCTCCGGGCCGCCGTGTAGCTAATGGCATCCATGGTATACCTCGCCGTCATTGAACCTGTACATGTACGCAATACTGTACGCATTCTCCAGCAATGACAAGCATCCCTCCCCGAGAACGCCTGGTAGCCAGGTGACACCGCGCGCCGGCGTCGCAACGTGGGCGAGATGGACACCAATGCGGGGCTTGCGCGTACTGCACGAGCACCGGATCGCGCAGGGGGCTGCGCTCCTACAGCCCAGACCATGCCGCCGTGGGAGGCCGGCCCTCCGGCCGACAAGACACTCAAGGGGCTTCGTCAGGCGTCGTTTCGCCAGCTTCACATTCCGACAGGAACAGGGTCGTACCTGCCCCCTGAAAGATCAGACCGGCTGTAGTGGCGAGGACGATGACCACCGTCATCACAAGCATCCAGCGATTGAAACGGGCTGCTCCAATATCGAGTTTTCTCTCGACCTGCTCTCTCAGCAGGAGATTCTCCTGCGCAAGCTCACGGCGTTCACGCACGACCTGATCGGTGATGCCGGATTCGGCCATCGCCTGGTTCACGCGGGAGATCAGCCGCAGGCCATCGAGAAGAAACCCCGCACGAACGGTATCGTAATATTCGATCCGACTCATCGCCTCTTCTCGAGCGCGGCTGACCCGTTCGAGGACTTCTTCCAGCTCCCTGGCAAGGGCTTTCGTCTGCTCGGGATCCGGTAGAAACGCGAGCTTGTCGCGATGCGACTCCGCCATGTGAAAAATGTACAGGTCGATCGAGTCGTAATAAGCGCGCTTGCAGTGCTTGAATGCTTCGACAACGTTCGCCTGATGGCGTGGATCAGTGTCAGCTACGGTAGCCGCCTTGAGCACGTGATGCCCGGCGTACCGCAGCTGGTTGATCGGCTGAGCCATGGTTGAGGGCAGCACGTTAGCCAGCACCCGGATGAGCTTTTCCGCTTCCAGATACCACTGCTGCACCCTTGGCAGCGTAATCTGCGCTTCCTGATCAGACGCAACATCGATTTCGTGGATGTCGCGCCGAGCTTCGTCTTCGAGGAGCTGGATCAATTGTTCCCGGGTCGGCACGTCCTGTGTCCCCATACCCGCGTTACCGTGTCAACTGGTGAATCGCCCTCATCGCCTCCCGACTTTGCCGGGAGAGCTCCTCGCTACTGAGCTTATCCGTAGCAGAAACTGGCTCACGGGCCACGACCACCTGGCCCTTGCTGCCATGATCAGGCCCCCGAAGCTGGAAACGGGCATCCAGCTCGGCATCCACGAAAACCGGACTCCCTCTTCCTTCTGAAGACGCGGCCCTGATTTGATTCAAACCGGACAGGTCGGCAACGAACCGACGATAGAAGGACATGAGCACTCCTGCTGTTCATCCGTGACGAAGCGGGCGCAAAAGGATACCACAATCCATCACGGCCGCCAGACGGACAGGTCACAGCCAGCGGGCGAGCCAGAGGCGGAAGCGCAGTTCCAGCGGCGGGGCGTAGCCCTGTTTGCGGAAGACGACGTCGCCGTCGGTGTTGATGATGAAGCTGGCGGGGACGCCCTGGACACCGTAGCGCGCGGCGAGCCGGCCTTGCGGGTCGTTGATGGTGGCCAGTTCGCGCTCGTTCTCGTTCAGGTGGTCGATGACCTCCTGCGGCTCGCCGGACTGCATGGCGACGGTCAGTACCGGATGGCTGTCCGACAGGCGTACGATCTCGCCCTCCTCCAGCCGGCAGATGGCGCACCAGCTGGCCCAGAAATGCAGCAGCACGGGTTCGTCGCCCACGTAGTCGGCGAGTGCCACGGGCGAGCCGTCGAGCAGTTCGGCCTCGAACTCGGGGGCCGGGCCTTCCACCATGTCGCGGGCCATCCAGGCGCGCACCAGCAGGAAGATGGCCAGCGCGATGGCGATCTGGATGCCCCAGCCGAGCGCACGGCGGCGCGCGGTGGGCTTCGGGCGTTGCGGTTTTTCGGGCTGGGTATCGGTCAACGGATCATCTCGGCCTGGCCGGGTCGGGCGCGGGTGCCGCGCTGTTTGGGGCCCTTGCGCACGGCAATGCGTACCAGTTCGTCCTCGTCGTCCATCAGTTGTTCCCGCTGGCCTTCACTCAGCAGCGGGTTGCGGGCCACGAAATAGCGCAGGTTGGGGTCGCGGTCGTTCACGCAGGCGGCCACCTGCTCCGGCGTGAGGTCGGGCCGCTTGGCGCAGTTCAGGCGCACGGTCTGGTTGGGGTCCGCCAGCAGCAGGGCGACTTCGTCGGGCTGCAGATCGAGACGGCGGGAGAAATACGCCTTGACCTGGGCATGCTGGTCGCGCACGAGAAACGGGCGCCAGCACGGGTCGAGGTCGGCGGCCAGCGCCATTTCCATGCGCTGGTCGAAAGAGAGTTGTCGATACTGTTGCTCAAGCTCGGTCATGGCAGGGCCGAACGACACCGGAAAGGGGGCTGTCGTATTATAAGCAGACTGTAATGACGGCGAGGATTCCCATGACCGCACCGGTGGCCGACCAACCGCTGTTCCACGTGCCGTCCACGGCGCACGTGACCGCCGGGCTGCACCACCTCGGCGAGGCCGAGCGCGCGGAGCTGGTGGAACGCATCAAGCGCCTGCTGCGCGAGCGCGACGCGGTGCTGGTGGCGCATTATTACGTGGACGAATCGCTGCAGCGCCTGGCCGACGAGACCGGCGGCTGCGTGGCGGATTCGCTGGAGATGGCGCGTTTCGGCAAGGAGCACCCGGCGAGCACGCTGGTCGTGGCGGGGGTGCGCTTCATGGGCGAGACGGCCAAGATCCTCAGCCCGGAGAAGCGCGTGCTGATGCCCACGCTGGAGGCCGAGTGCTCGCTGGACCTGGGCTGCCCGGCGGACGAGTTCGCGAAGTTCCGCGCACAGCACCCGGACCACACCGTGGTGGTGTATTCGAACACCTCGGTGGACGTGAAGGCGCAGGCCGACTACGTGGTCAC